>R27__coassemble_550_pt1 | contig 22814 bp, 16 predicted proteins | sample R27__metabat2_high_PE_018 | metagenome-assembled genome bin R27
GATCCCCGTCCTCTCAGACCAGATCGACATCGTGGACGATGACGTGAAACTTGAGGACGACTTCCTGGATCTGACCGAAGACGACTCCAACCTTGGCGTAGACATCATGGACTACAAGGAGGCAGAGGTTGAGGAAGAGGCCGTGGAAGAGGAAGCAATTCCTTTCCAACTGGTAGAACAGAAACCTTCCTTCAACGGAGGAGACGCCAACGAGTTCTCTAAGTGGGTTAACTCCCGTCTGGTCTATCCTGAGATTGCAAAGGAAAACGGCGTTCAGGGCCGTGTCACCCTGCAGTTCACCGTGGAGGCCGATGGCCGCGTTACCAACGTGAGGGTTCTCCGTGGCGTTGACGAGTCCCTTGACAAGGAGGCCGTACGCGTAGTTTCCAGTTCTCCCAAGTGGAAACCCGGAAAGCAGCGTGACCGCGCGGTTAAGGTTACCTACACCTTCCCCGTGATCTTCCAGCTCCGCTAAAAGGACTTCCAAGATTTTAAGGCCGGTACCTCAGAAGGGTGCCGGCCTTTTTTTCGGAAATTTTTAGTATTTTTGTAGGCTATTACATTATGGACTTACAGGCACTAAAAAACAAATACGATATAATCGGCAACGATCCTTCCCTGAACGACGCCCTTGAGACGGCTGTGAAATTCGCTCCAACCGGCCTCAGCGTGCTCATCCAGGGAGAGAGCGGCGTGGGCAAGGAGAGTTTTGCCCGCATCATCCATCAGTTCTCCTCCAGGAAGCAGGGCCAGTTCTTCGTGGTGAACTGCGGCGCCCTTCCCAAGGAACTGGTGAATTCCGAACTATTCGGCCACGTGAAGGGTTCCTTCACCGGCGCAACGGATACCCGCAAGGGCTATTTTGAAGAGGCCGATCACGGCACCCTTTTCCTTGACGAGATTGCGGAACTCCCCCTGGAGAGCCAGGCGCTGCTTCTACGCGTCCTCCAGAGTGGAGAATACCGCAAGGTGGGTTCCAACAAGGTGGAGCATACTGATGTCCGCATTGTGGCCGCCACCAACGTCAACCTCTACGAGGCCGTAAAGAGCGGCAAGTTCAGGGAAGACCTTTACTTCCGTCTGTCGGCCGCCCAGATCCGCATTCCCCCGCTCCGTGACCGCCGCGGAGACATCTATCTTCTGTTCCGCAAGTTTACCTCTGATTTCTCGGAGGTGTACGGAATGTGCAAGATAAGCCTGAAGCCGGAGGCCATACGCCTTTTGGAGCAGTACCGCTGGCCGGGCAACATCCGCCAGCTCCAGGGATTTACCCAGAGCCTTACGGCGCAACTTTCCACAAAGGTCACCCCTACCCTCCAGCGCATAGAATTATCGGCCGCGGAACTTCAGCCGTTTATGCCTCTTGAGGAAGGAGAGCCAATCCCCGTGCTCTATGACGCCGGGGCGGCCCGCCAGGCCCAGGGAAGCGCTTTCAATGCCGATGAACGCCAGGCCATCTTCAAGGCCATCCTTGACATAAAACAGGAAGTGGATGCCCTCAAGGCCCGTATTGACCGCCGGGAACTCCCTCTCCCCCAGCCGGTATCGGCCCCCGTTGAAGAAGCCGAATGGCAGGAGCAGGAAGATCTCCAGCCCGAAGAACAGCCCGCCGTGGAACACTCTTTAAGTGTTCGTCGCACAGAGGAAGAACTCATCCGCCAGGCCCTTGAGAAGTACCACGGCAACCGCAAGAAGGCCGCCGAGGAACTTGGAATGAGCGAGCGCACCCTTTACCGTAAACTCCCCGATGAATTCCGTAAGAAATGAGAAAACTGCTTTCATACATATCCATTGCCGTACTGGTTTCCTCCTGCGGAATCTACTCCTTCTCCGGCACTTCCATCCAGCCGGACGTGAAGACAATCACCATCCCCTATGTGGAGTACACCGCCCTGAGGGTGAATCCTTCCCTCTCCAATGACCTAACGGAAGCCCTCAAGGAGAAATACCGCAAACTTACCCGCCTTGAGGAGGTGGACGTTGACGGAGACCTTGAACTGGTTTGCACCGTAACCGGTTATGACGTGAAGGCAACCGCCGTTACCGCCAATGAAATGGCCTCACAGAACCGTCTCACGGTTACCGTGAAGGTAGAGTTCTCCAACAAGAAATACCCGGAAGACGACGTTTCCAACAATTATTCCGCCTACGAAGACTTTGACGCAACGCTGTCCCTTGACGCCGTTGAGTCCGGTCTCTGCGAAACCATCATAGAGAAACTGGTGGAAGATATTTTCAATGCAACAGTAGCCCAATGGTAGCCTCTTCATACATAAACCTCAGGAGCCTCACCCTGGACGAACTTACCGGAGTGGTCAACCTCTATCCCTGGTACGGCGCCGCCCACGTGGAACTTGCCCGCCGTATGTCCAGGGTCGGCGGAGACAGTTGGGGAGAGAAACAGTACGCGATGAGCGCCCTTTATGTCCAGAACCGCCGCGCAATGGCCTCCCTGGCGTACGGCGCGCGTGAGATAGACTGCTCCGACAAAGACCTCGGAGCCCTTCTGGCCTCGTTTATGGAGCCTGTATCGGCCCAGAATGATAGGGAGCGCCAGGTGAGGGTTGTGGGCGGAGACTACTTCTCCCAGGCGCAGTACGACAACGTGAAGGAAGGCGGTGACAACATCTTCAGCCGCTTTGCCTTCAAGTCCTCCTCCACCGCCGGGGATGAATCCGACACTTCTGACATCGCGGAGCGCTTTGCTACAGAGACTCTTGCTCGGATTTTCGCGGAACAGGGCCGATTAGAGGAGGCCAGACGCATTTATTCCCGTCTGATTTTGGAATTTCCGGAAAAAAGTGCTTACTTTGCAACCCTTATTGACCAACTGACATAAAAAGTTACAAACTGACATAAAAAAGACATAAAAAGTAACAACAAGATATGAACGCAGCATTTACAGTTTTGGTTGTCCTTATCATCGTAGCAGCCATTCTCCTGATTGCAGTCGTCCTCCTTCAGAACGGCAAGGACGGCGGCCTTGCAACCAACTTCACTTCCGCAAACCAGACTCTTGGCGTACGCCAGACAGCAACCATCCTTGAAAAGGCCACCTGGTACCTGGTAGCCTTCATCCTGGTGCTCTCCATCATCACCGTGTTCGTCGCCCGTGGCGGCACCCAGCGCGGCGCCAACGACGCCATCTCCACAGAGATCCTCAACCAGGCCGATACTGAGGAAGAGGCCGCAGCCGCAGAGTTCCCTGTGACCCAGGAGAATCCGGAAGAGTAAAAAGGATTCAAAATGAAATCAGACGGCGTGCTTTGCGGCACGCCGTTTTTTTATTATATTTGTACACTAGGAACAAAACTTTAACCATAAATATGAAAAAGATTTCAGTTATTCTTGCAGTAGCAGCCCTGGCGGCAGCCTGCGCATCCCCGGAAAAGATGGCCAAGATGGCCGAAAACGTTACCGTAGAATGCACCCCGGAGGTTCTGGAGGTGGTAAACGGCAACATTGACGCCACCGTTTCCGTAACCTATCCCAAGGATTATTTCAACTCCAAGGTCATCCTGGAGGTAACCCCCGTCATCGTCTATGAAGGCGGCGAAGCCGCAATGAAGCCTTTCAAGTATCAGGGCGAAGACGTGAAGGACAACTTCAAGGTAGTTTCCTCCGACGGCCAGAAAGTGACGGAAAAAGTTCACTTCGAGTACGTTGAGGGTATGGAGAAGAGTTATCTTGAACTCCGCGGCAAGGTATACGCCGGCAAGAAGGTCATAGACCTCCCCTCCAAGAAAGTGGCCGACGGCGCCAACACCACCTATATGCTTGTAAAGCGCACCGGAAACGTGGCTTTCAAGGCCGATAACTATCAGGAAACCCTCTCCAGCACCACCGAAGGCCAGATCAAGTACCTGGTGAACAGCAGCGAGGTCCGCGGATCAGAACTAAAGGGAAATTCCGTGAAGGACTTCGTGGCAGCCCTGGAGGCCGTCCAGGCCGATGAACGCTCAACCGTCACCAGCACCGAAATCGTGGCCTACGCTTCCCCCGAAGGAGGCGCAGACCTCAACAACAAACTCTCCGGCAACCGCGGCGACAGCGCCCTCAAGGCCTGGAACAAGGTTACCAAGGGTACGGATGCATCGGCCCCCGAGGTAAAGAGCGTAGGTGAAGACTGGGAAGGCTTCCAGCAACTTGTCTCCGAGAGCAACATAGAGGACAAGGACCTCATCCTCCGCGTCCTTTCAATGTACTCAGACCCTGCAGTGCGTGAAAACGAGATCAAGAACATGTCCCAGGTGTACACCGCCCTCAAGGGAGAAGTCCTTCCTGAACTCCGCCGCGCCCGCCTCATCGCAAACGTAGAGTATAAGAACTACACCAACGAGGAACTGGTGGAACTCCTTGCAAATAACGAGAACGCCCTTGACGAGGAAGCCCTCCTCCGCGTCGCTTCCGTCGTGAAGGATCCCGCCCAGAAGGAAAGCGTATACCGCAAGGCCATAGACAAATTCGGCAGTGACCGCGCCCAGTACAACCTTGCAGCCCTCTATCTCCAGCAGGGTAAGAACGCCGCCGCAGAGAAAGAACTTGCAAAGGTTCAGAGCGGAGACGATGACGTTGTGAACGCTATCGGCGTCCTGGCCCTCCGCAAGGACGACCTTGAGACCGCAGAAGACTGCTTCCGCAAGTCCACCTCCCCCGAGGCAAAGGAGAACCTTGGAATTGTCCTTATCCTCACCGGCCAGTACGAGGAAGCCGTCCAGGTCCTGAAGGACCCCAAGGGCTGCTGCCACAACTCCGTCCTTTCCCTCATCCTTGTGGATGAACTGGACAAGGCCCTCAAGACCGCCCACTGCGGAGATCCCAAGGTGTGGTACCTCAAGGCCATCATCAGCGCCCGTCAGGGAGACGCAGAAGGCGTGAAGAAGAACCTTGAGAAGGCCTTCCGCAATGCCGATCTTAAGGCAAGGGCCCCCAAGGACATCGAGTTTGCCGGTTACGAGTTCTAAACCGTGAAAACTATCGCCTGGTTAGACATCATCTTCGGCGTCATCCTGATGCCGTTGATGATGTTTCTCTTTCCAATAGGGGACTGGGTGCAGTGGCACTCCAGTTATGTGCTGCTGTACATAGGCTGGCTGTACCTTGTGTTTTTCCTTTGCCGAAAAGCCCTGGGCCCCGTCCTGCTGGACGGCAAAAAAGGCTATTTCACGGTGCTTGGCGTCCTGTTCCTGACGGCAGCCGCCACCTTCCTTATGTCCCTTACGCCGGTTGAATTCCCGCGTAATCCGGAGTACGGAACCGGCCTTGCCCCGCATATCCGCGCAATGTGGATAATGCTCATCGCGGTGGTGTCCTACGGCATTCCCGTGGGTATGCTCTCCGCCAAGGCAGACCGCCTGTCGGCCAGGAATGAGGCCGATCAATCCCGCCAGGAAAGCGAGGATGCCGTCCGCACCCGTGCAGAGGAAGTGGTTAGGGACGACGACATCCTTGTGAAGTCGGAATACAAGACCATCCACATCCCCGTAAGCGCCATCCAGTATATTGAAGGGCGCAACAACTACGCCTGTTTCCATCTGGACCACCGCGACGACGTAGTCACCCAAAAACCCCTCAAGGACGTCCTTGAGGAACTCCCGGAGGGGAAATTCGCGCGCATTCACCGCTCCTACATAGTCCCCGTATGGAGGATAGAAAAACGCACCGCTGTAAGCGTTAAACTGCTTGGTGTGGACAAGCCCATACCTATCGGCAGGTCCCATAAGAATAACCTTAATGGCCAGGAATAAGGATTTCTACGCAACCCGGTCCACCGCCTGGTGGAAGGTTGCCATCGCTATGATTGGCTCCTGCCTGTCCGGCGTCACGTTTGTCTCCGTGCCCGGAATGGTGGGGAACATAGGCTTTGGGTATCTTCAGATGTGCATCGGCTTTTTTCTGGGGTATCTTGTTATTGCCTTTGTCCTTACGCCGCTGTATTTCCGCCTTGGAGTGGTGTCTGTCTACGAGTACCTTGACAAGCGGTTTGGCGTGAGTTCCCACAGGACCGGCGCGTGGTTTTTCTTTGTTTCCAAGATGCTGGGGGCATCCGTGAGGCTGTTCCTTATGATTGCAACGCTGCAACTTCTTCTGGCGGGCCCTGCAGGCATTCCGTTCTGGGTGACGGTGCTTGTGGTGGTGCTTCTGGAGTGGCTTTATACGGTGCGCGGGGGTGTCAAGGCGGTTATCGGCCTTGATATAGTAAAAACCGTGTCCATGCTCCTGGCGGTTATCCTTTGCCTCGTGCTTATCGGCCATGAGGTTGGGAAGCCGGACACATCCCTTATGAGGGTGTTCTACTTTGACGACATAAACCACCCCCAGTTCTTCTGGAAACAACTTCTTGGCGGCCTCTTTGTGGTTGTGGGAACCACCGGTCTTGACCAGGACATGATGCAGCGCACACTTGCCTGCAAAAACGTCAAAGATTCACAGAAGAACCTCATTGTCTCTTCCCTGATGCAGACGGTTGTGATTGCGCTGTTCCTTCTTCTAGGGGTGTATCTATATCAGTTCGCCGGGCTTCACGGCCTTACCGTGGAACGTTCAGACGAACTGTTCCCCACAGTGGCCTGGAGCGGCCTTATGCCCGCTGGAGGCCTTGTGGCGGCGCTTTTCATCATCGGCCTTGTAATGGCAGGGTTCCCCGCGGGTGGTTCCGCACTCACGGCACTGACTACTTCTTTCACGGTAGATATCCTGAAGAACGACAGGCGTAGAACACTTGTGCATACCGCCATGGCCGTCCTTATGGCCGTCTGCATCCTGGTCTTCGCCGCACTCAATTCCACCAGCGTCATAGATGCCGTGTACCGCCTTGCCAGCTACACCTACGGGCCGATTTTAGGCCTCTTCGCCTTCGGCCTTTGCTGCAAAACAAAGGTGCGTGACCGCTGGGTGCCTCTTGTAGCTGTTGCAGCTCCTCTTATCTGCCTGGTTCTGGACCTTAACTCCGTGGCCTGGTTCCACGGCTACCACTTCTCCTACGAGATTCTCCCCCTCAACGCCCTCCTCACTATGGCCGGCCTCCGGCTGCTTAAACGCTAAAAACCAATAATACTCTTTATATGTCGAAGACCTTTGAAATCACCCCGGACCGCAATTTCCTCCAGCATTTCCTAACCGGCTGGCGCGTCAAGAGCCTTGCCCCGGAGATGGTTGAAAAACTCAAGGCGGAAAGCCAGAGTGACCCCTACGCCGCCTATGGTTATGGCCGATGGCTGTCGCTTGTGAATCCCGGCGGAAAATGTCTCAAAGAGGCCGAAGTCCTTCTCACCTGGGCAGGCAGCAGCGGCGTACAGGACGCCAATGCCGCCCTGGCGCAGATGTACTTTGACGGCCGCACTGAGGCCGATAAAGCAATGCCCCAGATGCACGCCTTCCTTATGGACACCTCCTATAAGGCAGGCAGCGAACTTGCCCAGGTTTTGACTCTGGAAAACACCCTGTACGGAGATTATGGCTTTCAGTGTGACCCCTCCTTGGTTGCCGATATCCTGCAGAAACACCTGGAGAAGAATCCCGGCAGCGACCCCCTTTACTATGAGATCCTTGGCGAGGCTCTGGAAGACACTCTCCCCGAAGAGGCGGAGAAATTCTTCAAAGCCAGCGTAGAGCGGGGCAATACGGAGAGTTATTTCTCCCTTGCCCTTCTTTATAAAAATGCCGGAGACTGGACCCGCGCCAGTGAGGTGGCTGCTGAAGGAGCCCGCCGCGGAGCCGTGAACTGCCACAGGTTCAAGGCCCAGATGAGTCAGGAGGATTTCCTGGCTCTTTCCGGGGAGGAGCAGGAAGCCCTTCACAAGGAAATATCAGAAGGTCTGGATTACGCCATAGCCCACCACGACCGCTACGCCTGTTTTCTCAAGGGTATCTGTCTGTATTATGGTAACCTTGGCTATACTGAAGACCTGATCCAGGCCCTGGTGCCGCTTGAGCGCGGATGTGCGATGGGCCACAGCAACTGTTTTTGGCTCAAGTCGGTTATCCTGCATGAACTTGGCAGGGACGGAGTGGCAAAAGCCAGCCTGCAGGCGGCGCGCCTTGGAGACAGGGAACAGTTTACCCTGGAGCAAGTGGCCCGTGGCTATGTTTCAAGAGAACTTTCCAACCACGCGGAAGAGATAGAGGAGCTATGGCTCAAGGAGTATCTGAAAGTCAACCCCGAGGATGAAGACACCAAGGACAGCCTGGGCGTAATTGCCGTGTATCCACAAGGCTTTTATTACGCAATGGACGTGGATGATGGCGATACACTGAACCTGGAAGCCCTCGCAGAAAAAGTAGATGCCCGGGGTTTTGACGTGGTGCATTTTTCACCCCTCTTGACCCGCATAAACAAGGCCCTCTCCCTGGAAGGCAACCACGTGGCTATGCTTGTGGACAAAGACGGCTATATGAAGGACCTTCCGGACAACATGACCGGAACCCTAATTTACGGTCAGGCCCAGGAGATCCGCGGCACAGTAATCTTCGTCCTGGAAGATGACAAGACCTATTCCCTTATGCCGATGGTTGGCCTCCAGCGGGTCTATATGTTCATCCAACTCCTGAATGCCGCTACGGGCGGGCTTGTAAGGCTGCCGTCATCTGAAGAACTGGAATCAATAGGCGCGGAAGACCCCGGCGGCTTTGAGGAGTACGACGATTTTGAGGAGAAGTACGACGATCCCGATATCTTTGACGGCTATGAGAAGTTTCCGGATCAGGAAATTGAGCAGGAGATAGAGGAAGATATGGTGAGCGCAGATACTTCCACGGACGCAGAGCCCAAGGAAATCACCGTTCCTGTAGAAAAGATAATGGAGGGCATCGCGCAGTGCAACCTTTGCATCGACACCCTCTATATCAGCCTTAAGGGCCATCCTGAATACGATTTCGCGTCAACGGAGGACCTCTTTTACCGCCTTGGCATTATGGATGCCATCGAGGAAAATATCAAGCGCCACGGCGGCTATATGATAGATGAGTGGCAGTACGTGGACGCCCGCCAGGTTCCCCAGGACATCCGCTCCCGCGTCCGGTTCAAGTAACTACGTTTTTCACATCTGGTTCTCCCCTTTTGGTGGAGACCAACGCCCTGTCAATCAGGCATTTATGGAATCTTATCCCAGAAAAAGTTCCGGGATAAGATTCTGTAATATACTATAAATCAGCGTTTTAGCCCCCACCGGCGTTTTTCACCTTTATTAACTTTGCACCAAACTAATAGTTAATAGAATGAATAAAACAGGAGGCTTTATAAAAACTAAACCCGTACGTTTGATTTCTCAGGGACGCACGGGACTACGTTAGCGAAAAAATCAAAAGATAGATTCTATTATTTTGTCAACAATTTCGTTGAAATAATCTTCCTTTACGGCCCCGAGGCGCCGGAGAATAGATGTTTCAACATCGGCGGCCACCAACTGGCATTTTACCCAACTGGGCTTATCCAGTTTGCAGGTAAGCATTTCATCGGTAAGTGGATAAGCATACTGGCGGCTGTATGCAAAATCTTGCGAAGACACCATCACCACATAGACAAAACCCTCATTCAATTGGAGTTCGTCATTAGACACGATAATAGCCGGATGAACCTTAAAGCCTTCACCCGGAATAGGAAAATCAATCTCTACTAAATCTCTCTGATGGTATTTCATAGGTGCTTGGCAAAGGCCTTGGATGCTAAGATTTTGGAACCGTATAAGAACTCTTGAACTTCCTGTTTATGTGCAGACAAAGACTCTTCGGCACGTTTGGATGGGGTCTCTTGAACTTCACCCTGCTGGAACAGGCCTGTTTTAAGCAAAGCGGCCAATTTACGCCTTGCTAAAGCGTTGTTCTTGTCATATGATAATGTTATGGTGCACATAATGCATTATTTTTCGCAAACATAGTTTATTTTCGGTTATTCTGCAAATTATTGGCCAATTATTGTTGCCCTTCCGCTTTTTACAATAATCCGCATAAGTGGTATAAAGATTATGAATGTTTAATAATTGTTCATATATTTGCATTGGAATCCCCGTGCGTCCCTGAGAAATCAAACGCGCGGGTTTTGTTTTCCATTTTGCGGCCACATTGCAAATTTTTTCTTACCTTCGCACAATCTTTGTAACGAAAAGATTTAATAATTAAATATTTAATTCGATGAAAGCATTGAAATCCATTCTTGCCGTGGCCCTGGGGCTTATCTGCACCGGCGCCCTTGCCCAGACAACCTTAAAGGAAGCGGTTGCTCCCGGCAATAAAGTCTATGTTGAGATTGACAACGACGACGACCACCCCATCCCCCAGGATGAGATTGAGGACGTTACCAGGGAACTTGCTGCCGCTGGCGCCTGGGTATGCGTTTCAGAGGCTTCTGAGGCCGATTTCACCCTTCGCGTTGAGGCCAAGAAGAAGATGGTCTTCAACAGCCCCCGCACCTGGCTCACCCCCTCAGTCCTTGACAAGGAAGGCAATGTCCTTTGGGAGAGCAAAACCTACAAGGCCGATGCAACCATGTTCAACGGCTTCCGCAGCACCAGCACCTGCATCAGCACGGTGATTGAGAAAGGCTTCCAGAAAGACCTTTTCAAGAAGGCCGGAAGATAGGCTCCATCCGCACAGCAAATAATAGAAACACAAAAAAACGCCTCTGAGCATATCAGAGGCGTTTTTCGCGGAGGAGGGGGGATTCGAACCCCCGGTACAGAATGACCCGTACGGCAGTTTAGCAAACTGCTGGTTTCAGCCACTCACCCACCCCTCCGGGCTTAAAGCGTTGAAACTCCCGCAGTGAAGCGGGACTGCAAAGATACGAATTTTTACTCAAACAGCAAGTTTTTGAAAAATAATTTGTAAGTTTAGCCAAAATTTGACCGTGTATATGAAAAAGTCCTGGATCATCCCCGCAGTAGCGCTTCTGATAGCTGCTCTTGTGAACTTTGTGGCCCGCTGGTTTGGAAACGCCGCTGTTGCGGCAATCGTAAAGCCCGCCCTTCTTCCCCTAATCGCCCTCACAACCGTGGCGGCGGCAGGAGGGATGGAATCAAGAACCATCCGTCTTCTTGTGATTGCCCAACTTCTTGGCGCAGCGGGAGATATCCTTCTCATCCCTGACGGCTTCCCCACATTCGCGTGCGGCCTTGTGTGCTTCCTCGTAGGCCACATCTTCTACTGCATAAACTTCGGTGGCCGCAGTTGGAAGGGACTGAAGCCCGCCCAGTGGGTTCTGGCAGTTGTTGTGATGGTTGCGGCAACCGCAGGCCTTCTTATGGCAATCGGCGTTGAGGGAACCTTCCTGGTGCCGTTTGCAGTGTACGGAATGATGCTGATGCTCCTTATCTGGAGCGCCCTTGCCGGAGTACTCCGTGAAAAGAATAAGGCCACCTGGATTATCCTTACCGTGGGCGCGGTTCTCTTTGCGCTCTCCGACAGCCTCATCGCCGTTCAGACCTTCCACGGCGCCAAAGTGATCCTGGAATTCCTGGTGATGGTAACCTACGTTGCCGCCCAGTGCCTCCTTGCCTGGGGCGGCGTCCGCCTTTTCAAGGCCGATAAAAAGTAGCATATGCTTAAAAGAACCGTCATCATTCTATCGGCCCTACTGGCCTTCATTGCACCCGTAAAGGCGCAGCCCCAGGACCCCGTGAAGTGGGAGGTGAGCGCCAAAAAGGTGAAAAAGAACGTCTATGAGATAAAGGCCGTGGCCAGTATCCAGGCCGGCTGGCACATCTACGACCTTCAGGAATACGAACTTGGCCCCAACCCTACGGTGTTTTCCGTTACGGGAGACGCCATAGAAGCCGTTTCTCCCGCGGAGATCACATCCAAGGTGGATAAGGAGTACGACGACATCTTCCGCTTGGAGATAGGCACCTGCGAGTCCCCCGTGGTATTAGTCCAGCGCATCCATACCCTTAAGGAGGGCCCCTGCGATGTTAATGTGGCCATAGAATGGCAGGCCTGCAACAAGGGAAACTGCCTTCCTCCCGCAGATTATGAGACCACCCTCCAGGTGAAAGGGGCATCGGCCTCCTCCGGCGGCAGCCTCTGGAGCCTTATCCTTGAAGCCATCCTCTGGGGCTTCCTGATGCTCCTCACACCCTGCGTCTTCCCTATGGTCCCCATGACCGTTTCCTTCTTCCTGAAACGGAGCGGATCGGCCGCCAAAGGGCGCTTCAACGCGGCAATGTACGGTCTTTTCATAGTGCTCCTGTACACCGTTCCCATCTGCATTATCATCGGCCTCACGTGGGCCCTTGGCGGGGAAACCGTCACGGCCGATATCTTCAACTGGCTGGCAACCCACTGGCTTCCCAACATCATATTCTTTGTAATCTTTATGGTGTTTGCGGCGTCCTTCTTCGGCGCGTTTGAGATAACGCTTCCTTCAAGTTGGACCACCAAGGCCGATTCAAAAAGCGGCCAGGGCGGCCTTCTTGGAGTGTTTTTCCTTGCGCTCACCCTGGTCCTTGTCAGTTTCAGTTGCACTGGTCCCATTGTGGGAACCGTCCTCATCAAGAGCACCCAGGGAGAATTCTGGGCGCCGATGGTCACAATGCTGGCCTTCAGCATTGCCTTTGCCCTGCCCTTTGCGCTTCTGGCGCTGTTCCCATCCATCCTTACCAAACTTCCCAAGAGCGGCGGATGGCTTAACAGCGTGAAGGTGGTGCTTGGCTTCGTGGAAATTGCCCTCGGCCTCAAATTCCTTTCCGTGGCGGACCAAACCTACCACTGGCACATCCTTGACAGGGAGGTTTACCTTGCAATCTGGATAGTGGTGTTTACCCTCCTTGGCCTGTATCTCCTTGGCAAGATCCGCTTCAAGCACGACTCCCCTCTGGAATATATTTCCGTTGGCCGCCTGGCGCTTGTCATTGCCGATTTCGCCTTCGTGGTGTATCTGATTCCGGGAATGTGGGGAGCCCCCCTCAAGGCCCTCAGCGGCTATCTTCCGCCCATCCAGACGCAGGACTTTGTGCTGGGCACATACGCTCCGCCTGTGGGGGTTGTTGAGCCAAAGACTGTGGCCTTGCCGGAAACCTCCGGAGTGTCCCTTCCTCACGGCCTTACGGGCTACGATAACCTTGAAGACGGTATCGCCGCCGCAGCGGCTGAGGGTAAGAAGGTGTTCGTGGACATCACCGGCCACGGCTGCGTGAACTGCCGTGAGATGGAGGCCCGCGTGTGGAGCGACCCCCGCGTCCTGGAGCGCCTCAGAAGGGATTATGTGATTGTTTCTCTCTATGTGGACGACAAGACTCCGCTCCCGGAAGACAAATGGGTTACAACCCCGGAAGGAAAGGTACTGAAAGACGTTGGAAGGGTCAATTCCCATATGGTCCTGGAGCGTTTTGGGGTTAACGCCCAGCCCAATTATTTCATTCTGGATTCTGAGGGAAATACCATCCGGGGGCCCCGCGGGTACAATCTCAGCGCGGACGGCTTTGTGGAGTTCCTTGACTTATAGTCTTGTGGGTACTGCCCTTCCGTCCTGCCAGGCCGTGATCCGGGCTTTGGGAAATCCCAGCACCCGCACCACATTGAGTTCCTCAAGGGCGTCTTCGTAGGAAGAGAACATTCCCACATAGTAATTGTAGCGTAGATTCACGCCCAGCCTCTCGTAGACGGGCGTGAGTCCTTTTATGTCCTCAAGGTCTGCGTGGGTGGGGGAGTCAAACAGCAGGATCTGATACACAAGGCCGGGCGGCAGGGTGTTGTCCTGGGCGAATCGGCCCACGGGCGCGACGCGGAAAGACTGCGCCGCCTCCTTTGCCGCAAATTTTGGCTTGAAATCCGGCCCCAGGGAGCCCCTGGCAAAGGTATAGCCAAGTTCCGCGCCCGCAACTTCCTTGTCCTCCTCAACGCCCACGGCGCCGTTCATAAGGAAACTCATCTCCACCTCCCGGAGTTCGGCCGATACCAGCGCCAACTTGGCCCTGAATATGTTCAGAAGGGTATCTCCCGGCATCATATGGCGGCTTATGGAGTCCATCAGCGCGCGGGATTCCTCCATCTTTTTCATATACCGCTGGGTGGTGGCGTTTCCGGTTGTGAAGCCTTCCACGGCGGCGTCGTTGTCAATGCGCGTGGGGTCTGAGGCCGGGACAAGTTCCATCAGTTTCTTAAGGGCCGATCCATCCCTGATGGCAGACCGCGCAAAAGTCTTCTGGTAATCCAGAACATAAACCGTCACGCTGTCCGGGGAGCAGTCCCTGTTGGAGGCAAAGAGCGTGTACTCTCCGTCGGCGGAATCGGCCATCAGGTAGTCGTCGGCGGGGGAGTTGAACGGGAATCCCATATTCACGGGATCCCCCCATCGGCCCGCCTCCGCGTCCCAGGTGGAGGAGAAGATGTCAAATCCGCCCAGTCCGGCAAGCCCGTCGGAGGCAAAATAGAGCGTCTTTCCGTCTGCGCCAAGCATAGGGAAAACCTCGCTTCCCGTGCTCACAAACGCCTCTGAAAGCATCCTGGGGGCAGTCCACAGGCTGTCCTGGTCCCGGGACGTGAATATGCTTGGGCTGCCGGCTTTGTCCGGGGCGCTGAAAAAAGCCTCCTTGGCATCTGCGGGCACATAGGCAAGCCCGGCGGGGCCGTTTCTCCAGGCCTGGGGCTTAAGCGGATAGTAAAGGAAAAAGTCCTTCCTTGAAAAACGCTTTTTTGCAACAACGTTGGGCTCCGCGCAGAAATCGGCCATATTCAGTGCATATTGCGCGCGGTCCACACCGGCGTCGTCACGGGCCTGCAAAAACGCCCACATAGCGGCTTCAAACCGGCACTCCCTCATAAGGCTGTCGCCTTTGGAAAGGCTCTGCCCCCACAGGCTAAAGCCTGCGGTAAAAAGTAGGACAGATATGCCGATTCTCCTTAACGTCATTCAAATGTAGCCTGCAAAATTAAGAAATAGTTGTGAGAAAGCTGTTAATTCAGAAAAAAATCGTAAATTTGCAACCTATTTTGCCGTGGTGTCTACTGACGCCAAGAAATATGCCAAAATATTAAACTAAAAATACAAAAAACAATGCAAAGCAAAGGTTGGATCAGATTTGTAGCGATTATGCTTGCCATCGCCAGCATCTGGCAACTCTCCTTCACCGCGGTAACCCGCATCCAGGAGAAGAAGGCTGCCAAGTACGCAGAGGAGCAGGCACAGCTTTTCGTTGAAGCAAACAACACCGCCGCAGAGGTACGTGAGTACGTTGCAGATTCTGTGGCAAACATCAGGAATAGGGCATACATTGACTCTATCTCCAATGAGAAGGTATTCCTAGGTTACACCTACAAGAGCACCAAGGAAAAGGAAATCAACCTGGGTCTGGACCTCAAGGGCGGTATGAACGTCATGCTGCAGGTCCAGTTGGAAGACCTCGTGAAGGCTCTTTCCGGAAACAGCACGGACCCTGATTTCGTGGCTGCACTTGCTCAGGCCAAGGCCAATAACGTGAACTCCAGCGCAGACTTCATCGGCCTGTTCGAGCAGGCCTGGGAGCAGGTAGCCCCCGGCCGCCGTCTGGCTGAGGTCTTCGCAACCTATGAACTCCGCGACAAGGTTGCCAACGACGCAACCAACGCACAGGTTATCTCCGTTATCCGCGCAGAGGCAAAGAGCGCAGTTGACAACTCCTTCAACGTTCTCCGTAACCGTATTGACCGTTTCGGCGTAACCCAGCCCAACATCCAGCAGGTTGGTAACTCCGGCAAGATCCTCATCGAACTCCCCGGTGTGAAGGACCCCGAGCGTGTGCGCAAACTCCTCCAGGGCACCGCATCCCTTGAGTTCTGGCCCACATTCCAGGGCAACGAAGTAGACCTCTATGCCGTAGACGCCCGCGTGGCAGAGATCCTTGGAAACCTCAGCGACAGCACCGTGGTTGCCAACCCTCTGTTCCAGGTATTCTCCCCTTCAGGCTGGAACAACGCCTGCCTCGGTTTCGCAGCCGGCATTGACACCACCACCGTCAACAAGTACCTGGCAATGGCCTCCGACGTCCTTCCCCAGGGCTTCCGCGGTATGTGGTCCGTAAAACCCACGGAGTTTGTGCAGGGTGCAAACCTGTATGAACTGGTAGCCATCAAGGCCACCTCCCGTGACGGCAAGGCTCCCCTTGACGGCGGTGTGGTCACAGACGCGCGCGTTAACTTCAACGGTGCGCAGAACGGCGGCAACGGCGCCCCTTCAGTGTCCATGACCATGAACGCAGAAGGCGCCTCCATCTGGGCCCGCCTCACCAAGGACAATATCGGCAAGCAGGTCGCTATCGTCCTGGATGGTCTTGTATATTCCTATCCTACCGTCAACACTGAGATCACCGGCGGTTCCTCAGAGATCACCGGTAACTTCGACGTCCAGGAAGCAGAAGACCTTGCAAACGTGCTCAAATCCGGTAAACTTCCTGCCCCTGCAACCATCATCCAGGAGCAGGTGGTCGGTCCTTCACTCGGTAGCGCATCAATCCGTGCCGGTCTCATCTCCTTCCTTATCGCATTCTGCCTTGTGCTCATCTACATGGTATTCTTCTACCAGGGCGCAGGTTTCATTGCCGATGTTGCTCTTCTGTGCAACGTCCTCCTCCTCTTCGGTGTCCTCGTAAGTTTCGGCGCCGTCCTTACCCTGCCCGGTATCGCCGGTCTGGTCCTTACCCTGGGTATGGCCGTTGACGCCAACGTTATCATCTATGAGCGCATCAAGGAAGAACTTGCAGCAGGCAAGGGCTTCTCGCTTGCGGTACACGACGGTTACAAGAACGCTTACAGCGCAATTATCGACGGTCAGCTCACCACCCTCATCACCGGTATCATCCTCTACATCTTCGGTTCCGGTCCTGTCCAGGGCTTCGCTACCACCCTCATCATCGGTATTGTGACTTCCGTCCTTACCTCCATCTTCATCACCCGTATCATCTTCGACGACCGTATCAAGGCCGGCAAGACCGTTACCCTTTCCAACAACCTCACCCGCAACATCCTTAAGAACACCAAGGTAGATTTCATCGGCCTCAAGAAGTGGTCTTATATGATTTCCGGCGCCCTCATCATCATCTCCATCGCTTCCATCGCCTTCAAGGGCTTCAGTTATGGTGTTGATTTCACCGGTGGCCGTACCTACATCGTGCGCTTCGACAAGAGCGTCACCGCAGAGGATGTCCGCGCTTCCGTTGAGGATGTGTTCAAGGCCGCCGCAGAGGCTGAAGGCATTGACCAGTACTCCGTTGAGGTGAAGCAGTTCGGTGGAGACGCCCAGATGAAGATCACCACCCAGTACAAGAACAACTCCGAGAGCACTGAGGTAGACGCAGAGATCGAAGGTCTCCTCTATCAGGCTCTCAAGGGCTTCTACTCTGAGGATATTCAGTTGGCCGATTTCAACTCAACCCTGGAGAACCCCAACGGTATCATCTCTTCCGATAAGGTTGGTCCTACCATCGCCCGCGATATCACCCGCAGCGCATTCATCGCAGTATTCCTCGCCCTCCTTGCAATCTTCGCATACATCGCGTTCAGGTTCAAGGGCTGGACCTGGGGTCTCGGCGGCGTTGTGTCACTTGCACACACCGCTCTCATCGTTATCGGCTTCTTCTCCCTGTTCAACGGTATCCTGCCGTTCAACCTGGATGTGGACCAGACGTTCATCGCCGCTATCCTTACCATCATCGGTTACGCCATCAACGATAACGTTGTTATCTTCGACCGTATCCGTGAGCAGCGCGGCCTGCACCCCAAGGAAGAGTTCCGTACCACTGTGAATACCGCTCTCAACGCCACCCTCACACGTACCCTCAACACTTCCATCTCCACTCTCCTCCCGATGCTCGCAATCGCTATCTTCGGCGGTGAAAGCATCCGCGGTCTTGCAGTTGCACTGTGCCTTGGTGTTATCATCGGCACCTATGCTTCAATCATGATCGGTACTCCTATCATGTACGACGCCACCATGGCCGCCAAGAAGAAGGCCGAGAAATAAGATTTCTTCTCTAAATAAAAGCCGCGACCTTGCAAGGGCCGCGGCTTTTTGTTATCTTTGTTCCTATGAGTTTTGTGCACCTTCATGTCCACACCCAGTACTCCATCCTGGACGGACAGTCTTCCGTAGAAAACCTCTTCAACCGGGCCGATGAACTGGGTATGCCGGCCCTTGCCATAACGGATCATGGCAACATGTACGGCGTAAAGGAGTTCTTCAAATTTGCAAAGAAGCACCCCAACGTGAAGCCCATAATCGGCTGTGAGATATATGTTTCCAAAGGTGACCACAGAATCAAGGAAAAGGGCTATTACCACCTCATTCTCCTGGCAAAGAATTACCAGGGGTATCTGAACCTTGTGAAGATAGTGTCGGAAGGCCATATCAACGGTATGTACTACAGGCCGCGAGTGAGCCATGAGATCATAGAGAAGTACCACGAGGGCCTCATCTGTTCATCGGCCTGTCTTGCTGGAGAGATTCCCCGCCTTATCATGGCGCACGATGAAGCAGGTGTTGAAAAGGCCATAGAGTGGCACAAGAGGGTGTTTGGGGAAGACTATTACCTTGAGGTGATGAAGCACCCCACGGAGGTTCCGGGCCTTTCAAACGACCTCTATGAGCAGCAGTGCTACTACACAGAAGAAATCTTCAAACTGGCCGCAAAGCACGGCATCAAGGTCATAGCCACCAACGACGCCCATTTTGTGAGAAAGGAAGACGGCCCGGTCCACGACCGCCTCATCTGCCTTACCACCAACTCCTTCATCGACGATCCCGGCCGTCTCCGTTATACCCAGCAGGAGTACATCAAGACGGAGGAGGAGATGGCAGCGCTGTTCCCGGATCACCCCGAGGCCCTTTCCAACACCCTGGAAGTGGCCTCAAAGATAGAATCCTATTCCATCGACAGGGATCCCGTGCTGCCGGTCTATGAGATTGATCCGGCTTTTATGGCCGATATAGACTCTCACCTGGAGCAGTACAAGGACGTCATAGATGCAGGCCGATGCGACAAACACGGCACCTACCGCGGAGACGGCTTCTGCCATTCCGTGGCCTACCTCTGCCACCTTACGTATAAAGGCGCCCACGAGCGTTACGGTGAAACCCTCACCCAGGAGCAGTCAGAGCGCATAGACTTTGAACTCAAGACCATCTCCAGAATGGGCTTCCCGGACTATTTCCTCATAGTCCAGGACTACATTGCCGCATCCCGCGCAATGGGCTCCATGGTGGGCCCCGGCCGTGGGTCCGCCGCAGGTTCCGTTGTGGCCTACTGCCTCAGGATCACCAACCTTGACCCCATCAAGTACCAACTCCTGTTTGAGCGTTTCCTCAATCCGGACCGTATCAGTATGCCTGATATAGACGTGGACTTTGAAGACCTCACAAAGGCCCACCAGTACGTTGAGGACAAGTACGGCGCATCCCACGTCTCCCGCGTCATCACCTTCGGCACAATGGCCGCAAAAAGCGCCATCAAGGACGTTGCGCGTATATCCCACCTGAGCATAGATGAGAGTAACCGCCTCTCCAAGATGGTCCCTGACCGCCTTCAGGATGATAAGGGGGAAGATGTCAAAATCACCCTCAAAAACTGCTACAAATACGTTCCGGAATTCAAGAATGAACTTGAGAACGGCCCCCAGATCAACCGTGAGGTGCTGCAGTATGCCCAGGCCCTGGAAGGCTGCGTGAGGCAGGTTGGAATGCACGCCTGCGCCACCATTATCGGCCGCGGAGACCTTACGGATTATCTTCCCATCACCCTTTCCCAGGATAAGGAAACGGGCCTCTACGTGCGCACGTCTCAGTACGACGGCCATTTCATCGAGGATGTGGGTATGCTCAAGATGGACTTCCTCGGCCTCATCACCCTCCAGATCATCCATAACTGCCTGGACCTCATCAAAGAGCACCACGGGGAAGATATTGACATAGAGGCCATCCCCATCGATGACAAACCCACCCTGGAACTCTACGGCCGCGGAGACACCACTTCCGTGTTCCAGTTTGAATCGGAGGGTATGAAGTCCTGGCTCCAGAGGCTCAAGCCTGAGCGCTTTGAGGACCTAATCGCTATGAACGCCCTGTACAGGCCCGGCCCCATGGACTATATCCCGGACTTCGTTGCCCGTAAGCAGGGTGAGCAGAAGATAGAGTACGACCTCCCTGAAATGGAGGAATACCTCCAGGATACCTACGGCGTAACGGTGTACCAGGAGCAGGTGATGCTTCTGTCCCAGAGACTTGCCGGTTTCACCAAGGGTGAGGCCGATAAACTCCGCAAGGCCATGGGTAAGAAGCAGATTGACATCCTGAACTCCCTCAAGGACAAGTTTATGGCTGGCGGCCAGGCCAACGGCCACCCGGAGAAAGTCCTGGACAAGATCTGGAAAGACTGGGAGAAGTTTGCCCAGTACGCCTTCAACAAGTCCCACGCCACGTGCTACGCCTGGGTGAGTTACCAGACCGGCTGGCTTAAGGCCCATTATCCTTCGGAATTCTTCGCCTCCTGCCTCAACTGCGCAAAGTCAATGGAGGAAACCGTGAAGATAATGGACGACTGCAAGGGCCACGGCATCAAGATCCTTGGCCCGGATGTCAACGAAAGTTCCGGCCACTTCACGGTAAATGCCAAAGGAGACGTCCGTTTTGCCCTCAGTTCAATCAAAGGCTTTGGAGGTAACATTGTGGACGCCATAGTCAAGGAACGTGACGAAAACGGCCTTTTTACGGATGTTTATGACTTTGTGGAGAGGATGAGCGGCTGCGTCAACCGCAAGAGTTTCGAAAACCTTGTGAACTCCGGTGCGCTGGATGGCTTCGGCCATCCCCGCGGAATGTATTTCCTTCCCGGAAAAAACGGCGGAGACCTCTTCATAGACCAGATCACCCGCTACGGAGACCTTTACAAGAATGACTCCGTGCAGGCCGGTGCATCCCTCTTTGGAGATGCGGAGGAAATGAAGCCGGATCGTCCGGGCCTCCCGGAAGGCGTTCCCAACGTGGATATAATGGAGGAACTCCAGAGGGAGAAGGACCTTGTGGGAATGTACCTGAGTTCGCATCCTCTGGACCGCTATGACTTTGAGATAAAGAACTTCGCCACCTGCAAGATAAATGACCTTCAGGATCTCATTGCCGATTGTGACGCCAAGAAAAAGACCGCAAAGGTATCCATAGCGGGCATTGTGACGGATTTCAAGCAGTTAACAACAAAGGCCGGGAAGCCTTATTCCCGCACTATGCTGGAAGACTATTCCGGCTCCTTTGAACTCACTCTCTTCGGGAAGGATCACGAGGTTTTCATGCAGTATATGCAGCCAAAGGCTACGCTGTTCCTGGAAGGTGAGATAGCAGAGAAGTACTTCCTGAAGCCGGAAGAAAAGGCGCAGGGTAAACCCGCGCCTCCGTACGTTTTCAAACTCCGCAAGGTCACCCTCCTTGGCAATGTGGCCGAAGACCTCCTTGGCGGCTTCTCCATGGATATTACCACTCCCATGCTCACGGACAAGTTCCGTAAGGACCTTGTGAATGTGGTGAAGCATCACAAGGGCAATATCCCCCTCACGCTTTATCTCTATGACCCCCAGACCCGCTACCGCATCCAGTTCTACTCCAAGAAGTTCCAGGTAGCCGTCACCTCAGAGTTTATCCGTGAACTCCATTCAATCGGCATAGAGCACTATGAGGTTGTGAAAAAGTAGTCGCCCGTCATGTCAACCCTCTCTCCCTGTCATGCCCGACCTGATCGGGCATCTTTTGTCATTCTGAGCGTAGCGAAGAATCTAGGGAGATTACAGTAATGGCTATTGCGCTGCGATAGCCATTACTTCTTCAACCGACAACTCAAGGCTTTCTGCTATAACCTGCGCTGAGACGCCATTGGATAGCAGAGCCTTGATGTTTTTCTTCCGCTCTTTCTGCGCGCCCTCTGCCTCTCCTTCTGCTTTTCCTTCTGCTTTTCCTTCTGCTTTCCCTTGTTTACGGGCAAAGGCTTCTGTTGCCATACGGTCAATTTCTGTCCACATAATACTATCGTAATTTTGTCTTTCCGTTACTGTCATTGTTGCAAGTTCTGTGGCGTGGTAAAGTTTGTCAAGTAGCGGATCGTCAAAGGATTGCGGGACTTCCGTGAATTCGTGCATATACTTCATTGAAAACACGAATCGCTCCAACAGGTTCCTGCACTTTGCGGCATCTTTCACACCCAACTTTAACCGGTCCAGTTCAAGGAATATAAAGTTCAAAGCAGGCGTCATCAGTTCTCCATTGGGCAGATTACGTAGTTCGTAGCGGCTTATGTAGTTGTTTTCAATGGCATCTTCGCTCTCGTGTGAGATGGGGAAGTCTACCATACTTATTACATACACCGGATTCAGGCTGTAATCCATAGCCTCTCTCTTGCCCTCGTGAATCTCCTGCGCCCGGATTTCCATCTGTTCACGGATAGGATAGGTGGAATAAACCAGCATCCGGTCCTTGAAACTGTCCTGCTCCCTGTTTTGCACTTCCACCAGGAATTCCTCCCCGGTGTCCTTGTCCTTGCACAGCATGTCAAAGTTAACGTTTTTTTCAGAAATCACCAATCCGTGCATCTCTTTGTTCAGGAATGTGATGCTTTGGATGTGCTTTCCGGGGATGAGGAGTTCGAAGATGTCAATGAGAAGACTCTCGTTGGCAGGGGTACAAAGAACCACTTTGAAAGTGGAGTCAAACAGCAGATAGGCATAGCGGCCTGCGCCGAGCAGCGATTGTGATTTGGTTTTTGAATATGGCAACATAACTGTAATATTTTGTTGACCACGAATATATTGCAAAATAATCCGGCCGAATTTAATTTGACAGTGCAACAGCACTATCGGATGTAAAGTTAAACATT
>R27__coassemble_575_pt1 | contig 22154 bp, 16 predicted proteins | sample R27__metabat2_high_PE_018 | metagenome-assembled genome bin R27
CGTCCAGGGCCGATGAAACTATGCCTCCCGCGTATCCGGCACCTTCGCCGCAGGGGTAGAGGCCCGGGACGTCAACGTGCTCCAGGGTTTCCGGGTCCCTTGGCAGCCTCACGGGTGAGGAAGTGCGGGATTCCGTTCCAAGGAGGAGGGCGTCGTTGGTATAGTAGCCCTTCATCTGGCGGTCTACCTGCGGCAGGGCCCTTCTGAGGCGCATCGAGACGTGCTCCGGAAGGAGTTCGTGAAGAGGTGCGCTAAGGGTGCCGGGGTGGTAGGATGTCTTTGGAAGGTCCTTTGACACTATGCCTCGGCAGAAGTCTTTCATCCTTTGGGCGGGGGCTGTGAAGGGGTGCTTTGCACCGTGCTCACGGCACCAGTTATACATAGCCCTTTCTATATCTCTCTGATAATCCATAAGGGCAAACGGCCCGGTGTATCCTGAAGGCTGGTCTCCTGGTTCAATCTGGACCACAACCCCGGCATTTGCCCATTTTGAGTTACGCGCGGCGTTGGACATCCCGTTGAGGACCACCGTGCCTTCCTCCGTGGAGGACGGCACCAGGATGCCTCCCGGGCACATGCAGAAGGAGAACACGCCGCGTTCCTCCACCTGCTGAACAAATGAATACTCTGCCGTGGGCATCTCCGGCTGGTATTTTCCGTGGTAGCGGATCTGGTTTATCATCCACTGGGGATGCTCTACGCGTACGCCAAGGGCAAATCCTTTGGCTTCAAGCGCCCATCCCTTTGCCTCAAATATCTCATATATATCCCTTGCCGAATGCCCTGTGGCAAGGATAACCTTGGAGGCCTTGTACTCCTTTTCTCCGCATTTGACCGTGAAGCCCGGTTCTATGTCCGTCACGCGGCTGTCAAAATGGTATTCACCTCCGTGCTCTTCAATGCACCTGCGAATGTTTTTGACAATCTCAGGTAGGCGGTCAGTGCCGATATGCGGGTGGGCGTCTATGAGTATGTCCTCAGATGCGCCGAATGCCACAAGTTGGTGAAGGACTTCACGGATATCCCCGCGTTTGGAGGAGCGGGTGTAGAGTTTTCCGTCACTGAATGCGCCGGCTCCGCCTTCCCCGTAGCAGTAGTTGGAATCCGGGTTCAGGATGCCTTCCGTGGAGAGTCTGGCCATATCGGCCTTCCTTCTCTCTACGTCCTTTCCGCGCTCAAGGATTATGGGTTTGAGACCTCTCTGGAGGAGTTTCAGGGCGGCGAACATTCCGGCGGGGCCTGCGCCTATCACTATTACGGGCGTTGCGTCATGTACGTCCTTGTAAGGCGCTACCTTATACGGCACATATTCCTCTCCCTCCCTGAAAGCCTGGATGCGATACCGGTACAAGGGGTCCTGGCGCGCGTCGATGCTTCTTTTCACTATGACCGTGCGCCCAACCTTGTCAGGTTTCACTCCCAAAGCCCTGGCCGCCGCAGCCCTGAGGTCTTCCTCCGGGATGGGGCGTCCAATCTTTATGGCTATCTCAAACTCTTTCATCTTCTTGCTCTCAAATTTTCAGAAATGCCCTGCCGCTGCGGCCGTCAACGCAGGCCGATAGAGGCTTGTCAAGGTGCACAAGCCTCATCCAGGGGGTCTCTTCCTGGGCGGGAAGGGCGTCAAGGACGCTGAGGTCCAGTGAGTCTCCCTGCCTAGTGTAAGGATCTACGTTCACGTAGCCGGCATTGAAGGATGTGAGGTTCTGGAAAAAGTGCGTGCCCTGGCTGGGATCTACGCGGAAATCCGGGAGGGAGCATTCCACAAGGACCTTTGTCTCAGATATGTCGCTCCACACGACGGGAACGCCAAGGGTGGGGATGCTGGAGCCCCATCTTCCATAGCCGATGAGGATGTACTGGCGGCCTTCCGCCCTCATCCTGGCATTGATTTCCCTGAGTTCAGCGGCCATCTCCTGGGTCTTCATCTTGTCAAATACATCGGCCTTGAGGTAGATGATATCCTGAATGCCCTCTATCCAGCCGGTCCCGAGGGCGCTGGAGGAGTTCACGAATGCTCCTTCGGTGTCAATGCTCCGCCAGTCTACATCGGCCTTCAGGCTGTCGGAGGAGATGGGACGTATCTGGAGGGCGTTGAAAAGGCCCGTGGAAGGCTCTGCGGCAAATTCTATCTCCACGCTGGATTTCATTTCGGCGGTGCACACTTCCAGCAGTTCCTTTATGATAGGAGCCAGCGGGAAGGTGTTGTAGCGGAGGATGTGGGCGAAACTTACCACCTTGGGGCCGTCCGGGATGGGGGAGTCCACCATACGCTGATTTTGGTAATCATAGGTGGAAACCACCTTACTGAAGGAAGGGAACCTTCCGCACTCAGTGATGGGGATGCGGGAGAGGTTCACGGCATCGTCAAGGGAAGTCTTGAAGCGCTCCGGCTGGAGGTCAAGGGCGTACATCACCTGCTGGGTGTCCCTCATGGCGAGGTCCGGGGTGGAAGTCTGGAGGACGTGCTTTGGATATTCCGGGGAGAAGCGGAGAACCTGCTCCCCGTCCACCACGGCCTTTCCAAGGCCATAGGCAATCTTGGCAATTCCTTCCTCGGCTCTTTCGTGGCCGATAGGATAGAAATTCACGCTCCTGGCTACCCCTGAAAGGGTGGGGAAGAAGCAGCCGTCCTGCTCCGCGCCGCAGATTTCCTGGATGATGATGGCCATCTTTTCCTCGGAGATCACGTTGCCGGTGGCGGTGATATATCCCCTAGAAGGGGCAAAGTAGACGGATGCGTAAACACTCTTTATGGCCTTGGATAGGAGACGCAGCTGCTGGTCCTCGTTCTCCACGGCGGGAATCATATAGGTGGAGTAAACCCCGGCAAAAGGCTGGTAGTAGGAGTCTTCCAGTTTGGAGGAGGAGCGTACCGCAAGGGGAGTGCGGACAACCCGGATGAAACTGCGGAGCGCCTCCGTAAGTTCCATAGGGAGGTTTGAGGACACGAATTCCGAGAGTATCTCCGAGTCCTGGATATCGCTGTTTATTACATACTGGAGGCCGTTTTCAAGGATGAAGCGGTCAAAGTACTCAGTTGCAATGACAAGGGTGCGGGGTACCATCACGTGGACGTCCTCCCACCTGTGGTAGAGTCTGTGCTTGTCCAGGATCTGGTTCAGGAATGCAAGGCCGCGGGCCTTTCCGCCCATGGAGCCCTCTCCGAAGCGGGAGAACCACACTGTGTCGTTGTAGGTTGCGGGGTCAAAGCGCGCCACAACTCCAAGGTTCTGGGCAATCCTGTAGGAGTGGATGCTCTTAACTGCGGCCTCGCGGAACTGCTCCGTTGTCTCGAAGGTGGTGTTCTTGAGGGCGTTTCCCTCCTTGAATATACCCCTTGCAAGGAGCCAGCGGGAGACGTAGTTCTTGGAGCGCATCTTGGTAAGTTGGGGCTCCGGGATGGAGGCGATTATAGCCTCTGCGCCCTGAAGGTTTCTGGCGCGGGCGGTTTCACGGCCGCGGGCGTTTGTTACCACAAAGTCTCCAAAGCCGAATTCCCGGCCGATATACTCTCCAAGGTCGTGGGTGAGGGTTTTGGAGCGCTTCATAAGGAAGCCTGCGCCGATACTCTCCGCAACGGAGCGCATACTCTCCTGGGAACTCTGCATAAGGATTGGCATCTTGGGGATTTCCTTCCTTATGAGGCGGCAGAGGTCCACTCCGGCGTCCAGTTTTTCATCGGCCGGCTTGTCATTCCTGTGAAGCACGAAACCTATGTCGGAGATTACTCCAAGGAGGTTCTCCTTGTATTTCCCGTACAGGGCCACTGCGTCGTCGTAGTTTGTGGCCATGAGGATCTTGGGCCTTGCGCGTTTACGGAAGATCTGCTGGTCTTCGTTCACGGCGTCAAGGATTGAGTCGGAGTTCTGCTGCAGGACCAGTTTGTAAAGGAGCGGGAGGTAGGTGGAATAGTAGCGAACGGAGTCTTCCACAAGGAGGATGGCCTGGACGCCGCCTTCCAGGATATCGGCCGGGGCGTTCATACTGTCCTCCAGAAGTTTGATTATGGCAATTATGAGGTCCGTGGAGCCGTTCCAGTTGAAGATGTAGTCCATGCAGGAGCGGTCACGGCTTTCCAGTTGGCGCCATACCTCCCTTGAGAAGGAGGTGAGGAGCACCACCGGGGTTTCCGGGGAAAGTTCCTTCATCCTGACTGCAAAGTCAAATACGTCCACCTCTCCCACGTTGTACATGGTGATTACAAGGTCCCAGCGGTCTCCCTGCTCTGCCCTCTGGAGGGCTTCACGGGTGGTTGAGACCCTCTCGAAGACAGGCGGCCCGGAAAGGTTTAACTCACTGTATTCACGTGAGATGCGCATATCCAGACGACCGTCTTCTTCAAGGGAGAAGTTGTCGTAGTTGTTGCAAACAAGGAGGATCCGACGGATCCTTTTTGCCATAAGGGTTTCAGTCATACTTTTCTATACAAGTCCTTGATCGGCCATGGCGCCGGCAACCTTTATGAAACCGGCGATGTTTGCGCCCTTGACGTAGTTTACGGTGCCGTCTTCACGGGTGCCGTATTTTACGCAGGCGGCGTGGATGTCGCTCATAATGCGGCGGAGGTACTGGTCCACTTCCTCGGCGGTCCAACTTGTGCGCATTGAGTTCTGGCTCATCTCAAGGCCGGAAGTTGCCACGCCGCCGGCGTTGGATGCCTTGCCGGGGGAGTAGAGCAGGCCTGCGCCCTGGATGATCTTGATGGCCTCGGGGGTGGTGGGCATGTTTGCGCCTTCCGCAAGGCAGATGGCTCCGCCCTTCACTATGTTCTCTGCATCGGCCACCTCAACCTCGTTTTGCGTTGCGCAGGGGAGGGCTATGTCGCAGGGGATGCGCCAGGGGCGTTCTCCCGGGAAATACTGGGCCTGGGGGTATTTCTGGACGTATTCCTTGATACGGCCGCGGCGGATGTTCTTAAGTTGGAACACATATTCCATCTTTTCCTCGGTGAGGCCTTCGGGGTCATAGATGAAGCCGTCGGAGTCGGAGAGGGTCTGGACCTTGGCTCCAAGGCGCATTGCCTTCTGGGCCGCGTACTGGGCCACGTTTCCGGCGCCGGAGATGTTCACTTTCTTGCCCTCGAAGGATTCTCCGCGGGTTGCGAGCATCTGCTCGGCAAAATAGCACAGGCCATAACCGGTGGCCTCCGGGCGAAGCAGGGAGCCTCCCCAGGCGATGCCCTTTCCTGTAAGGGTGCCGGAGAATTCGTCCCTCAGGCGCTTGTACTGCCCAAAGAGGAAGCCAATTTCACGGCCGCCTACGCCGATGTCACCTGCGGGAACATCCGTATTGGGGCCGATATGACGGAAGAGTTCAGTCATAAAACTCTGGCAGAAACGCATCACCTCTGCGTCTGACTTACCGCGGGGGTTGAAGTCACTGCCGCCCTTTGCACCGCCCATAGGAAGGGTTGTGAGGGCGTTTTTGAAGGTCTGCTCAAAGGCAAGGAACTTCATAATGGAGAGGTTTACGCTGGGGTGGAAGCGGATACCGCCCTTGTAGGGGCCGATAGCGCTGTTGCACTGGACACGGAAGCCGCGGTTGATCTGGACCTCTCCGCGGTCGTCCATCCAGGGAACGCGGAAGATTATGATGCGCTCAGGTTCGACTATCCTTTCAAGGATCTTCTGGTCCATAAGGTGAGGGTAGTCCATCATAAACGGGGCTACGCTTTCCACAACTTCCCTCACGGCCTGGTGGAACTCTTTCTCGCCGGGATTCCTGGATACAACGGAGCCCATGAAGCCCTCGATGTAATTGCTAATGAATTTGTCCATAAAAATGTACTATTAACTAACCGTATTTTGTTTTTCTGTTTTGCGCGTTAAGTGTATAATCTCACAAATATAGCAAAAAATTCTCACGTGCGCGCATTACGCGTCCCCCACGTGAGAAAATGCCATTTCCCCACCCCCGGCGCGTAAAGCCGATGCGGTGGAGCCTATATGATTGATAATGAATGATTTATAGAGTTCTTTGGGATTACCGGTTTTCCCAAACAACTCCGTAACTATGTGCAGGTCAATGATTTAACCTCCACCCAAAACCTATGAAATCTGGGAGTAATCCTTGGTAACGTACTTATCTTTCCGTAGTTCTGCCGCAAGAGGAGCATTCTGCGGCTGCGAAAGTGACGGATCCTGGTCCAGGATGTGCTGGGCATAGCCCCTGGCATCTGAAAGGATGATGCCGTCCTTTGCAAGGGATGCTATGTTGAGTGAGATGGGAAGACCGCTCTGCTGGGTACCCTCAAGGTCTCCGGGCCCGCGCAGTTTCATATCTTCCTCGGCCAGTTCAAAACCGTTTTCCGTGGCGCAGAGAAGGTCCAGGCGCTTCTGTGACTCTTTTGAAACCTTTGTCCCCTTCATCAGGATGCAGTATGAACGCTCTGCGCCTCGGCCCACCCTGCCCCTTAACTGGTGCAGTTGACTGAGGCCGAACCTTTCCGCGCTTTCAATCACCATCACGGAGGCGTTTGGAACATCCACACCAACCTCAATCACGGTGGTGGAAACCAGGATGTTGGCCCTTCCGGCGGCAAAGGCACTCATGTTGAAATCCTTCTCCTGATTGCTCTGCTGCCCGTGAACTATTGCCACCTTGTACTGGGGCAGCGGGAACGCTTTCACTATCTCTTCATAACCCAGTTCAAGGTTCTTGTAATCCAGTTTCTCACTCTCAAAGATGAGCGGATACACAATGAACGCCTGGCGTCCCTTTGCTATCTCATCCCGGATGAAATTATGCATTGCGTGACGCTTTCCTTCCCCCACACAGATGGTTGTGATGGGTTTTCTGCCGGGAGGCATCTCGTCTATCACGGACACATCCAGGTCTCCATAAAGAGTCATAGCAAGTGTGCGTGGAATGGGCGTAGCGGTCATCACAAGGACGTGCGGCGGAATGCCGTTATAGCCCTTGCTCCAGAGGCGGGCGCGCTGGTCCACGCCAAAGCGGTGCTGCTCGTCAATGACGGCAAGCCCCAGGGCCTTGAACTGGACGGTGTCTTCAATGAGGGCATGAGTGCCGATAAGCACACCCACGCTTCCGTCCTCCAGCCCCGCGTGGATGCTACGCCGCGCCGCCGTGCCGGTAGAACCGGTGAGGAGTTCCACACGCACTCCGGTGGGCCTGAGGTACTTTGATACATTTGCAAAGTGCTGCTGCGCAAGCACTTCAGTAGGAGCCATAATACAGGCCTGATAGCCGTTTCCAACAGCGATGAGGGAACTGAGCACGGCCACCATAGTCTTTCCGGAACCCACGTCTCCCTGCAGGAGGCGGTTCATCTGATGGCCGCTTTTCATATCCTCACGGATCTCACGGATAACCCTTTTCTGGGCGCCGGTGAGTTCATACGGAAGAGCCCTGAAGCAGGCGTTGAAGGCTTCCCCCACGGCCGGCATCTTAAGGCCAACGGCGCTGCTGCTCCGGATGTATTTCTGCTTTAGAAGACTCAGTTGAAGAAGGAAAAGTTCCTCGAATTTTAGCCTGTATGTAGCCTTTGCCAGGGCGTCCTGACTGACAGGAAAATGTATTTGACGCAGTGCATAAGTTAAAGGCACTAAACCCTTCTCTCTCAATATGTAATCCGGAAGAGTATCCTGCAGTACCGGAAGTATTCCTTCAAGTGCCGTGGCTATGATTTTAGTCATGAACCGGCCCGTGATTCCGCCGTTTTTGAGGCGCTCCGTGGAGGTGTAAATACCGGTGAGGGTTCCAGTGGCCGATGTATCCGGCGCATCCACTTCCGGGTGTACCATATTGAGGTGATTGTTGAATACGGCAGGCTTTCCGAAGAAGATGAATGTGGAGCCCGGAACAAGGCGGGTGTGCATCCACTTTACGCCCTTGAAAAACACAACCTCCATCTCGCCGGATTCATCGGCCACAATGGCGCTGAGACGGGCAACGAGATTGTACTTTAGTTTGTCCGGAGGCAGTTCCGCCCCGTTTTTTGCGTATAGACGCACCTTGGTAACCGTGGCGCGAACCTGGACCTGTGCAAGGTCCGGATGGATATCGGCGATACGGACAATGCTGCTGCGGTCAATGTAGCGGAATGGATACAGGCGCACAAGGTCCCCGACGGTAGCTATTCCTAACTCCTTCTCAAGTAGTTCCGCCCTCTTGGGCCCGACGCCCGGGAGGTACTGTATGGCCGTATCCAAATTCATCAACCACAAAGATAGTAAAAAAGGGGGAAAAGGTAAGCGGTGGAGGTTAAGTTGTTAATATACAATAATTTACAGAGTTGTTTGGGAAAACCGGTAATCCCAAACAACTCCGTAAACAGTTCAGTATCAGCTAAGTAAGCCCCACCGCATCGGCATTACGCTTGGGGGGCGCGGGCTATTTCATCCAGCGGTCAAGCCAGCCGAAGTAACTGCGGTGCCAGTAGAGGGCGTTCTGGGGCTGGAGGATCCAGTGGTTTTCCTCAGGGAACACCAGAAGTTTTGACGGAACTCCCATCATCTGGGCGGCGTTGAAGGCTGCCATACCCTCATCCACGGGAACGCGGAAGTCTGAGCCTCCGTGGATGCAGAGAATGGGCGTGTGCCAGTTCTGAACCAGTTTGTGGGGGGAGTTGTCGTAGTGCCTTCTGGCCTTCGGGAGATTGCTCCAGGGGGAGCCGCCCTGCTTGATGCCGCCAAATGTGATGCCGTCTCCGGCAGGGCCCACCTGACCGGGCTCATAGGCATACTCATGCAGGCCGCCGTTGTCCCAGTTGGGGAACCACATCTCCTCCGTGGTCATATACATATGCTCCTCGTTGAAGATGCCGGCGTGGGAGATGAAGCAGTCGTAGACGTCACCGTGGATACCTGCAAGGTAATACACGCTGTAACCGCCGTAGGAAGCGCCGCAGGCCGCAACGCCGGAGATGTAGGGCTCGGCCTTTATGGCCTTTGCGGCACTTAGGTAATCCTGCATATTGAGGCCGATATAATCACCGGAGATCTGCTCGCACCAGGGCTGTCCGAAGGCCGTTGTGCCGCGCCTGTTGGGAAGCACCACCACATAGCCCTGATGGCACATAAGGAGGTAGTTCCAGCGGTAACTCCAGTCCTGGGAAAGCGTGCCCTGGGGGCCTCCGAGGGTGATTTCAATTGCGGGATAAGTCTTGGCGGGGTCAAACTGCGGGGGATAGAGGACCCAGGTGAGCATATCCTGTCCGTCCACGGTCTTGACCATCCTGGCCTCGGTCTCGTGCTTGTCCAGTTGCCCCAGGATGTGCTCGTTCTCGAAGGTGATCTGGCGCACGGCGTTGTCGTTCACTGCCACAAGTTCCGTGGGGAAGTCCATGGACATAAAGGTGGTGAGGAGGGTGCCGTCCTGCTGGATGCCGAAAGGTGACCCGAAGTCGAACCACAGGTTGTCGGCGGTAAGGCGGAATATCTCACCTGCGTCAGGCACAACATTGTACACTGCGCCAAGGCCTTCCGTAAGGGCGCTGAAGTAGATGGACTGGCTGTCATCGGCCCATACCGGGCTCTCCACATTATATTTGAAGGAGGCCGACAGGTCACGGATGTTCTCCACGGCGGGGTTTGGGCTCTGGCCTTCGGCATCTTCCTCATATATTACATCGGCCATCATAAGGCGCACTTTATCGGCCTCATAGCCGTCCCTTTCCATCGAGAGCCAGGCAAGGCGGGTGCCGTCAGGGCTCCATACCGGGTGGGTGTCGTAGCCGCCCTCGAAGGTGACCTGGGAGGTCTCTCCGGTAAGCGGGCAGTAGATGAAGATGCAGGTGTTTGTGGAGAAGGCGTACTCCTTGCCGCTGAGTTTCTTGCAGGAGTATGCGATGTAGCGGCCGTCCGGGCTCCAGCATAGGTCTGCGATGTCACTGAACGGGCCGTTGGGTAGTTCAAACTGCTTCTCTTCTTCCCCAAGGATGTCCATACCCTCCGTCACAACGCCGTTCACGAGGGGCGCCACAAAACTGTGGGCGATCTCCGTGCGCCAGTGGTCCCAGTGGCGGTACATAAGGTCCTCCGTGGCATAGGCCTTGGCCTTGTCAAGTGAAGGATCCGTGTCCTGCGGCACTTCCACGTGGCTGTGGACGCCGGTTACGTAAATCATCTGGGACTGGTCCGGAGAGAGGAGATAATCCTCTATTCCGCCGGGAACATCGGCCCTGAGGGTTCTCTTTCCAAGTTTTCCGTTCTTGTACGGGGCCTCCCAGAGTTTCCCTTCCTGGAGGAAGAAAATGGAATGGCCGTCAAGGCTCCAGCGGGCGCTGGAAATGCTCTTTCCGTCCATTGTGAGAGGGGTGGGGTCACCGCCTTCCACGGGGATGGTGAAAAGGTTACGGACGCTGCGGTTATCCGCTATGGAAGTGTAACTGACGCCGTAGAGGATGGTTTTTCCGTCCGGGGAAAGTTGGGGATCGGAGAGGCGGCCAAGGGAGAGGAGCACCTCCGGAGTCATATGCCCGTCCGTAATTTCAATGCCGGAGGGGCCGATGTAACCTTTCTGTGGTTTCATTTGCTCTTGTTTGCAGGCGAGGACGGCGCACACGGCGGCGGCCATCGCAATGGTGAACTTAAGAATCTTCATATTGTTTCAAAGCGTTTTTCAATTCTTCCCTGACGGCGTTCCTGAGGCTCAGGGGTTCAAGGACCTCCAGGCGGTTTCCCCTCTTACACAGTTCCATAATGAAGCCGGGATTGGGGATGAGCGTCATGGCATAGACGCAGGAGCCGGAATCCTTTGAAAGGAGCATCTGGGAGGGGTGCAGGGGGAGGTCTTCAAGGTAGGCGGCCTCACGGAGAGTGGTGCGGATCTTTACCAGCACGGGCTTTTCCCCTTCCGGGAGATAGATGCCGAAACTGGACTCGAAGAGTTTCTCAACGTTGAACCCCTGGGGCATCCTGAAGCGTTCCCCGGTGCGTTTTATGCCGGCTATGCGGTCAAGGGCGAAGGTGCGGAGGTCTCCTGCGCTTTCACTGTAGGCAACTACGTACCAGCGCTTTTCGAATTCCTTGAGGGCATAGGGGCGGATGGTCCTGAGGTCTTTCTCCGGACTCAGGTATTTGCGGTATTCTATGGAAAGCACTGCGTTTTCCAGCATAGCCTCCATTATGGTGGTGAGGTATTTCTGTCCGGAGGGGATTTCCTCCACGCTCACGCGGCCCCTCAGGCGTTCCTCCCCAAGGGTGAGGAGGCTCTTCACGGTGAAGGTGTCAATGAGGTACTCCGTGGCGGCGCGCCTGTCAACGGCGCTTTCCCCTTCATTTATGAAATATCGGTTGGTGCTTCTGTCACAGGCTATCTCTATCCCGAAAACCTCCGCTACGGCCGCCCTGTGGTTCACAAAGGTGCGGCGGGGGTACGGCTCTCCATATCGGCCCTCCCATCTGTCCTGAAGTTCCTGAAGGGACAAACCCGCCTGCCCGGCCTCTATGAAAGTCTGGACCAGGAAGACGTACTTGTCTATGAGTTCAGGAACCATAGCCTATTCCTCTTTCAGGCGGCCCTCCATAAGGGTGTCGTACTGGAGGCGGCGGCGGAAGATGTCAATGGCCGTGTAGATGGCGCTCATCATTGAGCGGGGGTCTGCTTCGTCGCGGCCGGCCATCTCATAGGCGGTGCCGTGGTCCGGGGAAGTGCGCACCACCGGAAGGCCGGCGGTGAAGTTCACGCCCTCCGCGAAGGCGATTGCCTTGAACGGGGCCAGGCCTTGGTCGTGATACATTGCAAGGGTGGCGTCAAAGCGGGAATAGTTTCCAAGGCCGAAAAAGCCGTCGGGGGAGTACGGGCCGAACGCCTGGATGCCCTGGGCCTGGGCTTCCTTCACGGCGGGGAGGATGATGTTCTGTTCTTCGTCGCCAAGGAGGCCGCCGTCTCCGCAGTGGGGGTTGAGGCCGAGGACCGCAATCTTTGGATCGTTTATGCCGAAGTCCCTTTCCAGGGAAGCCTTCATTATCTTGAGTTTACGCACTATGCTGTCCTTGGAAATGGCCTTGGGGACGTCCCTCAGGGGGATGTGGCCCGTGACGACGCCAACCTTAAGTTGGTCGCTTACCATAATCATCGTGACGTCATCGGCCCCGAACTCCTTCTGGAGATACTCCGTGTGGCCGGTGTTGGCAAAGCCCTCCGCGTTCATGGCCCTCTTGTTGATGGGGGCGGTGACAAGCACGTCTATGAGGCCGTCCTTTAGGTCCTTTACCGCCGCCTGGAGGGCCGATATTGCGTTTTTGGCGCTTTCCGGGGTGCTCTGGCCGGGCTCTGCATAGATGCTGTCCGGGAGGCAGTTCACAAGGTTAATCTTGCGCTGCTTTGCGTCTTTGGCCGATGAGATGACATTGATGTCCATGGACTCTATGTTGTGGAGAGTCTTGCGGTAGAAGCCCATCAGTTTGGATGAACCGTAAACCACGGGGGTGAAGGAGTCAAGGCTCCTTTCATCGGCCAGGGATTTAATTATTACTTCGTATCCTATTCCGTTGCTGTCGCCCTGCGTAATTCCGACGACAAGTTTTGGTAATGCCATATTATAAAAGTTGTGTAGATTGTTCTGCTTCATACCCGGTATCCTCCGGGAGGTCCGGCTGATGGTAGGCGGCCACGGCAAGGGCGTCGCAGCGCTCGTTTTCCGGGTGGCCGGCATGGCCTTTTATCCAGTGGAACGCCACGCGGTGCCTGCTGTAGACTGCGTCGAACCTGAGCCACAGGTCCACGTTCTTTTTCTTCTTGAAGCCGGTGCGCTTCCACTGCTCCAGCCAGCCTTCGTTGAGGGCCTTCACCACGTAGGATGAATCGCTTACCACGTGGACCTCGGCGTTTTCCCACTTTATCTGTTCAAGGCCGATTATAACCGCCAGGAGTTCCATCCGGTTGTTGGTGGTGAGGCGGAAGCCGCCGGAGATTTCCTTCTGGAGGGAGCCGCAGCGGAGCACTATTCCGTAGCCTCCGGGACCCGGGTTCCCGCTGGCCGCGCCGTCCGTGAAAAGGTATATGGGAGGCTTTGACTGGTTCATATATGCAAAGATACGAAAAATCTTGGCGGTCTCTAAAAAAATTAGTAAATTTGCCCCGCTAAAAAGAAATATCGTTTAACAAACAAATAAATTCAGTTTCAAATTATGATCAAACTTGGTATTAACGGTTTTGGCCGTATCGGCAGGATGGTTTTCCGCGCAGCCGTTGAGAATTTTGGTAAGGACATCGTGGTAGTAGGTATCAACGACCTCCTTGACCCCGACTATCTCGCTTACATGCTTAAGTACGACTCAGTGCACGGCCATTTCAACCACGATATCAAAGTGGAAGGCAACTACCTCATCGTAGACGGCAACAAGATCCAGGTTTTCTGCGAGAAAGATCCCGCAAACATCACCTGGGGTGCCCTCGGCGTAGACGTCGTTGTTGAATCCACCGGTTTCTTCCTTACCGCTGAACTCGCAGAGGCTCACCTCAAGGGCGGCGCAAAGAAGGTTATCATGAGCGCTCCTTCAAAGGATGCCACTCCTATGTTCGTTTACGGTGTTAACCACAAGACCTATGCTGGTCAGGCTATCATCTCCAACGCTTCCTGCACCACCAACTGCCTTGCTCCCCTCACCAAGGTGCTCAATGACAAGTTCGGTGTTGTCCGTGGCCTCATGACCACCGTTCACGCTGCTACCGCTACCCAGAAGACCGTTGACGGTCCTTCCAAGAAGGATTGGCGCGGCGGCCGCGGTATCCTGGAGAACATCATTCCTTCCTCCACCGGCGCTGCAAAGGCTGTGGGTAAGGTTCTCCCTGAACTCAACGGCAAACTCACCGGCATGTCCCTGCGTGTTCCCACCAGTGACGTTTCCTTCGTAGACCTCACCTGCGAACTCGCAAAGGAAGCCACCTATGAGGAAATCTGCGCTGCAATGAAGGAAGCCTCCGAAGGCGAACTCAAGGGTGTTCTTGGTTACACCAACGAGGCTCTTGTTTCCACAGACTTCCGCGGTGACGCCCGTACCTCCATCTTCGACGAAAAAGCCGGTATCCAGCTTGACAAGACCTTCGTAAAGGTTTGCGCCTGGTACGACAACGAGTGGGGTTACAGCAACAAGGTTTGCGAAATGGCAAAGGTTATTATGAAATAATCTTTAAGACCTTGTGTAACGCTGAGAGGTGGCCTTGATGGTCACCTCTTTTTTTGCTATCTTTGCCGTATGAAAATACTCCTTTGCAACGATGACGGCTACAAGGCGCGCGGCCTGCACGTCCTGGCCCAGATAATGTCCGGTTTCGGGGAAGTCCAGGTTGTGGCTCCCAAGTTCCATCAGAGCGCTATGTCCTGCGCCGTTTCACTTGGCGTGAAGCAGCTCGCATACAAGGACCTTCCGGAGGAGGGCCCGGGGAAGTGGACATATCTGGACGCCACTCCGGCATCGTGCGTGAAATTCGGCCTGGAATTCAAGTATGATCACCGTGACCCTGATCTTGTGGTTACAGGCATCAACCACGGCACAAACGCCTCTACGGCAGCAAATTACAGCGCCACCCTGGGCGCCGCGGAGGAAGCCGCCATCAACGGCATCAAGGCAATAGGTGTGTCCCTCTGCGATTTCCGCCCGGACGCAGATTTCAGTGCTGTGCAGGCAATGCTCCCGGAGATTATGAGAAAGGTGCTTGAAGACTGGCCGGAGAACCGTCCCGGACTTGTCTACAACATCAACTTCCCGGCCGTTCCGCTTGAGGACATCAAGGGCGTGAAGTATGCCCGTCAGGGCTTCGGTCACTGGGAGAAGGAGTTCGAGGCCTGGGACGAAGGCAGCCTTGGCGCCCTCAACGACTCCTTCCTCTGGCAGCACTACCGCGTGAACCTTGAGGACGGAGAGAAGGCCGTGTTCATGAGGGGCACCTTCATCAACGATGACAATGATGCCGATACAGCAGACCACCTCCTCCTGGAGCAGGGCTGGGTAACTATCGCCCCCATCAACATCTTCATGACTGATATGGAGGAGTATCGCAGGCGTACTAAATGAAATACTACATCATAGCGGGAGAGGCTTCAGGAGACCTTCACGGGTCCAACCTCATGAAGGGACTTTATGCAAAGGACCCTGATGCCCGTATCCGCTTCTGGGGAGGCGGCCTAATGGATGCCGTCCACAAGGAGCATGAGAGCGGTGAAGGCCTTGTGAAAGACTACCGAGAAGGCGCCGTCCTTGGCTTTGTGGAGATCCTCCTCAGCGCCCGCTCCCTGATGAAAAAGATCCGGTTCTGCCAGGAAGACATATCGGCCTGGAAACCGGACGCCGTAATCCTCATTGACTATCCAGGCTTCAACCTCCGGATTGCAGAATTTGCCCACAAGGCGGGCTTTAAGGTATATTATTATATAGTGCCCAAAGTCTGGGCCTCCCGCGAAGGCAGAATCAGGAAACTGAAGGAGTACGTGGATAAACTCCTCATAGTCTTTCCCTTTGAAATCCCGTACTTTGAGGGTAAGGGCGTTCCCGTCACCTATGTCGGCAATCCGCTCATAGACGCCATAGAGGAAAGCCCTGCAATGAAGGAGTCAAGGGCCTCATTCCTTGAGCGCACCGGCCTCCCTGACGCCCCCTGGATCACCCTTCTTGCCGGCTCCCGCGGCCATGAGATCAAGGCCATGATGCCCGTGTTTATGGAACTGGCCGATAAATGGCACGCCTCGCACCCCCATATGCATTTTGTCATTGCCGGGGCGCCTTCCCGCTCTGAGGCCGATTACGACCTTGGCGGCAGGAACTTCGTGCATCTTGTCTTCGGGGAAACCTACGGGGCGCTCAGGCACGCATCGGCAGCAGTCATCAATTCCGGCACGGCGTCTCTGGAAGCGGCGCTTATCGGCACACCTCAGGTGGTTGGCTACCGTATGGCCTACGGCACCTACGTTATGCTGAAAGGCATGATCAAGGTGAAGTTCATCTCCCTCGCAAACCTCATCATAGACCGCGCCGCCTTCCGTGAACTCCTGCAGGATTACTTCACTGCCGATAACCTCTACGCGGAACTTGACCGCATCCTCACGGACTCATCCTACAGTGCCCGTATGAAGGCCGATTACTCTGAAATCCGCCGCCTCCTTGGCGGTCCCGGCGCCTCCCTCCGCGCCGCTGGGGAAATCATCGGCGAAGTGTCGCAGGTCCCGGAGTAGAGTGTCGCAGGTCCAGGGCCAAAGTGTCGCAGGTCTGCATTTTTGCTGTCACCTGCGACGCAAATCGGCCTCAGGGGCAAAAAACCGTCGCAGGTCCGACCGATTTTACAGACCTGCGACGTTCCGCCACCCTACCTGCGACAGTCCAATCACTGACCTGCGACGTTTCAGCATCTGACCTGCAACACGGCTGCTGCGGGGGAAATCATCGGCAAATAGCCCCTGGTGGGTAACTCGCTGATAATCAGATTCTTCTTAAAATTTGATTGTGCGAAATGTCTAACCAGTTTTCCATAAGCAATTGACATTCAGATAAATAGCCACCAGCGGTGTAGACAACAAATAGACTGCTAGAGGCGGCATCGGAGGCCGTAGGCCGACAAGGGGGAGTTTGAGGGGGCGCAGCCCCTTCAATATAGTGAAACGGGTATAATTGACAAAAACGGTTGGTAACCTTGACAAAAGTGGTTGGTGACGGCCGCCGCGAGGAGGGCCATTTTACGGAGCCCACCGCAGCGGCGAGCCGTAGCCGCCGAGCCGCGTAATGCGAGGTGGCGTCACCGGGTACCTTTCTTTTTCTCGTCGTTGAAAAAGAGGTACCATTTGATGAAGTTATCTACTCTTGACTCCGCCAGGCCGCGGTGAGATCTTATCTGGTCTTTAATGTGCCCAAAGAAGGCTTCCAATGCGTTTGTGGTTTTCGGAACCCCGGGACAATCTATGTATGTAAATAGGTTTGGCAGAGCCCTTTTCAAGTGGATATAAGCCTTCCTCAAGTCATTGTGTACGTAGTATTCCTGATGTGTTTGAGGGACGACCGCTTTCTGAAAGACATACTCTTCGTTTTCTTCAACCCAGTTGGAATATACATTTAACCACCACAACTTATCGTTAACTGTATACTCATCACTGAGTTGTAGAACGATATTCCGAAAGAGCCTTGTTTCCGGATATCTTGGTTTTTGAGTGATTGATGCCAGACAATCTCGTTGAACATGGACAACGCAACGCTGCCGGGGTACATTTGGGAATACATACTGGGCAGCCCGTATAATGTTATCTCCACCATCCGTTGTAACCCCGATGACGTCATATCCTAAGTCTCTGATGCTGAGCAAGTCTGCAGCAATCTCGTTTTGATCTTCGTGTGCGGTAAAGCGATAGAAGATAGTCCTCTTCAAGTTCTCTGCGCGATACACGATGAGGCAATGGTCATCAGAATAATACGTTCCATCAATGAGTAGATATATCGGCCTGGACGTGTTCATTGTCCAGGAGGGCGATGAGTCCAGATACTCGTCGAACCATCTGTGGAGCTGGCGAGCACTATATCCGCTATCGCACGCTATATCTTCAATGGTTTGTTTGCCAAGAACCCATTTACGGAACCAGACGAGCCTGTTGCTTCTGCTAACACCTTCTTTATGTTTGACAAATGATGCTCCGCAATCCTGGCATTTATACCTTTGGCGACCCTCCCTAAGGCCCCAACGAATGATACTCAAAGAGCCACATTTGGGGCATCTTTGACGTCTCCTTATTTTCGGCATATCACTACTTTATTGAAACCGGTTTCAATAAAGTAGTCATAAATATAAATAAATCAAATACTTACTTGGTGTTTCACCAACCGAAAATGTCAATTATATCGTGAAACGAAATTGTACAAAAAAGCAGGCTGCCAAAAGCAGCCTGCTTTTTTGTACTGGGTAGGAGAATCGAACTCCTATTGCGAGATTGAGAATCTCGAGTACTAACCGTTATACGAACCCAGCGGTTGGGAGTGCAAAGGTACGTAAAAAATCCGAATCTCCAAATTTTTATTTCAAAAACACGAAAAAAACTGCAAGGACCAGGCAGATAAATGCTGCAAAGTGGTTCCACTGGATGGGCTGACCCTTGAAGAGGAAGGTAACGATGACGGTGAAGATGGTGAGGGAGATAACCTCCTGGATCACTTTCAGTTGTAGGAGGTTGAACGGGCCGCCGTTACCGATGAAGCCAATCCGGTTGGCGGGGACGGTGAGGCAGTACTCGAAGAAGGCTATTCCCCAGGAGAAGAGGATGATGAGGATGAGAGGCCATCCGGTGGAAATCTTCATCTCCTGAAGTTTGAGGTGACCATACCACGCAAACGTCATGAAAACGTTTGAAAACACCAACATCAAAACAGTCCAAAACCCTTTCATTAGTTTATCTATTGTTAAAAGCGCGCAAAATTAATATATTTGTGTGATAAATTGAGCCTAAAAACAAAAAAATATGACACTAATCAAATCCATTTCCGGTATTCGCGGAACAATTGGCGGAGAACCCGGCGGTTCTCTCACCCCCATCGACGTAGTGAAATTCACGGCCGCATATGCAGCCACACTGCCTCAGCGCAAGCCTCAGCCCAACGGTGAGCGTTACAAGATTGTAGTGGGTAAGGATGCCCGTATGTCTGGCGATATGGTGGAGCAACTGGTGGTAGGAACCCTCATCGGCTGCGGAATAGACGTGGTAAAGTGCGGCTTCGCATCCACTCCCACCACGGAAATGGCCGTGCTGTTTGCCAAGGCTGATGGCGGAATCATCCTCACCGCCAGCCACAACCCCAAGCAGTGGAACGCCCTTAAACTCCTCAATGACAAGGGTGAATTCCTTACCGCTATCGAGGGCCAGGCCGTCCTTGACCTTGCGGAGAAGGAGGACTTCAACTTTGCAGAGGTGGATAACCTTGGCCAGATAGAGGAAGAGGACTTCACGGACAAGCACCTTGATGCAGTCCTCGCCCTTCCCGCAGTAGACGTGGAGGCCATCAAGGCGGCAAAGTTCACCGTGGTTGTGGACGCCGTGAACTCCGTGGGCGGCATCATCATGCCCAGGCTCCTTAAGCGCCTGGGAGTCAAATGTATCGGCCTTAACTGCAACCCTACCGGAGACTTTGCGCACAATCCGGAGCCGTTACCCGCAAACCTTGTGGAACTCTCCGAGACCGTGGTTAAGGAGAAGGCCGATCTTGGCGTTTCAGTGGACCCCGACGTAGACCGTCTGGCATTCATTATGGAAAACGGTGAGGCTTTCGTGGAGGAATACACCCTTGTTTCCGTGGCCGATTACCTCTGCGAACTTGCCCAGAAGGAGGGTAAACCCATCGCAACGGTGTCCAACCTTTCAAGCACCCGCGCGCTTCGCGATGTCACTGAAAAGCACGGCGGCAAGTACTATGCATCGGCCGTAGGTGAAGTGAATGTCACTACCCTTATGCACAAGGTTGGCGCCCTGATCGGCGGTGAAGGCAACGGTGGCGTCATCTATCCCGCCATCCACGCCGGCCGTGACGCCATGGTAGGCGTGGCCCTGTTCCTGAGTAACCTGGCCCATAAGAAGATGAAGGTGAGTGAACTCAAGAAGACCTACCCTCAGTACTTCATCGCAAAGAACAAAATTCAGTTAAGCGACAACGCCCTTATCGACAAAATCCTTAACGAACTCAAGAAGATCTACGCCAACGAGAACATCAACGACATTGACGGCGTGAAGATCAACTTCGAGAAGAACAAGACCTGGGTCCACCTCCGCAAGTCCAACACTGAGCCCATCATCCGCATCTACTCCGAGGCATCCACTATGGAGGCCGCCGAAGCCCTTGGAAATGAGGTGATTGCCGTTGCTAACAAGATTATAGGTAAATAGTGTTTTCATTCAGGACAACGCCGCTGGAGGACCAGTTGGACAAGGCGCTGCTGTACGGCAAGGTGGGGTGTTTCTGCACCCAGAACTGCTGGGATACGGCTAAGGGCCGATGGATGTGGGAACTGTTCCGGGAGAGGGGAAACCTTGAAGCGGTTTTCACTCCGAGGGACGCTGAACTCACGCCCGGGACCAATCATATTGTGTTTGAGGCCGATGTTTTAGCGCGGCTGGACGCCGTAGTGGTGGAAATCCAGGACGTTGGGGTGCGGTACTTCAACTACACCAAGGACGTGATGCAACTTATGGAGATGCTGCGTCTTCTTGGGGATGAGGCGCCGTCCCTATATATCGTAGACCATATCAACCCCTCCGGCAGGGTGGTGGAAGGCACCATCCCTGCCGTGGCGGGGGAGATGTATGTGCCAAAACTGGCGCATCGGCACGGACTCACCCTGGGGGAGGTGGTGAACCTATACGCCTCCGAGATAGGGGCAAAGTTTCCCATCCACGTGATATCGGCCATGGCAACGGACGCAAACAGGCAACTTATGCCCTGGACCATCGCTCCGGCCTCCGACATCCCCGGGCTGTTCAGTTCATACCTTTACAGCGGCGGCGGGCTGTGGAACAATACCACAATTACGCCCGGAATCGGCACGGCCCGTCCGTACGAGTACATCGGCGCGCCGTTTGTGAAGCCTCTCCACCCGGAGGAACTTCCCCAGGCGCACGGGGCTCTCCTCAGGCCCTGCTCCTTCACGCCTGCGGCAGGCCGGTACGCAGGGGAGCGCTGCCAGGGATTCCAGATTATGCTGGTGCCCGGGGAGCCGTACCACAGCCTCCTTCACACCCTGCACCTTATGCGGTGGTTCCGGGAGCACTATTCCGCCTTCGAGTTTGAGGCGGGATTCTGGACCAAACTGGCCGATCCTGTGCTGGAGCAGTACCTGAAGGAAAATATCCCGTTTGACGTTATCCAGGAGCACGTTAAACTGGAGGAGCAGAAGTGGATCCGCAAGGCAAAGAGATATCTTCTGTACGATGACCAGCCGTACAGGATGAAATAATTTTGGAATTACAAAGATTATTGCTATCTTTGCAGCCCAAAATTGTTAACAATTATATTATTTACGTAAAATGAAGAAAGGAATTCATCCCGAAACCTACCGTCTTGTAGCTTTCAAGGATATGTCCAATGACACAGTCTTCGTAACCCGCAGTTGCGCTCCCTCCAAGGAAACCCTTACCGTGGAAGGCGTTGAGTACCCGCTGGTGAAACTGGAAATTTCCAACACTTCTCACCCTTTCTACACTGGAAAGGTGAAACTTGTGGATACCGCCGGTCGTGTGGATATGTTCTATCAGAGATACAAGAGCCGCAAGAAATAATCATTGCAGCCCAAAGGTTAAAAACGGCAGCCCAATGGATTGGGTTGCCGTTTTTTGTTATCGGCCCATAATATTTTTTCCTGAAACCGCCAAATCTTGGCAAGCCTTGCCAAGATTTGGAAAACCTGGCGGCGGGGCCTTAACTTCACGGAAAACTTTGAAATTATGGAGTATCACATTCACATCATCTGTGACGGGCAGTCCGTTCACATCGACGGCTTTCCGGGCGGGCCGGATTCAATAACGCTCCCGGACAGTATCCTTAGGGGAATCAATATGATCTGGGCCCTTGTGGAGGCAATGGCGCATGATGCAGAGTGCATCTGCATCAGCGGCATAGGCTATACAGGGGGAATCCTTCAGGTAGCGGCCTTCGACATATGGGTGCAGACGGGGGAGGAGGGCTTTTTCATTCCCATGGATGTATCGGCCAGGCTGTTCTCTGAGAATGGCATCCCTTACTTCCATTCTCCCTTTATGTCATAACTGACATATTGTCATAACGCGGGGGCTTGGCAGGCAATTTGATATGTACTGAGGCACAATCAGTACTAAACTATGGCAGAAAAGAAAAACAAGAATACGGAAGCGCCCGCAGACGGCAAGAAACTTGCCGCCCTTGAGGCGCGTGTAGAAGGATTGAAGGAAGAACTTGAGGAGGTGAAAGCCGCCAAGGAGGAGGCTGAGAAAAAGGCCTCTGATTCCAAAGCGGATTATATACGTCTTATGGCGGAATTCGACACTTTCCGCCGCCGCACGGCAGAGGAAAGGCTTGCGCTTACGGAATCGGCCGCATCAGATACCATTAAGGGGCTTCTTCCCATCCTGGACGACTGCGAAATTGGCGTTGACGGCCTTCAGAAGAGCACGGACAGTGACGGCGCAATGGTAGGGTCCGAGATGATCTTCACTAAGCTCACCTCCTACCTCAAGGGCAAGGGCCTGGAGAAGA
>R27__coassemble_598_pt1 | contig 21532 bp, 22 predicted proteins | sample R27__metabat2_high_PE_018 | metagenome-assembled genome bin R27
ATTTATTATTAAACGTTACCCCCTCCCGAAACCCCTCCCCTCGGGGGAGGGACTTTTTGCGCTTGTCAACAAACTTTATGGGTTTACGGGACTTCGCGGGATAATTGATGGCGTGAATCTCAGGGACGGGAAGGACCTCTATGCGCGGAGCAACCCTTACCCTGGAGCGGAAACGGTCCTTGAGATCTTTCACGCAGTCAAATTCCGGCTCATATTTAAGGCCGACCTTAACAAGGACATCATCCGTTCCGGCGTCTGAATCCAGGACCTCTATCACGTAATTCTCCACATAGGGAGTGTTGTCCAGAACATCGTTCAGAGCCGGCGGGTAAAGGGTTGTGCCCTTGAGTTTTATCATATTGTTCTTGCGGCCCACGATGGGCGTGAGGCGGAAACTGTTGCGGCCGCACTTGCAGGGCTCCGTAATCTTTGCGGCCATATCTCCGGTGCGGAACCTAAGGAGCGGCATCCCTTCCACTCCAAGGGTGGTAATCACAATTTCACCCACTTCTCCGTCAGGTACGGGCATATTGTCCGGGCCGATAATCTCCACAATCACAAGTTCCGGATGCACGTGCCCGCCGCAGGAGTAAGGGCATTCTGAGAACGTGGCCCCCATCTCCGTAGATGAATATGTTGCGTAGAGTTCCACATCCCATTTTTCCTTGATTCTGCGTCCAAGGAGATTGAGGGAGAAATCCTGTTCCCTCAGGCCCTCGCCTATGCCTATGATGCGTTTGATGGAAGAATTACGGTAGTCTATGCCGTGGTCTTCGGCCCACTGGACAAGGCGCAGGATGAAGGAGGGAACGCACATTATTGTATCCGGCTTAAGGCGCTGGATGGTGTCCCACTGGAGTTCCGGAATGCCGTTACCAACGCGGATGACGCCGGCACCCAGTTCCCTGATGCCAAGGAAATATGCCAGGCCGGCCATAAAGCGCTTGTCCAGCGTTACCATAAGTTGGACGATGCTTCCGGGACCTACGCCCGCGCACTCAAAACTCTTCTTCTCATTGTAGGCAAGCCTCTGGAGATCCTTTTCCGTGCATCCGAAGGTGACGGGGTCTCCCATAGTGCCGGATGTGGTGATATAGTCAATCACCTTCTCCCTGGGCACGCAGAGGAATTCCTCGTTGAACAGTTGAAGGTCCTTTTTCTCCGTGAAAGGTATCTTCTGGAGATCCTCTATGGTCTTTATCCTTTCAACGTCTATATGGCACTTCTCAAACATCCTGCGGTAATACTTGGAATTTGCCTGCAGGTATCTGAGAGCGTCTTTTAGAAGCCCTTCCTGGAAGGATTTTATCTCTTCCGCGCTTCTGAATTCTATGTCGGGGTTCATCTTTTAGAATGACATATTGTGGAGCCAGGAGATGAACTCCTGGAACCAGTTCTGGGTTTCTTCCGTGTATTTTTCCGGGTTCACGCCGAATCCGTGGCCGCCTTCCGTGTACTGGATGTAGTGGTGAGGCACGTGGACGGCGCTGAGGGCGGAATCCAGGAGCACAGAGTTCTGACAGTCCACTACGTCGTCGTCCAGGCAGTTAAGGATAAACACCGGGGGCATATCGGCCCTTACGTGCTTTTCCACGGAAAGGGAATCACGGAGTTCCTTCTTTCCGGTGTTGCGCTCGCCAAGGAGGCCCAGGCGGGAACGCTTGTGCACGTAGCGGTCGTCGCTCATAGTGACAACCGGGTAGATTGCCGCGGCGAAGTCCGGACGCAGCGACACGGCGGGTTTGAGTTTATACTTTTCCAGGAAATTGGTGCTGAAAAACTCTGCTCCCATCATTGCAAGGTGGCCGCCGGCGCTGAATCCAATCAGGCCGAGGGGGCAACTGTAGCGGGTCCTGACAATCTGGATTGCCCTCTGGAGGTCACAGATCATATCAGGATGACGGTGGCCCCTGAGGACGCTGCGGTATTTGGACACGAACTCCAGTTTACCGGCAACGCGGTAACGCAGGACGTATGCCACATAGCCTTCATCGGCAAGAGCCTGGGCTACCATCGAGCCCTCACCCTTCTGGTCCAGCCAGTGGTAACTGCCGCCGGGGCAGATGATGATGGCCGCGCGGGGCTCCCCTTCCGGAAGATACTCCGTAAGGGTAACCTGCTTTGCATTGCAGGACGTACCGTCCCAAATTTTGATCTGCGCTTCTGCAATCAGGGGGAGAAGCGCTGCTGCAAGAATCAGTATATATCTTTTCATACCCGAATATATTATCATTTTTTGTACCAATCCTGGTAAAAATGTCTCATTTGCCGTGTAAACGCCCGGATTTCAGCCTCTTCAGGCACTCTGATGCGCTGTCCAACCTCAAGGGTAAGACGGCCTTTCCGGAGGAAGAAATCGTGCTTTGGAAGGACGTCCGTAAAGCCTTTGATGCAAAGGGGCAGAACGTCTATTCCAAGTTCCTGTGCCGTTAGGAACGCGCCGCGGTGGAAGCGGAGGATCTCTCCGTCCAGGCTGCGGGTGCCCTCAGGGAATATCACAATGGAGTATCCCCTCTCCACAAGGTTCTTTACGTGCTCCGCATTTCCGAAGTGTCCGTTTGACGCGGGATAGAATTCGGCCTTCCTGAGGATATACCTGTAGAGCGGGAAGTTCCATACCCATTCGTTTGTGGTGAACGCCAGTTTGGGATTAAGGGCCATAATGGCAAGGACATCCAGATGGCTCTGATGGTTGCATACATACACCGCGGGTTTTGAGAAATCCTCACCGTGAGGGTTCAGGAGGGTAAATCTTGCCCCGGGAACGGTGTATATTGCAATCCTGGAAATGGCCTGGATAACCTTATGGAAGCGGAGTCTCTTTTTCTCGGTGTCCGGGCCGATGAGGAAGAAAAGGTTTGCCCATATGATGAGCCCTCCCATCACGATGCCGTAAAGGAGGCATATCCACAGGGTCTTGAGGATAGAGCCTATTGTGACGGGGCTCCTTCGGGGCTGTCCCTTCTTTGTGGTTGCCCAGCGGTAAAGGACGGGCGGAATGTAGCAGGCCATAACCACAACGGTAATCATTCCAATCACCGTCACAAGGCCAAGGGAACGCATTGCAGGGTGTTTTGCAAACGCAAGTACTCCAATGCCGATAAACATTATGAGGGCGCTGAGAACCACCGCATTCTTGAAGGAATGGAGGATCTTCTTTCCGGTACGGCGTTCATACACCAGGCCTTCGGCGATGAAGATGGTGTAGTCGTCACCCATCCCAAAGATGAACGTTGCCAGGATAATGTTCACTATGTTGAAACTGAGGCCGGTGAGACCCATAATGCCCTCTATCCATATCCAACTCACGGCAAGCGGCAGGAACGCCACCACGGCAAGGGAGAAACTCCTGAAACTGAGGATAAGGAACAGGAAAACTATTATAGAGCACACAAGGCCGATAGTGTCGAAATCCTCATTGAGGGCCTCTACAAGGCTCAATTTTGGCTGTGCGGTTGCCGCTTTGTCCAGGGAATCGAAGAAAGGCTGGAAAGCGTGGGCGGTGAATCCGTGCCTGAGGCCGGCGGCTATAAGGGAGTCTGAAAGCGCGGGATAATTATCGGCAAGGTACTTCCACCCGTCCTGCCCGGCTTGACCGGGCATCTCACTGAGCCCCTCAAGCACCGCAAAACCTTTCTCCTGCTCCTCCGTCATATAATTGATGTTGTGGAGATTGGTGTCAAATCCACCCTTCCTGGACTGGAAAGCAAAGAAAACGGTTAAAGCGATGAACACGCAGAAGACAATACTGCGGACTTTCTTTGAAGGGTTGAAATGCCTGTCAATATCCAGTTTGAGGGTGTTCCTTGGGCCTTTTGCCTCCGGGATAAAGACTGGCAGGAAGAGGAGCACAAAGACTATTGTTCCAAGAAGCATCATCGCCCCTATGAAACCAAAGTCCCTTAGGGCCGGAGCCTTCAGAAGAAGAAGGCCCAGGAATGCGCCAACTGTGGTGATATTGCCGGTAAGTAGAGGCTCTATCTGCTGTGCAAGCGCTTCCCTCTTGTCCGGCTCATACTTCAAGTGATCCACATAATGCAGCGGATAATTCACTGCAATGCCTATGACGGTGCAGCCTATCCCAAGGATTATGATGGAGATGCTGGGCCGGAACAGGGCAATTATTCCAAGGGCGAAAACGGCTCCGAAGGCAATGGATATAAGGATCCACAGCACATCCTGGAAGCGTTTGTAACTGAACCAGAGTACAATGCAGATAAGGAGCGCGGCAATGGCAAGTGCCAGGAAGGAGTCCTTCTTTATTGTGCTTGAGTTTTCTACGGCAACCTCCGGGCCGCCCGTGGAGTAGATGTGTACGGAAGGATACTCTGCCTGAATTGCGGCCTTTACAGCACAAAGGCTGTCGATTAGAGCCGCATTGCGGGAACTTTCGCTGCCGCCGTAAGGAGAATCAAAGAAGATTATTCCGGTTTCACCGTCCTGCGTGAAGAGATATCCGTCCTCTATACGCACTTTGGGAGCGGATGCGTTCAGCCTCAGTGGATCTTGTCTCACATAGTTTGAAAGGACGGGATTTGGAGACATAAGAAGGACTTTGTTCTCTTCCAGCACTTTGTCTATGTAGCCTGGAATTGAGAGAAGGGAATCTATCCTTGCAGGTGAAGGGTTGACAGAGAACATATCGGCATCGGCCCCCGGCATATCCCAGGCTAGGTCAAAGGCGTACATTGCGTCCAGTTTCTCCTCAAGGGTTCCGCCCTCAAAGAGCACCGCCATCTTCTCCTGTCCCTTAACCTCCTCACGCTGAGGGAGAAAGTCCGTGATATCCTCGTTGAAAGTGAGTCTGGAGGCGCTGAGCCCGCAGAAACCCACTACAATCCCCATTATAAGGGCCGCCAGTCCTTTGTGAGAGGACAGGAAGTCATAGATATTGAGGATAAAGCCTTTCATCTCCTTATCCTACAAAGTTAATAAAAAAAAAGAGTAAATTTGTATGAATGAACATCATTGAACAGCATATAGGAGGAAAGATATGCCGATTCTTTGAATCGGGGGCACCGTCATTCATCCTCATTCAGCCATCGGCCAGGCATGAAACCGCAACGCTTCAGGGTGAGGCGGAGAGCATCGCTGCCCTCTCCGGAGTACCCTTTGTACTTGTTGCCTTTGATGTGGATAACTGGATGGTGGACCTTATGCCATGGCCGGATAATAATATCTCACGTGAAGAAGATGCCGGAAAAAAGGGCCAGGCCACGCTTGAATATGTTCTGTTGACTCTGCTTCCCACCCTCCGGGATACATATGGCCCCCTGCCCGTTCTCTTTGGAGGATACTCACTGGGTGGGCTGTTTGCGCTCTGGGCTTCATCTCAGACGGATTCTTTTGCGGCAGTTGCCGCCGCCTCACCATCTGTCTGGATCAAGGACTGGGTTCCATATGCCCTAGAACACCCCACAATGGCAAACTGCGTGTATCTGAGCCTTGGAAATGAGGAGGAGCACGTGAAGAACCGTGCTATCAAGAAGGTTGGAGACTGTATCCGGAAAGAGTATGAGATTCTTACCCATAACATTGGTCCTGACCATTGTGCACTTGTATGGGAAGAAGGCAATCACTTCACTGACAATGAAGGCCGCACTGCCCGTGCCTTTGCCTGGTGCCTGAAAAGATAAAGTGCAGGTGATGTGCCTGAAATAGTCACATCACCAGCACTTTTGGGCATTTTTTGCGGGTGATGTGCCAGAAATAATCACATCACCCGCATCGGGCAACGAAACGCACAAAAATGGCCGTTTTCGTGTTGATCGTTGACCAAATGGGCAATGAAATGCACAAAAATGGCCCAAAACGTGTGAATCGTTGCCCTTATGACTGGACCAGGTCCAAATAGGTGGTGGACCAGGTCCACAATAGGGATTAGGTGAAGAGTTTTCGGAGGAGTATGCGGGGCCAGCCGTAGAGGAGGGCAAGAGGAAGGCCGATAATGTTCACAAGGGTGATGCGCATAAAGTCCTGGAAGGGACGGAAGTGGGTTACGCGGTCACGGGGATAATTCACGCGGACCTGGACGGGAACCAGCCTGAGGCCCTTCCAGGCGCTGAATAAAAGGAGTGAAAGTTCCGCTTCATAACGGTTTCCCACAACCTTCATGGAGGGTAAATCACGGAGCGGATACAGCCTGAAACCAGTCTGGGTGTCCGTTAGGCGGATGCCCGTGTATGCGGTGAACCAGAAATTGGAAAAGCGGTTGGCAAAGGAGCCTCCCGCATTGGCCCCGCGGGTGGTTCTTGAGCCAACTACAAGAGTGTTCTCCCCCTTTTCCTTAATAAGAAGCGGGATGTCTTCAGGGTAATGCTGGCCGTCCGAGTCAATGGTTACGGCATAGGAGTAACCATTCTCCAGGGCCCATCTGAAGGCGGTTTTAAGGGCTGCGCCCTTGCCAAGGTTTTTGGGATGGGCAATGACGGTGACATCCTTGAAACCTGCTAATATTTCCCTGGTGTTATCCGTGCAGCCGTCATCTGCCACAACAACGGGAATGCCCTGGGCAAGGGTGCGCTCCAGCACGTCCCGAAGGGTGCCGGCATTGTTGTACGTGGGTATGATGACTACGGTATCTGTCATACGGAAAGGGACATTCTGGCGTACTGGGCGCCGTCCGTGGAAAGAATGCTCACGTTTAAGGAAGAAGCGTCCCTGAACTCCCATTCAAAACGCACCTCAGTGCCGTCTCCGGGAAGGACGGGTGCCACAAACTTGATCTCCTTGGCACCACGGAGTTTTTTCCCCGTCAGTTCCAGGGCTATCTGGAGAAGAGTTACCCCGGGGGTTATTGGATACTCCGGAAAATGGGCCTTGTAGATGGAACTTTCCGGGAGAAGCCGCACCGTAGCGCAGCCCTCTTCCCGTGAAACAACAGTATATAAAACACCTTCAAGCATCACTTTACATCTTTGAAATCTATCCTTGTCCAGCCGTCGTCCGTGCCCTCAAGGAATACGCTCCGGACTTTGCCGGACACGGGGTCAAGGGTAACGGTTATGCGGCGGAACATCTGCCTTAAATCCCTCCTGATGGGCTCCAGAAGAATTGTTCCCTCCCCTTCTTCCGTCACCTTGAAATCCTTTTCCGTGGGCATACGGAAGCGGGAGCGGGTGGAATCATCGGCCCCGAATTCCGTGACGGACTGAACCGGCTCCTTTACCTCCCAGCGAAGGTATGACGGCTCCCTAAGCACAATGGTGCCGCTGCTCTGAAGGTCTTCAGTCAGAAGCGGACTGTGCCTTAACTGAGTCCAGGACGCCTCAAATGAAGAGGGCGGGACAAGGCTCAGAAAGAGACTCAGTATGATGGAAGATAGCGTCATTTGGCAATGAGGAAACAGCCGCCCAGGATAAGGAAAACGCCCACCCACTGCTGCCATTCAACGGTTTCCTTGAAAAAGATGATGGAAACGAACATTGCAAACAGGAAACTCAGGGACGTTAGCGGATATACCTGGTGGAAGGGATAATTCCGGACCATATATACCCATTCAACCATCATCACGATGGCGCAGATGCCTGAAAGGGCAAGGGTCCAGTTAAGGAATATGCCGTCGCGGAAAAAGGCCCAACTCCAACTGAAGGAGGGCATTTTCTCGCTGGCTACCTTGAACAGCGACTGGCAGGTGCACATAAGAAGCGCCTGGGTGACGGCAAGAAAGATCAGTCTGAACATAAAACTACTGCTATGGCCCTCTCTGAGCCTGGTAATCCGGAAGCGTCCATTTTCTCCGTACGTTCGTCGTACCAGCCTACAAGGGCGGTGTCAATATCTCCCAGGCCGATCTGCACCGCAGCGTCCTCAATGGCGCTGAGAAGAGACCTTCCGGGGTGTGAATAAGTTGCATTGTAGCCGTGGCAGCCAAGTTTTATGGCAATCACGGAGCCAATGGTATTGTGAGTGGAATTCATAAAATGGACGGGCCTCATAGCGGCGTCATCCAGGCCAAGCATCCCGTTCAGGAAGAATTCCGAGTTTTCCATACATCCGTAGTCCGTAGCCGTGATAATGGCATCAGGAACCTTTACGTTGGCCTTCTCTAGCGCCTTTACCGAGCACCAGAGGGCCCTTTTGAGGAGCCTTCCCATTCGGCGGGCCTCCATAGGAGGGATAACCTCCCTGAAGGGAGGGTCTTCCTTCCCGAGGGAAACTATGGAGAGTATTTTCACGTTACGCATCATAGGCCGACAGGATAATTGAAGAATCGTTGCCGCCAAACCCGAAGGCATTGCAGAGGATATGCCTCAGGTCCTTCTCAAGGGGCTCCGTTTGGGGATCGATGCAGGAAGAATCCGGCGCGCTCCAGTTAAGTTGCCGGGGCACGAAGCCGTGCTCAAGGGCCAGGAGGCAGAACACTGCCTTAATGGAGCCGGAAGCGCTTGTAGTATGCCCTGTAAAGGATTTTGTGGAGGAAACCGGCGGAAGATTATCGCCAAAGATACGCCTTATAGCAGCGCTCTCGGATGCATCATTATTGGGCGTTCCGGTGCCGTGGGCATTGATATAATCTATGGCCGATGCCCCAATCCCCGCCATCTCCAGCGCCTTTCTCATAGCAAGGAAAGCGCCCTCTCCGTCAGGAGACGAAGCCGTCTGATGGAAGGCATCGCAGGCATTTCCCCAGCCGCTCAGAACCGCAATGGGTTTAACCCCGCGCCTGAGCGCGCTTTCCTCCGTTTCAAGCACAAGATACGCAGCGCCCTCGCCTAGATTCAGGCCCGCCCTTGTGGCGTCAAACGGCCTGCAGGGCTCCTTATCCAGGATCATAAGGGAATTGAAGCCGTGGAAATGATAGGCCGACAGACTCTCGCTCCCACCGCACACCACGCGCTGGAACTTCCCGCTCCGGATAAGGTTTGCCCCATAGATAATGGCATTTGTGGCCGATGAACACGCCGTTGAAAGCGTTGTTGCAAACTTTGCTCCCCCCAGGAACTCCACCGCAAGGTCCGTTGACGCGCCGCAACTGTGCAGCGCCGACACCCTTGGATAAATCCTTTCCGTAATGTCCATACCACCCACAGTAGTCCCTCCTATAACTGGAATATCCGCAAGGGAGAGGCTTTCTGGAGATGAGACGGACGGGAGTGACAGGCTTTCTGGAGTTTTTTTCACGGAAGAAAGCCTGTTACTCCCGGGAGTCTCTATGAAAGCCTGAGAGAGCGCTTCCTGGAGCGCCAGGATGGACATAAGAGTGGTCCTTGGCCAGTTGGAGGCCATTGAAAGAGGAACGCCGGCTTTAGCCGCCATCTCCTCATTTGAAAGCGGAACCTCCCCCACCGGAAGGCCTTCAGGGCCACCTTTGATGTACTTCACGGGGGCTATGCCGCTACGGCAGGAACGCAGAGCATCCAGGCTTACGGCCTTGCCGCAGCCAATGGCGCTCACTACGCCCGCGCCGGTTATGACAAGCCTTCCCGCCATCCCCTACTTTGTCCTGTTATCGGCAATATACTGAGCCATTACGGCTACGCTGCGGAAAACCTCCTTGCCTTTTGAAGGGGAATCCAGGCGGATGCCGTAATTCTTTTCCATAAGAACGATGAGTTCAAGGACGTCAATAGAGTCAAGACCAAGGCCGTCATCTCCAAAGAGAGGAGCGTCGTTGTCGATGTCATCCGGAGTCATTCCGTCCAGATTCAGTGAATCAATGATCTTGAGTTTAAGTTCGTTAATTAAATTTTCCATATTTCTTATCTAGTTTCTATCCAGGCAAGGGCCGTCCACTCGGTGTCCGAGGGGCAGTCTATCCAGGCCACAATGGCGTCACGGGTTATCCTGTCCTGAAACGCCTGGCGCACGATGGCATCAATGAGCGGCCGGTCATATTTCTCCAAAACGTATGCCGATGTCTCTCCCTCGTACTTGTTCCTTATTGAAATCTCTCCGGCAACTATGTTTGGAAGCGTGTACACAAAGAGCGCCGGGGACGGGAATTCCTCCTCCATGCTCTTTGCGTAATTGAGGTCATTCGCAAGGCAGCCGTTACGGCTGAAAACAAGCACAGCGCGGTCCTCGCGGGGGGTGAATCGGCCATCATCATCCCCAACCAGCATCTCCGAAAGGAGGAAGCCAAGTTTTGAGAGGGTGTCCATCTTGAAGAACTTGGGATAGTTCCCAACCAGTTCCCTGTAGATGGCGGTAAGGTTGGCGCCTGAGGGAATGCTTACTTCTTTCTTCATAGGGCACCTCCTTTTCTAAAGACCATTGCGCCGTTCACTCCCCCAAAGCCGGAAAGGAGTTTCACAAAGAGTTTCCCGCTTGCAGGGCGTTCCACGGCCGATACATTCACGGGATAAGTGACTCCCATCTCCGAGAATCCTTTTGTTGGAAGGACTATTCCCTTTTCAAACGCTGCCATGGAGACAATTGCCTCAAGTATTCCGGCGGCGCCAAGGGTGCGGCCGAAAACGCCTTTGAGGGCATTGACGGGGACATCCGACAGCCCGGCGCGGTAGAGCGCTATGGACTCCATTTCGTCGTTATAGGGCGTTGCTGTGCCGTGTACGCTTATAAAGGCTATGTCTTCCTTACCTATGCCCTCCGTCACATAGCGGAGGCATTTGTAGCAGCCTTCGCCGGTGCGGGACGGGCCTGAAATGTGGTTTGCGTCATTTCTTATGACGCCGTCCGATAATTCCCAGGGGCCTTCCTTTGCCGACAGAACCATAGCCGCTGCGGCTTCTCCAAGATTGAGCCCACGGCGGTCCTTGTCAAAGGGCCTGCAGGGCTCCGGAGAGAGGGCTTTCAGGCAGTCGAATCCGCTGTGGACAAAGTCTGAATGTACCTCCGCGCCTACAACAACCACGGAGTCATACTCCCCGCTCCGGATCATCCTCACGCCCTGAAGGAGGGCGGCGATGCCGGAAATGCAGGCGTTGGAAACCACTATAGGAGAGGTCTTTATGCCGATTGCGTCTGCGATGCTGCGGGCGCTGGCGGCAAGGGAGATATCGGCCTTTCCGATATGCTCGATGTTTCCTTTTGTGGAGGAGAGGACAAGGCCTGTTTTGGGCGTTATTTCAATGCCCTGGATGGCCTTTTTGGCGGCCTCTATGGCTATTTTGTCAAAGAAGGATGCGCCGGAGAATCCGCCCCTTTCAAAGAGACGGCGGCTCCTTCCTTCACGCGCCGCTTCGAACACCTCCTCTACGGTGTTTCCAAGCGGGGTCACAAGCCCTTTCCCTATGCAATAAATCTTTGTCACTGCGATGCCTGCGCCGATTTTAAGGATGCTGATGCAATGAGTTCTTCACCTACCCTTACTTCTATGTCCGTCATTGAGACATTGAAAAAGTCCTGCACAAGGTGCACGGTGGTGGTAAGTTCCTCTCCCTTTTTGGGGAGCCTTTCAATGCGGTATTTCTTCACCTGGCCGATATAGCCGATTGATACCGGCAGATTCAGCACAAAGTGCTGGCGGAAGCCTGAGCGGGCGGCGCTGGCCTGGGCCATATGCTCCAGGAGCCCGGCCGCGCTGAGGGTGTCCCCGTCCATAAGCATATGGCCTGAACCCACCGTAAGATGCACCACGGTGTCTTCCTCCGTGTATGACAACAGGGAGTCCACAAAACGGAAAGGCGGCTGCTGGGGCAGCAGCAGATCCACGTCTATATCTTCAAAAGGCTTCATCTATGCCCAAAAATCGTAAAAATTATACCACTGGTCAGGCCACAGCCTCACAACGTTCTCAACTTCCTTAGCAAACGCCTGCGCCAGTTCCCTGACGCTGCCGCCGGCTACTGGGTGGAGAATCACCTTGTACCTTTTGAGGCCCGTTTTCACGCAGAAAATGGCAAGCGCGCTCACCTCCCTTGAATGCGCAAGGGTGAAGGGCCCTGCGGGGAAGGAGGCATCGGCCCCCATAAAACTGCATCTGACGGCCTTGGAAGAGCCGAAAACGCGGTCGGCGGGAAGAGACGCAACCTCACCTTGAGCCAGAGCGCTGTTGAGCCTGAAAAGGTGGGACATATCCTCGCTTACCGGGACCATCGTCACGTTGCAGCCCTCAAACATACGTTCCCTGTTTGACATGACGGTGGCGGTTTCTCCGGCATACACAAGCACGTTCATATGCTTGGGGCTGAGGAGGGTGTACCCCGCCATCTCATAGTTGCCGATATGGGAACTGAGTATCACAAAGCCTTCGTCCCTGCCGCAGTAGACCTGGTAAAGACTGTTGTCTTCCCTCTCCACACAGAACTTCTTTCCGGCATAGGCGGCAAAGCGGTCCAGGACCACCATCCCCATATTGAACATATTGAGGTATACGTGGACGGCGCTTCTAAGGCGGCCGTATCCAATCCTTCTGCGGAAAAAACGCCAGGATGAGAGGCGTCCCTTGCCGTCAAAGAGGATATAGAAAGGAATCACAAGGGCCATTACGCCATACAGGAGCCACAGGGGCAGTATGCGGTAGAGCCCTATGAGCGCTCTTTGCATCCAGGGCGTACCGTCGGTCTTTCCCGTCCAGGCGCTATGCTCCGCTTTAGGCAATGTGATCCTGAATGAACTTGGTGAACTGGTCCAGGGTATGAAGTTCCTTGAAATCCTCGGGCTTCATCTTGTATCCAAACTGGTCTTCCACCAGGACAACTACGTCAACTACTTCCAGGGAGTCTATTCCCAGGTCTTCCTTGAGGCGTGCGCCGCCTTCAATCTTCTCTTCTTCAATTTCAAGGTCTTCCACAAGGAAGTTCTTTACCTTCTCATTAATCTCTTCGATACTCATAACTACTGCTGATTTAAGGTTTTACATACAAGAATGCTGTGCCCCTGGCCAAGGCCGTCGTGGATGGCTTCAACCTCAAGGCCGGCTTCCCTGACAAGACGTATCATATCGTCCGAGTGGTACATCTTGGAGTTGCCGTTTGCCATTGCGGTGAAATACAGGCTTGTCATAGTGAGGCAGAAGGAGGCCGGCTCATATTTCTGGCGGTCCCAGAAGGTCTCCATTACAAGGAGCCTTGCCCCGGGCTTCATAATCTTTCCGGCGCGGCTGAGGATTGAGACAATCTCATCCTCTGCAAAGCAGTCCAGGAACTGGCTCATCCAGATTATGTCAGGATTCACGTCCGTGGGGAACCGGTTGCTCCTGTCAAGGAGATTCATGGGCCTTGCGTCAATCCTCTCCTCTCCGGGCATCCCGGCAACGGCCTTTCTCATAAGGGCTATCTGCTGGGGGAGGTCCACTATTGTGACCTTTACGTCCTCATTGAACGCCACGGCCCTCTGGGCGAACCTTCCGGTGTTGCCGCCTACGTCCATAATCCTCAGGGGATTGAATGAAAATATTATCTGAAGGGCCTGAAGGAAGGAATGGTCTGAGTAGAAGTGGTCAAAGCCGAACCAACTCTTCTGGACCTGCGGAGGCAGGGAGGAGAGTCCCTCATATATTGTGGGCCAGTTGCCGAAATGGTCAAGACCCGCCGGACGGCCTTCCCTCAGGGCCTCTTCCAGATGGAAGAAACCTTCATAGTTTACGTCGTGATTGAAGTCCATGTTGACGCGGGTTGAAGGATCCGTAAGGAGGAACCATCCGGTTTTGGTGATGGAGAACTTGTCCGTTTCAGTATCTACGACAACGGTGCCGATAGAAAGGGACGCTTCCAGAAGGACCTTGGCGGCATAGATGCTTATGCCGGCCTTCCCCGCCACCTCTTCAAGGGTTAAGGGATTGTCCCTCAGGGCTTCCAGGATGCCGAACTTAAGCATCAGGCGGCTTGCCTGGAAAACTATTGGCCCAAAAGCGATGAACTGGGCGAGCCTCTGGGCGTCGCGGGCGTTGAGCCGGTCCTTGGTGTAGGCCTTTTCTATGTTGGGGAACAGATTCATTCTTTAATTAAAGTTTGCAAATTTACTGAAAAAAATGCGTAAATTTGTACGTTTGAAAACGAAAGAACTTAAAAACAACAAATAAAATGGAAAAGGGTCCTATTTCTCAGTTTATTACCCACAATTACCGTCATTTCAATTCCGCAGCGCTGGTAGACGCCGCAAAGGCTTATGAAGACCTCCTGAACAAGGGTGGCAAGATGTTCCTGGCTATGGCTGGCGCCATGTCCACCGCAGAACTTGGCCTCACTCTTGCGGAGATGATCCGCCAGGACAAGATTGCGTTTGTATGCTGCAGCGCAAACAACCTTGAGGAGGACATTATGAACCTTGTGGCCCACAGCCACTATTACAGGGTTCCCGGTTACCGTGACCTCACTCCCAAGCAGGAGCAGGAACTCCTTGACAACCACTACAACCGTGTTACAGATACCTGCATCCCGGAGGAAGAGGCTTTCCGCCGTCTGGAAAAGCACCTCGTGGAGGTTTGGGACAAGGCAAAGGCAGAGGGCAAGCGCTATCTCCCCTACGAGTTCATCTATCAGATGATCCGCAGCGGCGTCCTTGAGCAGTACTATGAGATAGATCCCAAGGACAGTTGGGTAGTGGCAGCCTGTGAGAAGAATATTCCCATCATCTGCCCCGCCTGGGAAGACTGCACCACCGGCAACATCTTTACCGCTCACGTGATCCGCGGAGAATATGATCCCCATATGGTGATCCAGGGCGTGGAAGTTATGATGTTCCTGGTAGACTGGTACAAGAAGAACGCCCCCGGCGTGGGCTTCTTCCAGATCGGCGGCGGCACCGCCGGTGACTTCCCCATCTGCTGCGTTCCCATGATGGAGCAGGATCTTGGATGGGAGGGCACTCCCCTCTGGGCATACTTCTGCCAGATCTCAGACTCCACCACTTCCTACGGTTCCTATTCCGGCGCTGTCCCCAATGAGAAGATCACCTGGGGCAAACTCGCTCCCGATACCCCCAAGTTCATCGTTGAATCAGATGCTACAATCGTAGCGCCTCTTATCTTCGCATACGTCCTTGGCTGGTAAGAAGAATATAATCACAAGAGTTAAGGGCCTGTTCCGTAAAAAGGAGCAGGCTCCTTCTTCCGGTGCCGTAGGCCGCGTGTCCCCTATGGCAAGGCCCATTTCCGCATCCGAGGCACGTGAGGTTGGGGTTCTGGTCCAGCAGTGGGTGAACTCCAAAGGCTATCGCCTTCCTCACCGTACGCTTCAGGAGGCCGCAGAAAGTATCGGCACGGATTCGGTGAAACTTCACCGTTACTGCATCAATTCCCTGGGGATGGATTTCCGCGCCTGGCGCACTTCCCTGAGGATTGAGGATGCAAAGAAACTGCTTCTGGAAGAGCCCGCCCTGCCGTCCTCACAGATTGCCCGTATGGTGGGCGTGAAGGACCGCAGCAATTTCTTCCGTCAGTTTACGGAAATTACGGGCTCAAGCCCGGATAAGTGGCGCCAGGATCACGCCAAGAAGTAATTCCCCTTACCCAAGCGGGTAGAACAGCCCTTCATAGCGGCTGTGCCAACTGCGGTCATAGTGCTTGCGGATGGTGCGGGCGCTTGCGAAGGCGTTGAAATTGGCCCAGGACTCCAGGAACAGTACGGCAAAGTCAGTACGCTGATGAAGCGTAAGGGCAAAAAGCGTGTAGACTGCCACAATGTAGACGCACGCGCGTTCACGGTCATCGGCCTGGGGAGTGGCGGGCGTTGTGAGGGTAAGGCGCTGGCTCTGGGCAAAGGATACGTCGGCAATTGCATCGGCAAGACGGGCTTCGTCTGAAGGATCGTAAAACTGGACCGCATAGCGCTCAGAGGCATATTTACGGGCCGATACTTCCTTCTCAAGGGCCGGCATAGGGTCCGGGAGCCGGGACTGGAAATACCGGCCGAAATCCGCTTTCCCCCTCAGGAACTCAAGGGCAAGCACGCAGTAGTCCCTGACGGAGGCTTCAACCACCATGGAATAAGGGGCTTTTTCATCAATTGCGGCCAGTATTTCCTTTACAGTTTTCATTTTCAAGACGTAAATATACAAAAAATTGCGTAAGTTTGCATACATTTCTAAAATACGGCCGGTTATGAAAATTGTATTTCTGGATGCAATAACAATGGGAGATGCCTCCCTGGATGAGATGGCTTCGCTTGGAGAACTTATTGTATACCCCAGTTCAACTGCCCAGGAGGCCCGTGAAAGAGTGAGGGATGCAGATGTAGCGTGCCTTAACAAGGTAATTGTAGACAAGGCTTTCCTTGATGCCGCTCCTAAACTGAAACTCATCTGTGAAGCCGGAACCGGCATAAACAATATTGATGTGGGGCTTTGTGAGCAGCGCGGCGTGCTGGTTAAGAATGTCGCCGGTTATTCCACTGATTCCGTAGCCCAGACTGCCTGGATGCACATTTTGAATCTGGCAGGCCGGGCGTTTCATTACAATGAGTTTGTCCACGGCGGGCAGTACAGCAAAAATGTGGTGCACGTAGACTATCGCCATCCTTTCACGGAACTTGCCGGGAAAACGCTGGGTATCATCGGCATGGGCGCTATCGGCCAGAAGGTTGCCGCAATCGGCAAAGCCTTCGGGATGAATGTCATATATTATTCAACATCCGGCACTTCCCACTGCAGGGACTATCCTTCCGTTTCACTTGATGAGATGCTTTCAAAGGCCGATGTAATCTCCATCCATGCACCCTACAATGAGCGCACGGCGGGGCTTATCGGCTATGAAGAGTTCAAAAAGATGAAGCGGACGGCATTCCTTGTCAACACCGGCCGCGGCGGCATTGCCGTGGAAGAGGACCTTGCCAAGGCCCTTGACGAAGGCCTCATTGCCGGCGCCGGCATAGACGTATACGTAAAGGAGCCGCTCCCGATGAGCAGCCCCCTTATGCATCTTGAGCATCCCGAGAAACTTCTGCTGACGCCTCACATTGCCTGGTATTCAGTAGAAGCACGTGCGCGCCTTGCCCACGAGATGGCTCAGAATATCCTAAGCAGCGGAATCTGATTATGCGCCAAGGCGTGCTTCCAGGCGTTTCCTGATTTCCTGAAGGAACTGCAGTGAGGTAAGACCCTTGGGGGTGATACCCTCGGAGAGGTTCACAAGGTCCTTGGTCTCAAGGCCTTCGTTCAGGGTGTCAAAGCATGCCTGTTCCAACTGGTTGGCGTAATTGATAAGATCCGGAAGATTGTCCATCTCTCCCCTCTTGCGGAAAGCGCCGCTCCAGGCAAAGATAGTTGCCATAGGGTTGGTGGAAGTCTCTTCTCCCTTCAAGTACTTGTAATAGTGACGGGTGACGGTGCCGTGAGCGGCCTCGTACTCGTACTTGCCGTCCGGGCTCACGAGGACGGAAGTCATCATGGCCAGGGAACCGAAAGCGGTGGAAACCATATCGCTCATAACGTCTCCGTCGTAGTTCTTGCAGGCCCAGATGAAACCGCCCTCAGAGCGCATTACGCGTGCTACGGCGTCATCAATGAGGGTGTAGAAGTACTCGATGCCGGCGGCCTCGAACTTCTCCTTGTACTCCTTCTCATAGATTTCCTCGAAGATGGCCTTGAACCTTCCGTCGTACTTCTTGGAGATGGTATCCTTGGTTGCAAACCACAGGTTCTCCTTCACGTCAAGGGCATACTTGAAGCAGGAGTGGGCGAAACTTGCAATGGATTTATCCGTGTTGTGCATACCCTCGATGACGCCGGGACCTGCAAACTCGTGGATAACTTCCTCGATCTTCTGTCCGGAAGCGCCTTCAAACACAAGTTTTGCAACGCCGGGCTCTGTGGTCTGGATCTCCACGTCACGGTAAACGTCACCGTAGGCGTGACGGGCAATTGTGATGGGCTTTTTCCAGAACTTCACTGCGGGGTGGATGGAAGGGATGGTGATAGGTGTGCGGAACACGGTGCCGTCAAGCATTGCGCGGATGGTGCCGTTGGGGCTCTTCCACATCTGGTGGAGGTTGTATTCGCTCATCCTCTGGACGTTGGGCGTGATGGTGGCGCATTTTACTGCAACGCCAAGACGCTTCGTTGCGTTGGCAGAGTCAATAGTAACCTGGTCGGAGGTCTTGTCACGGTACGGGAGACCAAGGTCGTAGTACTCTGTCTTGAGGTCAACGAAGGGAAGGATGAGCTCATCCTTGATCATTTTCCAAAGGATTCTTGTCATCTCGTCGCCGTCCATCTCGACGAGCGGAGTTGTCATTTGAATTTTCTTCTTTTCCATAGTATTCTTATATGCGGTTTTTGTAATAATTCATAAGGCAGCCGTCGGCAAGGATTTCCCTTTCTTCGGGCGTGAGGTTTTCAAAGTGAAGGAGGATGGGGATGCACCTGCCGCTCTTTGTTATGACGCGTGCTTCGGCCTGCTCTTCTCCGCCGAGGATGGCCTTGCGGATTCCGGGCACAAACACGTAATCCCCGGTCTCATATTCGAAGGGAGTGTCCTTGTCGATTGTGAAGGGAACGATTCCCCAGTTGATGCAGTTGGAGCGGTAACGCTTGGTGGCGTACTCGTAGCAGATGTTGGCGTCTCCGCCAAGGACCTTCTGGCAGGAAGCGGCCTGCTCACGGGCGCTGCCGTCTCCGGGCTTGTTTGCAAAGACGCAGGAGCCGAGGGATGTGTTCTCGGCCGATGCTCCCGCTACCATTAGGGCCCTGCGGAGGTCTTCGCTCACAACGCCGGCGCGGCGGTTGCGGTCATCGGCCTGGATGCGCTTGCTGATGCCGACGTATTCCGGTACGCGGCGGCTAAGGGCGAACTCGCTGAGTTTAAGAGGGTTGGAGCGGTAACTTGAAGTTTCACCTGAAGGGATGAGTTCGTCCGTTGTGGTCACTGGATCGTGGATTACGGCGGCCAGTTCAAGGAGCATATTCTCCTGCATCGCGGGCATGGCGGGCCAGTCCTTGATGTTGGGGCCGTAACGGAGTTCGGTTTCCGGAAGCGCGTGGCCGAAGCCGTTGTAGATGCGCTTCTCATAGATGCGGCCGTCAAAGGAGTAGGGCTTGTGGTCGTCCTTATATTCGATATCGGTTGCAGCGGTGATTACGCCGCCGTTCGCGGCGGTTGCGGCAATGCTCCTGGCATCCATCAGCGCCACCATTGAAATCTGGCCCTGACCGGGCTTGGAACCCTCCCTGTTGGGGAAATTGCGGGTGGTGTGACGGATGGAGAGGCCGTTGTTTGAAGGGACGTCGCCGGCGCCGAAGCAGGGGCCGCAGAAGGCGGGCTTGATAACTACGCCTGCCTCCAGGAGTTCCTCGGCGATGTGGTTACGGGTGGTTGCAAGATACACCGGAGTGCTCTGGGGATAGGCGCTCATGGTAAAGTAATCGTTGCCGATAGATTTGCCCCTCAGGATTGTTGCAGCCTCACTCAGGTTATCATAAGTGCCGCCGGAGCAGCCTGCGATGATGCCTTGATCGGCCCACACCTTGCCGTCACGGATCTTGGAAAGAAGATCCGGGTGCACCTTGTCTCCAAAACGCTTGACGGTGTCTTCCTCAATGGCCTTCAGGACCTTCTCCGGGTTCTCCTGGAGTTCGTGGATTGTAACGGCGTTGGAGGGGTGATAAGGAAGGGCGATCATGCTCTCCTGGGTGCTCAGGTCTATTGTTACCACGGAATCGTAGTATGCAACTGCGCCGGGTTTCAGTTCCCTGTAAGCCTCAGGGCGTCCGTGCATCTCAAAGTAATTCTTGACCTCACCGTCAGTGATCCAGATGGAGGAGAGGCAGGTGGTCTCTGTTGTCATCACGTCAATTCCGTTACGGAAATCGATGGGGAGTTCCTTGACGCCGGGGCCTGCAAATTCAAGCACCTTGTTCTTCACGAAACCGCTCTCAAACACGGCTTTCACAAGGGAAATTGCAACATCGTGAGGGCCGATACCCCTTCTGGGCTTACCCTCCAGCCACACAAGGACAACCTCCGGGGCATTGATGTCCCAGGTGTTCTTGAGGAGTTGCTTCACAAGTTCTCCGCCGCCTTCGCCTACGCCCATATTGCCAAGGGAACCGTAGCGGGTGTGGGAGTCGGATCCAAGGATCATATTACCGCAAGCGGTGAGGGCTTCACGCGCATACTGGTGGATAACCGCCTGGTTTGCAGGAACATAGATGCCGCCGTATTTCTTTGCGGCGCTAAGGCCGAACACGTGGTCGTCCTCATTGATTGTTCCGCCCACTGCGCACAGGGAGTTGTGGCAGTTTGTCATTGCATACGGCAGGGGGAATTCCTTCAGGCCGCTTGCACGGGCTGTCTGGATAATGCCAACGTACGTAATGTCATGGCTCACCATGGCGTCAAAGCGGATGTGAAGTTTGTCGCCTTTGGATCCGTTCACGTCATGCGCGCGGAGAATCTGATAAGCGATGGTGTTCTCGCGGGCCTCGTCTTTGCTTAAGGGCGCGGTCTCACTCAAAGTTTTTCCGTCAAGGAGATATACTCCGTTAGGGTTCAGTGTTATCATATTATTATAGAATCAATAAATATTGTCAATGCAAGCATATCCGCCGCCCCGCCGGGGGAAATCCCCTCCTGGGCATAGCGGATACACATATCTTTCAGGGCATCTGCGTGCGATGGGCTGGCGTTGGCCGGTGAAAATTGGTTTTTCGGGCACCGTCCCGAAAAATAATTTTCTTCGGCCGAAGGCTGAGCAGATGCCAGAAGGGCTGCTGCTTCACGTTTCACCTCCTGAGCCCGGTCATAGCCCACACGCTTTATGACGCAGGTGTCGTCCAGCGTGGACATAATGCGGAGCAGAGTCATCTGCAGTGCGTTGAAGGACACCCTTTCCGGAGCATTTGCCCGGATAGGGTCGCGAAGCGACGCGGAGGAAAGGGTGTCCTTCACCGCCATACGGTAAAACGGCAGCCAGTCCGTGAAAAGTTCACTGTAGCCGTCAAGAGCAATTCTTCTGGCGCCAACTAGCGTTGAATGTAACTTGTTATCATTCAGATAGTTACGCAAAATCCCCTGTGCTATTTCACATAGGGCATTTTGCATAACTTGCTCATTATCAATTGTTTCCGTTCTACGGCATGCGGCATTAACGGCCATTCCAAGTGCAAAGATAGCCCCGCGGTGGGTGTTCACCCCGCCCGTTGCAGAAAGCATAGCCTTTTCCGCCTCAATTCCAAGCGAACGAAGTTCATCCGGACCGGAAGCCATGGCCATCCTGGACCAGAACGGCCTCAGTGCCTTGATCCCCCTCAGCATAGTGTCATAGTCCATATCATTGTGTGCTCCAGGACCGTCCGGACCCACGAGGCCCGGCTTCATAGGAGTATTCAGCTCCAGAAGAAGAGCCCTTTCCGCCAGCGCTGCCAGAAGATAAGGATGCGATGTAGAGGGGCACAGCGCCGCGGCCGATGCATAGTCCCCCGCCTCGATTGCTGCCCTAACCCTAGAGGCCGATATGGCATTCAATCGTGGAATGACCACGGCATTATGCATAAGGGCATTGTACCGGGCCGTGAGAGGATCAAGGGGCTCAGAGCCAACAAAGCGCACGGTGGCGCCAAGAGCCGGCATGATGTGCCTTTCAAAGAGGTCAATGTCCAGGGTCATCTGCGTCTCAGCCGCATCAGAGAGGTCCTTCAGGAAATACGTGGGGAACGTCGCTGCCGATATGCAGTAGTCCGATCCCTCCAGTAC
>R27__coassemble_604_pt1 | contig 21425 bp, 16 predicted proteins | sample R27__metabat2_high_PE_018 | metagenome-assembled genome bin R27
CCACACCATCCCTTAGTATGTGGCTAAGGGCACGGGACGGCATAAAAAAAGAAACTAAGTGACGCATCTCTAACTTTCCAAGTCGCGAAGTTAGCAATTTACTTTAGTAAAAGCAAGGAGAAATTCATCTTATTTCAGCAACCTTGCCACAGCGTCAATGCAGCGGCGTTTTTGCTCAAGGCCGGGGTGCACGTAAAGATTCAGCGTAGTACTTATGTTGGAATGCCCAAGAATTGCGCTAACTGTCTTATAATCACACTTACTCTCAATACACCGCGTTGCAAAACTGTGACGGAGCCCGTGAAAGCGAATAGGCGGAAGCCCCAAACTATCCGTGAGCCGCCGGAAATAATCCCGGTACGTCCTGGGCTCAACGGGAGTAGGGGAGTTGGAAAGAAGATAAAAATCCGCCTTCACAATTTTCCTGATAGGACGGATATACGCCGCGAGTTCCCTCGTGAGCGGAATCTCCCGGTTAGAATTCACCGTCTTGGGAGCATCCTCAATGAGTTCCGTGTGGCCGTCAATGTAGATTCTCTGGATAGTCTTACTGACACGGATCACGCCGCATTCAAGGTCGATATCGGCCCAGCGGAGAGCGCAGATTTCCCCAATCCGGATCCCGGACGACAGGCATATCAGAATCCCCAGGTTCCGGAAGGAAAAATGCTCCCTGACATAGCACATAAGCCTTTTTTGGTTGGAAACCGACATCACCTCTATATCCGCCTTCTCCCTCTGAGTAGGGAACACCACGTCAATCCTCCGGTCAGGGAAAATAGAGTTCTTTGCCCCAAAGCGGAGAATCATTTTCAGCACCACAAGGATGTCCTTCACCGTCTTGAGGCTCAGCCCCCTTTCCAGTTCACTGTTTACAAAATCCTGGACGTCATTCTCCTTCACTACGCACTTTTCCCCCAGGAACGGGATGATGTGTGAGCCGATAAGGATGCAGTAAGTGGCGTAAGTGGATTTCTTTACATACTGTTTCTTGTGGCTCAGCCATGCCAGGGCCACGCTTTTAAAGATTGTGTTTTCTTCCATAATGATAAGGTTAAAGCATCAAATCAAAGAAAAAATTTACTATCTTAGCACCATTAAAACCAGAACCTGTCAGATATGCGTACTTTGTTAAAAAACGGTAAAATCTATGACGGCACCGGAGAAAGTGCCTTTATGGGTGACATTCTTGTGGAGGATGAAAAAATAGTTGCCGTGGGCCCGGAAATTGATGAGAAGGCCGATGAAACCATAGACCTGGGCGGCCTCAGCATCTCTTCCGGCTTTTTTGACGCCCATTCCCACAACGATTGGTTTGCCATCAAGAAAGAGCCCCTGAAGTACTTCGAGCCCTTCATCCGCCAGGGCATCACGTCGTTCATCGCCGGAAACTGCGGTTTGTCCGCTATGGGTTTTGAGAAGGATACGCCATATCTGGACAAGGTTGGCGCCGGCCTCTTCCGCTACGACTCCACCGCCAAAGGCGTGTATCCCACAGTAAGCGCATTCTTCAACGCCATAGACCGCCGGAGCCCCTGCAATATAGCAACCCTGGTAGGCCACTGCACGGCCCGCACAAGCGTTTCCGGCTGGGAAAGCCGTGAACTTGACCCGCAGGAGAAGGAACGGATGCTGGACCTTATGGAGCAGGGCCTCAAGGATGGCGCCTGCGGCCTTTCCCTTGGGATGATGTATGAGCCGGGCCGATACACAAGCGTGGCGGAGACCCGGGACGTAGCCCTTCTTGCCGAAAAATATGACCGCCCGCTAACCGTCCACGCCAGGGCGCTGTCGGCCATAACGATGGACTATCCGTTGTTTGGTAGGGCGCATAACCTCCGCGCTCTTGATGAACTTGTCCAGATGGCAAAGGGCACGCACCTCAAACTGCAGTATTCCCACGCCATCTTTGTGGGCACAAGCACATTCAAGACCAAGGATGAACTTCACCGCATCCTTGACAACCTCCGCAAGGAAGGCATAGATGCGTGGTTTGACATCTATCAGGAAACTCTTGGCGTTTCCGTCATGACAGTGTTCCTGCCCAGTTGGTACCAGGAACTGCCAGAGGAAGAGCGCCGCAAGCCCGGGAACAGGATTCGCCTTGCAACCGTATGCAACAACCTCATCCTCAAGATGCTGGGCTTTGGCTGGAAGGACATCCAGATAGCATACCTGGGCCCCGGACTGGAGAAGTACGAGGGCAAGACCATTGCCCAGATAGCAAAGGAATGGCGCAGGTCCTGCTTCTACACATACCTGGAACTGGCAGAGATGTCGGGCTTCAAGGGCCGCGCCAATATGGGCCCCTACACCACCCCTGAAATCATCGAGTGGCAGTCCAAGATGGATAATGTACTTTATATGACCGACGCCTGGGTAGAGGATCACGGCATCCAGAACCCCGCCATCTACGACTGCTTCCCCAAGTTCATCCATTTCTCCCTGCTTGGAAAGGGAGACACTATGCCCCGCACCATCCGTAAGATGACGGGCGGCGTCGCAGACCGCTTCTCCATTTCCGGGCGCGGCTACGTCAAACCCGGATATTATGCCGATCTGACCGTCTTCGATGAGAAGGAGATGGCCGAGGCCACCCCTGACCAGGAAAAATCTTTCGGCATAAAGAAGGTATTCATAAACGGAAAGCAGGTGCTATCTGACGGAAAACTGGACACGGAAGCCCTAAAGACCAGCGGCCACGCCCTCAGAAGCAGGTAATCCACGCTTTACAGCGCCCTTATCTGGGCGTCCATCCACTCTATTTTGGAGTGGAAACCGTTCTGGACGGGGCGCACCTCGCCGGAGAGGGAGAAGTATTCGTTGTTCCAGAGGGAGATGTCGCGGTTGGCGCTCTTTTTAATGAGGCTCACCATGTCGTTCATATACTCCACTATATCAACGTATTTGTCATTCCCCAGGAGATTGCTCTTGTAGATCTCCCACCGGCGTTTAACGGTTTCCACAAACGCGGGATCCCTGAACAGGTACTTGAAATAGTACATATCTTTGGAATTGAACTTCTTGTCCATAAGGAAAAGTTCCTGATCCCAGAGGGGGCCGGCCTTTAACTTGCACACCGTGCCGGGAGGGCTGTCAACCCCGTCACGGCCCTTGTAAAACTTCACGCTGCGGGGCTTGTAGGCCTCGTAATTGGCAATAGATTCAAGGACCAGCCACCAGTCGGCAAAACTTTCAACGTCCAGATAATCGGCATAATGACTTTCCTCCTTTGTGCCGATCTTCTTTATCTCCGCCTCCATCTCATTAATGTAGTCACGGATATAGTTGAACTGGGCGTCCTGGAGGCTGTCATCCGGAGATTTTATCTGGACCGGAAGATTAAATTTGGCCGATTTAAACTTAAACTTCTCGTCATAAAGTTCGTCGTACTCAAGAAGATACCCTCCGCTGACGGCAGGGTACTCTGTATCATCGGCCTTCAGTTTCTCAATATTGACGCGGTCCTTGTCAATCTTAATCTGCTCGCAGAGATAGTACAGCCCCTGGAATTTGCCGTTGAGGACCAGTTCCACGAACTGCCCCCGGGGAGCCCAGCCAAGGGCCGTGGCGCGGCGCGTGCACTCGAACATAAGGGGATTCCCTATGAATCCGCGGTACTCTGCAAGGAGCACCCACCTCTTGTGGGCGGGCATTCCAAGCACCTTCTGGCGGTTTTCAAGTTTCACGGCGTAAGGCTTCTTGGGATACATCTCCCAGGTCCAGTTGCCCCTCCCGCGGATGAAGGACCGCCCAAGATCCGTCATCTTCCCGTCCTGCCCAAGGAGGCGCATTGAGGAGCCCCTCCAGGTGGTTTTGCTGGATATGGCCTTTGGGGTGTCCGTTGTCACAATGGCTACCGGGAGATTGGTGTCAATAACTATTACATTATAGGTGCGGGTTTTCCCGTCCTCTTCCTCAATACGGTAGTTGACCCCGTTTCTGAAACTTGAGAAATTGTTGGCGGAAACTCCGCTCTCCTGCGTGACTCCGTTCACGGAAAGAGTCCTTCCGGTATCGTTGAACTTTGCAACAAGCGCCTTGAGGTCAGTGCCTCCGGGCACAAAGACAAGGCAGCCGGTCTTTGTGGTATCGGCAGGCCTGTACTCCCTGCCGTCAACGACAATGCGGTAGTCCAGCGAATTTGAAGGGAAAACGTCCTCCTCCTGAACGTGCGGCAGTTCCTCCGGCTTGCAGGCCCATAGAAAGGCTGCTGCAAGGCCGATAAAAACAAACCACCGGGACGCCCTTTCCATTTAGAAACTAAGGCGAAGGCCAACGCCGTTAATGGTGGGGCCGAAGGAAAGTTCCATCTCCGGGGCCGGCTCAGGCTCCGGCAGGGACTCATTGTACCTGTCCACCAGTTTACTCATCTTGATGCTGTTCACAACGGTGAGCGGAATACCTGCAATGTGAACGCCAAGGCCGAGGCCCATTGCTATGAGACCTCCGGTTATTATGGGTTTCCCGGCATCGGCACCCTTCTGGGCGGCCTCAGAGGCCGATTGGTTGGCCTGCTCCTCACCTCCGATGCTCCCGACTATGGCTCCGGTAGCGCCCCCGATGGTGGCGCCAAGGGCCGATGTAAGGGCGCCGATGAGGACCGTAATAACGCCTCCGGCGGCAATGGCGCCGCCGCCCGCTATCATGGAGATACCGGCGGTTCTCCAGCCGCGGGCCCTTGCCCACTCACCGGAATAATCCTCCCCGTCAATATTTGACATCAGAAGGTTTGCCTCCTGATGACTGAGTTTTTCTCCGTCAATCCTGATGGTGCAGCCCTTCCGCTCTGCAAGCGAAGGAGCGGCATACTGGGCGTAGGCGGAAACTGCCGCGGCCAGCAAGACCAATACCGTGATAATCTTTTTCATATGGCAAATTTACATTTTTTTCCGGAAATCTTCCTATATTAGCAGATTGAAAGAAATACTAATCCCGAAACTAATGATCATAAACTCACCCGATGCCCTGGAAAGCATCCGACAGGAAGCCCTTAAGGCCCTGTCTGTCAGGGAGGAAAGCAACCTGGCCTCTTCCACGGAGGCCGCTGGCCTTGAGAAAGGCACGCCGCATATGCAGATCCTCTGCTGCGGCGGTACCGGCTGCAAAGCCTCCGAAAGCGCAAAGATCGTAGAGAATCTCCGTGAGAGCCTGAAGGCCCACGGCGTAGAGGACAAGGTGGACGTGGTAGTTCCCGGCTGCTTTGGCTTCTGCGAGAAAGGCCCCATCGTGAAGATTGTCCCGGACAACACCTTCTACACATCCGTCCGCCCGGAAGACGCGGAGGAAATAGTGGTGTCCCACATAATCGGCGGCAACAAGGTGGAGCGCCTCCTGTACCAGGATCCCGGAACAGGGGAGCACATCTCCGACTCCAAGCATATGAACTTCTACCGCAAGCAGTTAAGGATTGCCCTCCGTAACTGCGGCTTCATTAATCCGGAGGATATCCGGGAGTACATAGCCCGTGACGGCTACAAGGCCCTGGCCGACAGCCTCCAGCGCGACAGCCTTGAGGTTCTTGCCGATATTAAGGCCTCCGGCCTCCGTGGCCGCGGCGGCGCGGGTTTCCCCACCGGAGTGAAGTGGGAGATAGCCAGGAAGTTCGACGCCCCTGACAAGTACGTGGTATGTAATGCCGATGAAGGAGACCCCGGAGCATTTATGGACCGTTCCATAATGGAGGGAGACCCCAATTCCGTCATCGAAGCGATGATGATATGCGGCTACTGCATAAACGCCCATCACGGCCTTATATATATTAGGGCCGAATACCCCCTGGCGGTGCACCGCCTGAAGGTTGCAATCGGCCAGGCCAGGGAATACGGCCTCCTTGGAAAGAACATCCTTGGGACGGGCTTCGACTTTGACATAGAGATCCGCTACGGCGCCGGCGCATTTGTTTGCGGCGAGGAAACCGCCCTCATCCACTCCATGGAAGGAAAGCGCGGTGAGCCCACCCTCAAGCCCCCGTTCCCCGCAGAGGCGGGATATTTCGGCCATCCCACCAACGTGAACAACGTTGAAACCCTGGCAAACGTTCCCGTCATCCTCACAAAGGGTCCCCAGTGGTTCGCTTCTATCGGCACGGAAAAATCAAAGGGCACAAAGGTGTTCGCCCTTGCCGGCAAGATCAATAACGTTGGCCTCATAGAGGTCCCTATGGGAACTACGCTCCGTGAGATTATCTACGACATTGGCGGCGGCGTGAAGGGCGGCAAGAAGTTCAAGGCCGTCCAGACCGGCGGTCCTTCCGGCGGCTGCCTTACGGAAAAGCACCTGGACATCCCCATCGACTACGAATCCCTTGCCGCGGCGGGCTCCATGATGGGCTCCGGCGGTATGATAGTGATGGACGAGGACGACTGCATGGTGTCCGTGGCAAAGTTCTTCCTGGAATTCACCGTGGACGAGAGTTGCGGAAAGTGCACCCCGTGCCGAATTGGCAACCGCCGTATGCTGGAAATCCTGGACAAGATTACCCAGGGCAGGGGAACCATGGAAGACCTGGATACGCTTGAGAACCTTGCGAAGGTGATCAAGGACACCGCCCTCTGCGGCCTTGGCCAGACTTCCCCCAACCCCGTTCTCTCCACCCTCGCAAACTTCAGGGAGGAATACGAGGAGCACGTCCGTGACCACGTTTGCCGTGCCCATAAGTGCAAGGCCCTCCTCACTTACACCATAGATCCTGACCTCTGCAAGGGCTGCAGCGCCTGCGCGCGCGGGTGCCCCGCCGAGGCAATCACCGGAGAGGTCAGAAAGCCCTTCTCCATCAACTCTGAGAAGTGCATCCGCTGCGGAATGTGCCTTTCCAGGTGTAAGTTTGGAGCCATTAAAGTTATTTAATCCCGCACGCTATGGAAAATATGATTACCCTAACTATAGACAACAGGGCCGTAAGCGTGCCCAAAGGAACAAGCATCCTTGACGCGGCCGCTACCATCGGCATAAATATCCCCGCCCTCTGCCATATGGACCTGAAGGGCACCTGCGTCAAGAATACCCCAGCCTCCTGCCGCATCTGCGTGGTTGAGGTTGAGGGAAGGCGCAACCTGGCCCCTTCCTGCGCCACAATGGTGACGGAGGGAATGGTGGTACGCACAAATTCGGCACGCGTAGTGCGCGCCCGCAAGACCGTTGCGGAACTCATCCTTTCCGACCACCCCAACGACTGCCTTACCTGCCCTAAGTGCAACGACTGCGAACTCCAGAAACTGGTTACCCGCTTCAATATCCGCAGGATGACCTACAAGGGAGAGCAGAGCGTGAGGAAGAAGGAGGAGACCCCGGCCATAACCCGCAACATGGACAAGTGCATCCTGTGCCGCCGCTGCGAGACAGTGTGTAACCAGGTCCAGACTGTGGGCGTGCTGGGTGCCGTCCGCCGTGGTTTTGAAACCACAATTGCTCCCACCTTCGACCGTATGTTCAAGGACACTGACTGCACATACTGCGGCCAGTGCGTGGCGGTTTGCCCCACCGGCGCCCTCACGGAGCGCGACAACACTGACAGGCTGCTGGACGATCTTTGCAATCCGGATAAGATTGTGATTGCCCAGCCCGCACCTGCAGTACGTGTGGCCCTTGGAGAGGAATTCGGGATGGAGCCCGGAACAATAGTTACCGGCAAACTGGCAACGTCCCTGAGGTACCTTGGCTTTGACTACGTGTTTGACACGGACTTTGCCGCCGACCTTACAATCATGGAGGAGGGCGCGGAGATCCTTCACCGCCTAAAGGCCTTCCTTGGCGGTGACAAGGGCGTGAAACTCCCCATTATGACTTCCTGCTGCCCGGCGTGGGTTAACTTCTATGAGCACAACTACCCGGATCTTCTGGAGTATCCTTCATCGGCCAAATCCCCGGCCCAGATGTTTGGCGCTATTGCTAAGAATTACTGGGCTGAGAAGATGGGAATTCCCCGTGAGAAACTGGTTGTGGTGTCCATTATGCCCTGCCTTGCCAAGAAGTACGAGTGCGAGCGTGAGGAATTCTCCGTTAACGGTAATCCCGATGTTGATTACTCCATCTCCACCCGTGAACTTGCGCGCCTCATAAAGCGTTCAAATATTGATTTCAAGAGCCTTCCGGATACGGACTTTGACACTCCTATGGGAGAATCCTCAGGCGCCGGAGCCATCTTCGGAGCAACCGGCGGCGTGATGGAGGCGGCCCTCCGTACCGTGTATGAGGTTTACACCGGAAAGACCCTGCCCCGTCTGGAATTCCAGGACGTCCGCGGCCTTGACGGCATCAAGGAGGCAACCATTGACCTTAACGGCTTTGCCCTGAAGGTGTGTGTGGCCCATACCCTTGGAAACGCCCGCTACCTTATGGACAAACTCCGCAAGGGTGAACTTAACTATCACGTGGTTGAGATTATGGCGTGCCCCGGCGGCTGCATCGGCGGCGCAGGACAGCCCTACCACCACGGCAACGTTGAGGTTATCAAGGCCCGCGCCCGCGCCATCTACCGTGAGGACGAGGGCAAGCCCATCCGCAAGAGCCATGAGAACCCTGATATCCAGCAGCTTTACAAGGTTTACCTTGGAGAGCCCCTTGGAGAACTTTCGGAGAAACTCCTCCATACCCGTTATTTTGACAAAAGCATCAAGTAGTTATGAAAGTATCGTGTGAAGCGCTCCGTCAGGTGGAGGCCATCTGCCGGAAATTCAATAATGATCCCGGTGAACTCATCAGCATCCTTCACGAGTGCCAGAATACCCTTGGATACCTCCCCGAGGAAGTCCAGAGGGTGATTGCCCGTGAACTGGGCATCCCCGCATCAAAGGTGTACGGGGTGGTGACGTTCTATTCTTTCTTCTCTATGGTGCCCAAGGGAAAGTATCCCGTTTCCGTGTGCCTTGGAACTGCCTGCTATGTGAGGGGCTCGGACAAGGTGCTGGAGGAATTCAAGAGGGTGCTTGGAATCGAGGTTGGGGAGACCACCCCGGACGGGAAGTTCTCCCTTGACTGCCTCCGCTGCGTTGGCGCCTGCGGCCTTGCCCCGGTGGCAACCATCGGTGAAAAGGTTTACGGAAGGCTCAACCCCTCCGACATAAAGAAGATTGTGGCGGAATTTGACGCCTAGGGCCGATAATTAACCCCTTGGACCAGGTCCAGCCCATTTTTGGACTTGGTCCAATTTTATGCCCTGGACCAGGTCCAGGCACAATGCACTACAGGTACCTCAGAGGCACAGTAGGTGGACCTGGTCCAGCACTTCTTTTTGCACCTCGTCCAAAAACTAGTGACACCTCGTCCAAATTACCCCTGGACCAGGTCCACAACCCCCCTGGACCAGGTCCACACCAGGGGAATAGAGATATGACACAATCATTTAATATGACGGAACCGTACCAAATATCCTTTTTCGGGGCTACCAACAGCGGTAAGTCCACGCTTGTCAATGCCATTGCCGGACAGAAGGTGTCTTTGGTAAGTGACAGGCCCGGGACAACAACTGATCCGGTGCGCAAACGCATCGAGTTGCCTGAAATCGGCCCCTGTGTGTTGGTGGACACTGCCGGATATGGCGATGGTGGTGAACTTGGCTCTGAGCGTGAGCGCCTGACCAGGCAAGTGATTGACAGTACGGATGTGGCTGTTCTGCTGCTTTCCGGTAATCCGGAGGACGCAATGTGGCAGAAAGAGTTGGATGAGCGAGATGTCCCTGTAGTGGCCGTTGAAGACAGAAATATTGAGTTCGGAGCCCTTATCAAACGTATTGCTGCAGTGCTTCCCAAAGTGGAAGAGCGCTTTCTTACCGGCCGATTGGTTCACCACGGCAGTGTTGTGGTTCTGGTAATGCCCCAGGACAGTGAAGCGCCAAAGGGCCGGATCATCCTTCCTCAGGTGAGGGTGATCCGGGAATTGCTGGACCGCGGATGTGTCCCGGTCTGCTGCACTCCGGACACTCTTCAGGATGCGATGAAAACCAGACCAGACCTTGTGATTACGGACTCCCAGGTGTTCGGGCAGGTAAGCTCCGCCATCCCGAAGGACTGCCCTCTCACATCCTTCTCAATCCTTCTTGCCGCTGAGAAAGGTGATATTGACGTATTTGTTGAAGGCGCCAGGGCCCTGGACAGCCTCAAGGACGGCTCCAGGGTACTTATAGCCGAAGCCTGCTCACATGTCCCCAACTCGGAGGATATCGGCCGTGTCAAAATCCCGGCATTATTGAGAAAAAAGGCCGATATAGAGGTTGATGTATCGGCCGGAGAGGCTTTTCCTGAAGATTTGTCAGGATACAGTCTTATCATTCACTGCGGAGCATGCGTAGCCTCCTCAAAACTAGTGAAGGCACGCATAAGAAAGGCACTCCGCCAGGGAGTGCCCGTCACTAATTACGGTATAGCCATAGCGGCCCTGCAAGGCATTCTGGACCGTGTTTCTCTACCTTAGAATCTAAAATCCCTGGCGCCTTCCTCAATCTCCTTGAGGTGGCGGACGGTTATCTCACGGGTGCGCTCAAGGGGAATATCGGCCAAAGATTTCTCTATGAGGGCCTCGCCGGCGGCGCGGGTTTCCGGGGAAGCGTAGTCCATAAGGTACTCCTTTAGCGTCATAAGGGCGTTTGGCGTGCAGCAAAGGCCGATTTTCCCGCTCTTGCAAAGGCTCATAAAGCGGTCTCCGGTGCGGCCTTCGCGGTAGCAGGCGGTGCAGAAGGAGGGGATGTGGTCGTTCTCCAGGAGCCAGCGCACGACGCTGTCCAGCGGGCGGGTATCGGCAATGTCAAACTGGGCTGTTTCGTCGTGGCGCTCCACGGTGGTGTAACCGCCGACGCTTGTTCTGGAGCCGCCGCTTATCTGGGAGATGCCGCAGTGGAGGAGTTGCTCCCTCATACGGGCGCTCTCTCGCGTTGAGATTATCATTCCGGTGTAGGGAACCGCAACGCGGAGAACCGCCACAAGTTTCCGGAAAATGCTGTCCGGAAGCGCGTCCTTGAAATCCTCCACAGAGATATCCTCCGCGGGGCAGATGCGGGGAACGCTTATGGTGTGGGGACCAACGCCAAAACGCGCCTCAAGGTGCTCTGCGTGCATAAGGAGGCCCACCAGTTCATAGCGGTAGCCGGAAAGGCCGAATAGAACGCCAATCCCTACGTCGTCGCAGCCGCCTTCCTGGGCGCGGTCCATAGCCTCAGTGTGCCACTCGTAATTGCTCTTGGGGCCCGTGGGATGCAGTTTCAGGTACTGCTCCCTGTTGTAGGTTTCCTGGAAGAGGATGTATGTGCCGATTCCCGCAGCCTTCAGTTTACGGTAACTCTCAACGTCCGTTGCTGCTATATTCACGTTCACGCGGCGGATGGAGTTTCCGCCCTCGTTAACGGAATAAATGGTCTTTATAGACTCCAGGATATACTCCAGGGGGTTGTTGACGGGGTCCTCCCCGGCTTCCACGGCAAGCCTCTTGTGGCCCGTTCGGATAAGCGCCCGCACCTCCGCCTCAATCTCCTCCTGGGATAGTTTACGGCGGGGGATAGTCTTGTTCTTATAGTGGTAAGGGCAGTATACGCAGCCGTTTACGCAGTAGTTTGAAAGGTACAGCGGGGCAAAGAGCACAATGCGGTTGCCGTAAAAGCGCTGCTTGATACTTGCCGCAAGGGCATAGATCTTCTCCTCAAGCGCGGGGTCATCGCAGTCCATAAGGATTGCGGCCTCACGGTGGGTAAGGCCCTTAAGAAGGGCCGCTTTCTCTAGGATTGCGGCAACCCTAGCCGGATTACGGCTTTCACGGGAAGCCTCCTGGAGACTCTGAAGAATCTCCTCATGGTCTATGAATTCCTGCGCGTATGGCGATGAATGATTATACATTTTTATACATCGGTTTTTCCCTTATATAGGTCGTATTTCCTACGCTCCGTAAAGGGAGTGTAAACGTTCATAATTACATTTGCCCCGGCCCGGATCCCAATCTGCTTGCCGCCCGGAAGGAGCGTAGCCAGGGCCGTTGTGGCGGGGATATTTGCTTCCGGAAACATAAGCCGCATAATTGCAAGGAGCCGGAGGGTTGTCTCCGCGCTTCCTGCGGGGCAGTTCTCAAACGGCGTCCCTTCCTGAGGGATAAAAGGGCCGATACCTATCATATGGGGGCCCACCTCCTGCATAAGCCTGAGGTCTTCCACAAGGTTCCGGGTGGTTTGCCCGGGGCTTCCAACCATCATCCCCATCCCGGTCTCAAATCCAAGGCGCTTTAGTTCACGGATTGAGGCAAGGCGGCTTGAAAGCCGCATTCCGGCGGGGTGAAGGCTGGCGTAGTGCTCCGGATTTGCGGTCTCATGCCGGAGGAGATACCTGTTGGCCCCGGCATCCTTCAGGGCAGCATAAAGATCGAAGGGTAGTTCTCCAAGGGACAGGGTGATTGCGGCCGATGGATACCTCCGTCTCATCTCCTTCACAGTGGGGAGGAGGCTTTCTGCCGCGGCGGGGTTCTCCCCGCCCTGAAGCACAAAGGTGGGAACTCCGTCCTTCCAGGCGGCCTCACAACACTGAAGGATCTGCTCCGGGGTAAGGGAATAGCGGGGAACACCCAAGCGGGAACGCCTTATGCCGCAGTAGAGGCAGTCATTCCGGCAAACGTTGCTCCATTCGATGAGCGCCCGCACAAGAACTTCCGGGCCCTTAACCTTGAGACACACTTCCCGCGCCGTGTCCTTGAGCCTCTGCGCCAAGGAGGCATCAGTGCTCTCCAGCAGTTCCTGGAGTGCGCTGTCCGGCAGATTACGGGTATTTTTCAGTGTCTCAATCATATTATCCCGAAATTTACGCATTTTCCCCAACTTGTCAAAGGTCAAGACGGTTTTTATTCGTATATTTGGAGTATGAAACTTCGGATCGGCAGTATACTTCTTATTATATTATCGGCCCTGTCCTGCATTCCGGGACGGAACAAGGGAGGGGCAGTGGCGGAGCCTGTAGAGGAGGTGAGGGATACGGTGTATCCCCTTGGCTTCTGCACAGACTCTTTCACGGTTGTCTCCGGCACCATCAAAAGCGGAGACAATTTCACGGGATGGCTCACCAGGCTTGGGGCTTCGGCGCAGGAGGCTCACGCCCTGGCGGCGGCATCGGATACCGTCTTTGACGTAAGGAAACTCCGTGCCGGCAATGCTTACAAGGCCTATTACAAGGATTCCACGGCTCTCCGGTATGTTGTGTATCAGAACAGCCAGGTGAGGGAAACCATCTTCAGCCTCCGTGACAGCATACCCGTGTGGGCCTATGAAAGGCCGGTGGAAATAGTGACAAAGAAGGCCGATGTAACCATCAACTCCTCCCTCTGGAACGATATGATTGCAGCGGGTGCCACTCCCGACCTTATTGTGAGCATTGCCGATATCTATGCCTGGACGGTTGATTTCTTCGGCCTTCAGAAGGGGGACCGCTTCCGTATCCTCTACAGCGAGAGGATGTGTGAGGGCGAATCTGTAGGCATAGAAAAAGTGAGTTACGCGGAGTTTCACCGCGGTGAAACCTGCCTCCCCGCCGTGTTTTTTGACCAGGGAGACGGCGGCAACACGTATTGGAATGAGAAGGGGGAGAGTATGCGTAAGGCCTTCCTGAAGGCTCCTCTCAAGTTCACCCGCATATCTTCCGGCTATTCCCTCCACAGGCTCCATCCCGTCCACGGAACGGTGAGGGCCCATACCGGGGTGGACTACGCCGCACCCACGGGTACGCCTGTCAGGAGCATCGGGGACGGAACCGTCCTCAGCGCCGGCTGGGGCAAGGGCGGCGCCGGCAATATGGTGAAGATCCGCCACAATTCCGTGTACACAACCGCCTATCTCCATCTCTCCAAAATGGCCGTAAAAGCCGGCCAGAGAGTATCCCAGGGCCAGGTCATAGGCTATGTTGGAATGACCGGAACCGCCACCGGCCCTCACCTTGACTTCCGCGTGTGGAGAAACGGCTCTCCCATCAATCCCCTGAAACTTGAGTCCCCGCCGTCAGAGCCCATCAGGGAGGAGAACCTTCCCGCCCTTGACTCCGTCCTGGTAAGGATGAGGGCGGCGCTGGAAGAAAGCAAATAATAAAAATAAAAAAGGCTGCCAGTCCCGAATCCGGAACTGGCAGCCGATGTAGGTCTATGCGCTGAGCCTGTATCCGTAACCGGACAGGAACTTGCGCCCAATCCTTCCCCCTCCATCTCAAGAGGCAGAGCGTCAATGCTTGACAAACGAGCCTTGCGGCTGTTCATCCTGCGGTACTCATCCCACTCCAGACGGCGTGAGATGGCTGCTCCGTATGCCAAATAGGGAGTTTTTGCGGTTAGGCTGTTGAACGCGTGTACCCCTAACCGCAAAAATAGGGTGTTTTTGCGGTTAGGCTGTAGGGGACTTGGACCCCTAAATGCATAATGTCAGTCAAAATTGCTATATTTGCACAGATAAAAGACTATGGAAAAATATCAGCACATCAATCTTTCAGACTACTCCTACAGCGGAGAAGGCGGGCAGGGCGTAGCATACACACATAAGAGAGAAAAACGCCTTGCAAAACTGTTCAACCCGGGTTTTGACGCCACTTTTGCCTTCAAGGAGTTTGAGATGTCCAGGGCGGCTTTCGAGATGGGCGTTCCCACCCCGGAGCCGTTCAGGCTCATAACAGACGGTGAGCGCGTAGGGACTGAGTATGAACTCATTGAGAACAAGCGTTCCTTCTGCCGCATCATCTCCGAGCAGCCGGAGCGTATGGAGGAAATCTCCCTCCGTTTTGCCAAGGCCAGCCGTGACCTTCACGCAATGAAGGCCGATACAACCCGCATCCCTTCGATGAAGGCCCGTATGATTGAATTCTACAATCGGAAAGACGCCGTCCCCGCTTTTCTGAAGGAGAAGGTGATGCCCATCCTGGAGAATGTCCCTGACACTCCCACCTGCCTTCACGGAGATTTGCAGATAGGAAATATCATCACGGACGGGGACCGTAACCTCTGGATAGATATCGGCCAGTTTGCCTATGGCGCTCCGGAATGGGATATGAGCCTTTGCTGGAGAATTTCCCAAATCCAGGATCCCGGTATGACAGACCGCCTTTTCCATCTAACTCCTGAGCAGTTGCAGAAGCACTGGTCCATCCTTGGCCCTGCATATTACGGCTGCTCCAGGGAGGAACTGGGTGCCGTGATACGTAAACTCCTCCCGTATTCCGTCATTAAATCGGCCTATATGTACCACCTCACATATCACAGGCCCATCGAGGAGGAAAAGGCACAAAAGATTTGCGCAGCCCTTCAATAATATGAATAGAACCATTATATATCGCATTTTGACAGGCCTGGCTGTCATCTCTGCCCTGCCGGGCTGTTCCAACGGCGGCAGGGAAACGCTGGACCTGAAGACGGAGGAAGACCTCCACGGCCTTACCATCACAACATCGGCCGGAAACTACTACGACGAAAAGTACTCCGCCTATGACGACATCGACATCTTCCGCGTAAGTTTTGAAGCGGACGGTATCCAGGCCGTAAGGCAGGGTATGGCCGATGTTTTCGTGAGCGATGAAGTGGCTCTTACCCCGGAGGATATGGACAGGCTTCAGATGAAGATGGCTTTCCGCGGAGAGGAATCCTTTGACGTAGCCTTTGCCGTAAGGAAAGGAGATCTGGCCCTTCAGGAGGCTCTGAACCGTTTCATCGAGGAAGGCAAGGCCGACGGCACCATCGATGCCATCATCTCCCACTGGACCAAGGGCACCCCGGCCCCGGAGATGCCGGCCCCGTCCCAAGTCACCGGCACGGGGAAGCCTCTCAGGTGTGTCACCGCCGTTAATCTGGCCCCGGTCAGTTTTGTTGGCGAAGGCGGGCAGTGGATGGGTATGGATGCCGATATCCTGAGGCGCTTTGCCGTACTCGGCGGCCGTGAGTTCCAGATGCAGTTTCAGGAACTTGGATCGGCCATAATAGCCCTCTCTACCGGCCAGTGCGACGTTGTCAGCGCCTGCCTTTATGTGACGGAGGAGAGGCAGAAATCAGTGGACTTCACCATCCCGTATTATGAGTGCCACCCCGGATACTTCGTGTATGACGGCGGGAAATCCTCAAGCATCGGCTTTGGGGAGCGCCTGAAGATGAATCTTGTCACTGAAGGAAGGTGGAAACTCATTGTGGACGGCCTCCTTGAAACCCTCAAGATAACCTTCCTGTCAATCCTTCTTGGAACCCTCCTTGGAGCCGGAGTATGCGCTATGCTCCGCAGCCGGAGGAAATGGGTACGGAAGACAGCCAGCATCTATGGAGCCTTCATCCAGGGCATCCCTACGCTGGTTTTCCTTCTCATAATGTTCTACATCATCCTTGCAAATGCCGGCCTTAACGGCTCCGTGGTAGCCATAATCACCTTCGCGATGTGCTTTGCGTGGTCGGCCGGAAGCATATTTGATACTTCCATCTCGTCTGTCCCCAAGGGGCAGACTGAAGCCGGCCTCAGCCTTGGATTCACGCCGCTAAGGACTTTCACCGGAATAGTCCTGCCGCAGGCCGTGAAGAAAGGTCTTCCGCTTTTTGCCGGAGAATGCGTGGCTCTTCTCAAGAGTACCTCAATAGTGGGTTACATCGCCATCCAGGACCTCACCCGCGCCAGCGACCTTATCCGCAGCCGCACCTTCGACGCCCTTATACCGCTGCTGGTTGTGACGGTCCTCTACTTTGTCCTTGCCTGGCTCATCCGGGTTGTGTTGAACCTTTTCCTCAAGAAGAAGTAATATGATAAGCATAAAGCATTTAAGCAAGACCTTCAATAATCCCGACGGCTCCTCCATCACCGTTCTGAAGGATGTAAACTGCGACATTGAGAAGGGAGAGGTCATAAGCATCATAGGCCCTTCCGGGACGGGAAAAAGCACGCTCCTGCGCGCCATCAATATGCTTGAGCCGCCTACATCCGGAGAAATATGGGTGGACGGCGAGAACATTATGGCAAAGGGGTACCGCCTGGACAAGATGCGCAAGAAAATGGGTATGGTCTTCCAGAGTTTCAACCTCTTTGACCATATGACGGTGCTGGAAAACATCACCTACGCCCCCGTGCGCCTGCTGAAGATATCGGAGGAAAACGCCCGTGAGGAGGCTATGGAACTCCTTCGGAAGGTGGGCCTTGTCCAGAAGGCCGATGTATTCCCCGATTCCCTCTCCGGCGGTCAGAAGCAGCGTGTGGCCATCGCCCGCGCCCTTGCCATGCACCCGGACGTTATTCTCTTTGACGAGCCTACATCGGCCCTTGATCCCACCATGGTGGGAGAGGTCCTGAGCGTTATGCGGCAACTTGCGAAGGACGGGATGACTATGCTCATAGTGACCCACGAGATGCGTTTTGCCCGCGACGTTAGCACCCGCATCTTCTTTATGAACGAGGGCATAATCTACGAAGACGGCACTCCTGAGCAGATCTTCGAGCACCCCGTTCACAGCGCCACCAAGGCCTTTGTGAACCGCATCCAGAAACTGGTGTACCAGATTGATTCTGAAGACTTCGACTACCTCCAGATCCGCACAGGCCTCAATCAGTTCTTCCTCAAGTACAACCTCTCCGGAAAGGCGGAGAATGCATACTCCATCATTAGCGAGATGCTCTTTGAGCACCTTGGAGGAATCACGCCGCTTACCTTCCGCATCACCTTTGCGGAACTCTCCGGAGAAACCGCCCTTGACTTTATGATTGAAGGTGTATCGGCATCACCCATCAAGGATTCCGCCGCCCTTGACGGCATCCGTAAGAAAGCCCAGGCCATAGTGGAGGAACCCACTGCCCGCGGCTTCAGGATCAAGATTCTTATCTAAACAGAGAAAGCGGCCCTTGCTGGGCCGCCCTCCCCTGTGGTATCTACTGCCGCTGTCGCGGTTAATAGGTTAGAAGCCGAGCACCGGCCTGACACTAAGGCTATTCGTCTTTTCGCTGAGGCCCCACAAAGAACTGATGAAGGCCAATGCGTTGCCGCCATCTTTCTCCGTAGCAGACCAATAGTAGCCAGATATTGCATCACCGCCGACGCCTGTGGTGATATAGACATTCACGTTGCCGTCGTAAGTCTTGCCGTTGCCGTCACCCGTCGTCGAGCCGAGGTTGGTGAATATCGCCTCGTAGTCGCTCTTCTGCGCCACGGCCCAGTTCGACACGGCGGTAGCGCCCAGCACGGTGTAGCTCGTCAGGTTAGCGCCGCGGGCGGCATCGTTGGGCAGCACTTTCAGCGTGGTGCCGGCGTAAGAGGTCTCGGAGGTCCAGCCGTTGATGGTGTTCCAGGTCTGCGCCGTTGCGTCCTGCAGGGCGAGAATCAGGCCGTGGCCCGTAGTCGTCACTTTGCCCAGGATGCCCACGGCGGTGCAGCCTGCGGGAACGGCAGTCTTCGCGTCGTGCAGATGGCCTGCGGTGCACACCACCCTGCCGACGTCAGATGTTGTAGCGGCAGAGAGCGGAGCGGCTTCTCCATCAAAGCCCAGCACGGGGCGGACTTTGAACCAACGTCTTATGTCACTGACATTCCAAGATTTGTCAGAGAACACCCAACTAGAATAGTTGGTGCTTTTATAAATAGACCAATAAGTGCCAGTTAACTCCTTGCCTCCGACGCCCGTAGTGAGATACGCATTAACGTTGCTGTCGTAAAGCTTGCCGTTTCCGTCTTCCGTTGTCGAGCCAAGATTCGTGAATATCGCTTCGTAGACATCCTTCATTGCCACACCCCAGTTAGACACGGGGGTCTCGCCCAGCTTGGTATAATTCGTCAGTGGGCCACGAGCTTTATCGGGCACCACTTTCAGCACAACGCCCGCGTAATTCTTCTCGATTGGCCAAGACCAACTAAATATAGTAGTCCCCGGCCATTCTTCAACATCCTCCAACGCCAGAATCAGACCGTGTCCCGTCGACGATACCTTACCCAGAATGCCGACGGCGGTGCAGCCATCAGGCACGGCAGTCTTTGCCGGGTGCAGATGTCCTTTGTCGCACACAACCTTGCCATAGTCAGACGCAGTGGCAGTAGACAGCGGTCTCACTTCGCCTGCGACTTTTCCCATGATGTCGGTCTGTTCATCTAAATCGGCCTTTGTTAGAGTGCCGGAATAGCTGACGTTGTTCATCGTCAGGCCATCGGCGGTGTAGATCATGCTGGTGCCGGAGACATCAGTTATTGTGTCGCCGTAGTTTTCCCCATCGGCGCGGGTCATCAGAAGGCTTTCGCCGGAGGTCGGGTCACTCAACACCAGGCTGCCGTCACTGAGCAGTTTCCAGGTGAAGCCGGCGTCAACAGGGCCGCCATAAACAACCAGCGGCTTGTCGCTATTGTCATCAAACACGCCCAGGTAAATGCAGCCCGTGTGGTCGGCATCGGCCCTCACGGCCAAAAGTACACGGCTGAAAGGAACGCCGTCCTCCGTCACATCTTTATATTCATACTCATCCCACCATACGCCCACGAGGCTTTGTTCCAGTTCCTGGACATTGATGGACGATTCTTTACTGCAGCCGGTCATTCCCAGCAGAAGTGTAGTGACGGAAAGCACCGCGAGAAAACTGAATCTTTTCATAAGATTATCTCATTTTACATGACATCCTTCACCAGGCGGACGGACATGCCCATCGACTTTCCGGCCCAGGCGACGTACCACTTGGTGGTGTAGCTGAAGTCATAGGCATCATCAGCCGAATGCATTGTACTGCTCCAGTAGTAAGGATAGTCATTGACGAAATCTGTACCATTCCCTACACGGCCTCCGGCTGCAGGTAAGAATACTGCCCCGGCCTTCTCCATAATGGCCCACTGTGCCTCTGAATATGTGTTGTTTCCATAACTTCCTTCATATCCGGGAGTAAAGGAGCATCCATCCGGCAGCGTCCAATCATCCGGAAGAAGGACAACACCGTTTATATCGTTGATCTTCGCCAGGCCGGACTTGCCGTCTCTATTGAAGAAAAGATACCTCCATTCATCAAAAGTCAGCGTACGGTAACCTGTGAGGCCGCCGGCGATGGTGTTGTCGCCCCACTCGGCCCAGGAATAATCGCCGTTGTTGCCGCTGACCTTGTCGGGACTATCCTTGGTGCCCCAACCAAAGAGGTCACGGTGACCGTCACGCTGGTCAGTGCCGAAGTATTCCCACTGGTTGGCAGCGAACTGCCAGGAGCCATCTACATACTGTAGATTACCCTTTGAGAAGTAAACCTGGTCTCCGGAGTCATTGACGGTGAACTTGCCCTCGACGGCCCCTTCAGTGGATATCTGAGCCTCCGTGGGCAACTTGCAGAACAGGAGCACAGAATAACCTAAAATGTTATTATATCCATCGATTCGGCCATCTTTGCCTACAGACCTGACAGAAAAAATCATGGCCCAGCTAGAATGATCAGACTGTGGAGTTGAAGTCCAATAGAAGCCCTCATCGTACAATTCGTAGTTCCCTTCCGACTCTACGTATCCACCATTTGCAGGCAACTTCAGGAGGCCCCTGCCGATATACCACGTACGAGTAGTTTTTTCCCTATCGCGTAGATCGTTGTCGATATGGGCGAAGTCATACATCTCTTCTACAGTTGGCAGTCGCCAGACGCCGGCCCGGGTGTAGGAGCCGTCAGTCTTTCCGCCTGCATAAAGTTTGCGGGCATCATCCCAGTTGTAATAGGGCCGGCCTTCGATTGTAATAGTGGCGTTCTCACTCTCAATGGCTGTAGCGACGACATATTTCACGCCATTCAGTGTCATCACAATGCATTCCCGGCTCCGGCCTTTGCTGTCGGTGTAAAAGCCGCGGGTACCGTCCTCCGATGCGGCGGAGACGGTGAGTAAATTACGGATGTCGGCCTGCTTTCCGGCATCGGCCTTTGTGAGCGTGCTGGAATAGGTGCCGTTGTTCATCGTCACACCTTCGCCGGTGTAGGTCATGCTGGTGCCGGAGACATCTGTCATTGTGTCACCATAGCTGCCGTCGTCAGCACGGGTGATCGCGATGCTCTTGGATGCAGAGGGGTAGCCAAGCTCCAGGCTGCCATCGCTGAGCAATTTCCAGGTGAATCCGGCAACGGCAGGGCCGCCATAGATGACCAGCGGATTGTCATCCGTGTCATCGAATACACCCAGATAAATGCATCCCGTGTGGTCGGCATCGGCCTGCACGGCCAAAAGTACGCGGCTGAAGGGAACGCCGTCCTCCGTCACGTCTTCATATTCAAACTCATCCCACCATACGCCTACAAGGCTCTGCTCCAGCTCCTGGACATTGATGGAAGACTCTTTCTTACAGCCGGTCATTCCCAGCAGAAGTATAGTGGCAGAAAGCACCGCGAGAAACCTGAATTTTTTCATAAAATTATTTATTTGCCTCTAAAACTTACAAATATACAAAATAATGCTGAATTTCAGTCGTTTTTTAGCAATTGTGCTCGTGTAGATGCATTGTCCATGGGATGGCAGGATGTGTTAAAA
>R27__coassemble_608_pt1 | contig 21286 bp, 17 predicted proteins | sample R27__metabat2_high_PE_018 | metagenome-assembled genome bin R27
GGAAGGTATCTTCACGGAAAGGTCTCCGGGGACGGGGATGCTTTCATCGGCCCCTATCCTCTCAAGTTCCTCTACGGAGAGTTTCTCTATTTCCTTGATTGATTTCATAGCAGTTGTTTTAATCTTTTTCTTGCCAGGGACACCTGGACCCTGATGTTGAGGCCGCTCAGGCCCGTACGTTTTTCGATCTCCGTGTAATCCAGCCCTTCAATCACCCTCATTGAAAGCAGTTTCCTCTGGCTTTCCGGGAGAGAGTCCATCGCTTTCCGGACGCCCTCAAGTTGCTCCCTGAGGTCAAGGTCTTCGTCGGGAGGCCCCTTGACGGCCATTTCCTCTTTGAGGGTATCTGACGGGAGCCTTTTTCTGATACGGTCTATACAGAGGTTCCGCATCATAAGGGCACCGTAGGACTGGGGGTTACGGATCAGTTCCAGATGGTCCCTGAGGTTCCAGAGTTTCAGGTAGAGGTCCTGGACGGCGTCCCTTGCATCGGCCTCATTCTCCAAAATGTAGAAGGCAATGCGGTAGAAGCGCCCCTGCAGGGGAATCCATATGTCCTGGAAGGCTTGACGTGTCATTGCGTAACTTCCATCAGCTTGCCGATATTCTCCAGCGCTATGCTGCCGTTTACGCAGATGACGGCCTCGTCCGGGCAGTAGATCACAATGTCGTGAAGGCTGGTGCCGTCATCGTAGCCGTAGATCTTCACAACGTCTCCGTCGTCCTTGGCCTCAAGGATAAGTTCCATCTTCCCAAGGATAGAATCAAGTTTACTGCAGAAGGCGTTTTTATCGGCCTCAGATGCATCCTCAAAGTCAACTACGGTGAGTTTCTTGATGCCCTTGAAGGCATTCAGGGCAGCGCGGTCCTCCGCATCCAGATCCTTGTCCAGACTTGCGGCAACGCCAAGGGCGCTGATGAGTACACGGCCCATCGAGACCACCTCAAATCCGTCTTTGCTGCCATACTGACGGGCAAGCGCTGAAACCTCCGACGGTTTTCCGGCCCAAGTGCAGCATACCGTGCCAAGGACCATTGCGATGATGATTAAAGTCTTTTTCATATTTAATTGATTTGTTTGCATCAAAAAGCCGGCCACATATATGACGTGACCGGCGTAAAAATGTTAAAAGAAAAAAATTAGCGAAAACTGCCGATTAATCCACCATCACAAGGGCGGAGGAAGGGTGGTTGAAGGTGAGGGAGACGATGGGCTCCGTGGTGCGGTTGAGGGTGGCTTTCCACCAGGCGTCGAAGACCACGCCGTCAAGGGGCCACTGGAGACCCTTGGAGGTGATGCGGAGGGAGTTATCGGCACTGAAAATGGAGAAGCGGCGGCCCTCGCCAAGGTGGAGGTCACAGGTGTCCGTTATGGCAAAGGCGGTGCCGTAGTCAGAAACCATTGACACCTTCCTGTCCCCAAGGTCAAACATACGCGTATATTCCATAAGGAGTCCAAGATTGCCGATGGTATGGTCCTCACGGAGCCCCGTGGCGCCAAGGATCACAATCTCCTCCGCTTCCGGATGCTCGCGGAGCACCCAGCGCATTGCCTTTGTAAGGTCATTGTAATCTTGCTCGGTCTCGTGGAAAAGAACCTCTGAAAACTGCTTCTGAAGGTCCTCCGGCAGTGAATCCATATCCCCTACAACGGCAAGCGGCATACGCCCGGGGAAATGCCGGGCAAATATCTCCAGGGCTCCGTCGCAGCACACAACCGCCTCTGCACTTTCCAGCAGATACAGCGGATACGGCTCCGTGGGGTACGCCCCGTCACATAAAATGATGATGCTATCCATAGGTCAGAGGGTATTATATCGAAAACCGTCGCTTCGCGACCCCTCCCATGCGCCGGCGCTTTGCGCCTGCTATGGGCCCCTCCCTCTTATCCGGCTCTGACCTACTCATCTTCGTGGGGGGCGGCTTTGGCTATTTAGGCCTTGGATGTGCCCTGGGTGGTCCTGTAGGAGGTGGGATTACGGAAACCAAGGAGGAAGGACTTTACGTCCATACGCTTCTTGCCGGCAAGTTGGAGGTCCGTGATGGCAATGGCGCCGTCCTCGGTGGCAATGGCAAAGTAGGTTTTGCCGTCGGAGAGAACGGTTCCGGGCTCTCCGTGAAGGTCTGTGCGCATTTCTCCGAAGAAGACCTTTAACTGGACAGGAGATTTCTCGGCTTCGCTCGAAATGACAGGGGCTTCGCTCGAAATGACAGAAGGCACCAGTTCCGTGAAGGCGCAGGGGTAGGGAGACAGGCCGCGGATGAGGTTGTAGACGTGTTTTGTGGTGTCATTCCAGTCAATGTGCTGAAGTTCACGGGTAATCTTGGGAGCGGGCTTCAGGAGTTCAGATCCCTGGATGAAACTTCTCTGGACGCGGAGTTCAACATTGTGCTGGATAAGGCCTTCAACGGTTTCGCAAACCAGTTCCGAACCTAGTTCCATAAGTTTGTCGTGGAGGTCTCCGGCGGTGTCCGTGGACTCCACGTGGCACTCTGAACGGAGGATGATTCCGCCTGTGTCTATCTTCTTGTCAATCATAAAGGTGGTGACACCGGAGATGTTCTCTCCGTTTATCACTGCCCAGTTGATGGGGGCGGCGCCGCGGTACTGCGGCAGAAGGGCTGCGTGGAGGTTGAAGGTGCCAAGTTTAGGCATGGACCACACAACTTCCGGCAGCATCCGGAAGCCCACCACCACAAAAAGATCGGCCTTGAAAGCCTTCAGGGCGGCAAGGAATTCCTCATCTTTCAGTTTTTCAGGCTGCAGCACGGGAAGGCCTTCCTTCACGGCGTACTGCTTCACTGCGCTTTCCTGCATCTTGAGGCCGCGGCCGGACGGTTTGTCCGGAACGGTGACAACTCCAACAACCTTGTAGCCCTTCTTTCTGAGGGCGTCCAGCGGGCCCACGGAGAATTCCGGGGTGCCCATATACACTATCCTTGTCTTTCTGAACATTCTGATAATCTGACTCTTAACCTTTCTGAAACCAATCATGAACCCGTCCCAGTGGAACAGATTCTTGTCCTTCACGGCCTTTACGGTAAGGAAGCCGCCTATGGGCGCCAGCACGAAGGCCGATATGAATTTCCCGATGAAAGCCGTAGTTGCGCCGTTACTGGCAAGCCTTTCTCCCGTGATGTCTATGACCCAGTACAGCACGAAGAACAGCAGGGAAATGACAGCAGGGGCTCCCAGGCCGCCCTTTTTGAGGATGGCCCCTACCGGGGCGCCTATGAAGAACAGCAGCAGGCAGGCCAGCGCCTGGGCATACTTCTTCCACATCTCTACGTCGTTGCGGTGGATGAGGTTGATGTAGTCGTAGGAGTCGTAGATCTGGCTGCGGGCAACATTCTCATACTGCCTTGCAACCTGAAGCGCCCCCTCAAGGGCTTTCTGCCTGTCCTTGAGCGATTTGAATTCCCAGTTCTCCGGAATCTCGAAATTAACTGAAGCCTGTTCCCTCCAGGTGGTGTCCAACTGCTTTTTGAAACTGAGGCCGTTGTCCCTCTGGAAGTCTCGCACGTGCCTTACTGTACCCTGGTCCACAAGATTCACAAGGGAGTCGTGACCGTGCTTTAACTGCTTGAGGTTCATCGACTTTACCTGCTCTCCGTAGCGGGCGGAATCGGACTGCTTGTAGGCGTAGTTCTCCAGCGGGATCACCAGTTCCTGCCTGTGGAACCTTACCCTCTGGAGGGCCAGGGAGGTATCCCTGTACTTGCGCCTGTTCTCCTCACGGTAATTGGTGCCGTCGTAGAGCATAAACGTGAGGTAATCCTTGGACTTTGCCATCTTGAGCATTCCGCTGTCGGCCACCGTGATGCGGAGGTTGCCGGCCCCGGAGGTGTGGTCGTACACCTGGATGCCGTGCATCATTCCGGTTTTTTTGTCGCGGCTGTCTACGCGGAGGATATAGCCGTCAATTCCGTCGTAGAATGTTCCTGAAGGAATTTTTATCTCGGATTTTGTACGGCCGATATCGTCCCTCATAGTGAAGATCTGGTTGATGGAATAAGGCACCAGCCTGTCTCCAACGAAGAACGCTCCCACGCACACGAAAAGGCTCACTATGGTCATCGGAACCAGAACCCTTGCGAGGGAGATGCCTCCCGCCTTCATTGCGGTGAGTTCAAAGTGCTCTCCCATATCTCCCAGGGTCATCATCGATGACAACAGCGTGGCAAGCGGGATAGCCAGGGGGAGAGTCTGGAAACCGCCCCACATCAGGAACTCCAGTATCACCTTAAGTTCAAGACCCTTACCCACAAGTTCGTCAATATACAGCCACAGGAACTGCATGACAAGGATAAAGGTCACTATCGCGAGGATAGCGAAGAACTGCCCCACGAAAGTCTTAAGTATGAACTGGTCAAGTTTTTTCATTCTGAAAAAACAAAATGTTTTACGTTACCCCCTCCCGAAACCCCTCCCCTCGGGGGAGGGACTTTCACCTTATTTTGTTGCTATCTCAACAAGGGTGTCAAGTGCCTGGGCAAGGCCTTCCACGTTGCGGCCGCCGGCTGTTGCAAGGCCGGGCTGGCCGCCGCCGCCGCCCTGGATGAACTTTGCGGCTTCGCGGATGTCCTTTCCGGCGTTCTTTCCTTTTGCCACAAGGTCCTGGGAGTACATAAGCACAAGGTTGGGCTTGCCGTCAAAGGCAAAGGCCGCGGCCAGCGCAAAGTTCTGGACCTTCTTCTGCAAAAGAAGGGCCACGTTGCGGGCGATTGCGGGATCTATGGAGTGGTCGTAGCGAACCACCTTTATGCCGCCTATCTCCTCGGCAGATGCTTCCAGTTTTTCTGCAAGTTGCGCAGCCTTTTCATTGGCGACGGCCTCAAGTTGTTTCCTGGCATCGGCATTCTCCGCCACCAGTTTCTCAATTGCGCCCTGGAGGTCGGGGACGTTGTTCATAAGGTTCTTAAGGCCTTTCAGGAGGTCTTCCATATGGTGGACGGCTTCCTCCGCCTTGCCGCCGGTGACGGCCTCGATCCTTCTGACACCCGCTGCAACGGCGCCTTCTGAGACAATCTTGAACAGGCCGATAGTACCGGTTGAAGGAGTGTGGGTGCCGCCGCACAGTTCCACGGAATCTCCGTAGCGGACTACGCGTACCACGTCTCCGTACTTTTCTCCGAACAGGGCCATGGCGCCCATCGCCTTGGCCTCGTCCATAGTGGCGTCACGCTTCTCGATGAGCGGGAAGTCGGAGCGGATAAGCTGGTTCACGCGGGTTTCTACGGCGCGGAGCTCCTCATCCGTCATCTTCTGGAAGTGGGAGAAGTCAAAGCGGAAATAGTCCGGGCCCACGAAGGAACCTTTCTGCTCCACGTGAGTTCCAAGCACCGCGCGGAGTGCCTGGTGAAGGAGATGGGTGCAGGTGTGGTTGTTCTGGATGTGCCTGCGGCGGACGTCGTCCACCACAAGGGTGAAGGACTGGGCGCTTCTTGAAGGAAGGCGCTCGGCAAGATGGATTGTGAGATTGTTCTCCTTCACGGTGTTAAGGATCTGGATGCGTTCTCCGTTCTCTCCTTCAATATAACCGGTGTCTCCCACCTGGCCGCCCATTTCTGCGTAGAACGGGGTGCGGTTAAACACAAGTTGGAAGTATTCCTTGTTCTTCTGCTTGACTGTGCGCTGCTTGAGGAGGCGGGCGCCGGTGACGCGGAGGGTGTCGTAGCCCTCGAACACTACATCGGCCTCATTGAACACCATCCAGTCTCCGAATTCGTTGGCGGTGGCATTGCGGGCGCGCTCCTTCTGCTTCTCAAGTTCTATGTTGAAGTTCTTGATGTCTACTGTGTAGCCCTTTTCCGCAGCGATGAGTTCCGTGAGGTCAATGGGGAAACCGTAGGTGTCGTAGAGTACAAAGGCGTCCGTTCCGGGGATTACCTTGGTGGCGGCGTTCTTTGCCATATTGTCCTCAAGCATCCTGATACCGCGGTCCAGGGTACGCAGGAAGGCGTTTTCTTCCTCCTTTATGACATTGGAGATGAGTTTCTCCTGGGCCTGGAGTTCGGGGTAGGCTTCTCCCATATCGGTCACAAGTTGAGGGATGAGGCGGCAAAGGAAAGGCTCCGTGAAGCCAAGGAAGGTGTAGCCGTAACGCACGGCGCGGCGAAGGATGCGGCGGATGACGTAGCCTGCCTTCACGTTGGAGGGAAGTTGGCCGTCGGCGATTGAGAAGGCTATTGCGCGGATATGGTCTGCGATAACCCTCATCGCCACTTCCACGTTGCCGCCCTCGGAGTATTTATGGCCGGAGAATTCCTCCACTTTGCCGATAAGGCCGGAGAATACGTCGGTCTCGTAGTTGGACTTCTTGTTCTGGAGGATCATGCAAAGGCGCTCGAAGCCCATGCCGGTGTCTATGTTCTTGGCGGGGAGGGGCTCCAGGTGGCCGTCGGCCTTGCGCTCGTACTGCATGAACACAAGGTTCCAGATCTCTATTACGTCGTCGTTGTCCGTGTTCACAAGTTTGTTGCCGGGGATCTTTGCAATCTCCTCGTCCGGCCTAAGGTCTATGTGAATCTCGGAGCAGGGGCCGCAGGGACCGGTGTCTCCCATTTCCCAGAAGTTGTCGTGCTTGTTTCCGGTAAGGACGTGGTCTGCGGGAAGATGCTTCAGCCAGGCTTCACGGGCTTCCGTGTCAAGGGCGGTGCCGTCCTCGGCGCTGCCTTCGAATACGGTTGCGTAAAGTTTGGTCTTGTCTATCTTGTAAACCTCCGTGAGAAGTTCCCAGGCCCAGTCGATAGCCTCTTTCTTGAAGTAATCTCCAAAACTCCAGTTTCCAAGCATCTCGAACATAGTGTGGTGGCGGCCGTCGTGGCCCACGGCCTCAAGGTCGTTGTGCTTGCCGCTTACGCGAAGGCACTTCTGGGAGTCCGTTGCGCGGGGGAACTTGGGTGCGGCGTTGCCAAGGAAGATGTCCTTGAACTGGTTCATACCGGCGTTGGTGAACATAAGGGTAGGGTCATTCTTTATAACCATAGGGGCGCTGGGCACCACGGTGTGGCCCTTGGAGGCAAAAAAGTCCAGATACTTCTGGCGGATTTCTTTAGAAGTCATATAGTGTGTTTTGTTTTTTCGTTATAACCTGCAAAAATAAGTATTTTTGGCCGATTTTCCTCACGCGCGGGCATAGAATATGCAAAAGAGGAGCAGTTTCAGAAATAATGCATATCTTTGCATAATATGCCGTCAAAGCTTCAGAAATACATCGTAAGCCCGGAAGACTTCATCGACAGCCTCCAGGGGCTGCCCGCCCGTGAGTGGTGGAAACTGGTCCTGGTGCTGCTGGGCGGCATAGTGTCCTTCCTGTTCTATATGTGGATTTACGTTCAGGTGCTGGGGCTGGACCTTCCAAAGACGGCCATCCTCAAGCGCCGGAATATGGACTGGAGGGCGCGTGTGGAAAGGCTCTCAACCCATATGGACCACCAGGAGGAACTTCTCTCCCTTCTGGAGGTGAGGGACGACAAGATTTACCGCAGCGTGTACGGCCTGGATGAGATTCCGCCGGAGGTGAGGGGTTCCGGAATAGGCGGAGAAAACCGGTATGAAAAACTGGCCGGAACCACCCTGGAGGCCGTTGTGCGCCGTCAGGACATAATAGAGAAGAGGGCCTATGTCCAGTCAAAATCCTTTGACGACATAACCATCCTCCAGAACAGCGCCGGCGATATGGCGGCCCACATCCCGGCCATTCCTCCTATGAGCACGGACCGCAACACTTATCATATGTCCAGTCCCTTCGGCTTCCGCTCGGACCCTCTCCTGGGGTACACCAAGCGCCATACGGGAATGGACTTTGCCTGCCCTCCGGGCAACCCCATCTACGCAACCGGAGACGGCGTAGTGGTGAAGGTGGCTCACGAGAGAAAGGGCTACGGCAACCACGTGGAGATAGATCACGGATTCGGTTACAAGACGCGCTATGCGCATATGTCGGAGATATTCGTGGAGGAGGGGCAGAAACTCTCGAGGGGTGACTGTATCGGCCTTTCAGGAAAGAGCGGCCGAATCACAGGCCCGCACCTTCACTATGAGATTATGTACCGCAAGGATTACGTGAATCCGGCGCTGTATATGGATCTGGACATCCCGCCCAAGGATTATTACGAACTGGTGAGGAGGCCTGAAGGCAAATGAGTAAGTTCAGTAAGATTCTTGGCTCCATTGTGCGCTATCTTGTGGCAACGGTTTCGCTGTCGGTGGTGCTGTATATCCTTTTTGCGCTCTTTTTCTCCACGGAGGAGGAGAGGCGGCTTCAGAGGGAAAACAACCTCTACAAGTCTCTCTACAAGGAAATCCGCAATAAGGACAGGCTCATAGGGGACGTGGTTGACGGCCTCCTTGTGAAGGACGACGCAATCTACCGCCAACTCTTCGAGACCACGCCTCCGTCCCTTGACGCCATCACTGCGGCCGATTTAATTGCCGACAGCGACTCCCTTTCCGAGAGTTTCTACCTTTCGGCGGCGGCATCGGCCTCTGAGAGACTTATGATGATGTCAGGTTCGGTGGACGATAATTTTGCCGAAGTTTTCCGCATCCTCCTCAAGGGCCGCCGGGACAGCATTCCGCCGCTCTGCCTGCCCCTGAAGGGGATGTCTTATGTGCAGACGGGCGCTTCCGTGGGTCCCAAGCACAATCCCGTCTTCAAACTTGAGATGCAGCACGACGGCATCGATTTCATCGCTCCCCAGGGCGCTCCGGTCTACGCCGCGGCTCCGGGAATAGTCTCCAAGGTCACCCACTCCAGGAAGGGACTCGGGAACGTGGTGGAAATCAATCACGGAAACGGCTATGTGTCGCGCTACTGCCTCCTTGGCGACATAAACATCTTCTCCCAGATGAAGGTGCGTACCGGCCAGAAGATAGGGGAGGTGGGCGTGTCCACGGGGATATCGGCCCCTCATCTCCACTTTGAACTGTGGAAAAACGGCGTTGTGTGCGATCCCGTGCACTACCTCTTCGCTTCCATCACCCCGGAGGAATACTCCCGTATGATGTACATGTCCGTCTCCACCTCCCAGTCCCTGGATTAACGCTCACTTGCTGGTTCTCCCACTTGCTGGTTCTCCCCTTGCGGTGGAGCTTAACACGCTCATTACCAGTCGTTTACAGAAGTTTCTACCAGAAAAAGTTCTGGTAGAAACCCTTGTAACCAACTGTGTTTCAATGAATTGGCTTCCACCGCGAAATTACGGCCTGGTCCAATGAATCCTTATGCCGTCACGCTCCATCCCTCGGAACCAAGTCATCTGGCGCTTGGCAAACTGATGGATGGCGTTGCCAAGGCCCACAACCATATCATCGTAGGATAGTTCTCCCAGAACATACTGGGTAACGAACTTATACTCTAGACCGTAGTATATAAGGTCCGGTGCCGGTACGGTTTCCAGAAGGCCGCGGACTTCCTCCACCAGGCCCTCCTTCAGGCGCTCCTCCAGGCGGCGGTCTATACGGGCAACGCGCTCTTCACGGGTTACAAGCGTTCCTATGTAATAAGGCTTTTGAGGCAGTCTGGAAGGGTCTACGCCGTTCTGCTTCTCAAACTTGTAGGCCTTGGTGGCCGCTTCAATGTAGAGGCCGGAACCACCGCAGAGGATGGGAATGGCGCCCTTTGAACGGACTGCGGCCAATGCATCGGCAAAAGCCGCCTGGTACTGATAGATGTTGAATTTTGCCCCGGCCGGCACAATGTCAATTAGGTGATAGGGAACGTCATCGTACTCGCATAGGTCCTTTCCCGTGCCGATATCCATCCCCCTGTACACCTGCCTGCTGTCGGCCGACAGGATCTCGGCCTTTCCCAACGCCTTTGCAAGTTGCACGGCATACCGCGTTTTCCCGGATGCGGTGGGGCCCACAACGCAGATGAGGTCAATATCCCCAGCGGCATAAGCCCTGGCCAGGACCTCAGGGTCGATGACCTCAGGGTCCGGCAGTTTTGCCATCGGGGGAATGCCGGGGCGGTCCGGCAGCAGTTCTGTGCGGTTCATACCGCAAAAATACACATTTTTTTACTACCTTTGCAATCCTATGCCAAAAGCGAAGAGCACCATACAGATCAAAAACCGCCGGGCCTCGTTCGATTACGAGTTCCTGGAAACCTACACCGCCGGCATCCAGTTGGTGGGAACGGAGATCAAGTCCATAAGGGCCGGAAAGTGCTCCCTGCAGGATGCATACTGCTTCTTCTCAGGCAATCAACTGTTTGTGCGCGGTATGAACATAGCCCAGTACCACTGGGGCAGCTGGGGCCAGCATGAGCCCGTAAGAGACCGCCGCCTGCTCCTTAACCGTAAGGAACTCAGGCACTTGCAGCAGGAGGACAAGCAGAAAGGTCTTACCATCATAGCGGTGAAACTCTTCATCGCAGATAACGGCTACGCCAAGCTCCTCATAGCCCTGGCAAAGGGTAAGAAGGAGTATGATAAGCGTGAAAGCATCAAGGCCAAGGACCTCCGCCGTGAAATGGACCGTAACGGGTACTGATGAGCGGTTTTCGGGGTGGAGGCTAATTCATTGAAACACAGTTAGTTACACGGGTTTCTACTAGAACTTTTTCTGGTAGAAACTTCTGTAAATGGCTGATAGTGAGCACATTAAGCTCCACCGCCAGGGGAGAACCGGTAAGTGGGAGGGACGTGCTGGTACCTGCAGTAACGGAAAAAATGAGTAACTTTGCAGTATGAAAATAGGGAATGTGGATCTTGGGGAGAGGCCGGTGACTCTGGCGCCGATGGAGGATGTGACGGACGCATCCTTCAGGATTCTGTGCCGTGAGGCCGGGGCCGCTATGGTCACAACGGAGTTCGTGAGTTCTGACGGCCTTGTAAGGGACGTTTCAAAGACCATCGCCAAGATGCACACCCTTGAGGAGGAGGCTCCCGTGGCGGTCCAGATTTACGGAAACATCCCGGAGGCAATGGTAGACGCCGCAAAGATGGCGGAGAGGGCAAAGGAACTTGCCGGAGGCCATGGGGCCGATATAATAGACATCAACTTCGGCTGCCCCGTCTCAAAGATCGCGGGCCGCGGCGCCGGAAGCGGAATGATGAGGGAACCGGACAAGATGGTGGTCATCACAAAGGCCATCGTAGAGGCCGTGGGGAAGCCCGTCACCGTGAAAACCCGCCTTGGCTGGGACGACTCCTCAAAAATCATAGTAGACCTTGCCGAGCGCCTTCAGGACACCGGGATATCGGCCCTAACAATACACGGCCGCACCCGCTGCCAGATGAATAAGGGAGAGGCCGATTGGACTCTCATCGGGGAGGTTAAGAACAACCCCAGGATGCATATCCCCATCATCGGGAACGGAGACATAAACACTGCCGCGAAGGCAAAGGAAGCCTTTGACAGATACGGCGTGGACGGCATAATGGTGGGCAGGGCCAGCTTCGGCCACCCCTGGATATTCACTGAAATCCGCCACCTTCTGGACACCGGGGAAGAGCTCCCGCCAATGAATGTAAAAGACCGCGTGAGGCTTGCCAAACGCCATTTCCAACTCTCCCTGGACCTCAAGGGGCCCGTCACGGGAGTATATGAGATGCGCCGCCACCTCTCCTGCTACTTCAAGGGCCTCAGGGATTTCAAGGAAACCCGCATAAAACTGGTAACATCCAAGGACCCTGAGGAAATAGTGAAAACCCTTGACTATGTGGCCGAACGTTGGGGCACCGAAGCCCCTGAGCCGGAAGGGGTTTACGGACTCTAGTCCGGATTTGTCACCTGGCCGAAAGAAGTGTTTTACTTGGTTTGCCGCCAATCCATCTGGAAGTCGCCTAGGGCACTTTTTCTGTACTGGCGGCAAAGAAAATGCCTCCTGAGGCCGAAATGCCAGCCGCCAGTACACAAAAACCTCATCCTGGACGTTCTAAATGGATTGGCGGCAAAGGCGGTCCGGCATGGGCGAGGCTGGCATTACAGATGGGCGAGGTTGGCACCACTTTTGGGCGAGGTTGGATTTTATGCGGCCAACCTCGCCCAATACATATGACGTACAGCATGTTGAGATGGCATTTCAGCGGGCGGGGTTGATTGCATTTAAACCAGCCTCGCCCAATTCAAATACCACTGGGTACTCACTGTACACGGAAATGTCCTGAAGCGTGTACGGTCAGTACCACCGGGTACTCAACGCGAACAAAAACGCCCTGAAACGTGTACGGCCAGTACCGAGGAGGCTGTTGGACCTGGTCCAACTGCAGGCCGGACAAGCCAGGAGGATGTCAAACTTACAAAACGGGAAAAGGAAGTGGTCCGCCTTCTCATGGAAGACAAGAGCACCAAGATGATTGCCGATGAAATGGGTGTGAGTTATGAAACAATTGTCTGGTACCGTAAGCGCCTCCTTGCCAAACTGGATGTACACACCTCCACCGCCCTCATCGCCGAAGCAATGAATCGGGGGCTGTTGAATTAGGAAGAGATTGTCAGAACCCCGGGTTCATCACCAAAAGGAGTTTTTCAATTCCGCTTTTTGACAGTTCTATTACCCTTGAGCGGCCGTCCGGGGATAAAAGTGTGCATGTGCGTTCCTGAGCATTCAGGCGGTTCACGAGTTGCAGGTTCACTATGGTGCTGCGGTCTGCCCGGACAAACGGTGGGGTTTCAAGACGCTTTTCCAGAGACAGCAGACTTTCCAGAATAAGGTCTTCGCCGTCAAACGTGACAAGTTTTGAGTAGTTGCCATCGGCCTGGATTGCGGCAATGTCTCCGGGCTCCGCGAAAATCATGCTCCCAACGGCCTTGAAGCCTATTTTTGTATTTGCCAATGCCTCTTCAGAGGCGCGGTTGGATATCTTTGCCATGGCGTGGGAAAGCTCAGCCTTGCCTATCGGCTTCACCAGATAATCCACGGCCGAGAGCTTGATTGCGCTCATGAGGTACTTGCTGTCGGAGTATGCGGTTGTGAAAATCACGTACGGCAGGGTGATGGTCTGCCTGAGCTCTTCCAGCAGTGAAATTGAGTTCTGCCCCCGCAGCTGGATGTCCAGGAACAGAAGTTGAGGCCGATGCAGCAGGATACTATCCCGTGCGCTCTCATAGCTGTCACAGGCATCAACTACCTCTATTACAGGGAAGTCCTGCAGCTTTTGAAGCAAGGTAAGTCGCGGCAGGCGCTCGTCTTCCACAACTATGGTTTTAAGTCTTTTTGTCATTCTTAACTAAAATTGAAACCCTTCCGGGACCCAGGTCTCAAAGCGGGTGCCGGCCGGATGGCCTCCGGCATCGGCAAGGTCTATAACCTGCAGGACAATATGGTGTCTGTTGGAACGGTTGTACAGTTCTATCTGCTGCTGAAGGATACTGAGCCCCTGTTTGGTGGAATGGCCGCCGGACATAGCCGCACGTATTCGCCCTACTCCGTCATCGGCCACGGATACCAGAATGCCATCCACGCCGCCTCTTGTCTCTCTGGAAACATTTACATGTATATGCCCCGTTCCGTTTTTGGTCGATATCCCGTGTTTGACGGCATTCTCGCAGTAGGTATGAAGAAGCATGGTGGGAAGAAGTGCTTCCCTGTCCACGTCCCGGGCCACGTTGACATCGTACTCCAACTGCTCACCGTAACGCAGTTTTTCCAGTTCCAGATAACCCCTGACGTAATCCACTTCTTCGGCCACGGTGCGGGCCGGCCGCTCTATGTCTGAGAGCGTCCGGTTTGTGAAGTCGGAGTACAGTTTCAGGTAATACGAGGCTTCTTCGGCCGAATTGTTCATGACAAAGTATTCGATGCCGGACAGTACGTTTGCGTGGAAGTGGGGGATGGACTTTAGTCGTACCGACCTCAGCTGCAGCTCCTTAAGCTGCTTCTCACGTTCCAGCTCCTCCATCTTCCTGCGTGAGGCCCGTTTTTCAAAGTGCCGTGCTGCCATCCATACGCAGAAGGAGAGCAGAGCCGCAGCCAAAACCCAGAGCCACCAGTGCTGCCACCACGGGCGGGGACCTGGGATGAAGGTGGATTCCCGGTTGTCTTCCAGGAGCTTTTCAGGGTGGAAAGACGTCATCTCTTCCAGACCGGCCAGCCATATGGTCCCGTCGGGGGCTTCCGCCATTGGCGCGGCAAGAGGTTCCACGGTTGTGAACCCGTTGAAGGAGTCAAACCAATGGGAATCATCGGCATATCCCCGGTCATCCAGACGTGCGACAAGCAGGCCGTCGACGGCCGCCACAACCAAATACCCCTGCCGGGAAATGTGGATTGAACGGATTTCGTGGCCGGAGACCGGAAGTTCCGTCATTTTACGGATTTGCCCTTTTTTGATCACAAAAAGGGAATCGCCTTCGGCAAAGCAGACAGTGCCTTTTTCATCGGCAGTCATGGCGGTGATGACAAGTGTGGAGGGAGTGCTCCTGACTTTGCGTATGGTGTGTGGCCCCTCAAGGCAGTACAGACCGGGGTTACCGCTTACCCACAGGCGCCACTCCCCGTCCTCTACCGCGCACCAGGGGTGGACAATCTGCGTGGTGAGGGTATCGGTAATGCCCGTATGCGTATCATAGGAAAGAACGGCCGAACGCGTGCCGATGATAAGTTTTCCTCCGGCGGCCGATACAAAGCGGTAGCGGTCATAGGGAAGGCCGATCCACTTCATGGAGTGCCCGCTGACGGCCGCAATATCACCGTTTCCGGCCATATAGACCGTTCCGTCCAGGACGGCGGCGCCGGGAGCATAGAAATTGTCATCTTCCCGACTTATGACCTCTCCGCCGGCCAGGATTTTTCCGTTGAGGGTTCCCATGACCGGACTGTCACCGCTGAATGCGAGCGCACGTACTATATCGTTGTCGTCGTCCAGTGAATGGTTGATGATGTTGCAATGGAAAAAGCAGTAGGCTCCCTGGTATGTGGCGGCCCACAGGCGGTCCCATCTGTCCACTAAGATGCCCCTGATGAGGTTGAAGCCCGACACCAGACGGTGGAGTTCCCCGTCATACATCCAGATGGTGTGGGCGTCGGCAATGTATATCTGCCCGCGTGAGTTCTGCCTGACGGAAAGGCCGTAATCCGGATTGGGGAACCGGAATGGATGGGCAAGGGAGAGGCTGTCATTATTCACGGTCCAGATGCCGTCTCCGGCAAAGGTTGCAAGCCCTTCTTCCGTCCGGATGAGAGCGTAGATATCGGCCTTGCGGGTGAGAAGGCGGATTTCGTCGTTCACCGCCACAAAAAGTCCTTCGGAGGTGGGGACGTATATACCTGTGGAGTCCACGTACATTTTCCGGTCCGGAGTCATCTTGTCCAACAGCGGGAGGTCCAGCACGGGGGCCATTTCATCGGCCTCCAGCCTTGCAAGGACACGCCCCTTCTCAAGGCGGTCTTCAAGGAGTATGTAACCCGGGGGAAGGTCCGCGGCGTTAAAATTGTTCAGCAGCAGCTCCCCGTCAGGGTCTATGGGCTGCATCCAGGCTTTGTCTCCGCGCACGGTCCATTGCCGTACAAAGCCAAGGGCACGTACCTTCCCGTCCACTTCCTGGAAACTCACAATGTTCTCCCTCCGTCCTTTGAGAAAAGGGGAGAGAGACCTGCCGTCGTAACGGACAAAACCGGAAAGCGTACCTATATAGATATAGCCGCGGGAGTCCTGCCATACGGCTTCCGTCTGCATTTGCGGCAGGCCGTCCAGCGTGGTGAAACGCCGGTAACTGAGCGAATGTTCGAGATTGTCCGCCGCGGCCTGCAGGCAGAAGGCTGCAGCCAGCAGCAAGGCAATACAATATGAGAAAGGCTTTTTCACTGCTGCAAATTTATATAAATTGTAACGTAAAACGGCCGTATCTGGCTAATTGTCAGTAACTTTTTTTTGCTTCGTCAACGCAGCGGGGGGCTTCGTCATCCGCAGGGGATGGTTCGTCAAAAAGAGCCTTCCGGATGGCTCTGGAGTGGTATAATCTTCATATATTTGGGCGAACCAGAATAGTAAAGCCATGAAATCTGCTACTCTCAAGATGCTGACGGCCGGTGTAGCCATAGGCACTTTCCTCTTTTCCTGTGAAAAGGCTCCGGACATCCCGGATGTCCCCGATGTTTCCAAAGTGGAAGTAACCGAAATCTCCCTGAACCATACCAGCGAATCCGTCAAGGTAGGTGAGACTCTCCAGCTCGCCGCCACCCTCAAACCGGACAACGCTACCGACAAAACCGTTATTTGGTATACCCTGGAGCCCAAGGTGGCCAGCGTCTCGGAGAGCGGCCTGGTGAAGGGCCTTGAACCGGGATCGGCCGTTGTGGGCGCCAAAACCGCCAACGGACGTACCGCGGAATGTGAAATAATAGTGTGGGATGATGAAGGCCCCGGCCCCGGAGGGTATGTGGACATTACCGGCATAACGGTAACACCCTCTGAAGCGGAAATAAACGTGGGAGAGACAGTAAGACTCTCGGCCACAGTAGCCCCTGACAACGCAACTGACAAAACCATCTATTGGCGTTCCTCCAGCACCTCCACGGCATCTGTGACCAGCGACGGAACGGTGACGGGCGGCAAGGCCGGTACGGCCACCATCTATGCCTATAGACAAACGCTGCTGGGTCAGGAAATAAGCGGCACCTGCACGGTTACGGTGGTCCAGAAAGTCACGTCCATTGCGTTCTATACGGAGGACGTCCATATGATGGTTGGGAATACCCTTTACCTGTATGCGGTGGTAACTCCGGAAAACGCCCCGTCGGCAGGTTCCCTTGTGTGGAAGAGCAGCGACGAAGGAGTTGCGGGCGTGGACCAGAGCGGCAAGGTAACTGCCTTGGCCGTGGGGACCGCGGAGATATCGTCATCAGCCGATGGCGTGTCCGCGAAATGTACCGTCACGGTGGAACCCGTTTCCGGTGGCAACGAAGGCACCGGCGAAGAAGTTTGGAAGTAACCCTTAAAGACTGGATATCATGAAAAGGACGATATACTTTATTTCTGCACTGCTTACCCTTGCCGCCTGCGCCCGCGAGGAAGTGCCCCGGAACTCCGATGCTCAAGTTTTCACTATCCGCGCCACCGGTGAATGCAATCCCACCAAAACCGTTCTGCAGGAGGATGGCTCCATCTTCTGGGAAGACGGCGATGCCATAATGGTATATTTCTTGGACGCCGAGAAGTTCACAACTTCCCTTTCCGCACCATCGCGGACGGCCGATTTCACCGGCACCCAGCGCTGGGATATCTATGCCAGCAGGCCGGATTTCGAATTTGATCTGGACCTCTGGGCCCTGTACCCGTACGAGGCGGCAGGACAGAAGCGGTGGTGCATTGACAATAATGAAACTGTCAATTACATTGAAACTGCTGTTCCCTATATCCAGACAGCCACTGTCGGCACCTTTGACCGGGCTGCTTTCCTTTCGGCTGCCCAGGGGATAGTGAACAGCAGCAGGTCCATGGACGCTCTCACCTTCTACAACGTCTGCGGAGGTGTCAAATTCTCCATTCAGGAGGAGGGCGTGGAAAAGGTTGTGCTCTTTGCCAACGGCGGAGAAAAACTTGCCGGGGACGTGCGGGTGTCCTTTGACACTGACGGCAAGCCTTATTGTTACATCCCTTCTCCCGGCGTTACGCTGGGCCCGCAGAAAGAGTACAGCCACATCGAACTTCGCGCACCCGAAGGAGAGACCTTTGAGAAAGGCAAGTGGTACTGCATAGCGGCCATTCCCGCCACCCTGGAGCAGGGATTCACCCTCCGCTTCACCAAGAAGGTGAACGGACTTGAGGTAGTGGCCGGAGAATATGTCCACAGCGATCCTGTTACGGTTAAGCGTGCCGTGTGGGGCAAGGTGGGCGATGCCGATGAAGGGGACATCTATACCGTCAAACTCTCTGACAATACCGTCATCTATACCACCAATAACGGAACGCCCGCTTCAACCAGGTCCGAGGCCAGCGAATTTGACGAAAACGGGGACCCACTCTCGGATGGATTCTATACCCGTGAAGGTATCCTGAGCCATACCTACGATGCCGTCAACGACCGCTATGTCCTGGTCTTTGACGACAATGGTACGGGAGAAATGCCCCCTTATTTCAATTCCTGCGTAAATGTGGTGTCCGTGCGTCTTCCCGGCAATCTGGACGCAATAGGAGAAAGGGCTTTTTACAATTGCACCGCCCTCAAGACCATTGAGTTCTCACCCAGACTCAACCACCTTGGGGATGGCGCCTTCATGTATTGCGCTGCGCTGGAAGAAGTCGTCCTGCCGGACAACGCCATGACCTTCGGGAAAAACGTTTTCAGCGGATGTTCGAAGCTGACATCCATCAATATCCCCGCAGGTACGAAACAAATAGGTGACAATATGTTTTCCAACTGTCGTGTTCTCAAGAATCTGACATTGCCTGCTTCGGTGGAACTCATCGGGGAGTACGCTTTCTCCGGCACCGGCTTTACTTCCTTCGTGATTCCGGATAGCGTCACGGCTGTGTGGCGGGGCGTATTCAACGGATGCCAGAATCTTGAAGAAGTAACATGGAGCAAGGGCTATGAGTATGTGAGTTCCTATGCATTCTACGGTTGCAAGAAGCTCACCACCGTCCATCTGCACGACAACATAGAAGACATTGGTGACTACACCTTCTACGGCTGCGGTAAGCTCACCTCCATCGAGTGGCCGGAGAATCTCCAGTATATCGGAGAATACGCATTTGTGTATTCCGGTATCAAGGAAGCAGTCCTTCCGGAAGGCTTCCGGGGCTTTGGAGACAACGCTTTTGCCGGCAGCGCCCTTAAGAAGCTGGTCATTCCTTCTTCCATCACCCGGATAAGCACTTTCAACCTGTTCCAGAATTGTACACAGCTGGAAGATGTTACCCTGCCATCCACGCTCGCGGAAATCACTTCCAGCGGCGTATTCGCCGGTTGTGCCAGCCTTAAGCATATAAAACTTCCTGAGGAAATCAACGTGCTTGGTTACTGGACTTTCCAGGGCTGCGGTCTTGAATCCTTCACTTTGCCGAAGAACATCAATGTGGTGGTGGAATCCCTGCTTTCGGGTTGCAAGGATCTCACGGAAGTGAACCTTCACGAGGGCGTGACTCTAATCCAGTCCGGAGCTTTCTATAACTGTTCTTCCCTGGAAAGCATTAAACTTCCTTCCACCCTCACGGAACTCGGGGACAACGTCTTCACAAGCACGGCGCTCAAGGAAATCTCCATCCCGGAAAGCGTTACGGATATGGGGACCGGTACTTTCTCGGGCTGCCATGGCCTTAAGAAAGTGAATGTTCCATCAGGGGTCACCGCAATAAAGAGCACGCTTTTCAACGAATGTATAGCTCTTGAGGAACTTACGCTTCCGGAGGGCATCAAATCCATCGGCTATGGCGCTTTCTACAAAACGGGCCTCAAAGATTTCACCCTGCCTTCCACCTTGGAGAAGATTGAGAGCAGCGCGTTCTATATGTCTGCCCTTGAGAAACTGACCGTCCTGGCAGTAAATCCGCCTGAGACCCCTGGCGCGGATATCAGCACTAACTTCCTGCCCCGCCGCTTCGACTTCGAAATCCGCGTGCCTTCCGGCTCCGTGGACGCATACAAGGAGGCCGAGGGCTGGAGCAACTATGCCGATATAATATCGGCCATAGAGTAATATTTGCCCGACTTAAAGTGAATTTGGCTATTCAAGCATCAGGGTGCGGAGGTCGTCAATGTCTTTCTGGGATACTCCTATTGAAAGAAGGTAGGCTTCCGCACGCTGCTTGAAGCTCACGGAGGTGTCGGAATCCGCTGCTCCAAGGGCCTTGCCGCCCAGGCTCCAGATGGTGTCGCTTTTTTGCGGTTTTTTGTGTATTTTTGCAGGATAAATCACAATTAATCGAATGGAACGCAAAATCAACACTATCGGCATTCTGACCTCCGGAGGAGACGCCCCGGGAATGAACGCCGCCATCAGGGCCATTACCCGTACGGCCCGCTACCACGATATGAACGTGATCGGCATAATGAGGGGTTATCAGGGACTGATTGAGAAAGAGTTCGTAAAGTTCACCTCGTCTTCCGTTTCAAACACCATCCAGAGAGGCGGCACCATCCTCAAGACCGCCCGCTGCGGGGCTTTTATGACTCCCGAAGGCCGAAAAACCGCCTATGAAAACATGGTGGCCGAAGGCATAGACGCCCTTGTGGTGATTGGCGGCAACGGCTCCCTCACCGGCGCCCAGCTCTTCGCCCGGGAGTATGACATCCCTATTATCGGCCTTCCCGGAACCATTGACAACGACCTTTACGGCACGGACTCAACCATTGGCTATGACAGCGCCCTCAATACCATTGTGGAGTGCGTGGACAAGATCCGCGACACCGCAAATTCCCACGACCGTATCTTTTTCATAGAGGTTATGGGCCGTGATGCAGGCTTCCTTGCCCAGAACAGCGCAATCGCTTCCGGCGCCGAGGCCGCCATCATCCCTGAGGGAAAGACGGACGTTGACCAGCTTGCCGAATTCATCGAAAGGGGAAAGCGCAAATCCAAGAACAGCGCAATAGTGCTTGTCAGTGAATCGCAGAAGGACGGCCACGGCGGCGCAATGTATTACGCAGACCGTATCAAGAAGGAGTTCCCTCAGTTCGACGCCCGCGTCACAATCCTTGGCCACCTTCAGAGGGGCGGCACCCCTTCCGCTTATGACCGCATCCTTGCCTCCCGTATGGGCTATGCCGCAATAGAGGCGCTCCTTGAGGGCCAGCGAAACATTATGGTGGGCATAAAGAACGACGAAATTGTCTACGTCCCCATCTCCCGCGCCATCAAGATGGACAAGCCCATCAATACGGAACTCATCTCCGTTCTCAACGTCCTTTCAATGTAATGATATACGGTCTCTGGTTAAGGCTAAGGCACCTTGCCTACAATAAGGGCTGGAAAAAGAGTTTCAAGGCCGATGTCCCCACAATCTGCGTGGGGAACATCACCGTTGGCGGCACCGGCAAAACCCCTCACGTTGAGATGCTCTTGAGGCAGCTCAGGGTAAGCGACCGCTGGGGCTTCAAGCCGCTTGCGGTCCTCTCAAGGGGATACAAGCGCAAATCCCGCGGCTTTCAGATAGTAAAGCCGGATTCATCGGCCTCATTTGCCGGGGACGAACCCCTCCAGATAGCCCGTAAGTTCCACGGCGTCACCGTGGCGGTGGACAAGAACAGGGTTGAAGGTTGCCGTAAGCTTGAGGGGGCGGATCTGATTGTGCTTGACGACGCCTTCCAGTATCGCCGCCTTACCCCCAGCCTGAGCATCGTGCTGGTGGACTATAACAGGCCGATATATGAAGACAGGCTCCTCCCTTACGG
>R27__coassemble_616_pt1 | contig 21105 bp, 15 predicted proteins | sample R27__metabat2_high_PE_018 | metagenome-assembled genome bin R27
CATTCCCCGCCACAAGGGGTTGGGCGCTTTGGGGTCCAAACCTGTCCCCGCCCGCGGCTACATGCGCGGGAGGGGCGCGGAGGCCGTGCCCAGGGCACGGGCGAACGGGAGGGACGAAGACCGGTAATCCCAAAGGACCGTGTAAACGGTTGACAATCAGCTAAATGGGCTCCACCGCATCGGCATTACAATAGGGGTGGAGGAAAAGTGGGGAAAAATTCGTATATTTACGCATAATTACACTAAGACCTATGGCCGACGAAAAGATCATCTTCTCAATGAACCGGGTGAGCAAGGTGCTGCCCCACAATAACAAAGTCATCCTGAAGGACATCTATCTTGGATTTTTCTATGGCGCCAAGATTGGTATCATCGGCCTTAACGGGTCCGGTAAGTCCACCCTCCTCAAGATCATCGCGGGGGTTGAGAAATCCTATAAGGGAGAGGTTGTATGGGCCCCGGGGTATACCGTGGGCTACCTGGAGCAGGAGCCTCAGATGGATCCGGAGAAAACCGTCCTGGAAGTAGTTCAGGAGGGTGTTCAGGAGGTTATGGACATCCTGGCGGAGTACAATGAGATCTCTGCAAAGTTCATGGAGCCCATGGACGATGACGAAATGAACCGTCTCATAGAGCGCCAGGGAGAACTCACGGAAAAGATAGACCACATTGGCGGCTGGGAGATTGACTCCAAACTGGAACGTGCAATGGACGCCCTCCAGTGCCCCCCGCCGGACCAGAAGATAAAGGAACTCTCCGGCGGTGAACGCCGCCGCGTTGCTTTGTGCCGATTACTCCTCCAGGAGCCGGACGTCCTCCTTCTGGACGAACCAACCAACCATCTTGACACGGAGTCCATCCAGTGGCTGGAAGCCCACCTGCAGCAGTACAAGGGCACGGTGATAGCCGTCACCCATGACCGCTACTTCCTGGACAACGTAGCCGGCTGGATCCTTGAACTGGACCGCGGAGAAGGCATTCCCTGGAAGGGCAACTACTCCTCCTGGCTGGACCAGAAGACAAAGCGCCTGGCCCAGGAAGAGAAGGCGGAAAGCAAGCGCCGCAAAACCCTGGAGCGGGAACTTGAATGGGTAAGGATGGCCCCCAAGGCCCGTCAGGCAAAGCAGAAGGCACGTCTGGGGGCTTATGAGAAGATGGCATCGGCCGATACAAAACAGAAGGAAGACAACCTTGAAATCTATATTCCCAACGGCCCGCACCTTGGAAACAAGGTCATAAAGTTCACGGACGTTTCCAAAGCATACGGAGACAAGGTCCTCTTCGAGCACCTCAGTTTTGAACTGCCACCGGCCGGAATCGTCGGTGTGATCGGCCCCAACGGAGCCGGTAAAACCACGCTCTTCCGCCTCATAATGGGCCTTGAAAAGCCGGACAGCGGCACAATCGAGATTGGAGACACCGTAAAGATATCCTACGTGGACCAGCAGCACCGCTCCATCGATCCCGACAAAACCGTCTATGAGACAATTGCCGGAAACTCCGAATGGGTGCGTATGGGCGGCCGTGACGTAAACGCCCGCGCCTGGGTGTCCCGCTTCAACTTCTCCGGCGCAGACCAGGAGAAAAAGTGCGGAGTGCTATCAGGCGGTGAAAGGAACCGCCTCCACCTTGCCCTCACCCTCAAGGACGAAGGCAACGTGCTTCTTCTGGACGAACCAACCAACGACGTGGACGTAAACACCATCCGCGCCCTGGAGGACGGCCTTGAGAACTTTGCCGGCTGCGCCGTTGTAGTGAGCCACGACCGCTGGTTCCTGGACCGCATTGCCACCCATATCCTTGCTTATGAAGGAGACGGCAACGTGGTGTTCTTTGAGGGTAACTACGAGGAGTACGAGGAGAATAGAAAAATGCGCCTGGGACCGGATGCCGCTCCCAAGCGCTTCAAGTATAAGAAATTAATGGAATAAACTACTACTATGAAAACCAAAGTCAGTTCACGCACTGTCTTCATTGCCATCGTAGCGGCACTGGGAGGCATTCTGTTTGGTTATGACACCGCCGTCATCTCCGGCACAACGGAGGTTGTGAAGATGCAGTTCGGCCTTTCCACCGGCGGCGAAGGCTGGTATGTGGGATGCGCCCTAATCGGCTCCATACTCGGCGTTCTCATCGCCGGAATGATGTCGGACTTCCTGGGGAGGAAGAAGACCATGCTAATATCGGCCCTCCTTTTCTCCATTTCCGCAATAGGATGCGCCGTGAGCCAGGATTTCACGCAACTTGTGATCTTCCGCATCGTGGGAGGATTCGGAATCGGCATAGTGTCAATAGTATCGCCGGTGTACATCTCCGAGGTCTCCCCCGCCGAGGTCCGCGGCACAATGGTGAGCCTTTACCAACTGTTCATCACAATAGGCTTCCTGCTGGCGTACCTTGCCAACTACCTCATCCTCAAGGGCACTTCAATGGCCGATTATTGGAGGCCGATGCTTGGCGCCGAAGCCGTCCCGGACATCCTGTTCCTTGTGCTCATCTTCTTCATCCCCGAAAGCCCGCGCTGGCTGGCGGTCCGCGGGGAGAGGGAGGACAAGAGCGAGGAATGGAAGGCTCTCCGTGAACCCGGCATCCTGAAAGCCGTCCTCATAGGCTCCGCCATCGCCATCCTTGGCCAGTTTATGGGCGTAAACGCCGTGCTTTATTACGGTCCCAAGATCTTTGCCGATGCAGGCTTTGAGGACCCCCTCTTCTCCACGGTCCTTGTGGGAGTAGTGAATATGCTCACAACCGTCATTGCACTGGCCATAATAGACAAGGTGGGCCGTAAGCAACTTGTGTGGTGGGGCGTAGGCGGAATGATATTCTGCCTGCTTATGATCGGCCTTTATTTCCTGCCGGCAACAAGCCTTCCCACCTGGTTTATGCTCACCTTCTTCCTGCTATACGTGTTCTGCACGGCCATTTCCATCAGCGCAGTGGTGTTTGTGCTCCTCAGTGAGATGTACCCCAACAGGGTCCGCGGCCTCGCCATGTCCATAGCCGGATTTGCGCTCTGGATAGGCACCTATCTGATTGGCCAGCTCACCCCCTGGATGCTGGAAACTCTCACTCCCGCCGGCACCTTCTTCCTCTTTGCCTTTATGTGCCTGCCGTACCTGTGGATCATGTACAAGTACGTACCCAACACTACGGGCAAGACCCTGGAAGAGATTGAAGAGTACTGGAGCCGCTTTGGCAGCCGTGGAGACAAGTAATTAACCTTTAAGAAGTTACGCAAAAACGTCTACTGGTTTTAGGGTAGACGTTTTTATATAAATAACTATGAATCAGAAACTTATCTCCACGGTATTCCTTGCCTTTCTGGCGGCCTGCACGCCGAAATACGACCTTGTGGTAGTTGGCGGCGGCACGGGAGGCACGGCGGCGGCAATAGAGGCGGCGCGCGGCGGGGCCAAGGTGCTGGTTGTAGAGGAAAGCCCGTGGCTTGGCGGCATGCTCACAAGTGCCGGAGTAAGTGCCATAGACGGCAATTACAGGCTCCGCGGCGGCCTGTTTGGAGAGTTCACGGATTCCCTTGCAGCCCGTTACGGCGGCTATGAGGCCCTCAAATCCGGATGGGTGTCCAACATCCTTTTCAATCCTGCTGTTGGGGCCGATATCCTAGCCAATATGGCAGGTGAAGCAGGCGTGGAAGTGCGGTTCGGCACAACCGTAACAGGCATTAGCGGCCACTGGGCGCTTACCCTAAGTGACGGCACCAAAGTCAAGGCGCGTATCCTTGCCGACGGCACCGAGCTTGGGGACATCGCCCTTGAAGTCGGGGCCGAAGAACTCAAGGACCGCGTTTCGCTTCAGGACATGACTTATGCCGCAACTGTAAAGTGGTACGATCACGATGTTCCTATGGACGAGCCCGAGGACTATAATCCGGACCTTTACCGCAGCTGCACGGACACCTGGCCCGCAGACATGACACTCTCCTACGGCGCCCTTCCGGACGGGCATATCATGCTCAACTGGCCTCAAGGCGGAAACGACATCTATCTGGATTACCTCAATATGCCGCGTGATGAGGTTTACAGGCAGGCCAAAAACCGCACTTTGGGATACGTCTACTACCTCCAGACGGAACTCGGATACCGCAATCTGGGTATAGCTGACGACGTTTTTCCTTCGGCCGACGGTCTGCCCTTCTATCCTTATTACAGGGAATCCCGCCGCTTTGCAGGACGTGACACCATGACTCTGGATGCGGCAAAAAGGCCCTACGACTTTGACCTTTACACCCGTGCCATCGCCGTTGGAGACTACCCCGTGGACCATCATCACAACCAGAATCCCCGCAGGGAAGAACTCTCCCACCTGTGGTACGGGAAAATCCCGTCGTTCAGCGTACCCATGGGCGTACTTGTTCCCGTGAACGTGGAAGACCTCCTTCTCACTGAAAAGAACATCTCCGTTAGCTGGGAAATGAACGGCGCCACCCGCCTGCAGCCCGTTGTAATGGGGCTGGGGCAGGCCGCAGGGGCTCTGGCCGCAATAGCGGTTAAATCCGGGAGGCACACTTCCGAAGTTTCGGCCCGGGAAGTCCAGGACGTTCTTCTGGACCACGGATGCTACCTCCTTCCGTTCCTGGACCTTAAGCCCTCCGAGCCCGGCTTCCGTGAACTTCAGGAAAAGGGCATTAGAGGTGAAGTCAAAGGTACCGGCCGAAGCGTAGGCTGGGCCAACGAAACCTGGGTAAATACACCTGAACAATGAACAAAAGAAATCTTGCAATTGACATTTTCAGGGGCCTTACCATGACCCTGATGGTATTTGTGAACGAGTTTTGGAAGGTCTTCAATGTACCGCACTGGCTGGAGCACTATGCAACGCTGGAAGACGGCATGGGCCTCTCCGACATAGTTTTCCCCATGTTCCTCTTTGCCATGGGAATGTCCATCCCCTACGCCCTTGAGCGAAGGATAGAAAAGGGATACAGCACTGAAAGCACTCTTCGGCATATCCTGAGCCGAACCTTCGCCCTCCTTGTAATGGGCGCGTTCATCTGCAACCAGGAATCCCGTGAAATGACCGGAAACCGCGCCCTGTGGGTGCTTCTCATGGTGGTGGGGTTCTTCCTCACCTGGAACCAGTATCCCAAGGACTGGAAACCCGCCAAATGGTTCAAACTCGCGGGAGGTGTGCTCCTTGCAGGGCTGGCGATTACTTATCGTTCGGCCGATGGCGCCCTGTTTGAGGGCCTGTGGTGGGGCATTCTGGGCCAGATTGGATGGATGTACCTTTTCTGCGCCGTGGCTTACCTTCTCCTCAGGGAAAAGAAGTGGTGCATTCCGCTTCTCTGGGCCGCCATCTGCGTAGTCAACCTAATGGCGGTTCCCATGCGTGACGGAAGCCTTCTCGTTCAGAACAACATCCTTGTCGACCTTGCCGGCGCCGTCCAGCTTGGCAAATGCTACGGAGCCGTAATGGGCCTTGGCGGAATGATGCTCACCCTTGCCGACTGGAGCCTTCAGGAGCGTTCATCGGCACAGAGAATAGGCCTTGGAGCCAGCGCAGCGGCCGTTTTACTGGTGCTGGGTATGTCGGTACGCACCGGCTGGATTGTGTCCAAGAACCTTGGCACGCTGCCATGGTGCCTGTTTGTGATGGCCATTGCCGTGGCGCTTTACACCCTTCTCCGCTTCCTTGAGCGCAAAGGCTGGACCGCATGGTGGAAGCCTATCACTCCCGCAGGAACGGCAACGCTTACCGTGTACATGATTCCCTACCTATTCATAGCGCTCTGGGTGGCAGTCAATCCCACCATCGCGCCCTGGCTCACGGGCTGGGTGGGGGTAGCAAAATGCGCCCTCATGGCCTGCGTGTACATCGCCTGCGCATGGGGGCTCACTAAAGCTGGAATCAAGCTGAAGATCTAGCGAAGACTGTCCCAGTAACCGAACATACGTATATGACAGAGGTCGAAGAGGAAGAATCCGTCGGCCTCTTTCATTATGGTCTCCTTGATTTCAGGAAGGAGGGCGCCCCGGCCACCTTTTTCAAAGCCTTTTTCATTGCCGATATCCGGGCCGGCGCAGAACGGAACGTCACCGCAAAGGCGTTTTCGGCCCAGTTTTGCATAGCCTTCCATGGTTTTCTCTGTGTCTCCGTGGACATTTGCCGCAGGGCAGTAGGCGCCAAGAAACATGAAATCTACCAGATTGGCAAAACCTGTGGCCTGGTATTCAGGAGTTGCCCATGAGAATGTGGGCTCCTCCTTGGCAAGGTTGTATGAAGGGCTGGTCCAGTTGACCCCGCTGCGGTAATACTCGGAGAACCAGGCGCCTACATACACGCCAATGGGAAGGTCCTTCCTTACGGCATGGACGGTATCTGCGGCACGCGCCACAAAGTCGTGGATAACCTTGCAGCGGAAAGTAAGCCACTGGGTTTCAAGGGTATCGGGCTCCTTGTCAAGGAATATGTGCCCGGGCTCAGTGAATACGGGCCAACGCTCAGGCTCATGGCCGATATACTCCGTAAACTGCCTCAGGGCCTCTGCGGTATATCCGGCATCCATGGCGTAGTCGTCATAGCGGCAGCGGTCCATCACTATGCCGTCAAGGCCCTTGTAAGATGCAAGGTCCCGGAGCATACTGAGGAGAAACTCCTGCACTGCGGGATTTGCAGGGTCCAGGAAACGGCCTCCAAGGGTGGAGTCGTCCTGGGCATGATTCACTAATGTGCCGTCTTTTTTGAGGTCCACGGCGCACCACTCCTGACGCTCAGGGTGATCATACACCATTCCGTGCTTTATGCCGGGAGCGCTCCAGCCGCCAACCATCATGTTAACGCCGGCAAGCACCTTGAGACCGGCCTTGTGACCGGCATCGATGAAGGCCTGAAGATAGTCAAAAGAGGCTGTACGCTCCCTGAGGATATAACCGTTGGGGCTCCAGCCGGGCATACTCCTGAGCTCCGGCGCCACGCTGCTTTTGAACAGGACGTCTCCGGAAGTGGAACGGACATCCACTACAATATGCGTGAAGCCCATCTGGGCAATACGCGCACAGTCCGTAGCAATTGAATCCTGGTTGTTTGCATAGGCGCCAAAATTTGCCGGACCGTCTATCCACAGGACGGAGGGTTTTTCCTCAAGTTTATCTGAACAAGACCACAGACAAAGGATAAGGCCGAAAATTGCCGCAAAGCTAAAGCGTTTATTCATATACCACCACGGTAAAAGCCACAATTAATTAATAATCAAACTGTTGAGTTTGCTGAACGTCTCCACCGTACAGCCGCACCCAAGTGCGGAAACCGGGCTTCCCTTCACGGAATTGGAACACGCGGCTGCCGGAAACGGTTCCGGGGGCCGTGTGGGTATCGGAGGGAATATATCCATTCGGCCCAAGGTGATTGTAGATGGTGTCTCCGCCGGAGAATCGGCCATAGATGAAATTGATTCCGCCATAGGGAAGCACATAGTCGCAGTCGTGGTCGTGGCCGGTGACTATGGCCTTCACGTCCCCAATCTCACGGAACTGGGCAAAAAGGCCGGAATTGAGGCGTGACGGGCACGGGGGCTCTCCGTTGTTTCCGCAAACCGGCTGCACCCCTGCTGCAAGCGCCTCCGAAAGTTCACATAGCGGAATGTGGAAAAACGCAATGGAGGGCACAGGATTGCCTCCATTTTCACGGGCAAAACGCTCACTGTGCGCGCGGTACCAGGCTATCTGACTATGGCGGATATAGTCGTAGCAGTGCACTTCTTCCTCTCCCTTAAGCACAACGGCATCCATGGAGTCAAAAAGATAGAACACATGCTCTACACCCGAAGCACCGGAGAGCGTAAGAACGTCATTGGAGCATCCGTAAACGCCGTTTTTCGGCGGAAGATTCACGCAGCCAGGAAGGCTGCGAATAGCCTTGAACATTTCTTCGCGGGTGCTTCCAAACTGGGAGTCGTGGTTTCCGAGCGCCACGGCCCACGGAATGCCGCTTTGGGCCAAAGGCGCAAGGATTTCCATTGCGCTTTCAATGTCCGGGCGGCCGAAAACAACATCCCCCGTGTGTATCACAAGGTCCGGCTTAACGCCATCCAGGGCATCCTGGACGCACCGCAGGGCACGCTCTGACCGCGGATCTCCTGCAATATAGTGGGTATCTGTAAACTGCAGCACGGTAAAAGTGCCGCCTGGGCCGAAACTGAACTTTCCGGCAACCCTGGAGTCAGGCTCTGCGGGGGCGGCATCGGCCCTACTGCACGCACTTAAAACCGGCGCCGCCGCAGCACCTGCCACGGCCACTGCCGCACCCTTCAGGAATGATCTTCTTTTCATGGCTCTAATTTACAAAATTTGCCGCACCTGGGCAAACTTGACGCACTAATAAAAAAGCGCCGGCAACAATTCTGAATGCGCTCGCTAATGCGTGGCTAGCATAAATTAGGTTCCAAAGGAGAAATATATTCAATACTATTGCGAATATCAACCCAATCACTTACATTTGCAAAAAATGATTTGGAGTATGTCAGAAAAAGACAGTGTACTTAAAGAGCCTGTAGCTCCTTACGGTAAAAACAATTACATCAAGGATGGTATAGTATTCACCCCCATGCCCAACATGAGGGAAACTCTTCGTACACAAGGCTGTATTACTCATTCTGAATTACTTGAGAGGCTATCCAAATTCATGTAGCTGTGGACGGGAAGGTGCGCGGAACCGATACTGAGCTCATATATTCTGCAAAAGTATCCTTTGAAATTGAAAACACCATCAACATCAATATCAACCAGCCTTTAAGTCTGGTTGCTCTTTTTATATCCCGTCTCTTAAAGGGGCTGCAGAACCTCACTAACTGCAAGGATGATTGGGGAGTTTCCTGGGGATACTCAACATTTGTCATTGATGACATCGGCACGGTGTTCTTTCTCCCCGTTTATGATCCTGAAACGGAAGAATCAGCAATTTACATCAATGATATTAAATGGTCTTTTGAAAGCAGCCGGTTCTTTGGATCATTTATAGTTTCTGAAAATTAAAGTATTTTCTTGAGCCTACCAAAGAAAAAGCGCCGGTCACGGAGGGCCGGCGCTTGGAGGAAGTCTAAATCAGAGTTTAAGGTTTGGGATAAACAACTTTCATGTACTGAGAAGATGCGGCATCTACCACGTAAGCTACAAGTTCGTTACCTTCCACAACAAGGGTAACATCTGAAGAATCACCGTACTGCCAGTTACCCTCTGCCTCAAAATCGCAATAATATTCATATTTGCTTTCAACAACAGGCTTGGCAGGATCGTCTACATTCAGAAGCCATAGATAACCGGGGAGATTGTCGTCAATAACTTCATCACCATCCCAGTCGGCCCATGCAAAGTAAGGCGTTGCAACGAAAGCAAGGTACTTGTGACCATTCCACTCTGCTGTTGCCAGGGATTGATATCCCTCATTACCGTATGTAGCCGGATCCTCATAAATAGTAAGCACAGTTTCAAAGGCGTCTGTAGTTCCAAGCTGCAGGTTCCCATAGAAATCGTAACCATTGTAGAAAATTTTGCTGCTGACGGAATTGTCAACATGCTTTGCGACAATGTCCTTTGAAGACCAGATACCGGGAGTTCCCCACTCTTGAGGGCCGGGGACATTGTTGGGCAGAGTAATGTAGCTTGTATACGTGCCGGCTTCTCCAGTGTACTTGCCGCCCTTAATCTCCCAGTCGCAAGCATAGAAATCGGCAGAACCACCGGAAGTGACCATTGTCACAATAGCATCTCCGGTAATATCTCCGGTAACACGGAGGTTGTCAAGGCCATAGCCATAGAAGCCGTTAACATACTGGATAATGGGGGTGACGCCATCCGGAAGTGTACCACTTTCAACAATTGAAGCGGCAGCAGCCTTAGTGAAAGCTAATACCACCAGCGGGTCATTCGAATCATAAGGAGTGCCTCCGGCAGAAATCACGATGTTTCCTGCATCATCATTGGTTATACCGGTGCAGGAGGGAACCTTGAGAGTCTTCACATAGGAGCCGTCAGCCTTTTTGAACACATGCATGCCACCAGTTGATTGAGAAGTAAGTTGACTATTGATAATAAAGTAGTCACCAACAACAGCGATAGATTCACGGGTGCCTTCAGGGTACATTGTCCAAGTGAAGTTCTGTTTCCATGCAAGCTTCAATGTACCTTCTTCAGTGACATAAAGGCGAACCGTTCCGAGTTCTTCGGCAAGGACGAATTTAACATAAGCAGTACGGGCATCAAAGCCTGAATTTGCAGCCACATTGAAAGCAAGGTCAACAACATGGCTGGTTTCAGTAATGGTAACAGGAGCCCAAACCTCAAATTGGTCGTACTTTGTAAACTCATACTCAACGTTGGTAAAAATCTTAATATTGACATTACCACCAGCAATGGGCAGGTAGGTGATTTCTTCTGAGTCGGTCCAGAAAACCTTTCCCTGGAAGAACTGTACTTCCTGCTGAACGTTACCGCTCTTGATGGTTAGGACTACATAACGACCGGGGAAAGCTTCCTCAAGTCCTTGGAAGACAACTTTGATTTCGGCATCTCCGGCTTCACCACTGGCCTTGTCAATAGTGACAACACCATCTATCGCCCCCTGGGGGGAGGACAGCTCAGCAGTCCAAGCTTTAGTTGCATTGAATTTAACTGATGAAATGGTAGACTCTGCAGCCAAATCTACAATGGCGTCAGTAGATAGCGTAATAGCAGCATCCGGCTCGGGTTTTTCGTCTCCACCGGGTTTCTGCTCGCTGCCGGGAGTTTCGGAATCATTTTTAACTTCCGGCTTTTGGCATGCAGCAAAAGCAATAGCTGCTGCAGCAACAAATAACAAGACTTTTTTCATGTGTTAATAGTTTAATTGGTTAGTGAATTGATATAATCTGTAAAAGCATTTTTATAAGAGTCCCAATAATCATACATTCTTATATGACACAGGTCAAACACAAAGTATCCGTCTGCAGCGTTGATACACGCATCTACAGTTTTTGGAATAATATCACTTCTGCCACCATCCTGCCAACCTGTGGAATTTCCTATATCCGGTCCGCCGGCAAATACTGTATCATTCATAAGAAGACTCTTTGCACGGCTGGCAAAGCCCTGCATAGTCCATTCCGAAGTCCCATATACACTATTTGCAGCAGCATAACAACCCAAGAGCATAAAGTCACAATGGTCGGCAAAGCCGTAGTTGTGGTAATCGGAATTAGCCCAACGAGGATACGCTTTATGAGTCTGATAACGAGGGCTTGCCCAGTTAACGCCAGAAGTATAGTACGTTGAATACCACGCTCCCACGTATACTCCAAAGTTGACTTTAGGATTGACTGAATGAACAGCACCGGCAGCCTTCTCTACAAAATCGTGAATAACTTTTGCTCTAAACGCCATCCATGAGAGTCTCTCTTCGCTCATCCCGGAAGGCAAGTCTTCTGTACCCGGAGCAAACACCGGCCAGGAAGAAGGGCTATGACCAAGATACTCCGTAAATTTCTGTTTGGATACATCTGAGAAATCACTTTGAAGCCCTGCGTCAGAGTACCGGCAACGGTCCAGCACTATACCGTCAACGTCATAGGCAGCAAGTTCCTTGAGAAGGCCGATGACATAATTCTGAACATCGTCATTTGCCGGATTCATAAACACGGTTCCTTTTACTCCCGAATAATAACTGTGCCTGAGGCCATCGGACGTATTGTCCAGCGAGGTCCATTCCTCAGGGATGTCTCCGGTGAAAACCGGGCCTTCACTTTCAAGCCCGTACATACCGCCATAGCCGCATACAAAGGTATTAATAGCGGCGTGTACCCTGAGGCCGACAGCATGCCCCGCATCAATGAAAGCCTGAAGATAATCCCACGTTGCTGTACGTTCAACAAAACGGTAACTGCTTCCTATCCATACAGCCAAACGACGGGCCTCCGGAGCAATAGATGAGTGCCACAATACGGTTCCTTCGGTTGGGCGTACATCAACCACTATATCCGTAAAACCCGTATTTGCCACTTTCCTCATTTCTTGCGCAATATATGCCTTGTCATTGGCAAAATAACGGAAATTGGCCGAGGCGTCAATCCAGACATAACGCGGTTTGCCCTCCGGAATATCCGGGGTATCCGGCTTCTCTTCTCCGCCGGGAGTGTCGGTCTGCTTCTCCCCTGGATTAGTTTCCTCTGAAGGAGTCTCGGGCTGGACGGCCGGCGTGCAGTACGCCAGCATGAGGACAAGGAACAGATATGCCGTAAGGCGCTTCATCTTTTACTTGATATAGATACAATTTCCAACGGAACGTTGCGAGCCGTCTGAAGGTTTTATAGTTTCAAAACCGTTTACAAGGAGGCAGCTGGAGCCGCCACCGTCAAGATTGAGGGCCTCTTTGCAGCCGAAAGCAAGAAGGATGTTGGCAACGTCCTCGGTGGAATAACCGGGAACGCCCTCCGTCATATCCCTGCCTTCGCACACAAACAGAACAAGAAGACCGTCTGCCGTGCATCCAATAGCAGTTCGCGGAGCCCTTCCGAGGCAGTTCACATCCTTTTCTCCGGGGAGGCACTCATAGCGCCATGTATTCTGGAACTTGCCGTCTTTTATAAGCACGGGACCCGCGCCTATAGCGGTTTTGGCTTCAAAAGGGCGTCCCTCGCAAGGAAAACTTTCATCGGGGGTATCAACAGGATCGCTACCCATATCGTTTTGTGCCGGGATATCATAAATCCAGTGTTCGTCCACACCGGCCCAATATGTCCACGATGCTTCCATAGTTCCGTCAGCATGGCGTATGAATGCTCCTTTAGTGGGATAATACATCGTGACCCAGTCTTCCGATGCGTAATTGATGTTGGGAGACAGCATTTCGCCGTTTTCCACTGCCAGGCTGGCCGAATAATTGGTTCCGCCTTCAGAATAGAAATAACCTCCATTCATCACAAGCACAGGCGAATCCGAAGCATTGTAGACCTCAGTAGGTGTACGGAAGGCGTCTTTTGTTCCTTCTAGCACAGGATCCTTTATGCCCCATACATGGAAATCATGCTTGGAAAGATCCACGGTGGCAATGTATGCGACGGCGTTTTTCCCCTGAAGTACCTCAGGAGACTTGTACAGTTTAATTCCGTCCGGAAGCGAGCCGAAGGAATCGTCCGTTACTTCTACAAACGGAAGGTCGTCTGCGTCGGGATCGTTCCAGGGCCATTCGGAGGGGATTCCGTCACTTTTCTGCTGGCAGGCGCATGCGGCAGCCAGCGCAAGAGTAATGATATAAAATGTCTTTTTCATCATATTTCAAAGCAGTCTGCCACGTAGGCGCCAATTGACTGGGCGTGGTGGTCATAATAATACAGATACATCCGATATCCATCTGAGGAAGGCACCAGAACAACATCACCGGATGCGCCGGTAGGTTCATTTCGTCCGCCCTTCTCATAGGTTTCAAAATCATTCTTATACAGCAGGCGACGAAGCTCAGCCGGATCCGATGCATCGTACAGCCGCATCCTGGGACGGATGTCCCAAACCGGGAAGTGGCTTACCGCCCAAAGGACCAGGTAGGGTGTACCATTGAATATCTTCAGGTCCAGACTGTTGGGATTGACCCCCCAGTATCCCATAAGGTCTACCCAATGATCTTTGTCCTTGCCATCTATGTAATGAAGAATATATTGGTCAGCCGTCTCACTTGCAACACCAGGATCAACATTTGCTTCATAATAATCCAGGAACCAACCGTCTTTGTCAGGGTCTTCTGAACATGGAACGACGGTTGCAAAGTTCACCGGTGCAGAGCCCCACGCCAAACCGAATCCTGCAAAGCTCTTGGTTTTAACCTCAGTAACCACGCCACCCCGAACCAAGAGATAAACAATCTCAGATGACAAAGTGGTGTCGACCACGCCTTCTGAAGTAAACACAATACATGCATCTGATGTCACATCGCCCATAATTTTAATCCTATGACCTATCGGGGTAGGAATGGGATTTGTGAACGTATAAAGCAGTGTGGGGGCCTCCGAAACAGACGATGTCACATATATATTTACATCCTGTGCCGTATCACCACCTAACGCGAAATTAGCCAGTACCATGTGTCCGGCATTGTCGTTGGTAAGGCAGTCCGCAACCGCAGAACCTAACGCAATCGTACCCTTCTTGGCACCGGAAAAGGCATCAAGATAAAACGGCGTTCGGCCCATACCCAATCCAACTATAATATCATTGCCCAAGCCGGCAAGTGAGATATAGCCTTCATCCTTGTAATTGGGCAGACCTACCATTGTCACCGGATCCACATTGAAGAGTTGGGCAACCGATTCTTCACGCATTCCAGAGCTGAGAAGCTGAGGGATTCCCTGCTCAACCGAATAAGTTCTTTCAGTTACCCCGTCATGCGCCAACAAAGTTATCGTAGCACCGGTATTCATATTGTACTTTTTGTCTGCCGAATATGCTTCTCCATTGATTTTAGTCAGTTTGGAATGAGGAGAAACCTGAGCGCTCACACTTACGGAAGACAAATCCCCAAGATTAGGTATCAACAACTTGGAGGATTCATCATAGACCACACAGGAAGTCTTGAAGTCTTCTATCATAAAAGCAAGAAGTTTGGAGGAAGAAGACTTGACACGACTTGCCGCAATTGTAATTGTCCGGCTGTTTCCCGACGGATCTGTCAATGTAAACTCATGTTCTTCCGTAAGATCCAGTATTCCAAGCCTAGGAGTAATCTTCCAGTTGGGCTGGAGTTCGGCTTTAACTCTCATCTTAAGCATGTAAATGAGGGTCTCATTATTTGTAACCTCCGGATAATAGTACGGAATAGGAATTTCAAAACGGCTGGCTTCAGGATCCGTAACCACAAGCCGGGCCACTTCCTGTTCGGCATACTCACCTTCAGTGATTTCAGCCGAAAGACTTGTAAGGCCCTGGCGATTGGCTGTAGGGGCCACGTATTCGGGCTGGTGGCAGGCTGCCGCAAGAAGCGGCAAGACCATAAGTATCAAATATTTTGCTTTCATACTACTTCCACTCATCATATTGTTCAACTAAACCATTGGAACTAAGTTCGCCTTCCGGAATGGGGAAACGATAAAGACGGGAGGTGAAGCTGCGGTCGCTGTCGTCTATGGTCACATAGGTGTAACGGTAACCGGTCCCTTCCTTTTCTATCTTCAGGCCATGCTGCTTGTATCCGGAAAGACCCGTGGGATAGTTCTCGTGGGCGGTCTCCCAGCGGCGCTGGTCCCAGTAGCGCTGGCCCTCGAAGGCAAGTTCCACCTTTCTCTCCTGCACTATCGCCTTCCACAGGGCGTCACCGCCTTTATCGGAGTAAGGCAGGCCTACGCGGGCGCGGATGGCCTTCACTGCGGCATTGGCGCCGGCAACGTCGCCGGTCTCATAGCAGGCTTCGGCCTTGTTCAGGAGGACTTCGGCATAACGCAGGAAGGTGAAAGGATGGGAACCGCCGGAAGAAGTCACGTCAAAGGCTTCGTCCACGTTCTTGCGGAGGTAGTAACCGGTAACGGTGCGGCCCTTGGGCTCCTTTTCCGTTTTCCAAGTTGCCCAGCCGTCGGTTCCGTCCACGAATGGCTCTATTTTCCTGCCTTTCCAGGATGAGCCGTTATACAGGATGGAAGCCTGGAAACGGGGCTCCAGAAGTTCATACGGAGGAGTATTGGTGGTGGAGCCGTGGAAGGCGCTCCAGTCCGGGAAACCGCCTGTTGCGAGCTCATAGCTTTCAACGATTTCCTGGGTGGGAACAGCGTATGCTCCACCCTTGGAATCTACAACTGCGTAGTCTCCGCCGGGAGTGTAGCTGGCGTCAAAGCCCTGGGTGATGCCCTTGGAGGCGTCGAAGCAGTACTGAAGGATGGCTTCCTTGTTGCCTGCTGCAATGGATTTGGAGATGCCGTCTGAATAATTTCCCTCAAGGGCGTAGCCAAGTTCTTCCAACTTGTTCGCAGCGGAAATCACCTTGTCATATCGTTTAGCGTAAAGCATTGCACGGGTGAGGTAGCCGTAGGCCATGCCCTTGTCCATGCGGCCCTTGGAGGCTTCGCGGGCGGGAAGGTTATTGGCGGCAAACTCAAGGTCGGCTTCAATGAAGTTCCATGCCTCTTCTTCAGTGCTGAGCTTTGCATCCTTTGAAATCTTGGAAAGGTCTTCGTCGTAGATGATTACGTCTTTGTAGCGCTTCACCAGTTCAAAGTACAGGAAACCTCTTACCAAACGGATTTCGGCCTCAAGACGGACTTTGTCTTCTGCGCTCATCTGGCCGAATTCCTTGAGGTAGCTGAGGGCCTCGTTGGCTTCACGGATGTTTGTGTACAGGGAGCCCCACTTGCCAAGATAAACGTCGTAGGTCTGGGCCTTGACCGTTGTTCCGCCATAAGAGATGTAAGACGGGATGTAGGCCATGGCGTTGAAGTTATAGGACGTGTACTTGAGTTCGTCGGTGAGAGCCTCCGTAAGTCCCAGCTGAGTGGGATAGGCGTTGTAATTCCAGAAGAAGGTGAACAGGTAGTTCACGGAGTATTCGGCATTGGCGGTATTTTCCCACATGGTGCGGGAAGACACGCTGCTGGTTGGAGTAAGGTCCAGGACACCGCTGCAGGAAACGGTGAAAGCAAGTGTCAGGGCAATAAGTATATTCTTTCTCATAATATCTTTCCTCCTCCTTTAGAATGTAAGGGTTATGCCGCCCATCACCAGGCGCTGCTGGGGATAATAACCGTTGTTAACACCCGGGGATTCGGGGTCTATACCCTCCGGAAGGCCGTCTATGGTGAACAGGTTCTGGCCTTCGGCAAAGATACGGAAGGCCTGGATGCCAAGTTTCTGGGTCCACTTCTTGGGGAAGGTGTAGCCAATCTGGGCGGTCTTGAGACGAACGTACTTGCCGCCACGGATCCAGAACGTGGAACAGAGGCCGTTGTCTCCGCCGTGATTGGTCTTGGCAAGGGTAAGACGCGGGAAAGTTCCATTAGGGTTGAACTCGGAGTAGGCGTTCTCCACAAGGAACAGAGGAGAGTTGCCGCCTTCCTTGAAGGTCTGAGTCCAGATGGTGTTGTCGTCGTTGTCGTTGTAGTAGGTACAGGTCATGGATATGTCAAAGAGGGCGCCGCCCGTGAACTGCAGGTTGAGGTCGAAACCCTTCCAGCCGGCATTGAAATTAAGGCCGTAGGTGAGTTCGGGACGGTTGCTTCGGCCGAAATAGCCTTTGTCGTCTTCGTCAATCTTGCCGTCACCGTTAAGGTCTACGTAGCGGATATCGCCAAGGTTGGGGCGGGTGCCGTACCAGGAAGAATTGTCAATCTCTTCCTCGGTCTTGTACAGGCCGTCGGCCTGCCAGCAGAGGATGCTGCCGTATGTGGTGCCGCTCACCTTCCGGTAATCCACGATGTTGGGGTCGTCGTTGTACTTGAGCCAGCGGGTCTTGGAGTAAGTAAGCGTCCCCGTCACCTCATAGTAGAAGGGGTCTCCCGCAAGGTCAAAGTGGTTATGGTGACGCACCAGGATATCAATACCCTTGGCATCAATCGAGTTGCCGTTCACCCACTCCGGATAGTAGCCGCCCATGGAAGAAGGGAAGCCGGTGCTCTGGTAGGTGAGCATGTCGTAGGTGTAGTTGTAGAAGCCGTCTATTTCCATGCCCAGAAGGCCGCCCCACAGGGAGAAGTCTACGCCCACGTTCCAGCTCTGGGTCTTTTCCCAGATGAGATTAGGGTTGGCGATTCCTTCCGTATAATAGGCGGGAACAATCTGAGCGGCGCCTCCGTACTGCCCGAGGGCGATGTTTCCGGACTTGGCGTAAGTGCTCAGGAAGGCGTATTCGGACACGCTGTCGTTACCGAGAAGGCCCACGCTTGCGCGGAGTTTGAGGTCGTCCAGCCAGGTGAGGCCCTTCATGAACTCTTCCTGTGACAGACGCCATCCCAGTGACACCGAAGGGAAGAATCCCCAGCGGGTCTTGGCCATGCCGGCAAACTTGTAGGAGCCGTCGTAGCGGCCGGTGAATTCGGCAAGGTATTTTTCGGCATAGTCGTAGCGTGCGCGGAACACGAAGCCAAGGCTGCGGGAAGCGCTGCTCCAGCCGCCGGCGGGAAGGCTTGTGCGAACAATGCCGTTGGAGAGTTCAGGCAGGGAGATGAAAGGAAGACTCTCCACATATGCGCTGAGGCCGTTCCCTTTATAGTCCCTGTATTCGGCAAGGGCCATGAGGTCAACGTTATTCTTGCCGAAACTGTTCACGTAATGGGCGCTTGCCTGCCCAACAATCTGCTGGGAGAACACGGCGCCTTCGCCAAGGTTGTTGATCTGCTCGGGATCCGGAGCGGGGTTGATGTCTGAGCCAAGATGGGGATTGTCCTTTCTTGCCTGCCATACCCAGCCGTCTTCCGTGCGCACCCTCTGCATCATGGTGTAGTGGGTGCTAAGGTTCTTGTCATAGCTCACGGAGTATCCGTAAGAGCCGGAAGCATTCAGGGAAAGGCCCTTTACCCACGGAATGCGCCATTCAAGGGCGGCGTTCACGTCTACGCCGGCACTGCGGTTTTTCTTGTAGCCGGACTCATATATGGCAGCAAGGGGGCTTACCAGGAAACTCTGGTTGTCCTGGACGGCGCCGGTGTAATAGCCGTCGTACATTACGGGAAGGTAAGGGTGCATCTGAACCGTCTGACGGGCAATTGAGAACCAGCCCACTTCGGTGGCGCCACCATCCGTACCACCGGAAAGGAAGGCGGGCGTGGAGCGGTTTCCAAGGACACCGGATATACCAACCTTGTAGCTGAGATGCTTGGATAGGTCTCCCTCAATGTTGGAGCGGATGTTGTAACGGCGATAATTGAAGCGGTCTATGTTACCCTTCTGGTCCATTATACCAACCGATGTGAAGAAACGGGCCTTGTCGGTGCCGCCCTGGATGGTGACATTGTGTTTCTGGGTGAGGCCGGTGCCGAACACCTTGTTCACATAGTCCACGTTGTCCCAGCCGTCACGGCCTTCACGCATGGCCTGGATGTTCTTCTGGGTGAAGTAAGGGACATAGTCCTTTGACGAGGCTATTTCACCGTTTGCCAGCTGGTCCATCATCTGGGCCACATTATAATAATAGGCAAACTGGGGGCCGTTCATAAACTGGGGGAAGTTGGCGTTCATGGATGCGCCCACGGAGCCGTTGTATGTAATGCGGGTGTCTCCCTTGTTACCTTTACGGGTAGTGACAACAATCACGCCGCCAGCGGCCTTAAGGCCGTACACGGCGGCGGAGGCGCCGTCCTTCAGAACGGATACGCTCTCTATATCGGCCGGGTCTATGTCATTGATATTGTCCACCGGGAAGCCGTCCACAACGTACGCCACACCGTACACGGAGCCGCGGATGCGAAGCGACGCCTGGTCAAGGCCGGGCTCACCGGATTCCTGCACGGAGGAGATACCGGAAAGCTTACCGGCAAGCACCTGTGACACGTTTGTGGCGGGGGCCTTAAGCAGTTCGTCGCCCTTTATGGCCGATACCGCCGCCGTGAGGGTTTCCTTCTTGGCGGTACCGTAACCGACCACCACTACGTCGTCAAGGTAGAGGGCATCCTCAGTCATCTGGACGTTGATGGGGTTTCGGCCGTCAAAAGTATGCTCCTGGGTAGCGAGACCCAGGCAAGAGAATTCAATGACGCTTCCTTTGGAAGCCTGCATGGAATATGTGCCGTCGGCACCGGTCATGGTACCCTGTGAGGTGCCTTTCACCAGCACGGTAACCCCGGGAAGCGGCGCGCCGTCCTGGTCGGTGACCTTTCCCCTCAGGGTTCCCTGGGCGAAGGCCGACTGGGCCAGGAGCAACCCGGCCACGACGGTAAACAACAATTTAAGAAATCCTTTCATACGTTATTGTTTAGATGCAATTTCTTCTAAGATGGTCCCTATCTGGTAAAGGGCGCGGGGAACGTGGAAGCAGCCCTTCCACTTGCCGCCCTTGAGCGGAAGCAGGACCTCTCCCCTGCGGTTGAGGTAACCGTACCATTCGGGGTATTCGTGGTCCTTGAAGTTGGTCCAGAGGTAGTCGTCAAGCTCAAGGAACCACTCCAGGGCCTCCTTGTTGCCGGTGAGCTGGTAGCCCTTGATCATGCAGATTGCAGCCTCAAGGTGTACCCACCAGAGCTTCTGGTCCCACTCCAGTTCCTGGGTGGGATAGCCCTTGCGGTCCATGAAGTAGAAGATGCCGCCGTACTCCTTGTCCCAGCCGTAGTTGATTACGCGGAGGGCTATCTCCATGCTCTTGTCAATTATGTCCTGCCTGTGTAGCCTGAGGCCAAGGTTCATCATGAACCACAGGGCCTCGAGGTCGTGGCCGGGGTTCACTTTTCGGCCCTCGAAGCAGTCTATGAGGGAGCCGTCCGGGGCAAGGTTCTCCACCATTACGCCAAGATCCGGCTGGTAGAAGACATCAAAGACCTCATGGAGGGCCTCCTCTATGGTTTTGTCCAGCAGGGACTTGTCTTCAATGATGGGCTCCACCTCCAGGGCCATGTTGCATATAATCATGGGAAGGGCGAAGTCTTTCATGGGACGGGTTCCGGGTACGCCCTTGGACCACTTTCCCTTAGGGTTTGAGCGGCGGTCCAGGATGCGCTGGAAGGTTTTGCGGGCAATTTCGGCATAATGTTCGCTGCCAGTTGCAACGGCAAGCTGGGCAAAAGCCATGCAGGCAAAAGTGTTGGAGAAAATGTTGTAGGGGGCTATGATGGGCTTTCCTTCCCTTGTGAGGGAGAAATAGAAGTCATAGTTGCCGTCATGGCCGAATTTTTCAAGGAATGCCGCACCCTGCTCTGCACAGGCAAGCCATTCGGGGTTTTTCTCCACTTTGTTATAAAGCATGGCGAACATCCACACTTCCCTGCCCTGGAGCCAGACGAACTTGTCCGTATCGAAAACGGAACCGTCACGGTTAAGGCAGGTGAAGTAGCCGCCGTATTCTTTGTCCTGGGACTTCTCAAGCCAGAAAGGTAAAACACTATCATACAATTCTTTACGGTAACGCTCCGCCATCCTGGCAAAATCAATTTGTGTCATTTAGATATAATCCCCGATTCAAGTGAACAGTGCAACAAGGGTGTAAGATTGTGAAGGCGCG
>R27__coassemble_634_pt1 | contig 20686 bp, 18 predicted proteins | sample R27__metabat2_high_PE_018 | metagenome-assembled genome bin R27
TTATTACGTTGTCACCCTCCGGAAGGGAGGAAGTAGCAAGCGTAAAGACCAGTTTCCCCTTTCCTTTGGGGCCGATATCAGGAATGGACTCTGCGGCAAGCGCCGGGGAATCAGGATCGGCCTTGAAAACGTGGAAGACGGACTTGCCGTTATTTGTCAGGGGAAAGGAGGCCGATAATTTTGAACCCGCCCTTACCGTCCCAAGACTTACGGTGCTCATCTCAAACGCCGGAATGGCACCCTTCTCTATGGCCTCCTTGCTCCAAAGGGCAAAGTTTTCCTGCGTCCAGGTGGCAACTTCAATGGAACCCTCGGCCGGAACCCCGTCAAGAACCGGCGTGGCCTTATACACGTTGAGCCCGTAAAGTGAAGGATCCGAATTAACGGTAAAGGCAATCTGAGCGGTTTTTCCTGCTGGGATGGGATTGGGGCTTACACTTACCTTAAGTTGCGGCGAGACGTCAGTAAAGGTTACGTTTAGGGGCTTTTTGCCAAGGTTGGCAACGTTGGCGGTTTCACTGACGGAAAGGCCCTGCTTGAGGTTACCGGTACTGAACTGCCGCGTCTTAAGACCCAAATCCCCGAGCCTCTCGGGGGAATAGAGTTGGCTCAGGGATTGTTTCTTTGGATGAACCACGCCGCGAAGGCGGAGAATTACCGGACGCCTTATGCCGGAAATATACACCGTAAGGGTTTTGTCAAAGGCCGTGGGACCGTCTTCGTTCTTATATGTGGCCGATATAGTGGCGCTTTGCCCGGGTTCAATCTTTGTCTTTGGGAAATCTACGCCTGTACAGCCGCAGGAAGACACCACTTCAAAGATTGCGATTGCCTCCGTGCCCTTGTTAGTGAGCGTAAAACTGCAGGAAAGAGGGCCGTCAGATACGGAAACATCCCCAAAGTCGTGAACGGTCTTGTCCCAATCCACAACCGCCTTGGGTTCATCGGCCAGATTCTCAGTATCCAATTCCACAAAGGAATCCACGGATGCAACGGCAGCCGCCTGAGACCTTCCTGTGCCGCACGTAGAGAGCGCCAGGGAGGCTATTATTGAGATAAATATCATTTTCATACGTACAAAGTTAGTCACAACTGTTTTCAAAATCAAATTTAATGCCTACCTTTGCCATCACGAAATTTTTCACATATTAATCATACAGTAGAAATGGCAAGAAAAATTAATCCCGAACTTTGTGTTTCCTGCGGTTCCTGCGCAGATGTTTGCCCCGTTGGAGCAATCACCGCCGGTGAGGCCGCTTATGAAATCAACGCAGACGAGTGCATCGACTGCGGCGCCTGCGAAGGCACCTGCCCTAACGAAGCCATCTCTGAGGCATAAAGCCTCTGAGAGGCTTCGCAGTAAAACGGCCAGAGACATAAGTCACTGGCCGTTTTACTATCTGCCTACGTTACCCCCCTCCCTAATCCCTCCCCCTCGGGGGGAGGGACGTACAGTGTAACTACTCTTTGAGTTTTCGCGGAATTTTAGTAATTTTGTACGATTATGGCAGAGATTACTAATACCACCTACAACGACGACGCCATCCAGACTCTGGAATGGAACGAACATATCCGCAGACGTGCCGGAATGTATATAGGCCGCCTGGGAAACGGTGACCGTCAGGGAGACGGCATCTATGTGCTACTGAAAGAAATTGTGGATAACTCCATAGACGAGTTCTCAATGGGCTACGGAAAGCGCATAGACATCACCATAGAGGACCAGACCGTGAGCGTACGTGACTACGGTCGCGGAATTCCCCTCAACAAGGTGGTAGACGCCACGTCAAAACTCAACACCGGCGGTAAGTTCGACGACACAAACTTCAAAAAGTCCGTAGGTATGAACGGCGTCGGCACCAAGGCCGTGAACGCCATGTCCGTAGACTTCTACGTGGCATCCTACCGTGACGGACAGTGCTCCTACGCCCGTTTCAGCCGCGGAGAACTCCTTGAAAGTGCCATTGTTCCCTCCAATGAGAAGAACGGCACCTACATCAAGTTCACCCCCGATGAAGAGATGTTCAACGGCTTCAGTTTCCATATGGAATTTGTGGAAACCATGGTCAAGAACTACTCCTACCTCAAGAAGGGCCTCACCCTCAATCTCAACGGTGTTCCCTACAAGAGCGAAAACGGCCTCCTGGACCTTGTCACGGAGAACATGAGCGAGACTCCCCTCTACCCTCTCATCCATCTTGAGGGAGAGGATATTGAGATAGTCCTCACCCACGGCAACAGTTACGGAGAGAACATCTCCAGTTTCGTAAACGGCCAGAACACCCGTGACGGCGGCACCCACCTTGCCGCATACCGTGAAGCCATAGCCAAAACCTTCAAGGACTTCTACAAGAAGGACTACAAGCCGGAGGATATCCGCCAGGGCATTGTGGGCGCCATCTCCATCCAGATCCAGGAGCCCATCTTCGAAGGCCAGACCAAGACCAAACTGGGCAGCACCTATATGTGGGAAAAGCAGGTGAAAGGGGCCGATGGCACCACTTCCACAGACCGCGGTCCCACCATCCGCACCTTCATTAATGACTTTGTGGCCAAGAACCTCAACGACTACCTCCATATGCATATGGACATAGTCCCCACCATTGAGGAAAAGATCAAGGCTTCACAGGCAGAGCGAGAGGAAATTGCCGGCGTCCAGAAGAAAACCCGTGAAAGGGCAAAGAAAACGGCCGTCTACAACCGTAAACTCCGTGACTGCCGCTACCATTACTGCGACAAAGTGGCCAAGGGCAAGGAAGACCTCAGGGAAAAGACCTCCATCTTCATAACGGAGGGCGACTCCGCATCCGGAACCATCACAAAGGTACGTGACGCCAACACCCAGGCCGTGTTCTCCCTCAGGGGAAAACCCATAAACTGCTTCAAGGAAAGCCGCAAGAAAGTGGCGGAAAACGAGGAACTGAACCTCCTCATAGCCGCCCTGGACGTGGAGGAGGATCTTGACAACCTCCGCTACAACAACATAATTGTTGCAACTGATGCCGATGACGACGGAATGCACATCCGTATGCTGGTCCTTACCTTCATAATGAAGTACTACCCTGACCTTATCCGCCGCGGCCACGTATATATCCTCCAGACTCCCCTTTTCCGCGTGAACAACAAGAAGGAGCGCGTGTACTGCTACTCCCCGGAAGAGAGGGACGCCGCCGCAAAGAAACTCAAAAACGGCGTTGAGATCACCCGGTTCAAGGGCCTTGGAGAAATCTCCTCCAACGAATTCGCAGATTTCATCGGGGAGAAGATGCGCCTTGACACCGTTAAACTGGCCGATGAAGAGTCCATCCAGGACATCATGGAGTTCTATATGGGCATAAACACCTATGAGCGCCAGCATTTCATTATGGACAACCTCCGCTCCGAAAAGGAACTGGAAGACGTAAATATCTAAACTATGGCTAAGAAAACTAAAGTCAAAACTACCGTCGGGCCCCGCTGGGCAAAGTTCTGCGGCTGGCTCCTCAGGAAAATGGGCTGGGAAAGCGTAGGCGGCCCCATGAAGGAGGAAAAGGCAATAGTCCTTGGTGTCCCCCACACCACCGTCTGGGACTTCCTTGTGAGTTACCTTTTCTACACCCAGTTTGGCAAAGTGGCCCACATAATGGTGAAGAAGAGTTTCTTCGTGTGGCCCCTGGGTCCCATCCTCAAGGCCTGCGGCGCAGTTCCCACAGACCTTTCAAGCCCCGCCACCACGGTAAAGAGCCTTATAGAAGTTATGGAAGACGTCCCGGAGTTCCACCTTGCGCTGGCTCCGGAAGGTTCCCGCTCCCTTGTTAAAAGATGGAAGAGCGGCTACCACCTCATCGCACGTGAAACCGGTGCCACCGTATACCTTGGATACTACGACTGGGGCCGGAAGAAAATATCGGTAGGCGAACCCTTTGAACTAACCGATGACCCTAAAGCGGATATGGAACGTATCTACGACCACTACCGTCCCATGGGCATCCAGGGCTATCACAAGGACCAGTTCGCCGTCCCTGAGAAGAAATCCTAAAACCCAAAACCCTTATGGCCAAGAAAATCAAGAGCCCGTACAAGGCATGGCGTAAGTACCGCTCCCGCGAGAACACGTGCACTACCCTGCACAAGGTCTTTGACTACGCCACAACCACTTACGCAAAAAGAGTCGCCTACCAGTACGTGGACGGCGGCCAGCAGTACACCTACGAGGAATTCCGCCGCAAGGTGAACCAACTCTCCATGCGCCTCACGCGCTTTGGAATCAAGCACGGTGACCGCGTGGCAATCCTCTCCCAGAATATGCCCAACTGGGTGGTGGCCTTCTTCGCCGCCACCGCCTACGGCCGTATAGTTGTCCCTATGCTGGCCGATGTCTCCGAGAACGAGGTAACCAACATCCTCACCCACTCTGAGTCCAAGGTGCTTTTCATTTCCCAGCGTATGATGGGAAAACTGAGCGAGGAATGCAGGAAGAAACTCACCCTTGTCATTGACATAGAGACCTTCGAGTTCATCAAGAAGGACGACCAGGACTTCAAGTGCAACGGCTGGGTGAAGGACCCTCAGCCCGATGACCTTGCCGCCATAATCTACACTTCCGGAACCACCGGAAAGGCAAAGGGCGTGATGCTGAGCCACCGCAACATCTGCGCAAACCTTGCTGCATCTTTCAAGGCAGAGCCTGCTTTCAAGAAGGACCGCTTCCTCAGTATCCTGCCCGCCGCGCACGTATATGAGATGAACGTTTCAACGCTGTACTCGTTCTACGTTGGCGCAACGTGCTACACTCTCCAGAAGCCGCCCACACCAACCATCCTTCTTGCGGCGATGAAGAAGGTGCACCCCACAATCGTGTGCTCCGTACCTCTTATCATAGAGAAGGTCATAAAGAACAGCGTATGGCCCACCATTCAGAAGAGCCGCGTCCTCTCCTGGGCCGATAAACACCTCCCGCACATCCTGCACTGGTTCATCGGCAAGCGTATTGTACGCACTTTCGGCGGCAAACTCAAGTTCTTCGGAATCGGAGGCGCCAAACTGGATCCCGCTGTGGAGCAGTTCCTGATAGACTGCCACTTCCCTTACGCTGTAGGATACGGCCTCACGGAAACGGCCCCGCTGGTGTGCAACGTGATGGTGAATAAGAAAAAGCACCTGGGTTCTATCGGCCCTGCTTCTTATAAGGTGGAGATAAGGCTTGACAACGTTAATCCCGCAAACGGTGAGGGAGAGATTGTGGTGCGCGGAGACAACGTTATGCTTGGCTACTACAAGGACCCTGAGCGTACCCTCCAGGTGATGGACGACCAAGGCTGGTTCCATACCAACGACGTAGCCTGTATGGATGAAAACGGCCTCTACTACATCAAGGGCCGCCTCAACAACACCATCCTGGGCCCTTCCGGAGAGAATATCTATCCAGAGGAGATTGAGCAGGTTATCAACAATATCGAAGGCGTCGAGGAATCCCTTGTTATGGAACGTGACGGCAAACTGGTTGCCCTTGTGAAGTTCCAGGACAATGCAATTGACTGGAACCAGGCCACGGAAGACAAGTGGTTCGAGGAACTGGAAGCCCGAAAGAAAGCCATCCTTGACTGGGTGAACAAGAAGGTGGGCAAAAACGCCAAGATCGGAGAGGTGGACGCCATGAAGGAGCCCTTCGAGAAAACCGCCACCCAGAAGATCCGCCGCTTCAAGTACAAGGACTCCCACGGCGACGAACCCGAGAAGCCGGAAGAGAAGAAAGAAGAAAAGGTTGAGTAAAATCAACCTTTTTTTGTGACCGGGAATAGTACTTTTTCTTTATTCGGCATCCTATATATAATGGAACTGGAAAAACTGTTCAAGGAATACTATCGCCCGCTGTGCCTGTATGCGCTCAGGTTCACCCTGGATACAGATGCGGCGGAGGATATAGTTCAGGAGTGCTTCACGGCGCTCCTGAGCCATCGGGCCGATAAACCTGTCCCCTATCTATACGCATCTGTGAGAAACCGTTCACTTATGTGGCTCAGGAGCAGAAAACCGATGGAAGAACTTCCTGAAGACCTGCCGATGGAGGATGCCATTGACAGGAGTATGGAGGATGCCAGGTTATGGGAAGCAGTGGAGAAACTGCCACTGCAAAGGCGAAAATGCCTTGTCATGTCAAAGCGTGACGGTATGAGTTATGCCGATATTGCAACTGAACTTGGCATTTCCCAAAACACAGTAAGGAACAACATCTCCAAGGCCCTGGACACCCTCCGGCATACTTTACCAGCCAGTCTGAATTTCATTTTATTGTTTTTCTGATGGTACTTTCCGGGCAATACCGCATCGTACATACGGAAACAATTGAAAACTATGAAACAATCCTTTGACTTTGTACTCACCCACTTCAAGGATGGGGTATTTGACTGGAAGAAAGGCTACCATTCAGTGTGTGGCCAAAAGCCACGCACTTTCAGGATAATGCCGTGGCTTTATGCCGCCGCTGCGGTGGCTCTTGCAGCGTTCATCTTTGTCAGGTACGAGAATCACACGGCCAGGTATTTGGCTTATGATACCGCTCAGTCCTTTACGCTTCCTGATGGAAGCAGGGTAATCCTGAAACCGGGATCGGAACTCTCCCTGAAGCCAAGACGCAATCCAAGAAGCGTAGAACTCACGGGCACAGCGCTCTTCTCAGTTGTGAAAGATCCTCAGAAGCCCTTCACGGTACACACTGACGTGTCATATATCAAGGTACTTGGAACCGTATTCCAAATTGCCGGCTCCAGGCTGGATGTCTTTGAGGGAAAAGTCCTTTTCTGCAATGCCGGTAATCCGGAAGGTATTGTAGTATCGGCTGGAGAATCGGCCTCAATCAGTGAAGGAGAGCCCCTGAAAGATGCACAGGCCCCTAACCCGGCGGTATGGGCAACCGGAAAGTTTGTCTATGAAGACACTCCGCTGGATACAGTCCTTGAGGAACTCTCGGCCTTTTTTGACACAAAACTCTACTGCCAGGACAGCGGGAAAAGGCTCACGGCGGAATTCGCTGCCGGGAGCAGCCTTGAAGATATAATCGGCCTAATAGAAACGGCCCTGGATGTAACAATAACGATAGAGAAATGAAAAGCAGATATATCTTAGTTTCCGTATTGATTCTTGCAACCGCTTCCTGCACAAAAGACAGGAACCCGCAGCCGCCTATGGGTTGGACTGCCCAGAACGTGGTTGACCGGATCTGCGGAGTATACACCCTGGAATCGGCCCAATGGGACGGAGCGCCACTTGATCTTGACGGAGACGGAATTGCCAGCCCTTCGTTTATGGAAGAACTTCTTTCCGGAGAGTGGCTGGGATATCAGGATCAGTACTGCGATGTGACTATATTCCCCGCAACCCGCCTTGACTCCCCCACCCAGATTAACGCATGCATTTACCACGGTGATTTCGGGGAAGACAGCAATGGCGGTTATTCACTTGACCACATTCAGTTTTACTACAAAGTGGACGTTGAAGGAGCATTGTCATTCGAATTCAATAAGGCTTCCGTCTATAGTTTCAGCGGAGAAAAAAAACGCAGGCTTGACAATGTCCAGGCAGGGTTTGAGGATGATTTGTTTGTGATAAGCGGAGATACGGAATACTTTGACCTCGTAAGCCAGACTGCCGTTCCAGGCAGGGAAACCTTCCGTTATAGAGGCATTTACACAAAGGAGAAACGGCAATGAGACGGACCATAACAGTACTTCTGAGCCTGGCCATATGCATTCAGATGAATGCGCAGTCAACGCTGAAAGAAGGGATGGAGATGCTCCGTCAACAATACGGAATAAGTTATATCTATGACTCTTCCCTGCCAATCCTGAGAAGTTATGACGGAGACAGGCTTAATGCCGGGACTCTTCAGGAAAACCTCTCGCGCCTTTTCATCGGCAGCGGAATTGACTTTATCGTCAAAGGCCGGCAGGTCATTCTCAAAAAGAAAAGGACATTAAGCCTCGAGGACAACTACAGCCTTTCCCAACCGGAACTCCTTGATTCTTCCGTTGTTGTAGACTGGAGGATGCCCATCCTTACCCATCCTGAGTCAGGGGCCCTCGGCATAACCAGGCTTACCGTTGAGCAGGCGCCGGTCCTTCTAGGTGAAAAGGATGTCCTCAAGACGCTGCAGATGCTCCCCGGAGTCCAGGCGGCAGCAGAAGGGTATGCCGGCATAAGCATCCGCGGAGGATACTCCGACGAAAGCCTCATCCTGCTTGACGGGGTCCCTGTTATGCAGGCCGATCACTTTCTGGGGCTCTTCTCCATATTCCCTGCCGAGTCTGTTGCAGAAGCAACTCTTTGGAAAGGAAACTTCCCTGCACGTTACGGAGGAAGGGCTTCCGGCATAGTGGACCTTCAGTCCGCATCCGGGAACCGTGACAAATGGCGGGGTGGGTTCTCCGTGGGGCTTCTCTCAGACAGATTCCACGCAGACGGCCCTATCGGCAATAAACTGTCCCTATCGGCCAGCGGAAGGGTCCTTCACACCTTCCTTGCCCAGCCCGTCACCGCATTGATGGACCAGGCGGGAAACTACTGGTTCTACGACCTCAATGCCCGCCTGGGCTGGTATTTGTCGGACAATGACAGGATTACCCTTTCCGGATACAACGGCTACGACCTACTTGACTTACATGAAAACTGGTACGAGTATGAGCATCGTTACGATGAGAACTATGACGCATACAATATCCGGACAAACAAGTACGACAAGAGCCAATATGGCTGGGGCACGTCTACGGTGGCGCTGTCCTGGCACCACAGGGATATCGGCCGTACAACCCTTGCTCTCTCCAATTCCAGTATGAGAACCTATTCCGACACAAGGTGGGAATATGACACTGACGGTGTCAAAACCGGGAAATACTGGAACTACGGCGCAGCCACTTCCCTCACCGGAATAGTCCTCAGAACAGACTGGAACATTGGTTATTTCTCCTTTGGAGGAGAATATACAAGGCATTTCCTGGAAAGTGACGGCCTGTCGTCCCTTAACACGGAAACAAGTTCCGACGGCAAAACAACCAGCCTTCCCTCCACAGTCGTAAAGCCTGAAACAATCCCGGCAAATGAAGCCGCCATTTATGCCGATGCTTCTATCCCCATAGGAAGCGCCGTCTGCATAAACCCCGGACTCCGGCTGAGTCTGTTTGAATCCTTGGGATCCATCAGGATACATCCAGAGCCAAGGTTATCAATAAAATGGCGCTCCGGGAATGGATGGGAGGCCGATGCAGGGTACTCCCGGATGGTGCAGTATTTCCACCGCATCCCTTCCGGATACAGTTCGTTCCCCACGGATTTCTGGCATCCCGTCTCCGGAAACGTCCAGCCCCTGATTTCAGACCAGATAAGCCTCTGCGGCCGATATGAGGGGCTCCCGGGATGGGAACTGTCGGCAGAACTGTACTACAAAATGCAGAGCGGCGTTGTGGATTATATTGATTCATATGCTCCCCTTGGGACCAGTCAGGCCCATTGGAGCGGCAGTGTGGCTTCCGGAAAAGGGAACGGAATGGGAATGGAACTGCTCGTAAGAAAAACTTCCGGGGCCTTGACCGGATGGCTCGGATATACGCTATCCGGAAGCACAAGAGTCTATCCTGAGGGCACCATCAACAATGGAATCCCCTTCCCATCCTCCACCGACAGGCGCCACAGGATTAATTTCTGCGCCACCTGGGCTGTGAATGAGGCGGTAGACATTACCCTGGCCTGGACTTTTGCATCCGGAAGTCCCATAACTATGCCTTTGAGAAGTACTGCCATTTATGATGAATCGCGGAAAAATGAGGACACCGTCCGCTACATTGATTACGCCCCGTCAAGGAACAATTACCGGCTTCCCCCTATCCACCGGGCCGATATAAGCGTGAATCTTAGAAAGCCCTTGAAACGGGGAGAAAGGATATGGACATTTGGACTGTACAATCTATACGGCGCCAATAATCCGGATTTCTTCCGTTATATGAAAACTACGGATACAATAATAGGTTCAGACTCCTACTATCCCGACAAGCCAGAAGGGACGCCTTTCCTCCGGACAGTATCATACCTTTTAGTCATCCCTACGGTATCTTTCTCCAGAAACTTCTGATAATGAAAACAGTACATATTATACCTCTTATATTATTCCTTGCTTCCTGCACTCACGATTATTTCCCCACAACCGGAAATGAGAACACCCTTATATGTATGAATGCAAGGCTAAATACGGCTGATACCCTTCATAAGGTCCAGATAAAAGGCTCTGACGTGAACCGCACCATAAGTATGACAGGAGCGGTTGTAACCCTGCAGGTAGGAGACGCCCCATCGGACACGGCGCAGGTGAGATCCGACGGATTTGCCTATTTCAACAGGACAATCAAGGCGGCCGATATTGTAACGCTGAGTTCCGGGAATGCCTCGGCCACCGTTTCCGGCCTTCAGGTTCCAGATGGCGTCATTTTGGATGCATCGTATTCCCTTACCGGTAAAAAAGCAACAGTAAAGGCAAGAATAAGGCGTAATCCGGATACTGATAACCTCTACATCCTCCAGTTGGTCACGCATCAGCACGCAATACGGGACAATGACAATGAAGTTCTTCTTGACAGGAGTACGATTTATACGTTGAATCTGGAATCATATCCGCTTCAAAAGTATCCAAGGATGTTTCTGGTAGATTCAGATGCCTTTTTGGACGGCGACTCCTGCGACATAACGGTTGAAGGCAATACTGACTTTCTTGGAGGTTTTAATAAGCATCATATGAGCAACAAGTACCGCCGTATAGAGGACAACCAGCAGATATTCGAGCCCGAATCATATACCCGCACCGTCCTTTTCTGTGTCAGGATATCGGCCCTTAACCGTGACGACTATTGGACATTAAGGTATCTTGTGGATGACCCGGCCTATGCTCTTGGGCCTAATCTCAATGGCGTCCTGTCAATGCTTCCCCTGGAAACGATCCCCAAGACATATCCAGGTAATGTAAGCGGAGGGATAGGACTTGTGTCCGTAAGAAGCGCCCTGGAGATACCTATTGCCAAATGGATATGCAATTACGATATCAATAACTACGACAACCCGGACGCTACTCCCCTTCCTCTACAATAAATAAAAAATCCCGCTCTCACCGAGCGGGATTTTTGTTTGCAAGTACGCTGATTACTCAGCAACTACATTGAACTTGAAGTTTGCCTTGATAGCCTTGTAAATCTTTACAGCGGCCTCGTACTCACCAACTTCCTTCACCTCACCGGCAAGGATGGTGATGTCCTTCTTGTCAATGTTCAGGCCCTTGGCGGCGAGTGCCTCGGCAAGGTCCATAGTGGTAACGCTGCCGTAGAGTTTGCCGCTCTCGGAGACCTTTACCTTCACTTCCAGAACCTGTGCGGAAACGGTGGCTGCAAGAGCCTCTGCATCTGCAACAAGTTTGGCCTCTTTGTGAGCGCGCTGACGAAGGGTCTCTGCGTGCTGCTTCTTCACGGACTCAGTTGCGGAAACTGCGAATCCCTGAGGAATGAGGTAGTTCATACCATAACCGGCCTTTACCTTTACAATTTCACCGGCATAGCCAAGGTTGGCTACATCTTTCTTGAGTAAAATTTCCATAAGGCAGATTATTTAAGAAGGTCAGTAACATACGGAAGAAGGGCCAGGGAGCGTGCACGCTTGATAGCCTGGGCAACCTTGCGCTGGAACTTCAGGGAAGTACCGGTGATGCGGCGGGGAAGGATCTTACCCTGCTCATTCAGGAACTTCTTGAGGAACTCAGGATCCTTGTAATCTACATACTTGATACCTGCCTTCTTGAAACGGCAGTATTTCTTCTTGCGAACCTCCACGGTAGGGGGATTCAGATAGCGGATTTCTTTGTTTTCGTTTGCCATAATTTTTTCCTCCTAATTACTCTGCTGCGGGAGCCTCTGCTGCGGGAGCGGCTTTGGCGGCCTTGTTAGCGCGACGACGCTCTGCGTATGCAACTGCATCCTTGTCGAGGGCGACGGTGAGGAAGCGGATGATGCGCTCATCGCGGTGATACTGGGTTTCAAGAGTGGCAACGAACTGTGAGTCTGCCTTAAACTCAATCAGGTAATAAAAACCTGTGGTCTTGTGCTGGATGGGATAAGCGAGCTGACGCAGGCCCCAATCCTCCTGGTACACAACCTCACCACCGTTGTCCGTGATGAGCTTGACGTACTTGGCAACCGCTTCCTTCATCTGGGCATCAGACAAAACGGGAGTTGCAATGAAAACGGTTTCGTACTGGTTAACCATTGTTTGTTAATTAATTGTTAATAAATAAGTTATCCTATTTTTGGCCTTTTTCCGGCCCAAAAAGGACTGCAAATATACGCATTAAATTCCTGAAAAACAAATTCTTTATTACATAAAATATGATTATATTTGTGGATACATATGGCTCAAGGAAAGACATTATGGCAGGGATTGGCTCAGGGATGGCTCCGGCTTCACGGACGCCTTCCCCTTTCATACCATCACGCCATGGCACGCTTCCTTGGATGGCTTGTACGCTGCGTAGTCCGCTATCGTACGGATGTAGTAAGGGATAACCTCAGGAATAGTTTCCCTGAAAAATCGGCCTCAGAACTGAAAGCCATTGAAAAGAAGTTTTACCATCACTTTGGGAACATCCTTACGGAAACCCTCTGGTTTGGCTCCTGCCGCGGAGACCGCGGCCGTAAGCGCCTCCGTGACAGCCATATTGTGGAAATCTCCAACCCGGAGGTCCTGAACCGTCTTTTCCGTGAACGCAAGCAGGTAATGATAATGCAGTCCCACGCCGGAAACTGGGAACTCATCGGCGGCATCCTCAATTACACCTACACGGAGCCTCTTGAAATAACCACCCACACCTTTGCAATCACCTACCTCCCCCTCCACAACAAGTTCTGGGACAGTTTTATAGGTGAAAACAGGCAGGCTCCCGTGGCCGATATGGACTTCACGGGATACGTCCCCTCCCAGCAGATTGCAAGGGTGGTCTTCTCAAACCGTGACAAGCACTTCTGCTACTCATTCATCACGGACCAGTTCCCCTACGGTCCCAACCGCAAGTACAGCCTCCGCTTTATGAACCGTGACACCGTCATAATGCCCGGAGCCGCCACAGTGGCGGCAAGGACTGATATGGCCGTCATCTACCTCAGTTTCCAGTGCAGGGAGGAAGGAGGCTATTCCATGACATTCGTCCCAATAACAGAACACGCCGGATCGATGGATCCGCTTGACATAACCCAGAAATACTTTAATCTCCTTGAAGAGGATATCAAGGCACAGCCCTGGAACTACCTCTGGACACACAGAAGATGGAAAAAAGAATAATAACATCAATCCTTGCTTTGGCAGTGGCGTTTTGCGCCGCCGCCCAGGAAAGCATCTATTACCTCCCCTCCACCACCATCACCGTGGAAGTGGAGGCGGAGCAGGAAACCTTCTTTGCCGGCCCCTACGCCGCCTTTGCAAAGAAACTCCTTGGAATTGACGTACGCCGTGCCGATGAAGTGACTTCCCGCGTTCTCAGCGCAACCATCACCCCCAAGGTGGAGGCCGACCGTAAATCGGCCACCCTCCTGGAGGCCGATGTCCCCGAACTTATGGCCCTGAGCACCCAGGGACTCATTTCCTTCGGGGAAAAGGGAGAACTTGGCGTAACCTGGCGCTTCCTTCCGCCTATGCGCGGGGATTTCACGGACAAGGGCCTTACCGGAGACACCAAGGTGGTTAAACGCATAGTCTACAAGACCATCCCCACGGACACTGCATTTGTCCGCGTCCCCGTTGAGGAGAAGTTCATAGAGACAAAGACCCTGGAAGACAGGGCCAAGGAAGCCGCAGACCACATCCTTTCACTCCGCGCCCAGCGCCTTGACATCGCTACAGGCAACACAGACGCCACTTTCTCCGGCGCCGCCATGGCCGACGCCCTCAAGGAAATACGTCAGATGGAGGAGGAATACCTTGCCATGTTCCGCGGCTACAGCCAGGTAAGGACACTCACGGCAAGTTTTGACGTGATTCCCCAGGCAAACGTCAAGAATCACCGCTACCTTGCTTTCCGCACGGACCCTGAGCGCGGCCTGGTGTCAAACGGCCGGGGCACGCCCTACTACATTGAACTGGAGCCGGAGGCCCTGGTGAGGGAAGAGGCCTCGCAATCGGCCAGGAAGGCAGGAAAGACAACCCAGATAAGATATCGCATCCCTATGATATGCAGGCTTACACTCACGGAAGACGGGCGTCCGCTTGTTGAGACCCGCGTTCCCGTGTACCAACTTGGAAAGGAAGCGTCATATCCCGTAAAAACAAATTAATAACATTATAGTATGAGCATCAAAGAACTTGAGCCGAGGATTGTATGGAATAACTTCTACAATCTTACACAGATCCCCCGCCCCTCAAAGCACGAGGGCAAAGTAATTGAATACCTCTACAACTGGGGCATCAGCCACGGTTTTGAAACCATCCGCGACAAAGGCGGCAACATCATCATCCGCGTTCCCGCAACTCCCGGTATGGAAAACAGGAGGGGCGTCATCATCCAGGGCCATATGGATATGGTTCCCCAGAAGACATCGGATTCTTCCCACGATTTCCTGAAGGACCCCATCAACGCCTACATCGACGGAGAATGGGTTACCGCAGACCGCACCACACTGGGTGCCGATAACGGTATGGGCGTAGCGCTTGGACTTTCCGCAATTGAGGACAAGTCCGTAAAGCACGGTCCCATCGAGATCCTTGTCACCTACGACGAAGAAACCGGCATGACCGGCGCCAACACCCTGGAGCCGGGCGTCCTCAAAGGCGACATCCTCATGAACCTTGACTCCGAACAGGAAGGCGAACTTTGCGTCGGCTGCGCCGGCGGCCTGGACGTATCGGCCACATTCAAATACCTCAAATACAATACGCCCGCGGGATATAAGGGCCTCAAGGTTACCGTAAAGGGCCTTCAGGGCGGCCATTCCGGAATGGACATCTCCCTTTACAGGGCAAACGCCAACAAGGCCGTTGCCAGGATGATCCTTCCCGCCATTGAACTACTTGGCGTAAAGGTGGTTTCCTTCACCGGCGGGTCCCTGCGTAACGCCATCCCGTTTGAGGCAGAGGCAGAACTTGTGGTCCCTGAGGAGAACCTTGCGGCAGTACGCCAGATGATAGAGAGCGAATTTGGCCGTATCAAGGCCGAATTCAAGGAGAGCGACCCTACCGCCACCCTTATCGTGGAAGAATGTGAAGCCGCGCCCAAGCACATCCAGCCTTCAGTTATGCTCCGCGCCGTGAAGGCAATGCTGGCCTGCCCTTCCGGAGTTATCCGTATGTCCCGCACCATGAAGGGCCTCACTGAGACCTCCATCAATATGGCCATTGTACGCACAGAGAAGGGCAAGATCACCATCCACAGCCTTATGCGCAGTTCCGTCAACAGCGCCAAGGCAGCCCTTGCAAACCGCGTGCGCTGCATCTTTGAACTTGCCGGCGCCGATGACATCCAGTTTGCCGGCGGCTACAGCGGCTGGACACCCAAACTTGACACTCCCATGAACAAGATTATGATGGAGCAGTACAAGAAGGTGACCGGAGAGGATATGGAGATCATGGCCACCCACGGCGGCCTTGAGTGCGCACTCCTCGGAGCCAAGTATCCCAATTGGGAAATGGTTTCCGTAGGTCCCACCATCAAATATCCCCACAGCCCGGATGAAAAAGTGAACATCGCCTCCGTAGCCCGCACCTGGGAATATCTGAAGGCCGTTCTTGAAAATGTACCCGTGAAATAGTTTTATAGTTTATTATGTTTAAAGGACAACCCAAAGGATTATTCGCCCTTGCCCTTGCCAACACCGGCGAGCGCTTCGGTTACTATACCATGATTGCGGTGTTTGCCCTCTTCCTAAGGGCAAACTTCGGCCTTTCCGCCGGTACCGCAGGCACAATCTACTCCTCATTCCTGATGCTGGTGTACTTCTTCCCCCTCATCGGAGGTATCCTGGCCGATAAATTCGGCTTCGGGAAAATGGTCACCACCGGCATCGTGATCATGTTTGCAGGTTACCTGCTTCTTTCCATTCCCCTTGGAAGCGGCACCGTAGCCCTTGTGGCAATGCTTGCGGCGCTTCTTCTTATAGGCTTCGGCACGGGTCTATTCAAGGGTAACCTCCAGGTTATGGTAGGTGACCTCTACAATGACCCCCAGTATGCCTCAAAGCGTGATTCCGGCTTCTCCCTCTTCTATATGGCCATCAATATCGGCGCCCTCTTTGCCCCTACCGCAGCCATCAGGATCAGGGAATGGGCAATGACACTTGGCTTTGACGGAAACGCCGCCTACCACTTCTCATTTGCAGTGGCCTGCGTATCCCTTATAGTTTCAATTGCCATCTACTACGCATTCCGCGGCTGGTTCAAGCACGTAGAAGGCGGTCACGCAAAGGGAGAGAAGGCCCAGGTTGTGGACACCCTCACCCCGGAGCAGACCAAAAAGCGTATGGTGGCCCTCTTCCTGGTGTTCGCCGTTGTTATCTTCTTCTGGATGAGTTTCCACCAGAACGGCCTCACCCTCACTTATTTTGCCGATGAATTCACGGAGCGCAGCGCTTCCGGCATTGCCTCCATGCCCTTCAACGTATTCAACCTTGTGGCAGTGATCGCAATTGTGTATGCCCTCTTCTCCATCTTTGACAAGGAGACTTCCAAGAATGGCAAGTGGATCGGCGTCGGCGTAGTGGCCCTTGCCTGCGCATACCTTGTGTGGCAGTACACCCGCCTTTCCGGCAGCATAGAGATCAGCGCCCCTATCTTCCAGCACTTCAACCCGTTCTATGTAGTTGCCCTCACACCTGTCTCCATGGCCATTTTCGGCGCCCTGGCGGCAAAGGGCAAGGAGCCCAGCGCTCCCAGAAAGATCGCATACGGTATGCTGGTAGCCGCAGTGGCCTTCGGCCTTATGGCGTTCGCTTCTATCGGCCTTAATACCCCTGCATATCAGGCAACTGTACGCGGCGGCGTGGAAGAGACCCTGGTTTCTCCCTACTGGCTTATCACCGTATATCTTATCCTCACCTTCGGAGAACTTCTCCTGAGCCCTATGGGCATTTCCTTCGTTTCCAAGGTTGCCCCGCCCAAGTACAAGGGTATGATGATGGGTATGTGGTTTGTTGCTACGGCCCTAGGTAACTTCCTTGTCCAGGTTGGCGGTCACCTCTGGGGTCCCCTGCCCCTGTGGGTTGTCTGGAGCGTATTCCTTGGCGTCTGCGTCATCTCCGCCATCTTTATGTTCTCCATGATGAAAAAGTTAGAGGCAGCCACGGAATAACGTGCCGCGAATGTACATTATATCAGGCCCAAACGGCTCCGGGAAGACAACGGCTTCTTACAGCATTCTCCCGGAGCTGCTGGACTGCAGTGAATTTGTGAACTCGGATGAGTTTGCAAAGCACCTCTCGCCTTTTGCGCCGGAGGGGGCCTACATCACTGCAAGCCGCCTGATGCTTAAAAAGGTGCAGTACATCTTTGACCGCAGGGAGGACTTCTGCATAGAGACCACCCTAGCTACGCGCGCCCTTATCAAGATGACCCGCAAGGCCCAGGAACTTGGGTACTATGTGACGGTTCTCTACCTTTGGCTGGAAAGCCCGGATATGGCGGTCCAGAGGGTAGCAAACAGGGTCCTTGCCGGCGGCCACGACGTCCCGGAGGAGACCATCCGCCGCCGCTATCGTATGGGCGTGTACTATCTTTTCAACGGCTATATGCAAACCTGCGACAAATGGATCCTGGCTGATAATTCACGCCCTCCGTTTGCAATCATAGCGGAAGGCACCAAGAAGGGTTTCGCCATACGTGATATGGAAAAGTACCAGAAGGTGAAAGCCGTCATAAGCGACACCTCTGAGCCCCTCCAGCACACGGAAAATACCGCAGAACTCATAATCAAGGAACTCTCGAAGGCTCCCCTTGCCCACGACGGCGTTCCCTACCATAGCACGGATGATACAAAGTAAGCAGTATTATTTAGACATATTCAAGGTGGATGTCCCGCTTCTTGACGCCGTCATTGCAGAAGGCCTCAGAGGCGGCGGAAGTTACTCCGACCTATACTTTGAAAACACCAGTTACGGCTCTCTCCTCCTGAGGGACGGCGCCGTGACTTCCGGCGGCTGCCATATAGATTACGGGGTTGGCGTACGCGTCCTTTCCGGAGAAAAGACCGGCTACGCATATTCAGAGAGCACCCTCAAGGCCGATATCCTTGCCTGCGCCCGCGCCGCCGCCCAGATTGCCGACGGCCCATGCGAGGTAAACCCCTACGGCACCCGTAACCCCAGCCGCGGGGAACCAAATCCGGCCGCCGACCGCGATCCGGTTCAAAAGAACTGGAGGGAACTCCCTATGGCTGGTTTCCTCCCCTTCCTGCAGGCCCTGGATGCCGATGTCCGCTCCAGGGACAACCGCATCCGTAAGGTGATAGTGAACCTTGCTTTTTCTGTAAGCGATGTCCTTATGTACAACAGCGCGCGGGAACTCAAGTATGAGACAAGGCCGATGGGAAGCATTTCCGTAAGCGCCGTCTTTGAGAGCGGCGGCGCCGTGGAGAACAAGTCCACCTCCCGAAGTTTCCGCTGCGGAGCAGAGATGCTTTCGCCCGCCCTGGCCGCAGAAATGGCATCCGACATAGTAAAAGGCATAGACGACCGCTTTGCTGCAAAGCGTCCCGAAGGCGGCCGTATGCCCGTAGTGATGGGCGCCGGCGCTTCAGGCATCCTTCTCCACGAGGCCATGGGCCACGCCTTCGAGGCCGATTTCAACCGCAAGGGCACATCCATCTTTGCCGACAAAATGGGCGCCAGGATATGCCCTGAAGGCATTAATATAATTGACGACGGCACTCTCCAGGGAAACCGCGGATCCCTTAACTTTGACGACGAAGGCATTCCCGGACAGAAGACATATATGGTGGAGGACGGCGTTCTGTCGTCATATCTCCACGACCGAATATCGGCCGCCCATTACGGGGTAAAACCCACGGGTAACGGCCGCCGTGAAAGTTTCCGCTACGCTCCCATTCCAAGGATGAGGTCAACCTATATGGAAAGCGGAACGGCCAAAGCGGCAGACCTAATTGCAGAGGTCCGGAAGGGCATTTTTGTGGATGAATTCTCAAACGGCCAGGTGCAGATAGGGGAAGGAGATTTCACCTTCTACGTAAAGTCCGGCTACATGATAGAAAACGGCCGCCTCACAATGCCCGTGAAGGATATCAACATAATTGGGAACGGTCCCGCGGCCCTTGCCGATATCCGCGGCGTGGCCGATGACCTGGTGGTGGACCCCGGCGCCTGGACCTGCGGCAAAGAGCAGTCCGTGCCCGTGAGCTGCGGCATTCCCACCGTACTTATCGGCAACCTAACTGTAGGAGGTCAGTGATGATGGATATAAAGGAGTTAAATAAAACGCTGGAATTTGCGCTTGAACAGGGTGCGCAGCAGGTGCGCCTCACCTACAGCAAATCCGTGATGAATCTCACGGGAATCCTGAACGGGGAGGTGGACAAGACCGCCTATGCCCTGGACCAGAGCCTGCAACTCCAACTCTTTGTGGACGGAAGATTCGGGACCTTCTCAAGTAACCGCCTGGAAGAGAAAGAACTGCAGGCGTTTATCCGCAGTTCCATAGATACGGTAAGGATGCTGGAGCCGGATGAAAACAGGAGTCTTCCGGATCCCGCGCGCCTTGTAAAGGACGCCGTCACGGGAAAGGAACTGGGGCTCTACGATCCTTCCTATGAAAGCCTTACATCGGCCCGGAGGAAAGAAATGGCGCTGCGTTCCTCCTTCTGGTCCAGGAAGGAAGAACTGGAAAACGGTTTTACCGTTATTGCAGAGGAAGGAGAATACTCCGACAGCCTCTTTGACAGCATCACCATTGACTCCCAGGGCCTATTTGCGCGCCATACGGAGACTTCCTTAGAGATTGGCTACGAAGCCACCGTGGAGGACGCCCACGGCAACCACTACTCAAATATCTGGTGGGACGCGGCGCCCCTGCTTAAAGACCTTAAACTGGACACCTGCTCAAAAACCGCAATAGAGAGGGCATCGGCCGCACTATTTCCCGTGGAAATTGACAGTTGCCGCACTAACCTCATAGTGGACTCCGAGTGCGCCGGAAAACTGGTCACTCCCCTTCTCAATGCCCTTGGAGGGTTTGCAGTTCAGCAAAAGAACTCTTTCCTTGCCGATAAACTGGGGAAGAAGATCTTCCCGGAGAGCCTTTCCATAATAGACCTCCCCCGCGTTCCGGGGCAGACCGGCTGCCGCCTCTTTGACAGCGAGGGCGTTGCCACAAGGGACCTTCCGGTAATTGAGAACGGCGTTGTGAAGACCTTCTTCATAAACACGTATATCGGCCATAAGATGGGCGTAGAGCCCACCATTGAAGATGCCACAAGGGTGAAACTGATGCCCGTTGGTGACTGCATCACCCAGGAGGAACTCCTTCAGAAGATAGGAGACGGTATTCTTGTCACCGGTTTTAACGGAGGCAATTCCAACGCCGCAACGGGCAACTTCTCATACGGAATAGAGGGATTCCTTATCCGCGGCGGAAAGAAGGTTCATCCCGTAAGGGAGATGCTCATAACCGGTGATTTCATATCCCTATGGAACAG
>R27__coassemble_636_pt1 | contig 20677 bp, 18 predicted proteins | sample R27__metabat2_high_PE_018 | metagenome-assembled genome bin R27
GCACCTTGATGATGTCGATGTTCTTCCACTCGTTGAAGCCGCCGATGTTGTAGGTTTCGGCAATCTTGCCCTCATGGAAAATCACGTCAATGGCGCGGGCGTGGTCCTCTACGTACAGCCAGTCACGCACGTTCTCTCCCTTTCCGTACACCGGCAGGGGTTTCCTGTGCCGAATGTTGTTGATAAACAGCGGGATAAGCTTCTCCGGGAACTGGTACGGGCCGTAGTTGTTGGAGCAGTTTGTGACAATTGTGGGCATGCCGAAGGTGTCGTGGAATGCCCTCACAAAGTGGTCCGAGCTTGCCTTTGCGGCCGAATACGGGCTGTGCGGCTGGTACTTGAGATCCTCCGTGAAGAACTTCTCTCCATAGGCAAGGTGGTGCTTGCCGCTGGAAGCCTTTGTTGTGAACGGAGGCTCAATGCCCTCAGGATTTGTCATCTCAAGGGCACCGTAAACTTCGTCGGTGGAGATGTGATAGAACCTCTTGCCTTCGTACTTCTCCGGAAGGCTCTCCCAATAGGCCTTGGCGGCCTGGAGCAGGCTAAGCGTACCCATGACATTGGTCTGGGCAAAGGTGAAGGGATCCTTAATGGAGCGGTCTACGTGGGATTCGGCCGCAAGGTGGATGATGCCGTCCACGTGCTCTTCCTGCATGAGCCGAAGGACTCCCTCAAAATCGCAGATGTCCATCTTCACAAAGCGGTAGTTGGGCCTGTCCTCAATGTCCTTGAGGTTGGCAAGGTTTCCCGCATAGGTGAGCTTGTCAAGGTTGATGATCCTGTATTCAGGGTACTTGTTTACAAACAGCCTTACAACATGGCTGCCGATGAATCCGGCTCCGCCGGTAATTATAATAGTGCGTTTCATATTTTCTCTAAGTATTCCGGTGGAATCTGGGATACTACCACCACGGTCACGCCCTCTACGCAAACAAGGAGTTCGCGGGAGCGTCTGATGCGCTTCACATAGCCTTCGGCCCCTTTATAAGGCCCGGCAATCACCCTCACCTTGTCCCCTTGGTGGTACTCAGGGCGGTCTTCGCCCAGCACCCGGAGGTTGCCGTCCTTGATGGAAGTTACAAGCATAAAGGCCTTCATCTCACTGTCCTTCACGGGGCCGGGATCCTTTCCCTCTGCGTCCTTGTAGTACATGAACCAGTCGTTGTTCTGGTATTTGAAATCTACAAGTTCCTTGATGGGGCAGTTCACAAAAAGAAGGCTTCTGACAAGCGGCACTTCCTTCCTCACAACCCTGGTGCCCTCATAACTCTCCTCCACGGTGTATGCCCTGAAGGTTTCCCAGCCCTTTTTGGAGAAGGCGTCCTGAAGCCCCGGAAGGTTCTTGAACACCGTGAGCGCAAACCAGAATATTTCCCTCTTTTTTGCCATAGAAATGTGGCAATTGACACCTTGGTACACATCTCCCAGTCCCCGCCCCCATAAAGAGTGCAGGTACCGGAAGGTCCTCATCGTTGTCTCTCTCTTCAATTCCAGACAACCGGCTCACCTTCCCAGGAGTTTTGCCAATTGGACCCTTACCAAACAGGATGCTATTTGCCAGTAACAAAGATATGAAATTATAACCAAACTAGCAAAAAAATGGGCCGTCTTTTAGACGGTCCATTCAATAATTTACGATTTGAAACAATTCGAAATTTCCGCAACTATTTTAAAAACGTATATAGCCCATCAGCCACACCTCATTGTATTGAGGATTTGCCAGGACTTTATTGTTATGATACCTGTATTCCACCTGGAAATTGAGATTCTTGTGAAGGCGGAAGTTAAGGCAGGCGGAAATAAGGTCATGCGTGGACTCCGGAGTGCCTGCTGCGCGGAACTCGTCCCATTTGGCGTAAACCTTGAGCCAAGGGAGGACGGGAACGCCCACGGTCACATAGAAAGCATCGGCCGCACCGCTCTCTGCTACTTCCCCGCCAATTGCGGTGGCGTATTCGGCACGTACTGTCCAGTTGTTGTAGTCGTACTTAAGGCCGGCGCTGATGCGCTCACGCTTAAGGTCTGTGCCTTCTGCGTTCCTCCAGTAACCGGTCCAGCCAAAGGCACCAATGCACAGGCCCGGGATGGGCTGGAACTGGATGGTCCCTATGATGTCCTTTGCGCGGTTAACATCGGCCACATTGATGCCCTGGCCGTTGTAAACGCCTAACTGATAGTGCAGGAGCCTGTACTTTTTCTCACCGATGGGGAAAAGGTCACCCTGGATCTGGATACCAACGTCACGGCCGCCCATATTGGCCTCGCCAAGACGGTCTCCCATACCTGCGAACTTCTGGACAAGGAGGGAGAAATCACCCACGCCCACGTCCCAGGGGTTCATAGGGTTCTCAAAGGTGAATGCGCGCTTGAACTGGCCCATCTTTATGGAGAACTCCTTCCAGTGAGCCCACTCAATGAAGAAGTCCTTCACGTGAGGGCTGGTTCCGTTGGCCTGGAACTGGATGCGGTACTTGAAGTCATTGAAGATGCTGCCGTCCACATACAGACGGATGAGCCTGCAGTTGAAACCGGGGCCGCCGTTTGCGGTTGCAAGGTCACTGTACTTGTAACCTCCAATGATGTAGCCTCCAACCTTTGGAACACTGGCAAAGCCGGTCTGTTTGTAACTGTACTTGGGAGTGGTGTCCTCCCCTTGCGCAAATGCACTGACCGTTACCATCAGTGCCGCTGCTATGAGGATAAGTTTTTTCATATTATGCAAATTATGCAAACGGGAATAACTTAGTAAGCCAGAAATAACCCAGCACAAAGCCCACGAGGCCAATCACAAGGCCCACCTTGGTCATGTCCTTGGTCTCTACCATGCCGGTGGAAGCCGCAATGGCGTTAGGAGGCGTTGAGATGGGGAACAGCATGGCTATTGATGCGCAAACGGCAATGAAGATGATCATTGCACTGGTGCCGCCCATTGCAAGGAACTGAGCGTTGTTTGCAGCCTCAGGGTCTGCCATACCGTTGGCAACCACAATAAGGATAGGGATTAGAAGGGCTGCAGTTGCAGAGTTTGAGATGAAGTTACTGAGGAAGTAGCACACAAGGCCCGCGATTATAAGGACTACCACAACGCTCATACTTCCAAACGGAATGGCCTGGATAAGGACCTTTGCAAGGCCGGTATCCTGCAGGCAGTAACCAAGGCAGAAGCCGCCGGCTACAAGCCAAAGGACCGTCCAGTTGATCTCCTTGATCTCATTCTTTCCAAAGAGGCCTGTAGCGGTGAAAACGCCAAGGGGAATGAGGGCCACAATGTTGGAATTGATGTGGGTAAGTTGCTCTGTTGCCCAGAGGAGGATGGTTCCCACAAAGGTAATCCACACAACGTATAACTTCCAGTCTTTCTTTTGGTTACTCTCAGGTATCTCAAGCACAAGTTTCTTTGTCTTGAAGGGGAACATTATCCTCAGCACAATCCAGGCAATCACAATCATGATAATCACGTAAGGAATCATATGGACGCACCACTCGCCAAATGAAACGTCAATGCCGGCCTGCTCCAGCGCACCCTTTGCGGTAGCGTTGGGAGGAGTGCCGATAGGCGTTCCAATACCTCCAAGGTTGGCTGCCACGGGGATGGATAGCGCCAGGCCGATCTTGCCCTTGTCGTCGGCCGGAAGCTTTGAAAGCACCGGGGTGAGGAGGGCCAGCATCATTGCGGCTGTGGCGGTGTTTGACATAAACATTGAGAAGATGGAGATCATGATGAGGAAGCCCAGCAGAACTATCTCAGGCTTAGTGCCGAAGAGTTTCAGGAGGGCGCGGGCAAGGGTCACGTCAAGGCCGTATTTCTCGGCCATAATTGCCAGCACAAAGCCGCCCAGGAACAGCATCACCACGGGGTCTGCCATAGAACTCATAATGCGGCCGTAGGGCACCAGGGTGCCGTACTGGGGATTGCAGAAAAGGCCGATTCCCTTGTTTGACACCGTAAGCAGCGCAATCACAATCACCAGCAGGGACGTGGCCCAGTTGGGGATAATCTCAAATATCCACATAAGGGCTGCAAACACAAACAGGGCTATCACCCTCTGCTGTACCACGGTGAGGGCCTCAATCCCGAAGAAACTTGTGGGGACGGCCCAGAGGAAAATGAAAATGAGGAGCACCAGGGGCAGGAACACCCACATTTTTGCGTTGAATTTCTTTTCCATTTCTATCTTTTATTTTTCGTATTCAAAACGTATGTCTACGGGGATTTTCTCCAGTTCAAGGTTCACTACGTCCTGCTGGATGGCCTGGGGCACAAATGCGTATGTGCCTGCAAACTCAACGGCGGCATCATAGTCTCCACCGGCCTGGATGCCCTTTATGGCATCGCTGAGAGCCTGGAGGGCCTCAACGGTCTTGGCGTAGTCAATCTTGTACTTTCCGGAAACCTTGCGGGTGATTGCGCCCTTCTCAGTGAGGTAGTTATACACTATGAGGTTTGCGCGGCCGGTTGCATCGGCAAAACCAAAACGCGCGGAACGGATGGTATTGGCCACAAACGTTGCAAGGATGTCCTGCTTTGTGATGAGGGCGCTGATGCGGTTCTCATCCACCAACTGGGCAGCCAGAAGCGCTCCAAGGACATTAGCCTCCGCTTTCTCAAACGTGAGGGCTTCGTTCCCCAGGGCGTGGTTTCTTTCCACCATGTTCTTTGCAATCTCGCGGAACACTATCCCCCACCAGAAGGCGTTGGCGTCAAGATGGGCGCGGTCATCGCCTTCAAAAAGGAGCATTCCGGCCGGGAAGACGGTGCGGTTGTACTTCTCCCTGATAATATTGCCGAAGATGATGGCGCGGTTGCCGGAAACATTGCAGCCTATATTCTTGTAACCCGCGTTGGGATAACCTCCGTAATAGATCACGTCGCAGGCATACACCTTTGAACTGAATTCCGGGTCCAGGCCGGGAACATAGGCGCACACCTCCTTGATGAGGTTTGTGCGTTCCTCGTTCTTAAGGAGCACGTATGCGCCGTATGAAGCCTTGATGCCGTATAGTTCGTCGTCAATTGCTTCATTGGGGCCGATGACAAGGTCCATCTTGCTGTCCGTCATCTGCTCCCAGGCACGCTCGCTGGCCATATAATTGTCCGTGAGAACGTCCTCTGCCTTTGCAAGGAGGTATTCCCGGACGCTTTCCTTGATGGTAATATCGGCCGCAGCCTTAAGAAGGTCTGAGATCTTGCGGACTTCCTCTGCGTAGGCATCGTGGTACCACACAACCTCAAGGGTGCGGTCTTCCTTCCTGCGAATGATGGTGTAAGGGCTTTCCTTTGCGGGATCCTTAAGGGCGCGGAACTCTTCCTCCGTCATATCGGCCGGATAGAACTTTGCGCCAAGGGGCTTCTTGCCGTATCCGTAGATGAAGGGTTCTCCGTCTATGCGGTTCCAGGGGCCGTAGTTCACGTAAGCGAACTCTTTCTCTGCGGAATCCTGAAGGCCGTCGAAGGTGGATTTAGGGCCGAAATTCTGCTTCCAGTAGATTGCATCGGCCTGGTCTGCGGCAAATCTGTAGAGGTTCAGGACCTCCTTTCCGTTATCGGTGATGCCGGAAAGATCCGGTGCGGGGATTGTTACCAGCGCATAGTTTTCCAGCAGACGGGCCGCCTTTGTGCGTCCTCCCCCGCAGGAGGAGACCGTGGCCACCGCCGCTATAACAGCAAGCGCTGCAATGAGCTTTCTCATAAAGATGGTTTATGTTTTATTTAGCCTACAAATTTACGCATTTTCAATGGCATAAACAATACAAAAAAAATGGCCGGCGCAGTGGCCGGCCATTTTTGTGACATTGAAAAATTAAATCGTTCCCTGCTCCAGCATTGCCGTAGCAACCTTCATGAAGCCGGCGATGTTTGCGCCCTTGACGTAGTCTACGCTGCCGTCAGGCTGAGTGCCGTACTTAACGCACTGCTCATGGATGGACTTCATGATGAAGTGAAGTTTCTCATCAACCTCAGCACCGCTCCAGGAGATGTGCTCTGCGTTCTGGGTCATTTCCAGGCCGGAAGTGGCCACGCCGCCTGCGTTCACGGCCTTGCCAGGGGCGAAGAGGATGCCGTTATGCTGGAAGAAATGAATGGCTCCGGGCTGGCAGCCCATATTGGAGACCTCGCAGCAGCACCAGCAGCCGTTGGCCTTCAGTTCCTTTGCATCATCCTCTGAAAGTTCATTCTGGAAGGCGCAGGGAAGGGCGATGTCCACGGGGATGCTCCAGGACTTCTTGCCGGGAGTGAACTTTGCAAGTTCAGGGAACTTAGTTGCCATATCCTCCACCTTGTTGCGGTTGGAGGCACGCATAACCAGCATATAGTCAATCATTTCCGGGGTAATGCCGCCGGGGATTTCGCATACGCCGTCGGGGCCGCTGATGGCAACAACCTTTGCGCCAAGTTCGCGGGCCTTTGTTGCGGCGCCCCAGGCAACGTTACCAAAGCCGGAGAGGGCCACGCGGCAGCCCTTGATGTCCTTGCCGGCCTTCTGGAGAAGGTGCTGGGTAAAGTACAGTGCGCCAAAGCCGGTGGCCTCAGGCCTGAGAATGGAGCCGCCCCATGTGCCGCCCTTACCGGTAAGGACACCTGTGTTGTACTGGCGGGCCAGTTTCTTGTACATTCCGTAGAGGTAGCCAATTTCACGGCCGCCAACGCCAACATCACCTGCAGGGATATCCTGATCCGGGCCGATGCAGTTCCAAAGTTCCAGCATGAACGCCTGGCAGAAACGCATGATTTCGTCGTTGGACTTACCCACGGGGTCAAAGTCAGAGCCGCCCTTTGCGCCACCCATAGGAAGGGTTGTGAGGGCGTTTTTGAAGGTCTGTTCAAAGCCCAGGAACTTGAGCATTGAAGGGGTCACGGCCCTATGGAAACGGAGACCGCCCTTGTAAGGGCCGATAGCACTGTTGAACTGGATCCTGTAGCCGGTGTTGGTCTGGACCTCACCACGGTCATCTATCCAAGTAACGCGGAAAGAGAAGATGCGGTCCGGCTCCACCAGACGCTCAACTATCTTTGCCTGCTCAAACTCAGGATGCTGATTGTACACATCCTCAATAGATTCCAGAACTTCCTGAACAGCCTGCAGATACTCCTTCTCTCCGGGGTACTTGGCCTGAAGGCGTGCCATAATGTCCGTTGTTTTCATATCAGTTTTTAATTAAGTGTTATAATTTGTCTTACAAATTTACACAAGAAAAAGCATTTTCCCAACTATTTTTTACGTTTAGTGGGACGGACCACAAACTGGATGTCTATGTCCTCGATGGAGTAGCCTTTGAACTTGCGGCGGCCAAGATGCTCCTCCACTATGGCCGATAATTCCTCGTCCACAACATCCCTGTAAGTGTGGTTTTCACGGTCATAGAGATGCACGTGCGCCTCCGGGATGGCGTCAAAGAACATCTTGCCGGCGGCGGAGAGGCGCCGGGCATAAATGTGATTGTCAGATAGTTCAGAAAGGATATTGTACACGGACGCCACGGTCACTTTCACGCCGGCTTCCCGGAACCTTTCCACAACCTGGTCAGGCGATGCGTGGACCAGGTCCATCATCACGGTGTGTACGGCAATCCTGGGGCGCGTGGCCTTGAGGCCGTGCCGGTGAAGCTGCGTCTTGAACTCCTCAACGCTGCGGACGCCTTTCTGGGGTTTTACTGCCATTATTTAAGAAGTGACTTAGCGTTAGCGATGGCCTCCGGAGTAATCACGGAGCCGGAAAGCATACGGGCAATCTCCTGCACGCGGCCATCGGCATCAAGAGCCCTCACAGAAGTTACATCGGCCGATTTTGAAACAAGGTAATGAGCGTTTCCCTTTGCCGCCACCTGCGGGAGGTGCGTAATTGCAAAAACCTGCATTGAAGCGCCCATGGAGCACACCAGGGAGCCCATTTTGTCTGCGACCGATCCAGAAACGCCGGTATCAATCTCATCGAAGACGAGCGTTGGCATATGCGTAAGCCGGGCCATATGGGCCTTCAGGCTTAGCATAATGCGGGAAAGTTCGCCTCCGGAAGCCGCCTTGGCAACATCCTGCGGCGCCCTGCCGGTAGAAGAGAAGAGGAAATCTACGCTGCTCTCCCCCACCTTCACTTCAAACACGGCATGGTCAAGTTCAAGGTAGCGTAACTGTTCCTCAATGGCCTTAGCAAAAGGCACTGCCGCGGCGGTACGCTTATCAAAGAGTTCCTTCAGAAGTTTCTCATACGCCTTCTTGGCCGAAGAAACCTCCGCCTCCAGCGCCGCCTCATCTTCTTCAATTGTCTCAGTGCTCATGACAAGCGCCTTCAGGCGATCTCTTTCCGCGGCAAGTTCCTGCACGGATGAGACTCCGTATTTCTGCATCAGGGAGTATAGGAGGGACAGCCTTTCCTCCACGGCCTGCAGCCTTTCCGGCGATGCCTCCGTACGCGCTCCAAGGCTCTCAACCTCCGCCTCTATGTCTTCAATTTCTATGCGGGCGCTCTCCAGACGGCCGGCCAGTTCCTCAAGATGCGGAATATAGGCCGATGCCTTCTCAAGTATCCTGGAGGCATCTTTAAGTTTCAAATTTGAAACAAGTTCGTAGGCCTCGGAGAGTTTTTCCTTTATTTCTTCCGCGTGCGCAAGGGCTTTCTGCTCCGCCTCCAGATCCTCCAGTTCTCCGGGGACAAGACGGGCTTCCTCCAGCCTTTGCCAGCGGGAGTGATTGTACTCCTCGTCCCTAAGGGCCAGGGTCTTTTTCTCACGAAGTTCTTCAAGAGAACGAGTAGCGGCGTTAAGCGCCTGAAGCGCCGCCGCAGTGCGTTCCCTAAGGTCCACGGTGCCACCATAAAGGTCCAGGACCTCAGTACGGAACCGCGGGTCCTGCAACCGCAGCGTCTGGTGCTGTGAATGGATGTCAATAAGATGGGCCGATATCTCCTGAAGATCCCCCACCGAAACCGGCTCATCCCCCGCAAAACTGCGGGACCGGCCGCTTCTTGAGACTACTCGCCTTAAAATAAGCGAATCTCCCTCCACGGGGATGTCCTTTTCCTCAAGGATGCGCCTTAGCGAAGGATCCACGCTGAACTCCGCCTCAACAACGCAGTTCTCCCCGTGGGAGCCAACCATACCGGCATCGGCCTTGGAGCCTAAAACAAGCGATAGAGCACCAAGGAGGATTGATTTTCCCGCTCCGGTTTCTCCGCTTATAATGACAAGACCCTCCGGAAACTCAAGTTCCAGAGAGCCTATCAGAATGTAGTTGGAGACGGATAGGGCCCTGAGCATTATTACTCTTCTTCTACGGGCTTGATGTCGTGGGTTTCCTCCTCACCGGCCTCGCGGTAGTAGAGGTCTCCGTTCTCGAACTCTGAGATAGCCACCAGGTCCGGTTTGGGCTGGCGCTCGTAGTACTTGGAGATTTCAATCTGCTCCTTGTTCTCAAAGACTTCCTCCATAGTGTCTCGGTCGTTACGGAACTCTTCAAGTTTTTTCATCAGTTCCTTCTTTTCCGCCGCTGCTATCTGGTTTGCCCTCTTATAGAGGATAACTACTGATTCATAGATGTTTCCTGTGGGAGCCGCAAGGTTCTTGATGTCGCGGGTCACGGTGTTCTGAGGTACTTTCTTCTTTTCCATATTCTTCTTTTTCCCTATATCTGGGATCTATATAATTCCTTATATTTTCAGGTCTTCCGGACTAAAACTTTTTCTCCAGTGTCGAAAAAGTTTTGTCCGTCAGACCTTGTTCTATATAGTTTACCAGACTATTTTCAACAAAGTTTCAATTATTTTTCATTCACCTGGCGGTAGAGGCGGTCAAGTTCCGGGCGGTAGTGGGATTCAGGGTATTCGCTTATGAAATTGAGGTAGTCGTCGGTGAAAACGAGGTAGCGTTCTTTCTGTTTTTCACGTACACTAAGGCGGGCATAGTGGTAGGAGGCCATAGCGGTGTAGTAGAGGACGTCCTCACGGTAAACGTTGTCTGAGTTGGTTTTGAGCACGTTTTTCAGTTTCACGCGGGCGCTGAGGTAGTCTTCCATATGGTAGTACTGCTTTCCGGCTTCGTAGTCCTTGCGGTCAAGGCGGGTCTGAAGGTCCTTCAGCATTTCCTCGCAGGCGGGCCGATGGATATCATCGGCCTGATGCTCCCTCATATATTCATTTATCGCGCTCATGCAGGCGCGCGTGGGGTTCTGGTCCAGTTCCCAGCGGTAGGTGGCCCTGTAGAGGCAGTCCAGCCTGTAGAACTGGGCGTCCGGGGTGAAGGGGCTCTGCGGGAAGTTCTCAATGAACTTTGAGAAGTTGGATTCGGCCGTATAATAGTCCTTGGCGCGGTAATTTGAAAGGCCCCAGTAGTACTGCACTGTGTCGTCGCGGGACGTTCCGCTTGTGAGAACCGCCATGGATTCAAACAGTTGGGCCGATTTCTGGTATTTCTTATTGGCGAAGAAATCCATAGCGGCCTTGTACTTGGCGTCTACGTCGCTAGAGGCCAGAAGGACTTCGTACTGGCTTTTGCAGGAAATTATGGCCGATAAAACAGCCAAAGTGATTATCAGAAACTTTTTCATTGCTGATGGAGGAATTTTTCTGCGTCACGGGCGGCTATGCACCCTGATGCTGCGGCCGTCACGGCCTGCTTGTAGGTGGGATCCTGGACGTCTCCGGCGGCAAAAACGCCGTCTACGCTGGTGCAGGAGGTTTTTCCCTTGGTAACTATGAAGCCGTTGGCGTCCAGTTCCAACTGCCCTTCAAAGAGGGCGGAACCCGGCGCGTGGCCTATTCCAAGGAAGAATCCGTCTATCTCTATATCGAACACGGTGCCGTCCTTACGGAGGAGCCTTGCGCCCGTTACGGCTGTGCCGTCTCCAAGCACTTCCTGGGTGTTGCAGTTCCACAGGACCTCAATGTTGGGGGTGTTCAGGACGCGGTCTCCCATAATCTTTGAAGCGCGGAAAACGTCCCTACGCACTATCATATACACCTTCTTTGCAAGGCCGGCAAGGTACAGGGCTTCCTCGCAGGCGGTGTCTCCGCCGCCAACAACAGCCACGGTGCGCTTTCGGTAGAAAAAGCCGTCGCAGGTGGCGCAGGCCGATACTCCCATACCCATATATTTCTTCTCGCTCTCAAGTCCCAGATACTTTGCCTGGGCGCCCGTAGCGATTATAAGGGTTTCGGTCTCAATCTCCTTTTCGTCGTCAATTGTGATGCGGAAAGGACGCTTTGATAAATCGGCCTTTGTTGCCGATCCCTGACGGATATCGGCCCCGAAACTCCTGGCCTGCTCCCTCATTCCGTCCGTCAGCGTAATGGCGTCTACCCCGCCCGGAAAGCCCGGGAAATTCTCCACAAGGGTGGTGGTTGTGAGTTGCCCGCCCGGCTGTATGCCCTCATACAGGACGGGCTCAAGGTTTGCGCGTGATGCGTAGATTGCCGCCGTGAAGCCGGCAGGGCCGCCGCCAAGGATGAGGCACTTTACTTTTTCCATACTATCTTTCAATGGATGTTGTGAAATCTTTGTGGTACACTATGCGGCGAACGGCCTTGTTGGCGGCGTTGCCGTTAGAGTCAAACTCCAGGGAGAAGTCCGTGTGAAGGCCGTGAGCCTTGCGGACGCCCCTTGTTGAGCGCTCTATGAAGTAGCGGGCTGTGTCGTACCCCTGGAAGGCAAACTGTGAAGGCTCAGTCTTGAAAAGTGCCCTGTAGGCCTTTACAAAGGCGTCTACCTTGGGATTTGAGTAGTCCACAAAGTAGGAACTGCTTATGTGGAGCCTTGCGGCGTGGTAGTCGCTGCCCTCTATTGTTTCAAAGGTACGGACCTTTGAGGGGGCGTACATCACTACGTCGTAGCCCTTACCCATCATTATGCCGATATTCCTCACCACATCTCCCACGAATGCCTCGCTTTCGGAGGCTACCAGGATGCGGTTCTCTCCGCCCTTAGTGAGCATCCCCTCAAGCGTTCCGGGGATGGAAGTGCCCTCAACAATGGCGTAACTGAGGATCTGGTAAGGGATTTCATTCCACGCCAGGGCGCTCCTCAGGGCCACTGAGGCCGATACATTGCTTGCTCCCTTTTCAGTCACAAACACAATCCTGTCGTCGTCGTCAAGGTCCTCTCCAATCCACTCTGCAAGGTCTTCCCACTGGTTGTCGATGGGAGTTGGAGCAAGGATGAAATTGGTGTAGTTCTGGGCGAGGGATGCCGTTTTCTGGTCCAGCGGAGAAACCACCGTAACCTTGCCGTCTACCCTCTGGAGAACAGCCTCCATATCCCTTGAAGCCACGGGACCAAGCACAAAGTCTCCCCTTGTGAGGATATCCATATTGGGCATTCCGGCCATAAGGTCAAAGACGTTCATCTTAATCTTCAGGCCGTCTGCCTCAAGGTCTTTCACGGCCATAAGGACGCCGGAGTAGAAGTCCATATTGAGTTCGCTGACGTTGCCGGATGCCTTGAGGGGAAGCACCAGGGAGAACTCCACGTCCTGCTTGGGGGTGAAGGAGAGGTTCTCATCAGGAACAACTTCTACAGGCTCCGGCTGAGGCTCCTGAACTTCTGGCACAGGTTCTGCCTCAGGCTGCGGTGCCGGGGCAGGTTCCTCCGTGAACGCAACGTGCTTCACGGGGATCTTCAGGACCTGGCGGGAAGAGAGTTTCCGGCTCTTGAGACCGTTGTAGTCCATCAGTTCCTTTACGGAAATGTTGTACTTACGGGCAATGTCCTCTATGTCCTCGTACCACTTCACGGTGTGCTCAGTGTAACCTTTTTCCTCCTGGGGGGCATCCTGAACGGAAGCCGCCTGCTCACGGAAAGGCACAAGGATGATGGCGTTTTTCTGAAGGCCGGTCTCACGAAGGGACGGATTTGCCTCATATAGGTCCTCCTCCGTTACGCCGTAGGCTTTGGAGATGCCGTAGAGAGTCTGGCGCTCCAGGACAACGTGGGAAAGGTACACCTTGCCGTTGAGTTTTACCTTCTCCTTTGAAACGGTAACGGGCGTAGGAACATATTCCTGCGCCATTACGGCAGTGCACATCAGTGCCGATAGAAGTATTGTAAGAAAACGTTTCATAGTTACAACGTTTTTGCAAATTCTGTTAAGGCCGCGGAGAAGGCGCTCCAGCTGAGCCTTTCCCTCTCACGGGCCATTGCCGCCTCACAGCCCTTACGGATGGAGTCATCGGCAAAAAAGCGGAGGATTTCCTTCCGGATTTCCTCCGGGGCCGGGGAACTTGCAACAATCCCCGTGCCAGTCTCCCCCACTTCTTCCTTGAGGCCCCCTACGTCCGTCACCAGCATGGGCACTCCAAAGTGGCAGGCTATTGCGCTTATTCCGCTCTGGGTGGCGCTGCGGTACGGAAGCACCACAAGATCGGCCTCACTGAAGTAATTCTTTACCTCGGAGTCCCTCACATAGCCCTCATGCACCTCAATGCGGTCTTTTCCGGGCAGGGAGTCTATTATCTCCCGGTATTTATCAAACGGCCCGTAGCATTCCCCGGCTATTGTGAGCCTGTAGTCTTCAGGAAGGTCCCTAAACGCCTCCAGAAGTATGTCAAGGCCCTTGTATTCCCTTATGAGGCCAAAGAAAAGAAGGTTTTTTGTGCCTTTGCTTTTCCTTTCAAGCCTCTCTCCAAAATGCGTGTACAGCGGGTGCTGCATCACAATATGAGGGGCGCCGGGCTTAAGCCTTAAAAGGTCCTTCTCCACGCTTCCCGCCATACACACAAAGCCGCTGCAGGCCCTGAGGTAGTATTTTGTGAGCGGTGCGTCAAAAAAGTGCGGTTCATGGGGGATCACATTGTGAAGGAGCCCCAGGCACTTTACCCCGCTTTTACGGGCCACAAAGCCAAGCGGCAGGGCAAACCAGCTCATCCAGTACGGAAGGATAAGAAGATCCGGCTTCCAGGCCTTTATTTCCTTTGCCGTCCTTATCCAGGTGAAGGGATTCAGCGTATCCAGGGTGGCACAGGCCTGCACCGGCACCGCTTCATCCTCCGGGGTTACGTACTGCGTCTTTCCCGGAAAGAGGAAAGAGGGGTACTGACGGCGGTAGTTCCACGCCTTTACTTTATGACATTTTCCCAGCTCCGCCAGCAGTGCAGCGTTGAACTGGGAAATGCCGCCCCTTAAAGGGTAAAAGCTTGAAAGTACCGCTATACGCACTACTTCTTGGTTGCCTCTTTGGTCTTGATATATGCGGCGTTAAGGCCGGCAAGGAGGTCCTGGGTGATATCCAGCTTAGGGTCTCCGGTCACTACGGGAGTGGAGAGGATGGGGCCTGCAGTTGCAAGGATGAGGGCGTACTGGTGCTCTGCGTTGTACTCCTCAACGTATTCTGCGATTGCGTTTGCAATCTGGTTCATCATGACCTGCTGTTCTTCACCCATTTCCTGCTGCTTGCGCACAACATACTGCTGGTAGTCCTGCTGTTGCTGCTGGATCTTCTGGTACTGGGCCTGGGCAACTGAAGTGGTGAGGAGGCCTTTGTCCACCTTGTTCTGGAAATCCGTCATGTCCTTTTCCAGTTTCTTGCCACGGCGGTCAATCTCTGCCTGGATGCCGGAGGTTTTGGTCTCGAATACGGAATTGAGGTCATTTGCCATGTCATAGCCTTCCATGACCTTGTCCATATTGAAGAAAACGATGCTGCCTGCGACTGCTGTGCTGTCCTCGGAAGCGGCGGCTGCTGCGGGAGCGGCGGCCTGGTTCTGGTTGCAGGACACTGCAAATGCCATAAGGGCAACTACTCCTGCGATGATGCTGATCTTTTTCATATAACGTTTTTAGTATTTGTCTGAACTTGCAAAGATAGTTATTTTTTGCGGATTTCCGTAAGATACGCCCCAATTGTTTTCTCAAGGCCCATATACAGGGCGTCAGAGATAAGCGCGTGGCCGATAGAGACTTCGTCGGTCCAGGGAATTGTGCGGATGAAAAAGGCCAGGTTCTCAAGGGATAGGTCGTGCCCGGCGTTAAGGCCAAGGCCCGCATCACGTGCCGCAACGGCGGTCTCAAGATAGGGGTCTATGGCTTTTTCAGGGTCCTTGGGGTAGTTCTCCGCGTAGGCGGCAGTGTAGAGTTCAACCCTATCGGCCCCGCATTCCGCAGCGCCGAAAGCCATCTCCGGCACGGGATCTATGAAGATTGAAACGCGTATTCCCTTGCTGTGGAAGGTTTTCACAAGGCCGGTGAGGAGTTCTTTATTGGCTATAGTGTCCCAGCCTGCGTTTGAGGTGATGGCGTTGTGGCCGTCCGGGACCATCGTCACCTGGTCCGGCACCACCTCCATCACAAGGTCCACAAAACTCTGGACCGTGGGATTTCCCTCAATGTTGAATTCCGTCTTTATGAGCGGGCGGATCTCCCTTACATCGGCATACCTTATATGCCTTTCGTCAGGCCTTGGGTGCACCGTGATGCCCTCTGCGCCGAATTCCTCGCATTTTTGGGCCGCCAGCGTGACGTCCGGGACGTTTCCGCCGCGGGCGTTACGGATGGTAGCGATTTTGTTGATATTTACGCTGAGTCTTGTCATATTCTATATTTATATGGTACAAAAGTAAGGATTTTTGTGCAAAATATGTTACTTTTGCAGGTTGATTTATGATCAAGATATGAAAATAGGATATTTCATCCTGAAGGATGAGTTAAGGGAAGACGCCCGTATGAAGGCCCTCTTGAAGGACCTTGAGGAGGCAACCTTCGAGGTTTATGAGATAAAGAAGAAGGCCGATGTCCGCCCGGAAACGGACCTCGTGCTCTCCATGGGCGGGGACGGCACTTTCCTCAGCGCGGCGCATACGGTGGCCGATATCGGCCTTCCCATCCTGGGAGTGAACTTCGGCCGCATCGGTTTCCTCTGCGAAAACAGGCCGGAGGCCGTGCGCAAGGCCCTCGTGGAGGGAGATTTCAGCATAGAGTACCGCACCGTCCTCAACGCAACGCTCAAGGGTCCGGAAGCGCGCCGCACTATCGGCATGCTTCCCTATTCCGTCAACGAGGTAGCGCTTCACCGCAGCGGTTCTTCCGTCCTGGGCATCCACGTGAGCATTGACGGAGAGCCCCTTCCCACTTATTGGGCCGACGGCCTCCTGGTTGCAACCTCCTCAGGTTCAACCGCTTACTCCCTTTCCGTGGGAGGCCCCATCTGTATGCCTGACACAAAGGTCCTGGTGCTTGCCCCTATCTCCCCGCACAACCTCAACGTGCGTCCTATCGTCATACCTGAAACCGCCAAGATAGACATCTCCTTCGAGTCCCGTGACGGCAAGGCCACAATGTCCATGGACAACCGCGTTGAAGAAATCCAGACAGACTGGACAATCCACGTGGAGATGGCACAGTTTTCGCTTAAACGTGTCCGGCTCCCTGAATCCGGATTTGTGAAGGCTCTTACCTCACGCCTTTTCTGGGGAGAGGATATGCGTAACAACGAGTAATTTCTTATGGAAGAAAGGATACCGCAGCACGTATCTATCATTATGGACGGCAACGGCAGGTGGGCAAAAGCCCGCGGTCGTGAGCGTGTCTTCGGGCATATGGAGGGCGTTGAAAGTGTCCGCGCCTGCCTTGAGTATGCAGTTGAAAAGGGCATCAAGTACCTTTCCCTCTACGCCTTTTCAGAGGAAAACTGGAACAGGCCAAAGGATGAGGTCATGACCCTTATGGAACTCATGATGAAGTCCATGAAAAACGAGATAGGCAGGTTCATGAAGTACAACATCCGCTTTGTTGTGCTTGGAAACAGGGCCCGTCTCTCGGATTCCCTCAACGCCGGAATAGACTCAATGATGGCGGAAACCGCCGGAAACACCGGCACCACCTGCGTCGTATTCTTAAGTTACAGCGGCAAGTGGGACATCCTCCAGGCTATGAAAAAGGCGGCCGCATCCTTATCGGCCCAGGAGATTCAAGACCTTGAGATTCAGGACTTTGACAAATATCTTGTTACGGCCGGTATCCCGGATCCTGACCTTCTTATCCGCACCTCCGGAGAAATCCGCATATCCAATTATCTGCTGTGGCAGTGCGCCTACACTGAATTCTATTTCACGGACGTCCTGTGGCCTGATTTCCGTAAGCCGCAGTTCCAGGAGGCCCTTGACGAATACGCCCGCAGGGACCGCAGATATGGAAAAGTTAAATAAAAATGTTAACTTTGTAGGATTGATTATTTGATGACTGTGAGAAAACTGGTTTTGATAGTGGTTCTGGCGCTCCTTGGGATAACCCTGAGGGCACAGAGCAGCGTAGAGATAGATTATTCCCACCCCCGCAAACTGACCGTTGGCGGCGTGGGCGTAGAGGGTAACCAGTACTTCTCGGAGAACCAGATCCTCCAGCTGACAGGCCTCAAAAAGGGTATGGAAATAACCGTCCCCGGAGACGACGTAACGGGAATCGTCCGCCGCCTTGTGGCCCAGAAGTATTTTGAGGACGTAGCCGTTCGCATAGATTCAGTCAAGGCCGATTCCGCCTGGGTGAAGGTTGTCATCCGTGAACGCCCCCGCGTGTCCCGCTGGACCTACACGGGCGTGAAGTCCGGTGAGAAGAAGGACCTCCAGGAAAGGCTCAACCTCCGCCCCGGCCGTGAGTTCTCAGATTACGTTAAAAACACCTCCACGGACATCATAAAGCGCTACTATAAGGAGAAGGGCTTCAACAACGTGAAGGTGGACACGGAGGTCTCCAAGGACTCCGTTATCCGCAGCGCAATCCGCGTGAACTTTGTTGTGGACCGCGGCAAGAAGATCCATATCAAGAAGATTAATTTCACGGGTAACACTGATGTCAAGGAGCGCAAACTTGCAAAGAACATGAAGGAGACCCACGCCGCAACGTGGTACAATTTCTTCAAGTCCAAAAAGTTCAAGGAGAAGGAATATCAGACAGACCGTAAAACCGTCCTTGACGCCTTCAACGAGGCAGGTTACCGTGACGCCCGCCTTGTGAGGGATTCCGTCTATCTGATTGACGACAAACACCTCAACATAGACATGGACTTCGACCAGGGCAAGAAGTACTACTTCCGCAACATCACCTGGACGGGTAACTCCGTGTACCCTTCGGAAGTCCTGAGCAACATCCTCCAGATCAAGAAGGGTGATGTCTATGACGTTGTCACAATGGAAAAGCGCCTCCACGGCGGCGGCAAGGAGAATGAATACGACGTCTCCAAGATGTACAAGGACAACGGCTTCCTCTTCTTCAACGTCACTCCCGTGGAAGTCAATATCCAGAACGACTCTATTGACGTCGAGATGCGTATTTCGGAGGGTAAGCCCGCAACGCTCAATGAGGTCATAATCAACGGCAATGACCTTACCAATGAGAAGGTTGTGCGCCGCCAGCTTATGACAAGGCCCGGATACCTCTTCTCCCAGAGCGACTTCGAGCGTTCCATCCGTGAGATTGCCTCCATGGGCCAGTTTGACGCGGAGGCCATCATGCAGTACGGGACTGGTTACAACATTATCCCCAACCAGCTCAACAACACCGTAGACGTTATATATAATGTAACGGAAAAGCCGTCTTCCCAGTTGGAACTCTCCGGCGGTTGGGGCGGCAACACCTTCGTTCTCACCGCGGGCGTGAGTTTCAACAACTTCTCCACCCGCCGTATGTTCGAGAAAGGCGCCTGGAGGCCCGTGCCGCTTGGAGACGCCCAGAACCTTGCTTTCCGTTTCCAGACTAACGGCCGGTATTACACCAACCTAAGCGCCAGTTTCACTGAGCCCTGGCTCTTCGGCAAGCGTCCCACTTCCCTTTCCATCTCCGGATACTATTCCAGGATGACGGACTCCAACCTTGCAATCGGCATCCTTTCAACGGACAAGATGTTCGAGGTATTCGGCTTCAACGCAGGCCTTGGTACGCGCCTGAAGTGGCCAGACAACTATTTTGTGCTGTACAACAACCTCAGTTGGCAAACCTACAAACTTACCAACTGGACCAACTCCTACTTTGCGTTCAACGACGGTATTTCGCATAACCTGAGTTACACAATCTCGCTGTCCCGCAACTCCACGGACCAGCAGATATATCCCCGTACGGGCTCCGAGTTCTCGGCCTCCCTGCAACTCACTCCCCCGTACTCCCTCTTCCGCAAGTACACCTGGGGCTATGATGCCAACGACAACCGCGTAAAGCTGCCCGTAGACAGCTACAAGGACGTCAACTACAACACCTGGACATCGGCCGAAAGATACAAGTGGATAGAATACCATAAATGGAAATTCAACGCAACCGTGTACACCAAACTCATCGGAGACCTGGTGCTTATGACGCGCGCGCAGTTCGGATACCTTGGCTACTACAACCGTAATTGGGGATACTCCCCGTTTGAGAACTTCCAGGTGGGCGGCGACGGTATGTCCGGCTATGTGACCTACGGCGCAGAGATCATCTCCCTGCGTGGTTATGAGGACTACTCCCTCACTCCCCGCAAGATGACTCCCTACAGCCGCAATTATGAAAGTTACGCAGGTAACGTGTACGATAAGTTCACCGTAGAACTCCGTTACCCTGTGATTTTGCAGCCTCAGTCCACTATATTTGTGCTGGCCTTCCTGGAGGGCGGTAACTGCTGGAGCGACATCCGGGAGTTCAATCCTTTCCAGATCAAGCGCAGCGCAGGTGTGGGCGTGAGGGTGTTCCTGCCTATGATCGGCCTCCTTGGCGTAGACTGGGGCTGGGGCTTCGACGACTCAGTCAACGGCGGCAGCCAGTTCCACTTCGTCCTTGGTCAGCAGTTCTAGGTATGGTTTTTGTGAAAACAATAAAAAACAATTGATATGAAAAAACTTTTTGTTTTAGCACTCGCAGCATTCGCAGGCCTCAGCCTTCAGGCCCAGACCTTCGGCCGTGTTAATTTCTCAGAACTTGTGGCCCTGATGCCGGAAATGGATCAGGCCCGCGAGGTAATCGCAGCCTCCCAGAAGGAAGCGGAGGAAACCTACAGCGCAATGCTGGAAGAATTCCAGAGCAAGTATTCACAGTATCAGCAGAAGCAGGCCACCTGGACTGCAGCCATCAAGGAATCCAAGGAGCGTGAACTCTCCGACATGCAGAACCGCATCCAGGAGTTCCAGTCCAACATCTCCCAGGAACTTCAGCAGCAGCAGAACCAACTTCAGGCTCCCATCTACGAGAAAGCCAACAAGGCTGTCCAGGAACTGGCAAAGGCAAAGGGCCTCACCGCCCTCTTCGACGCCACCCAGGCCCTTTACTTCGACGAATCCAAGGTGATAGACCTCACCCCCGAAGCCCGCAAGGCCCTTGGCATTGCAGAAGGCCGCACCCTGGAATCCCTCCAGGCCGAACTCCAGGAGAAGGCCCAGGCCGCTCAGCAGCCCGCCAAGTAGCCCCATCGGCCCACATAGAATTATCATCATCCCCGGCTCAGACCGGGGATCTTTTTTTCCACACCCCTATTGTAATGCCGATGCGGTGGAGCCCAACCCACTGTATATCAGCCACTTACACGGTTGTTTAGGATTACCGGTAATCCCAAACAATCTCATAACCCCCTGTGTCTCAACCATTTAGCCTCCACCAAAATTTTGGCATTGGAGGGGAGTAGGGGTGCCGGGGGAACTCCGTTCCGCTTCGCTCCACTCCGGCCCCTCCCACAGCCAGAAGTGCCGGATTGGGAGCAAGCTCCCATCCGTCCCTTATGTCTGCGGGCCCCTCCCCCTACCCT
>R27__coassemble_641_pt1 | contig 20539 bp, 20 predicted proteins | sample R27__metabat2_high_PE_018 | metagenome-assembled genome bin R27
GGCTCAACTGGCCAGATTGGCTCAGAGCTCACAATGAAGATCAGAAGGGAAATCCCCGGTTCAACCGTAGTTGCAGGTTATATTCCGGGCGCAGAGCCAAAGGGCGTGCTCCTTGAAAGCGGTCCTTCAGAGATTGCCGATGTCCGTGACGCAGCAGGCCTTGCCGCCATTGTGGACAAGTATCATATAGATACCATCTACAACCTTGCAGCGCTGCTTTCCGCAGTTGCAGAAAGAAAGCCCCTCCTTGCCTGGGACATCCAGATGAACGGCCTTCTCAACATCCTTGAGATTGCCCGTGAGAAGGGCTGCGCAGTGTTTACGCCCTCTTCTATCGGCTCTTTCGGCCCTGAAACTCCTCATGTGGGTACGCCCCAGGACACTATCCAGCGCCCCCGTTCAATGTACGGCGTCACCAAGGTTGCCACGGAACTCCTCTCAGACTATTATTTCCATAAATACGGCGTAGACACACGTTCCGTGCGTTTCCCGGGCCTTATCTCCTATACCACCCTTCCCGGCGGCGGCACCACTGACTATGCAGTGGAGGTGTATTATTCGGCCGTCAAGGGAGAGGAATTCGTATGCCCCATCGCGCCCGGCACCTTTATGGATATGATGTATATGCCGGATGCCCTTCACGCCGCCATCCAACTTATGGAAGCGGATCCAACGCGCCTGAAACACCGCAATTCCTTCAACATCGCCTCAATGAGTTTTGAACCGGAGCAGTTATTTGCCAAGATCCGTGAGTATATCCCCGGCCTCAAGGTTCGCTATGAGGTAGACCCCGTACGCCAGGCAATCGCAACGTCCTGGCCGGATTCAATGGACGATTCCTGCGCCCGTGAGGAATGGGACTGGAAACCTACCTTCACTCTGGATGAGATGACGGTGGATATGATAGAGAATCTAAGGAAGCGGCTCCTGTAGTCTCACTATCAGATATTTTGATTATCTTTGTGGTTATGAAAAAGATGAATATCCCCCTCATTGCCACATTGCTTGGCCTGTCCCTCATCGTGTGCCCCCTCCTTTATATATATGTAGGGCCCGCACTGGACGCTCTCCAACTATCCACCTTCAAAACCCTTGGCATCATTGCCGGGTGCAGCGCTGCTTTCTGCTTTATTGTAGGTGAACTCACCGGGAACAATTCCCAGATGGACAAGATCTGGAGTATCCTTCCCGCCGTATACACCTGGGTAATTGCAGCAAACGGCGGTTTCAGCGCCCGTCTCATAGTTATGGCAGTCCTTGCCACACTCTGGGGAGCCCGCCTCACCTTCAACTTCGCGCGTAAAGGCGCATACAGATGGAAATTCTGGGAAGGTGAAGAGGATTACCGCTGGGGTGTTCTCCGCGAGGGGCCTTTCTTCAACGGCAACCGCTGGGGCTGGATGCTCTTTGACCTCTTCTTCATCTCCGTATACCAGAACGCCCTGGTGCTTATGACCACCTTCCCCGCCCTGGTAAGCATGAATTCAACCGTTCCCTTCGGCGTTGTGGATATCATCGCTGCCGTGCTTATGCTTGGATTCATAGCCTGGGAGGCCGTGGCCGATGAACAGCAGTGGGTATTCCAGACCACAAAGTGGGGTATGATCAAGAGCGGCAAGAAACTTGAAGAGCTCCCGGATCCCTACAACCTTGGTTTCAACACCCGCGGTCTCTGGGCCTACAGCCGTCATCCCAACTACCTTGGAGAGCAGGCCATCTGGATCTGCTTCTATGTATTCTCCATCGGTGCAGGAATCGGCATCTTCAACTGGAGTATCATAGGCTGCCTGCTTCTTGTAGTGTTGTTCCTTGGCAGTTCTTCACTCGCAGAAGAGATAAGCGGCGGCAAGTATCCTCAGTACGAAGCATACTGCGCCCAGGTGTCCAGATTCATTCCCGGCAAACGTTTTCACAAGTAATATTTCTGATTGAAATTTACAAAATACTTAAAAGTTACGGATTATAAGCATTTGCTTGCAATCCGCTTTTAATTTAAAACAGGCCCTTTATTTCGCGCCGTTTCGATATTTTGTAACTCACTGATTATCAATAATAAAATACCCTGTAACGATTTTGCGCATTTCGGAGTGTTTCGGAGGTTCACAAAATTTCTTTTCGTTGATTATCAATGCTTTACGCATATTTTGAAAAATTTTTGTAAAAAATCTTTTGAAAAAATTTGCAAATCAAAAAATTTGCAGTACCTTTGTATCCGGATTGAGGAAGTGAGGTTCTCTCAACGGAATCAATCTATTGGTTATTAGTTTTAGTGTTATTAATTATGTGGTTAGTAGAGCGTCCGCCTGTGAAGGCCGACGTTTCTTTTTTTATTACCCCTTAGATCTCACGGTAACGTGAAAGCAGTTTTGCTTGCGCTCGTATTTGATGTAGCAGAGGCCCTTGTTGTGGATATCTCGGAGAACCTGGCCCAGGACGGCGCGGAGATACTCCGGAGGGACGTCCTCATAAGGACGGCCGCGGAGGTCCTCAACCTTCACGTAGCGCCAGTAAGAGAGATCGAAGGTGGTGCCGTAGCGGTGCGTGGAGTTCTCTGATGCGTTTGTATTGCGCTTTCTGAGTGCCGCAACATCGGCCTCAGTACGCAGGACGGAAGTTATCACCAGTTTGTTGGGATTTAGCCCGTGGGATGAGAGGGAATCCTGGAAATTCCGGCCTATAAGGTCCAGAAGATCCTTGGCCGATGGCACCAGATACGGAATGGAGTGAGTCAGTTCCCGTATCTCATAGAGGTCACAGTCCTCCAGAAGGACCAGTTTATCCTTCATCATTTCCGCCTCTTCCCTGTCCTTCACGGGCGGCACCCCGATTGCCTGCGCCACGTTTAACTGGACATCGTTCATATCGTTGAACTCACGGGCATACTTCACGTCATAGATGCGCACGGGGTGATTCTCAATGGGGCCGAGGGCCAGCCAGCGCTTTTCACGGACGCAGCTTCTTACATTGAAAAAGGTATACAGGGCAAGTCCTGAAAGTACAACTATACCCGCAAGGAGAACTACTGACTTAGGTTTCATAGCACAAAGTTAGCGTTTTATCCTGATTTTTTTTAACTTTGTAAGTTAAAATAACTAAAACCTATGTCTGAAGAGAAGAAACAGGCGGCAAGAATCCAAACTTCAATTCTTAACCCGCTGGAGAAGAAAGTACTTGTGTGGCTTGCAGAGCGTATGCCCTCCTGGGTTACCTCCGATATGCTCACCTTCGTTGGATTCCTTGGCGCCATTGTGATGGCAACGGGTTACGCCCTTGCAAACCTTAACTTAAACTGGCTGTGGCTCTCCTGCCTCGGCCTTATGATCAACTGGTTCGGAGACTCCCTGGACGGTTCCCTTGCACGCGTAAGGAACACCCAGCGCAAAACCTACGGCTTCTACATTGACCACAATGTAGATGTTATCAATGAAACCATAATGTTTGTGGGCGTTGGCCTCAGTCCCCTTGTGAACATGAGCTTTGCAATGTTTGCCCTGGTGGCTTATTTCATGCTCAGCATCTACGTTTACATTGACTGCCACCTCAAGGGTGAAATGCGTCTCACATACGCCGGAATGGGTCCCACGGAGTTCCGCCTCATCCTTATCATCGTAAACATCTGCTTCATCTACATCCCCTGGCTCTCACAGTGGAAAAAACCCATCACCATCTTCCACAATGACTTCCAGGTGGGTCTGTTCGATTACATTGCCGTAGCTGCGGCACTTGCAATCTTTGCAGCTTATATAGTAAGTTTCTTCAAGGACCTCAAGTATTTCAACCAGCAGGATCCAATCAAGAAGGACTAGAGCAAGATGCAGGTCATAACCCCGGAAGATGCCGTAAAACTCTCCCCCGTTTTCAAAGGAAAAGCGGGGAAGATTCTTTTCTCCCTGGCCCTTAAGTTCACGGGCATAGACCACGTGAACGAACTCCACGATTACGTGTGGAAGCAAGGGACCAAACCGGGGCCGGACTTTGCCAAAGGCATCCTGGATTATGCAAAGGTGGATTTTGCCGTAGGTAATCCGGAGCGCCTGGAGAGCCTCCCGGAAGGAGCCTTCATAGTGATTGCCAACCACGTCTACGGCCATCTGGACGGTATATGCCTTGTAGACCTTATAGGCCACAAGCGCCCCGGGGCCAAGGCAATGGTGAATGAGTTCCTCAGTTGGATAAAGGGCCTGGAACCCAATTTCATCTCAGTAAACCCCACCACAACAAAGCGGGAAACCACCTCCACCAGCATTGCCGGCGTCAAAAGCGCCCTCCTCCAGATAAAAAGCGGTGAGCCCCTCATACTCTTTCCTTCCGGCGCCGTGGCCGATCTAAAGCCCCGCGAAGGCTGGACAATCAGTGAAAGGGAGTGGCAGGACGCCGCCATAAGACTCATCAGAAAGGCCGGCGTTCCCATTGTGCCCATAAGGTTTGCCGATAGGAATTCCATGTTCTACTACCTCCTTGGCCTAATCCACTACAAACTGCGTTTCACCCGCCTTTTCCACGAGGTATTCAACAAGAAAGGCAGCCACCCCCGCGTGATAATCGGCCCCACAATAAGCGTAGAGGCACAGAAAGCCGTCCCCGAGGAAGATTTCAAGCAGTTCCTCCGTGACAGCGTATACTCAATCCCCGTCCCCCATAACTTCATAAACAGAAGCGAATTATGGAAATAGTACTCATCACCGGCGGCAGCAGCGGAATAGGTGCGGCAACGGCAAAGGTTCTGGTCCGTGCCGGAATGAAAGTTTATGCCGGATCAAGGCGCGGAACGGCCACTGAGGCCCATCCCGGCATAGTTCCCATAAAACTGGACGTCAACGATGCTTCCACGCTGAAGGCTGCCGTAGACCGTATAATTGAGGCCGATGGCCGGCTTGACGCCGTCATCTGCAATGCCGGAAACGGCATTTACGGCCCGGTGGAGTTCGCCACGGAAGAAGACGCCAGGGCCCAGTTCGAGACCTGCTACTTCGGCGCCCTCAAGACCATCCAGGCCTGCCTTCCCGTGTTCCGGAAGCAGGGCCGCGGCCGCATCATCACCGTAACGTCCGTGATGGCGGTGCTCCAACTCCCCTTCCAGGTGTTCTATTCATCGGCCAAAGCGGCAATGCTTTCCCTCACCGAAGGCCTCAGGATGGAACTTAAGGGCACCGGAATCCAGTGCTGCAGCATCCTCCCCGGAGACGTTGCCACAGGGTTTACATCGGCCCGTAAAGTCAACGCCGCCGAAGGCTCCCCTTATGACGCCCGCATAAAGAAGAATCTCCGGAAGATTGAAAAGGACGAACTTGGCGGAATGAAGCCGGAAGTCATCGCAAAGGCAATCCTCAGGCAGTTACGCAAAAAGCGTATGGCCGTAAGGGTGATTCCACGCATTGATTATAAGGCGGTTGGCCTTCTGGCACGGATTCTGCCCGAGAGTTGTAAACTCTCTCTGATAAACGCGCTTTATTCTTGATAAAGAGACTTCTGATATCGCTCATAGTGCTTCTGGCTGCATTTAACGCAGCCGGACAGTCTACGCGTGTGAGGGGCGGAGTATATGACGCTGAAACAGGAGAGCCCCTTCCCTTTGTGGGAATCTACTTTGACGGCACCACAATCGGCATCACCTCAGACCTTGACGGCAGGTTCAGCATAGAGACACGTTCCCCGGAAGCCAGGGTCCTTACGGCGCAACTCCTTGGATATGAACCGCTTTCAATAGAGGTTAACAAGGGTGCCTTCTCTGAGATAAACTTCCATCTTCTCCCGGACAAACGCCAGTTGGACGCCGCCATCGTGAGACCCGACGACCGCTACATCAAATCCGTTCTCAGGAAATTGGACCAGTCCCTTTCAAAGAATGACCCTGACACCGGCCCCGACTGGAGTTCCCACCTTTACTCCAAGATAGAGTTCGACGTGACCAATATGGAGGATTTCCTGAAACTCAAGGTCCTGGACAAGAACGTGGGCTTCATAAGGGAGTATGCCGACACATCGGCCATAACGGGAAAGCCGTTCATCCCCGTGATGATATCGGAAAACGTCTCCGACGTATACCATTCCAAGAATCCTTCCTGGATAAGGGAGGTCATGCGCGCCAGCCGCATTTCCGGTCTGGAAGAGGACAACGTAGTGCGCCAGTTCACGGGCTCATACCTCCTGAAGACCAACTTCTACAAGCCCTCCATAGGCGTTTTCAACCTGGAAATCCCTAACCCTGCGGCGGCATCGTCACATATCTTCTACAACTATTTCCTTGTGGACAGCCTGCAGGTGGATGGCCGTAAGACATATGTCCTTCGTTTCCATCCCAAGAGCCTTGTGACCTCCCCCACCCTTGACGGAGAGATGCAGTTTGACGCCGAGGATTTTGGAATAAGGAGCGTCCACGCGCAGCTTTCCCCCTCCTCCAACGTAAACTGGATCAGGCACATAAACTTTGAGATAGTGAACCGCCGCCTGCCCGGAGGCCAGTGGTTCTATGACGAAGAGCACCTGTTCATAGACTTCTCCATCAGCGTCAGCGATAAATCCAAACTCATCTCATTCCTTGCCAACCGCAACATGAAGTATGAGACGCCTGTAATCGGCCCCGTAACGGACAGGGACGCCCTCACGTCAGAGGAAGCAGTGGTAGAAAGGGACGTAACCGGCGGGGACGAGGAATATTGGGCCCAGGCCCGCCCGTATGAGCTCACGGAAAGGGAGCAGGGCATCTATGAGATGGTGGAAACTTTCCAGGGCACAAACCTTTACAAGGGCACGTACGGGGTTGCCAGGACCCTTGTGAACAACTATGTGGAAGTCAAGCCCTGGAAATTTGAGTTTGGCCGATGGGCCCGCACTGTCTCCTACACCGGCCAGGAAGGATTCCGTCTCCAGCTTGGAGGCCGCACGCTGAAGGAATGGAACAAGAAACTTCGCCTTGGAGGCTATGTGGCCTACGGTTTCGGGGATAAGACTCCAAAGGGAGAAGCCACGCTTGAATGGATGCTTGGAAGGGAAAGGACCCGCAAGCTCTTTGTCACCGCCACCTATGACTACAAGCAGTTTGGCAGCGGAAAGGGTGTATTCTCCGTTCCAAACGTATTCTCCTCAATTTTGGCCAGGAATCACGGCAGCCAGCGCAACATGGTGCGCACCGTAGACATTCTATACGACCACGAATTCTGCAGGGAAATCAATTCCCAGCTCCAGTTCACCCAATCCCGTATCTGGGGCAATGACCTTGTGAAATTCACAAGAAGGTCCGACGGCCAGGTTCAGGACAGTTACGCCACCAACGAGATTCACGGTCAGCTTCGTTTCTCATTCGACGAAAGGGTGAGCCGTGGCTTCTTCCTCAAGCATTACCTGTTCACAAAGTACCCCGTCATTCTTCTGGATGTTTCCGGAGGCATTCCGGGCATCTTCAAGGACGACGTAGGATATCTCAAGACCCAGGCTACCATCACCTGGAAAGTGCCCTCTACCGCTATCGGCTTTGGAAAATTCATGCTGGAAGGCGGTGCAATATGGGGTCAGGTCCCCTACACCCTCCTGAAACTGCATGAGGGCAACCAGACCTTCTTCCTGGATAAATCGGCCTTCTCATGCATGGATTACTTTGAATTTGGGTCGGACCGCTGGCTCACAGGTTATTACGTGCACAACTTCAATGGCTTCTTCCTTGGGAAGATTCCTCTCCTCAAGAAACTGGACCTGAGGGAAGTAGTGACGGCCCGCTTTGCATGGGGAACACTGTCCAAGGCCAATGACAGCCAGCATAGCCTGTTCCTTTTCCCTGAAAACATGAAACTGCAAACCCTGGAAGTTCCCTATGTTGAGCTTGGGGCAGGAATATCCAACATCCTTCGCATCATACGCGTGGATGCATACTGGAGAGTTACCCACAGGAGACCCCAGACAAACTTTTTCAGCAATTTCACAATCAACGTCGGACTGGACGTAGAATTCTAGTATGAAATCAGGTATTACAATCCACGAACTCAAGATTGAGGGCTACACGGAGCCTGTAGACATCAGCGGATACATTCTGGACCGCTATGTATATGCCTTCCTGTCGGAAGGAGAGGCTCTGGCCGATATTGACGGGATGAATTACCTCATAGGCCCCGGACAGCTCATCATAGTCCCTGAAAGCAAGAGGATCCTCCTCAAGCACTACAACAGCTGCCACGGCTATATGGGTTCATTCTCAATAAGTTTCCTCAAGGACGCCTCCTATCCGGTCCTCCGTGCCTCCAAGCCTCATCTTCAGAGTTTCTGGTTTGACGACGCAGTGTTTATGGCCAACCTTTTCAGACGTATGCTCACGGCTATGGAAGACAAGGATTACGCATTTCTGCAGAGCGCAATAGATATGATCCTGTGCCAGGTAAGGCCAAGCGGAAAAGTTGCGGCCATACCTGAGAAGTTCCTCCAGATGGTCTTTGAAGGCAGGAACGCCCAGTTCTCCGTGAGTGAATACGCCGCGCAGCTTAACGTTACGCCAAACTACCTCAACAAAACCGTCAAGCAGCACACTCACCGTACCGCTATCGACTGGATAGAGATTGCGCGCATAAATATGGCAAAGATGCTTCTGAAAGACCCAACAGTACCTGTTGGAGACATAGCCGGGCGCGTTGGCGTACCGGACCAGTCCTATTTTGCCAGATTCTTCAAGAAAAAGACGGGATTCACCCCTTCGGAGTTCCGTAACCAGTAACGGTAAGGACTTTCCATACTACTTTGAAACGGACATCCTTTCCTTCAAAGGGGAAGGCGTATTCCCTTTCAGGGCTGTCCTGATAGGCAGGGCGGGGGTCCAGTGAGAGGATTTCCTCAAGGGCCTTTCTCTTCTCAGCGTCAATTGGAAGATCCTCAGGAATAACAACCTCCAGGGCCTTTTCCGGGGCGTCCGAAGCAAAGCCCGACACTGCATCGGGGCGGGAATCGGCATACCTTATATAAGGCTTAATGTCATAGATAGGCGTGCCGTCCATAAGGTCGGCGCCCCTTACCCGGATTTCACACCCGGATATTTCTTCAATCTCCACACAGGAAAGGCCGATTGGATTGGGCCGGTACGGGGACCTTGTGGCCCAGACGCCAACTGCCGTGTTCCCGCCGAGGCGTGGCGGACGGACGGTTGGCTGCCACTCCCCCTTTGCCTCCTTGTTGGCGGAGAAGCCCCAGATGATCCATATGTGGCTGAAGCCTTCAAGGCCGCGGAGAGCCTCCCTCACCTTATATTTATCCGTGAATACAATCCTTCCGCGGAGGCTTCCGGCCAGGGAACTCTGGCGGGGAATGCCGAACTTTGAACCAAGGGAGCCCCTGTAGAAGGCAACCGGCTCCATAGTGATGAATCCGTCCTCCATAGCGGCTAGTTCATATACCTTCCGTGACAACGGCAGTATCTGAGACCGCTGCCGCAGGGACAGGGATCGTTGGGCGCCACGTGAGGAATGGCGAGCCCAAGAGGATAACCGTCGGAGGACATCTCCCCGGCATAGCCGTCCGTTATTGTGGGTTCAGGCATATTCCAGCGGGGGTATTCCGGTTCTTCCGGTTCCGGAAGCCTGTCCTCGTTATCCTTCCAGGCATTTCTGTCGGCAAGGCACTCACCCGTTTCCTTTGCGCTGTGCCCTGCAAGGCACCACTTGGGAAGGGAATCGGCGTAATCGGCCACGATATTGCAGAAAGACTCCAGGGCGCTGCGGTCCAGGGTGCCGAACAGAGGACTGTCAAAGACAGGGTCGAATATTTCAGGGCGCGGACCGGAGGTGAACTGGGACTCCATCCAGGTGTCGTGCACCGCCTTCACAAGGTCAAAGCCATCATAGCCGATACGCTTATACATCTGCTCCAGGCGCATGCCCTCAATGGTTTGAAGGCCGATAGTGAAGTAAGGAGCCCCGGAGCCGGCCTTGTATGCATCCCAGTTGTCAAGATGAGCGAAGTCTCCCTTGAAGGAATCCAGGCGGGTCATCAGTTCCTCAATATCGGGTACGCAAGGACTGCACACATAGTCTCCCCACTTATCCGTATAACGGTACATCTTTATTATGGGGGTAGTACTAAGAATCCTGGACAGACGCTTTGTACTGCCCCCGATGTGAAAGTTATACCATTCCATAAGATTGTCCACGAACAGTTCCGTGGGAAGGACACCGTAAAGGTTAAGGTAGCCAAGGGCCGCCCTTTCCAGTTTGAACTGGCCGTTGCGCTCAAGGACGTGAATGACCTTATCCACCTCCGGAGCCACTATGTCATACATCTCACGGCTCAGCCACACTTTGTGGAAATGTTCGTCGGAGTCGTCAAACTGAACCAGCCCCGTAACCTCAAGGAGAGATGGGTAGTCGGCAAAATCCTGATACTGAACCTTCTCCGGGCCCTGCCGGACAAGGTCCCTCAGCAGCCTCACGTCCCTTTCCATAAGATGGGACATCCATTCCCGCGGCTCCTTGGTGATGTAGCCGTGGAGCAACTCCACCAACTGGGATTTACGGAAACGGGCGCTGAGTTCCTTCCCCAGGATGTTTCCAAGGTCCTGGAGTTCGGGCTTCCCAAAGCCGCTCAGAATTGTATGAAGACTACGCTCCTCCACCTTACTCTATGCGTCCTGATACTTCAGGATGGGGTTACGTGCGGCCGCAGTTTCATCCGGGCGTGAGATGGGAGTGCAGTGAGGCGCGCTGTGAAGGATAGCAGGGTCCTCCGCGGCCTCTGCCGCAATCTTTCTCATAACCTCTATGAAAGCGTCAATGGTTTCCTTGCTCTCAGTTTCGGTGGGCTCAATCATAAGGGCCTGGTGGAAAAGCAGGGGGAAATAGATGGTGGGAGCGTGGAAGCCGTAATCCAGAAGGCGTTTTGCAACGTCCAGGGTGGTGGCTCCGGGAACGCCCTCACGGGCGCCGTCGTTCACAAGGCCGTCAAACACGAATTCATGCTTGCAAACACCCTCGATGGGGAGTTTGTAGACATCCTTGAGGCTTTCCTTGATGTAGTTGGCGCTAAGGACGGCGTACTGTCCCACCTTCCTGATATGGTCCCTGCCAAGGGCAAGGATGTATGCGTATGCGCGGAGGATGACGCCGAAGTTTCCGTGGAATCCGGAAACACGGATGTCAGGGATGCAGTCTTCAAGGTGCTTTGCAACGCCAACGGGGCCGCTGCCGGGGCCGCCGCCGCCGTGAGGCGTGGAGAAAGTCTTGTGAAGATTGAGGTGCATAATGTCAAAGCCCATGTCTCCGGGACGCACAACACCCATCAGGGGGTTCATGTTGGCGCCGTCATAGTACAGGAGGCCGCCGCAGCCGTGAACAAGTGAAGCAATCTCCTCAATCTGGGTTTCAAACAGGCCAAGGGTATTGGGATTTGTCATCATAATGCCGGCGATATCCGGGCCAAGAAGGGGCTTCAGGGCCTCTACGTCAATGCGTCCGTTCTCAAGGGACTTCACCTCAACCACCTCAAGGCCGCACACCGCGGCCGATGCAGGGTTGGTACCGTGGGCGCTGTCAGGGACAATTACCTTGGTGCGGCCAAGGTCTCCCCTCATCATATGGTACTGGCGCATTATCATAAGGCCGGTGAGTTCACCGTGGGCTCCGGCGCAGGGGTCGAAGGTGAAGGTGTACATACCGGTTATGGCGGCAAGGGCCTTGTTCATCTCCTGGTACACCTTGAGGGCGCCCTTGGTAAGGCCCGCGTGCATAAGGGGATGAAGCCCCGCAAAGCCCTGAAGGGCAGCGACTTCCTCGTTGATCTTGGGGTTGTACTTCATGGTACAGGAGCCAAGCGGATAGAAGCCGGTGTCCACGCCGAAGTTCATCTGGGAGAGGTTGGTGTAGTGACGGACTACGTCCGGTTCACTAACCTCAGGCAGTTCCAGGGCCGATTCACGCCTGAGGCCGGCGGGAAGTTCAGCGCCCGAAGGGAAGGAATTCACCGGGAGGGAAAAGCCGCATCGGCCTTCCTTTGAAAGTTCGAAAATGAGTTTGTCGTAGTACTTCATAGCCTAGCCCTCCTTTATTACGCTCACAAGGCGGTCGATTTCCGCTTTGCCGTGTTTTTCGGTCACACAGAAAGTCACATAGCCCTCTTCCGTATCCAGGGCTGCAAAGAAGCCGGCTTCCTCCAGCCTCTTCTGCATAAGGCCGGGGAACTCCTTTGGCTTAAGGACAAATTCCTTGAGGAAAGGTTTTGAGGGGAATACCTCGTCAAACTTACCGGTTTTCAGAAGTTCCGCGTAGAGGTAATGGGCGCCGTCACTGGAGAGCCTGTTTACCTCACGGAGGCCTTCAGGGCCCATCAGGGACAGGTAAATTGTTACCCACAGGGCCATCAGGGACTCGTTGGAGCAGATGTTGGAAGTTGCCTTCTCACGCTTTATGTGCTGTTCACGGGCCTGGAGTGTGAGGACAAATACGCGCCTGCCTTCTTTGTCGGTGGTCTGACCAACAATACGGCCAGGCATCTTACGCATATAGTCCTTCTTCACGGCCATAAAGCCAACGTAAGGGCCGCCGTAGCAGAGCGGCAGGCCAAGGGACTGGCCGTCGCCTACGGCAATATCGGCCCCCCATTCACCGGGAGTCTTCACTACGGCAAGGGCGGAAGGATCGCAGTATTCCACCATAAGGGCCTTGGCGGCGTGAATTGCATCGGCAAATCCGGTGTGGTCCTCAACTATACCATAACGGTTTACGGAGGGCAGGATTACACCGGCCACATCCTCCGTAAGTGCCTCCTGAAGGGCTTTCAGGGACGTTTCTCCTTCCGGAGCGTCAATGAGGCCGATTGTAACGCCGTGGAATTTGGCGTAGGTCTCAACCACCTTTATGACGTGGGGAAGAAGGGCCTTGGAAAGGAGGACGGTGTTTTTCTTGCGGGTGCAGGAGACGCACATCTTCATAGCCTCGGCGGCGGCGGTGGGGCCGTCGTACATGGAGGCGTTGGAGACGTCCATTCCTGTGAGGGCGCACATCATGCTCTGGTACTCGAAGATGTAGCGGAGAGTGCCCTGGGAAATCTCACACTGGTAAGGGGTATATGCCGTAAGGAACTCGCTTCTCTGGGTGAGGTACGGGATTACGGAAGGGGTATAATGGTCATAGGCACCCTGGCCCACAAACACCTTCAGGCGGGCGTTCTGGGCTTCAAGGGAGGAGAACCATTCCCTTATTTCCTGCTCGCTCATTGCGTCAGGCAGGGCATAAGGGCCTTTTTTCAGGAATTTCGCGGGGACATCTGAATAAAGGTCCTGAAGAGTTTTCACTCCGGCCTTATCCAACATTGCCCTCACGTCCGCGTCTGTATGCGGGAGGTAAGGAAGTGATGCCATATGCACTATTCGCCAATCAGAGCCTTGTATCCGGCGGCGTCAAGGAGAGCGTCCAGTTCTGAGGGATCGCTCATCTCAACCTTTATGATCCAACTGCCGTAGGCGTCCTCGTTCACTTTCTCAGGGGCGTCTTCAAGTTCCTCGTTCACCTCTACAACAACTCCGGAAACGGGGCTGATAAGGTCTGAGGAGGCCTTTACGCTCTCAAGGGCGCCGAATTCCTCGCCTTGAGACACCTCATCATCCACGGCGGGCATATCAACATAGGTGATATCTCCCATTTCCTTCTGAGCGAAATCTGATACGCCCACAACGGCAACGTTGCCTTCTACCTTAACCCATTCGTGTGACTCAGAATACTTGAGTCCTTCAAGAATCTTTGACATAGTTTGTATTATTTTTTATAATTTGTCTGATAAAAACGTTTCTTAATTACCTTTCCGGGGAAAACTTTCTTGCGGATACGTACGGAAAGGGGTGTATCCAGGGCCGATACTTCCTTCCTCACAAGGGCGAAGCAGATGCTTTTGTCAAGAGAAATTGAGTGGTAGCCGGTGGTGACAACGCCAACCTCCGTCCCGTCTTCCAGTTCTATAGGATAGCCGGCGCGAGGAATGGCCTTGTCAAATATCTCTATTCCAACCAGTTTCTTCTCAAGGTTTCCGGCTTTCTGGTCCAGGAGGGCTTCCTTGCCTATGAAGTCCTTCTCATACTTGCAGAACATCCCGAGGCCCGCCATAACGGGGCTGATTTCAGGAGAGAGTTCATCTCCGTACAGCGGAAGACCGGCTTCAAAACGGAGGGTGTCACGGCAGCCGAGGCCGCAGGGCTGCACGCCTGCCTTGAGGAGCCTGTCCCAGATTTCCACTGTGTTCTCTATGGTTGTATAGAGTTCAAAGCCGTCTTCTCCGGTGTAGCCGGTGCGGCTCAGGATAAGGCGCTTTCCCTTGTAATCCACATCACAGAAGGTGTAGAAGCCAAGTTCTGCGGCCTCCTTGTATCCAAGGACGTCAATGACGGTTTTCTCTGCCTCAGGGCCCTGGACGGCAATCTGGCCCCAGACCGGGGATTCATTGCGAACAGTGCAATTGAAGCCTTTTACCTGCTCCTTGATCCACTCAAAGTCCTTGTCAATGTTGGCGGCGTTCACAACAAGAAGGAAGTGGTCCTTCTCAAATTCACGGTACACAAGTAGGTCGTCCACGGTGCCGCCGTTTTCATAGCACATCATGCCGTAGAGGACTTTCCCGGGCTCGAAGCCGCGGATCTCATTGGTAAAGATGTGGTTCACGAAGGCCTCGGCATCCGGGCCTTCCACAAAGATCTCTCCCATATGGGAAACATCGAACATACCCACGTGCTGCCTTACGGCAAGGTGCTCCTGCACTATTCCGGCATACTGGATGGGCATAATGAAGCCTGCAAAGGGACTCATCTTGGCTCCAAGGGCCACGTGAGAGTCGTACAGGCACGTTTTTAGTTCTGACATATCAGGTTATAAAGTTTAGTGTTGGTTTCAAAATTAATTCTTCCGTCCTCTGGGGTAGCGCCCTTTGAGGCCGATATTTCTCCGCAGATGTCCACGGCAACAACATCCATCACGTCAAAGGCTGTTTTCAGTATCTTCTCCACCTCATCCAGGCTGTACTCTCCCTGCGTCCAGTCCGTGCGGGCCCACCTTGGAGCCATCACGTCCTTGTCAAGGGATATGTAAAGCCGCTCTCCCCTTCTTTCTTCCAGCCACGGGACATAATCTCCGCCTTCAGGGCCTACCCACAGCACATCCTGCAGCATAGGATTCTCCTCCCTCATAGCCTTTACCCAGCTTCCGCAACTGAGGACTCCTCCAAATGCGGGCTCCTGGTTATCCGGGTGGTTGTCCAGGAGCAGGAGGTGGAAAGGCTCCGTTTCCCGCAGCGCCAAAAGGTGCGTCATATAGTGGTAATCACCGCTGTCTATCCACCTTAGCCCTGGCAAAGCCGCCGGCAACATCTTTCCTATTGCAAGCGCCGCTTCAGGGTCACAGTAACAGGACGTCCCCTCCAATCCCTTGAAATCCAGCACCTCAACATCGGCCCCTTTTTCCTCCACCCACGGGAGGAATCCCTGCGCCGCATAAGCGCCGCTGAAATCACAGATGAGAGTGCCTTCTTTCATCTTTCAAATATAGCAAATTATTACGACATTTCCATATTGAGTCCAAAACAATGCCTTCTCTCTTTCCTAGTGGAGGCTAACTACTGTTCTATCAAGCGCTTACGAGAACATATGGGGACAGGGTATTTTTTATTTCACCCTCATAAACATCTGAATATAAACTATTTATCCCAAGTGAGGCGTTTTTCATCATTTTGATATTTCTGTTGAATAACACTACATTCGCGATATGGATAACATTACACCTAAAGTCGTTAAGATACACGACGTCAAAATAGACCAAGAATACATGCAATGGCTGGGTGAAATCAAAGCCCGGTATCGCAACACCCAAATCAAGGCTGCCGTCAAGGTCAATGCAGAGCAACTGTTGTTCAACTGGCAGTTGGGGCGCGATCTTGTGATGCGCAAGGCGGAAGAAAAATGGGGCTCCGGCATTGTTGAGCAGGTCAGTCTTGATCTTCAGACCGCATTTCCCGAATCCAAAGGATTCAGTACCACAAATCTATGGTATATGAAGCAGTGGTATCAGTTCTATGCGGGGGCGATTCCAAAACTCCAACAATCTGATGGAGATTTTCAATTTCCTGAGAGTCAATCAGGTATAAAACTCCAACAACTTGTTGGAGAACTGTCTTAAGTCGGACCTTTATCATACTTCAGGCGGAGCCATCACCAATTATGCTGAGAAACTTCCGTCTCCCCAAAGTGAACTTGCCCAGGCTATAACCAAAGACACCTACGACTTCGGCTTCCTGTCACTCGATGAAGGGTATAAAGAAGAAGCCTTGGAAACCGAATTGGAAAAGCACCTTACCCGCTTTTTACTGGAACTCGGGAGCGGATTCGCGTACCTGGGCAGACAAAAACAGATTATCGTAGCAGGTAAAACCAGAACGCTGGATATGCTCTTTTTCCATATACCCCTTAACTGCTACATTGTAGTCGAACTCAAAACTATTCCTTTTCAGCCGGAGTTTGCCGGTAAACTAAACTTCTATGTCAGCGCCGTAGACAACCTTATTAAAACACCGACTCAGAACCCAACTATCGGTCTTCTGATTTGCAGCAACAAGGATGAAACAGAAGTCCAATACGCATTCAGGGGCGTCCAGACGCCGATGGGCGTGGCCTCGTATGACAATGTCCAAGTGAAAAAGATCCAGGAGCAGTTGCCTTCTATAGAAGAGCTGAAAAAACGTATCAAGTTGCTGGAAGAAGAGTTAAACCTTACTTCACATTCCCAATACTGAGTTGCTGTGCAATGAGGGGAAGCAACTGGTCATCGGCCGGAAGCCAGTTTACGCTGTGGAGTTCATCGGCCCGGAGCCAGCAGGCGGCCTCGTGCTCGTTGAGATGGAGCGCCTCCGTGAGGAGGGAACACATATAGCAGTGCATAGTCAAGTGGAAGGCGGGATAGTCCCATTCTATAGTTGTGAGGAACTTATCCACACTAATTTCAGCGTCCAGTTCCTCCCTGATTTCACGGATAAGGGCATCCTCAGGGCTCTCTCCTTCCTCAACCTTACCGCCCGGCAGCTCCCACCAGTCCTTCCAGTCTCCATAGCCCCGCTGGGTAGCAAATATCCTGTCACCCTTCCGTATGATTGCCGCTACAACTTCAATCCTTTTCATACAGGCAAATATACGGCAAAAATTCCGTATCTACCCGATAAAAAAGAGAAGTTTCTAATCCAGAATGCCCCGCTTACTCATTTCAGTAGAGAACGCTGCGGCATTATGCACATCGAACTTTGCATACAGCCGCTTGCGGTACCAGAGGACGGTATTTACGCCCAGATTCACAGCATCGGCAATCTCCTTGGTGCTCTTGCCTTCCACCAGGAGGCGGGCAATTGCCTTTTCCTGCTCATTAAGGAGCGGCTTTGAATCCTGCTCTGCAGGCCGAAGCCCCTCTATGGTTTCTTCCAGAACGGCCGATGTCTCTGTGAGTTCCTGCTTGGTAAGCCTGAGCCGACGGACCAGAAGCGTTCCGCCGATAGATAGAAGGAGAATCAGGAAAACGCCGATGACCAGCATCCGCGCATTACGGTAAAGTTCCTCGTGCGCGGCGTTCATAATGGCCAGTGAGTCTTTCAAGGCAAGTGACTCCTCCATCGAATGCTCTTTATAGTATTCGTAAGCTGCGGTGACTTCCTCCAAAGCGCGGTTTGTTTTCCCTATGGACTGATAATAAGTCCCCAGTCCAAGGCGGGTTCCGGCAACAATCAGGGAATCTTGTGCTTCAGTGCCTAACTGCAAGGCCTTTTCAAACTCAGGACGTGCCTTTTCCGGTTCTCCGGCATCCATCCAGATGAAACCGGAATTCTGGTGGAGTATGGCCGAACTCTCCAGCCAGCCATGTTTCACAAAAATCTCGTCGGCCAGAGCATAATACTCAAATGTCCTGGTCAGAGAATCCTGTTCGGCATACAGGTTGCCCAGGGAACCGTAGAGCCGGGAACGATCATCATCTATTATGGCCTCGTCATCCCCGGCAGCGCTTTTCATATCTATTGCCTTTAATGCCTTGCCGTAATAGACTGCAGCACTGTCATATTGTTCCTGTGCGCGGAAATGATCTCCCAAGCGAATTGCTCCCTGATACACACCGTTCCCGCTATTAAAACGGTACCCCAGATTCATAAAGATGCGGGCATAGTACTGCGAGCGAGCCGGGTCGATGGTAGAATAGCCTCTGGACAACTGATCGACGCAAATGGCGTACTCGTTCACTTCCTCACGGCTGGCTTTTTCCACGCGGGACCACGGCCATTTGACGACAATGCGTTCCAGCGAGTCAAGATTCACACCCCGATAGTCCCGGTAGCCGAATGCGGCTACCGGAAGCAGGAGAGACAGTATAACAAGAAGACGCTTCACAATTGCAAAGGTAGCGATTATTTCTGAGCGGAGTCAAGTTGACCCTGCAACTGCTTCTTCAAGGCATCGACTGGATTATTAGAGGCCTTGGGATTAGGAATATTCTGAGCAGTGGGCTTGTCGGTAAAATAAGTTACCTCGAAGGGTGTCATATTGATTTCCTGCCCGTTACCGTTTGTCCCGACCTGGGTGGCGCGGTAGAAGAAACCGTATTCCTTGTCGATGTAATAGGTGGTGGTCGCTTTCCCACCTGCCTCCTCTTCGTAGAGTTCGGCAATCAGGCATGGACGGCCGAGGAATGTGCCTTCCTTTGCCTTGCGCAGGTCAACTCCTTCAGGGAGATCCACAGCAACGGGATACTTCTTCCGGAGCAGGTAGCGTATTTCGCTATTTAGGGACTGGTTGTCAAATGCGTGCTCCCAATCCACTTTGCCCCCCTTGTAGATGGTCTCGTTATACCCTTCGGCCGTGGCCTCATAGACGCTGGTCTTCTGGATGACGCCCCTGAGTGTGTACTGGAGGTACACCTTGTCACCGATGCGGGTAATCAGATAGGTCTCATCCAGATCCTGAGCCGGCCTTGACGGCGTAGCATATTTGTGCTGCACATAGACCAAGGAGAAGTCGTGGTTATACCAGGGGTCAGGTTCGGGCGCTGTTTGTTCCTCAACCACTTCCTCCTCTTCTTCCTGATAGCGTGCCTGGTCTGCTTCCGCCCGTGCCTGGTCTTCGGCCTTCTCAAGGGATTCCAAGGCTCCGGAATCAAAAGACTGCTGCCGCCCTCCTGTGAATTTGCAGGAAACGAGCAGCAGCAGTATCGGGATAATCAGTAAAAGACGTTTCATACGGAAGAACTATTCCTTCACCTTTTCGAGGTTAATCGTATCTCCGTTAGGAGCAGCCTCGATAATCTTGAGGTTGTCTCCTTCTGCGTAGTACTTGGTCTTGTACTCCTTGCTGGAATCATTGATATCCTTCATCGTGAGAGTGCCCTCGCATTTCAGGACATTGCCATTGCCGGTGTCGGTATAGGTGTAAGTCCCGCGATAGGTTATATCGCCGGATGCAGCATAGCTGCTTCCTCCCTCCAACCAGTTCCAGACAACGTGGTACTCTACCTCGTTGCCCTTGCCGAAAGTAACGGTCGTTTCCGTGGTTTCGCCAGCGTAATCTCTTAACTTGTAATATTTGGAATTAGACAGTTTGGTCGCCTGACTGTTGTCGCCGCCATTTCCGTTTCCATTTTCGCCACCATTCCCGTTGCCGTTCCCATTGCCGTCACCATTCTCGGAACTGTTTTCCGTTCCATCAGAGTTTACTGTTGACGTAGGGAAACAACTGACCATTGTTGCCATAGCAATAGCGGTCAATAAAATTGAAAGAACTTTTTTCATGTTTGGATTATTTTTTTGTTGATGATTGTCAAATTTTATTCGTCGATAAAGTATTCCGTCACAATAATGGCGAATCCGCAGTAATTGCCGGAATACTCTTTCTTGAACTTCTCGTCCTGTCTGGCGTGCCTTACGGTAAGGGAGTACCACAAACCGTCGTGCTTATAAACGCAACTCCAGTCGGCCAGGGGCTTTGAACCCGTGCACTTGTAAGGCTCCGTAATCTCGGCACCCAGCTTGGTGTCGCCGTATGAACCTCTCTTATAAACCTTGCCGTCTGAAGCAGCTGCTCTGGCCGCATCATAAGCTGTGGCGAGGAATTCGTCCAGTTGCTCGATGGTGATGTCGGTGGAGGTAGTGCCGGTATAGAAATAGGCGGCATCTTTCATCGGACGGCTTTCGGAGCGGACAGGCGTCTCCATCTCACTGATTTCCTTGGCGCAGGCAGGGACGAGTTTGGAGGACTCAAGACCGGCGAAAGCGAACTTGTCGCCGATGTCCATCTTCTTTCCGGCCTCGGTTTTAGTGGCGGCTTTGGGCTCTTCGCTCTTGCCCTTGTTATTGTTGGAATTGTTGCCACAAGATGCGGCAGCCAGCAGGGCTGCGCATAGGAATAAAACGGTAATTTTTTTCATAATTTGGATGTTTGATGATTTCGTCGTGCTATAGGATTTTCTGCTCTATGGCCTTATAGAGAAGTTCCGCCATATTGTGGACCTTGAACTTCATGTGAAGCCGCTTCCGATACCACATCACGGTGGACGGTTTCAGGCTCATAGAA
>R27__coassemble_647_pt1 | contig 20338 bp, 15 predicted proteins | sample R27__metabat2_high_PE_018 | metagenome-assembled genome bin R27
ATCAGATGTTTTACCTCTGCCTTGGTTTCAGCGTCAAAATTGCCGTCAAGCCAACTCTGGGCTACTTCTTTGTAAGATTTCATGGTATGCTGTTTTAGTGTTTAATTCGTAAATCATACAAATTTATGGATTATTCCTTATTTTTGCAATATGGATTTTGCACAATTCATATTGGCGCATAATGCAGATGACCTTGCGGGGCTTGCCCTGGCCCGTGACAGGTATGTGTCTGATGTTGAGGATTTTGACCTGGCGCTTACCACGCTGGAGGTGAGGCGGAAACTGCGCTTGAAAGTGCCTGAGTGGTATGCCGTGCCTTCGCTGCGGTACCCGTTCCGGCTTTCCGGGGAGCAGTGCTCATCTTCTGAAACGGCGTTTTATAAGGCGTCTGTAGCAGCCAGGGTCGGTTCCCGCATTGCAGACCTTACCGGAGGGCTGGGTGTGGACAGTTGGGCATTCTCCAAAGTGGCCACGGAGGTTCTGTACAATGAGATGAAGCCGGAACTTGCCGCCGCGGCGGAGCGCAATTTCCGCGAACTTGGGGTGAATAACGTGACGGTGCGGAACTGCCAGATTGAACCCGGAAACGTGAGTGAGGTTCTTGACGGCTTTGAACCGGACATCATCTTTCTGGATCCGGCAAGGCGTGCCCAGGACGGCCGTAAGGTGTTCCGCCTTGAGGACTGTCAGCCGGATGTGCTGAGGCTACTGCCGGAACTCTTTTCCGCCGCGCCGCTCATCCTTCTGAAACTGAGCCCTATGGCCGATATTACCCTGGTCTGCAGGCAGCTACAGGGCGTAAAGGAAGTGCACGTTGTTGCCGCCGACGGCGAGTGCAAGGAACTCCTCCTCCTCCTGGAGCGCGGCTATGAAGGCAATTTCACTACTGTTATCTATGAGAATGGCTCAATATTGAATGTTGGAGCAGAGGGTGGGATTCGCCAACCGTCGCTTCGCGACCCCTCCCATACGCCCGCTTCGCGGCTTTGGGCCCCTCCCTCTTACACGGCCGAGGGTGGCCATGGGTTGGCGAACCCCACCCTCTGCTCCAACCTGCTGCTTTTTGAGCCGGGGAAGGCGCTGCTCAAGGCCGGAGCGTTTGACCTGCCGTGTCAGTTTGGACTGGAAAAAATTGGCCGGCATACGCACCTGTATACCGGCCTGGTTCCGGAGGAACTGAAGCCGTTTGGAAAGTGCTTTGAGATACTTGAAGTGCTGCCGCTTAACAATAAGACAATCAAGGAGTTGGGGAAGCGTTATCCACAGGCGTCAGTAACCGCAAGGAATATCCCCATCACATCTGATCAACTCAGTAAGAAACTGAGGGTGAAAGACGGCGGCTCGGTACACATCTTTGGACTCCACTCTGATGCGGAGGGTAACATACTAGTGGTATGTGGTGGAAGTTAAGTTGTTGATATACAGCTGTTTGCTGGATTGTATGGGATTACCGGTAATCCCAAATAACTCTGTAAGTTACTGAGAATTAGCTAGTTGGGCTCCACTGCATCGGCATTACAATGAGGGGTGGAGGAGGGGAAACTCACGGCACCACTCAGTGAGGGGGCAGGAGGAGCACTTGGGGTTACGGGCGGTGCAGGTGTAGCGGCCGTGGAGGATGAGCCAGTGATGGGCGACGGGCCTCAGGGCCGGCTCAATGTGGCGCTCAAGATCCTGCTCCACTGCAAAGGGCGTGGAACCATTTGAAAGGCCCAGCCTGTGGGACACCCTGAAAACGTGAGTGTCAACGGCAATTACCGGCTTGTCATACACCACGGAAGCGATGACGTTGGCGGTTTTGCGGCCAACGCCCGGAAGGCTCATAAGGGAATCTATGTCTGAAGGAACTTCTCCGCCGAAATTGGCCAGAAGTTTTGCCGCCATATCAATGAGGTGGCGGGCCTTGGCGTTGGGGTAGGAGACGCTTTTCACATAGGAAAGCACCTCTTCAAATGAGGCCGATGAAAGAGCCTCGGGGGTGGGGAATCTCTCAAAGAGCGGAGGGGTTACCATATTAACCCTCTTGTCCGTGCACTGGGCGCTCAGGATAACCGCAACAAGAAGTTGGAAGGGACTGTCAAAATGCAGTTCCGACTGCGCAACGGGCTGGTTTTCACGGAACCAGCCGATTATTGCGTTGAAGCGTTCCTTGCGTGTCATAACTCCTCTATTTCCACGTCTATGGCGCTGTCTTTCTTTTCCTCGCAGCGCTCTCCCTGGCAGGTGAAAACGAGGCCGGGGTATTTCTCATAGATGTAGCGGTTGTGGGTGACCATCACAATGGCCGTCCCTTCACGGTTGAGGCCCTGGAGGAGCTGCAGGATTTCGTCGGCGGTTTCGGGGTCCAGGTTGCCGGTAGGTTCATCGGCCAGAATGACCTTGGGATTGTTCAGAAGGGCACGGGCGATGGCTATGCGCTGCTGCTCTCCGCCGGAGAGTTGGTGTGGCATCTTGTGGGCCTTGGTGCCCATTCCCACCGCCTCAAGGACCTCCGATATGCGGGCGTCTATGCGGCCGCGCTCCGTCCAGCCGGTGGCGCGGAGAACGAACTCAAGGTTGTCCTCCACCTTTCTGTCCGTGAGAAGTTGGAAATCCTGGAACACTACGCCAAGTTTACGCCTGAGATACGGGATGTCCTTTGACTTGATGCCGCGTAGATTGTAGCCGCAGGCCTCTCCTTCACCGCTCAGGAGGCGGTTTTCCGCCGTGACGGTACGGATGATGGAAGTTTTTCCGGAGCCCACCTTGCCAACGATGTACACAAGGTCTCCTGGCATTACGTCCATATCAAGTCCGTAGATAACGACGCTTTCTCCGTTTAGGATATCGGCGCCCTTAAAATGAATGAGAGGTTCCATAAAGATTCTTCTAAATCAAGGCAAAGATAATCAGAAAAATTCGTAAATTTGTCAAAATGTTCTTGAGGATGAAAAAAACCGTAGCGGCGCTGGCCGCAAGCCTTATATTCTGCCTTGGATCCCATGCTCAGGACTGGTCCCGCATCCAGTCCCTCTACAACGCCGGGATGTACTCCGAGGCATCGGCCCTTCTTGAAAAGGAAACTTCACCCACGGCCCTTGGCTGGAGGGCCCTCTGCGCCCTTTCAATGCGCACCGACGACTCCTATGCCCTCTCCGATGATTTCCTGGCCCTGTACCCAGAAAACATTATGGCCCCGCAGGTTGGTTACGCCTATGGCCTGGACCTTTTTGACAACGGCAGGTTTGAGGACGCCCTTCAAAGGTTCAACCGCATCTCCGTTGAGGATCTCTACGAGGACCAGCGGGCGGAATTCACCTACAAACTTGGCTACAGCGCATACGGAGTAGGAGAGTGGGAGAGGGCAAAGGGCCTTCTGGTACGCTCCAGGGGCTTTGGCTGGAACGACTATTCCGCTCCGTCATACTATATCCTCGGTTACATCAACTACGCCCAGGGCAATTTCAAGGACGCAGCGGAGTGGTTCCTCCTTGCCTCAAAGGACCACCGCTTCGAGGCCCTTGCAAACTACTATGTGCTTGAATGCCGGTTCAACCTCAAGGACTACAAATATGTGGTGAACTTCGGGGAGGACCTCTTTGACAAGGTCCCCAAGGACCGCCAGCCTCATATGGCCCGCATAATGAGCGAATCCTACCTTGTTCTTGGAGACGTGGAGAAGGCGCGTTCCTACTATGAGGAGAACCTCCGCAGCAAGGTTGCCCTTACCCGCAGTGACTACTTCTATGCCGGTGAGGTCCATTATCTCGCCGAGGACTGGCAGGGAGCCGTTGACAACTTCTCCCAGATGGAGGAGCGCACTGATTCCCTTGGCCAGACGGCCTCCTACAATATGGGTTACAGTTACATCAAACTCCATAACAAGGTGGCGGCGATGGAAGCGTTCAAGGAGGCATCGGCCCTGAAATACTCCCCTGAAATCCAGGAGGACGCCTTCTACAACTACGCCAAACTGGCCTTCGACCTTGGCCGTGACACGGCGCCGTTTGAAGAGTATATGAAGCGCTACGACGCCCGCAAAAAGGGAGACCAGATCTACTCCTATATGGCGATGGTAGCCCTCCAGAACCACGATTATGAGGCTGCGGTAGCCGCCTATGACAACATTGAGGAACTGGAGCCCAGGATGATGTCAAACTATATGAAGGCATACCTCCTCAGGGCGCGTGAACTTATGGAAAACGGCTCCTGGCGCGCAGCAGTGCCCCATCTCAAGGCCGCGGCATACTACAGCCCCAGAAGGGACGGCTTCAACCAACTGGCGCGTTTCTATGAGGCTGAGGCCCTTTACAGGGACGGAAAATATGCCGATGCAAGAAGCATCCTCACGGACCTTTATAACCTGCAGGCCCTCAGGGGCAGGAAGGAGGGAAGCCTCATCACCTACAATATGGCCTACACCTACTTCAAGGAAGAGGACTACGACAGGGCCCAGAGGTGGTTCCAGAGTTATCTGGAGGGGGATCCTTCCGTGCAGGGGGCAGACGCGGAGACAAGGATAGCCGACTGCTATTTCCTCCGCGGAGACTACGTCACGGCAGTTGCCGCCTATGAGCGCCAGATGACGGATTATCCGGATCCCGACAACCTTTATCCCGCATACCGCGCGGGCGTTGCCAGCGGCCTTACCGGAGACAATCAGAGGAAGGTCCACTTCCTGGAGGCCGCAAAACTTGCCAGTCCATCGGCCCCATATTACGGGGAATCCCTCTACGAACTTGGCCGCGCGTACGTTGCCCTCAAGGACAACGATGACGCCGTCCGCGCCTTCCGCACCCTCCGCAGCACAACGCAGGATCCCGCCCTGGAATGCCGCGCCCTTCTGGAACTTGGTATGATTGCCCGCAACGAAGGCAAGGGAGACGAGGCCATAGGCTATTACAAGCAGGTTGTTGAAAAGGGAGGGGATTATGCCGATGACGCCCTCCTGGCCATAGAATCCATCTACCGCACAAGGGAGGACCCCGAGGCATATCTTGCCTATGTTAATTCCCTTGGCTCCAAGGCCAACCGCACGGAGGCCCAGAAGGAAGAGGTGTATTTCTCCAGCGCGGAGCAGGTTTACCTTTCCGGAGATTACTCAAAGGCTATCGGCACCCTGCAGGCCTATCTTGAGAAATATCCCAAGGCCGCGTACGGTGCCAAGGCCCGTTTCTATCTTGCCGAATGCTACCGCATAAACGGAAACCGCGAGCAGGCCGCAGACCTTTACCTTGCCGCAATGGACGGAGGCCTTGACGGCGCGCTTTCTGAGAGCGCCCTTGTCCAGTACGCCCTTCTGAACTTCGATATGGGTAACTTCGGGAAGGCCTACGGCGCATTCCTCAAGGTCAAGGAAACGGCAAAGATGGAGGCAAACAGGAAACTTGCCGTAATCGGCCTTATGCGTTCCGCCTTCAAGGCCCGCCAGTGGGACGACGCCCTTGTGTGCGCCCGTGACGTGATGGACCTCAAGTCCGGTGACGCGGCCCTTGAAAGGGAGGCCCTCTACGTAAGGGCAAAGTCATATATGAGCACAAGCCGGAGGGATCTTGCCCTGGCCGATTTCCGTACGCTCAGCGCAGACCCTTCAACCTCCGAGGGCGCCGAGGCCGCGTATCTCCTTATCCAGGACCAGTACGACCGAGGAGAGTTTGACAACATCCCCGAAGAGGTGTTTTCCTTCTCCGCAAAGGCCGCCGGCCAGAACTACTGGCTTGCCAAGGCCTTCATAGTGCTGGGAGACACTTACGCGGAAAGAGGGGAACTCACCCAGGCCCGTGCAACCTTTGAAAGCATCCGTGACGGTTACACTGCCGAAGGCCCTCAGGATGACGTACTTGACCAGGTAGAACTACGGCTCCGTAAACTGCAGAAATAGAAGAATGAGAAAGTTTATCATATCGGCCTTTATGCTCCTTGCCTTTGGAGCAGGCCTCCGCTCACAGAATCTGGATCCTACGGTGGTTGTCACCAACACCTACGCCCAGCAGGCCGGAGTGGTGGAAAAGCCCTCCCAACTTATGGAAATGCCGGATTCCGTGATGCGCTTCAATCTGGACTTTGACTATTCCGCCCTCAGCGTTCCTTACCGCGGAGCCTATGAGTTCAAGCCTTATCTGGTGGAACTCAGGCCCACAAAACGCCCTTCAGGGGAGTCTCTGCTGTATCTTAACGCCGGCGCCGGTTATACCGCCCATCCGGAACTTGACATTATCTGGAACCCCGTCCAGAAGGACTTTTTCAAACTCAACGTGTATGGGAGTCACCGCTCGTATCTTGGCTCCTACAGGAATATCGGCCTGCAGGGCGGTTGGTTCTCCTGGGACGGCGGCTACTGGAAAGGCGCTAATATGCGCACCGTTGCAGGCGTAAACGCCCTCTACACCTGGACCGGAGGCCGTCTGGAAGGTGATATCAGGTACCGCAACATTTACGCATCTGATAACGTCACCCCTAAAGCTGCATACAATGCCGTAGATTTTGGCCTGAGGCTGGAAAGCGATCCTGACGCAACCCTCTACTACATTGTGAGGAACCGCAGCACTGTGATGCAGGCGCCCCAGGGGAAGGAGGCCCACGTCAAAACGGAGGCTGGAATCGGCACCCGTTTCGGGGAGCATTACCTGAGGCTTGGAGTTTTGGCCGATATAATCTCCACGGAGCCGGCCGGCTGCGGAAACATTGCCATCACCCCGCGCTACATATTTGAAAATGGGGATTTCACCTTCGACCTTGGAGCAAAGGTGTCATTCATTTTCCGCTCGGATCCGGCGTTCTACCCTATGGCTTTTCATCCCTGGAATTTCCCCATTTTTCCGGATGTATATATCTCTTACTGCCTTATTCCTGACAGTATAGCCCTCTACGCCAGGGTTACGGGCAACCATATTATGAATACATTTGAGTCCCTGGCCGATGAAAATCCTTTCCTGGCGTCTTTCGCCGGCCAGATGGATGCATCGGCAGAACCTGTCAATGCGGCAATCGGTTTACGCGGCAATATCTCCGAGCGTTTCCACTATGATCTGAAGACGGGATACGCCTTCAGGGCAAACGCCCTCCTGTGGGGCTTTACAAACGCCCAGTTACCCGCATTCGGCTACGCTGAAAAGTATCATATGTTCTACGCCCAACTTGAAAGCGGCTGGAAGGGGGACAGGATTGATGTGAACGCAAACGTCCTTTTCCGGAAGACATCCCTCAATGAACAGCGTCTTTTTGCTCCCGCTATGTTCGAGGGCAATGCAAAGGTGGTTTACAACTGGGGCCGCCGCATCCACGCCGGTGTAACCTTTGAGGGTATGACAGAAAGGACTGCCGCCCTTGGAAGCCTTCCCGGATATGCAGACCTTGGCCTTCTTGGAGATATCCAGATGACAAGGAATCTGGGCTTCTGGCTGAAGGTGGGAAACCTTCTTGACCAGACCGTCCAGAGGGTTCCTTTCTACGCAGAAAAGGGTATCTATTTCACCGTTGGGGCAAGGCTCATTTTGTAGTCTTTTCCTCTTGTTTTTCCGCTCATTTTTTGCTATCTTTGTACGTTTTAGAGAATACGTATAAAAATGGCAGATATTGAGCAAATGAAAGAGGCCGAACAACAGTATTCGGCAAACAGTATCCAGGTTCTTGAAGGCCTTGAGGCCGTACGCAAACGCCCTTCAATGTACATCGGTGACATTGGGGAGCGCGGCCTTCATCATCTGGTGTATGAGGTGGTAGACAACTGTATAGACGAGGCAATGGCCGGCTACTGCACAGACGTGGACGTCCAGATCCTTGAAGATAATTCCATCCGCGTAAAGGATAACGGCCGAGGCATCCCTACGGGTATGCACGAAAAAGAGCACAGAAGCGCCCTTGAGGTTGTTCTTACGGTGCTTCACGCCGGCGGTAAGTTTGACAAGAACAGTTACAAGGTGTCCGGCGGTCTTCACGGCGTGGGTGTCTCCTGCGTGAACGCCCTCAGTGACCTCCTTGTTGCGGAAATCCACCGTGAGGGAAAGATCTTTGTCCAGAAGTATTCCAAGGGTAAGCCCATCACACAGGTAGAGGTTGTGGGTACCGCGGAAGATACCGGTACCACCATCACCTTCCACCCGGATGCCACCATCTTCACCCAGACCATAGTCTACAAGTACGACACCCTGGCAAACCGCCTCCGTGAACTGGCATACCTCAACAAGGGCATACGTATCACCCTCACGGATCTCCGTGAGAAGGTGGATGAGTTTGAAACCGCAGAGGACGGTGAGCGCAAGGCCACCGGAAAGCAGGTTTTCCGCTCGGACGTATTCTACAGTGAGCAGGGCCTGAAGGAATTCATCGATTACCTTGACGCCGGCGCACCCAAACTTATCCCGGAGCCCATCACGGTAAATTCAGACAAGGTCATTCCTATTGACATCGCCCTCCAGTACAACACCGGCTTCAGCGAGCGTATCTATTCATACGTGAACAACATCCACACAATTGAAGGCGGTACCCACCTCCAGGGCTTCAAGATGGGTCTTTCCCGTTCCCTGAAAAACTACGCTGAGAAAAACAACCTCCTGTCCAAGTTTAAAGGTGACCTCAGTCCGGAAGACTTCCGTGAAGGCCTCACCGCCATCATTTCCGTAAAGGTGGCAGAGCCCCAGTTCGAAGGCCAGACCAAGACCAAACTCGGTAACCCTGAGGCTACATCGGCCGTATCCCAGGCCACCGCTGCCGCTATGGACCAGTACCTTGAGGAGCACCCCAAGGAGGCCAAGATCATCGTGGAGAAGATTGTCCTTGCCGCAACGGCCCGCGCCGCAGCCCGCAAGGCCCGTGAGATGGTCCAGCGCAAAACCCCTATGGGAGGCGCCGGAATGCCCGGTAAACTTGCCGACTGCTCAGACCATGATCCGGAGAAATGCGAACTCTTCCTTGTTGAGGGAGACTCCGCAGGCGGTACCGCCAAGCAGGGCCGTGACCGCCGCATCCAGGCCATCCTTCCGCTCCGCGGTAAGATCCTGAACGTGGAGAAAGCCGCCCAGGACCGCGCTTTTGAAAGCCAGGAGGTAAGAAACATCTACACCGCGCTTGGTGTTACCGTGGCCCAGGAGGACGAATCCGGTGAAAAGCATATGGACCTTTCCAAACTCCGTTACCATAAGGTGATCATTATGACGGATGCCGATGTAGACGGCTCGCACATCGCCTGCCTCATCCTCACGTTCTTCTTCCGCTATATGTTCGACCTTATCAAGAACGGATACGTCTACCTTGCAACTCCGCCGCTCTATCTCGTGAAGAAGGGCAAGGAGGAGCGTTACTGCTGGACCGACGCCCAGCGTGAGGCCGCCACCGCGGAACTCGGCCGAGGCACAGACAAGGGCGTTACCGTCCAGCGTTACAAAGGTCTTGGTGAAATGAGTGACACTCAGCTTTGGGAAACCACTATGGACCCCGCCAGGCGTGTTCTCCGCCAGATCACCATAGAGAATGCCGCAGACGCGGAGCGTACCTTCTCAATGCTTATGGGAGACGATGTCCCGCCTCGCCGCGCCTTCATCGAAGAAAACGCACACTATGCAAATATCGACGCCTAGACTCTGGCAGAGATACCTGCCGCTTGTCATTGTTTTCGCAGTCCTTGTGCTACTTATGCCAAGGACCGCGAAATTCAATTATGACTACAAGAAAGGCACTCCCTGGCCCTATGAAACCCTTATTTCCCAGTTCGATTTCCCCATCCTCAAGACTGAGGAGCAAATCCAGGAAGAGAGGGAACACGCCGGAACCATCATAGTCCCTTACTACAAGTATTCGGAGGAGGTGGTTTCAAACGTGGTCAAGACGGTCCAGAGCCTTGACCTTGGGAGCCATAACAACCTCAGGCCCACGGTTGTAACCCGTCTTGGAGACATCTACTCAAAGGGCGTCATCTCAGACGCCAGGGTGAAACTTGACAGGGGATCGGCAGAAATATCCACGGAACTCATTTCCGTCCAGAAGGACAAGAGGGCGCATCAGTATCCCCGCAGTGAGGTTTACAAGGTGTCCGAGGCCCGTGACCAACTTGTGGCCATGGTTGCAAAGACCTATCCTTCCGTAAACCTGGATTCCCTTTTCCGCCGCACGGGCGTCTATTCGGCCATAGTCCCCAACCTCATCTTTGACAAGACTATGACGGAACTCACGCACGCGGGTTCGTCAGACTATATTTCTCCCACCCTGGGGTATGTCAAGGCCGATGAAAAGATTGTCTCCCGCGGGGAAATCGTCACCTCGGAGATAGCCCAGATCCTTGACAGTTACAAGGAGGAATACAACAAGGTTTACGGCTACAGCGGCCCCAGGGTGCTCCTGTACCTTGGGAATCTCCTCCTTGCCCTTGCGCTTGTGGTGATCCTGTATCTGGTGGTGTATTTCACCAACAGCCTTGTGTTCCAGGACCGCAAGAGGTATTACTACCTTCTTACAATATTCCTTCTTGTATCGGCCATAACGTTTATCTGCGAGAAAACGGTGCCGCACCTCAAGTACGTCATCCCTTATCCCGTCTTTGCCCTTTATCTTCTGGCGTTTTTCCGCAAGAGGCTGGTGATGCCGTTCTATATGGTGCTCCTTCTGCCTCTCCTTATTTTCTGCGGAAACGGGATGGAACTTTTTGTGATGTATCTGGTGGCTGGTACGGTCACGCTTGAGACCTTCGGCTACTTCAGCAAGGGCTGGAGGCAGTTTCTCAACGCCGCCATCATCTTCGGGGTGGAGGCCCTCATCTTCCTGGCATTCCGTCTCATAGACGTGGGAAGCAACTCCGCCTGGTGGATGGACGTGATCCTCATTTTCATCGGCTCCGTCGCAACGGTTGCACTGTATCCTCTGATTTATCTCTTCGAGAAGATTTTCAACCTTGTGTCCGTCACAAGGCTCATAGAACTGGCCGATACCTCCAATCCTCTCCTTCAGGAACTCTCCGCAAAGGCTCCCGGAACCTTCCAGCACAGCCTCCAGGTGATGAATATGGTAGACGCCGTAGGCCGCGCAACGGATGCAAACGTGCAACTTCTGCGCGCCGCAGCCCTTTATCACGACCTCGGAAAGATGCAGAATCCCATGTGCTTCGTTGAGAATCAGAGCGCCATCCCGGAGGCCGCATCCTACCATCAGGGCAAGTCCTACAAGGAAAGCGCAATAGATATAATCCGCCACGTTGACGACGGCCTGGCGCTTGCGGAGGAAAACCGTATTCCCGGTGAGATCCAGGCATTTATCCGCACCCATCACGGCACTTCGCCTGCAGGTTACTTCCTGAACAAGTACCTAAATGAGGGCGGTGACCCCACCGATGTTGCGGAGTTCTACTATCACGGCCAGAAACCCACAACCAAGGAGGAGGTAATCCTTATGGTGTGTGACTCCATAGAGGCCGCTTCCCGTACCCTCAAGGACTTCTCCACGGAATCCTGCGACCGCTTTGTGGAAGGCATCGTGGCGGGCAAGGAAAAGGCCGGCCAGTTGGAGGATGCCGACATTACAATTCACGACCTTAATCTTATGAAGCGTATGCTCAAGACATATCTTCAGCAGATTTATCACGGGAGGGTGAGTTATCCCAAGCGCAGAGGTTGATTCTTCGGCATTTTTTTCCTATCTTTGCCGCCCCAAAAGAAATAATATATAATAATATAACTATGAACGTAACTAAAAACCAGCCCGATGCCCTGAATTACCAGGTTACCATCGAGATTGCCGCGGCAGACTACGCAGAGCCGCTGAAAAAGCGCCTCAACGAATATCGCCGCAAGGCCGACATAAAAGGTTTCCGCCGTGGAATGGCACCTATCGGCCTTATCCAGCGTATGTACGGAGACCAGGCCCTCTATGAGAGCGTGAACGGTATGGTAGGTGACTCCCTTGATAAATTCATCAAGGATGAGAAAATCCGCGTTGTGGGAGAGCCCATGCCTTCAGAGGACCAGCCCCAACTTGCCTGGGAGGCCGGCAAGGACTTCACCTTCAAGTTCGATATCGCCCAGACTCCGGAAATCAACTTTGACGTGAACAAGGACGACAAAGTTGTCTACTACGACATAAACATCACCGCCGCAGAGAAGAAGGCCACCCGTGACCAGATGCTCCAGCAGTACGGTTCCCTCCAGGAGGGCAAGAAGGCCGGAGAGAATGACTACATTGTGGCCGATATCGAGAATGAGGGTCACAAGGCCGAGGGCGTGTATGTTTCAATCGCCCAGGTTGCAGAGGAAGCGCGTGGCGCTTTCATCGGCAAGAAGGCGGGGGACAAGTTCCAGATGGACGTGAACGCCGCTTTCACCAATGAGACAGACCGCGCTGCAATGCTGAAGGTTGACAAGGCCCAGCTTGCAAACCTTGACCCCATGTTCAACTTCACGGTTGTTAACGTCAAGACTTTCGTTGCCGCAGAGGCAAACCAGGAAACCTGGGACAAGATGTTCGGAGAGGGCGCTGTTACCACTGAGGAGCAGTTCGACGAAAAGATCACGGAGCGCATCAAGGCTTCTCACCAGCAGGACGCAAACTACCGCTTCGGCACCGATGTCCGCAATTACTTTATTGAGAAGGCAGCCCTTGAACTTCCCGAGGCATTCCTCAAGAGGTGGCTGGTGTATGTGAACGAAGGCAAGTTCAGCGCAGATCAGGTGGAGAAGGAATTCCCCGCATTCATCGAGGACTTCAAGTGGCAGCTTGTCCGCGGCTACATTATGCAGAAATTCAATCTGAAGGTATCCCGTGAGGATGTCAAGCAGGCAGCACTTTCCTATGTGGCCTACCAGTACGCCATGTACGGAATGGGCGGTGTTCCCCAGAACATCATCGAGTCTTCCGCAGAGAACGTCCTTCAGGACCAGAACCAGTATCGCCGTCTTGAGGAGCAGTGCGAGGACAACGCAGCCATCGCCCGCGTCCGTGAGGAAATCACCCTCCAGAACAAGAAAATCTCCATGGAGAAATTTAGGGAGCTGAAATAATGACTGAATTTGAAAAATACGCAGTAAGAGCGAGGGGCATCAGTTCGATGACCCTTTCTCGTTATTCATCCGTTTATGACGGATACATCAATCCCACCATTACCGAAGAGCGCCAACTGAACGTGGCCCAGATGGATGTCTTCAGCCGTCTCATGATGGATCGCATAGTGTTCCTTGGAGTTCCCATCGACGACGACGTTGCCAACATCATCCAGGCCCAACTGCTTTTCCTGGCTTCCAAGGATCCGGGTGCCGATATCACCATGTATCTCAATACTCCCGGCGGCCAGGTTCACAGCGGCCTTGCAATCTATGACACCATGCAACTTGTCCAGCCGGACGTTGCTACTGTCTGCACCGGTATGGCGGCTTCAATGGGCTCCGTGCTCCTCTGCGCAGGTGAGAAGGGAAAGCGCAGCGCTCTCCCTCACAGCCGCGTGCTCATCCATCAGCCTCTTGGCGGCGCGCAGGGCCAGGCAACGGAGATCCTCATCGCTGCAAAGGAGATTGAGAAAACCCGTACGGAACTCTTCACAATCATCGCGGAGCACACCGGAAAGCCTTACAAGAAGGTTGCTCAGGACGGTGAGCGTGACTACTGGATGACCGCCCAGGAGGCCCTGGAGTACGGTATGGTTGACGAAATCCTTCGTAAACGCAAATAATGGCAGGGAAGAAACCCCATAATCACTGTATGTTCTGCGGCAGGCAGGACTCCGAAGTCCCGTTCCTGCTTCAGGGCGTGGACGGGTACATCTGCAGCGACTGCGCTACCCTTGCCGCAGACTATGTGAAGGAAATCGAGGGTTCGCAGGCCAGGAAGGCGGCATCGGCCTTTATCGGCAAATGCCCCAAGCCGCAGGAAATCAAGGCGTATCTGGACCAGTACGTGATTGGCCAGGACCGCGCCAAGAAGGTGCTGTCCGTGGCGGTGTACAATCACTACAAGAGGGTTCAGCACAATCTCATCGACAAACCGCAGGACGGCGTTGAACTTGAAAAGAGCAACATCCTCCTCGTCGGCCCCACCGGCACCGGAAAAACCCTCCTTGCACGTACCATCGCCAAGATGCTTGACGTCCCGTTCACCATTGTTGACGCCACCGTTCTCACGGAGGCCGGTTATGTGGGAGAGGACGTGGAGAGCATCCTCACAAGGCTCCTCCAGGAGGCCGATTTCGATCTCCAGAAGGCGGAGCGCGGCATAGTGTTCATAGATGAGATAGACAAGATTGCCCGTAAGAGCGACAACCCTTCCATCACCCGCGACGTTTCCGGAGAAGGCGTGCAGCAGGCAATGCTCAAACTCCTTGAGGGAAGCATCGTGAACGTTCCTCCCAAGGGCGGCCGCAAGCACCCGGAACAGGAGTTCATCCACGTCAATACCCAGAACATCCTCTTCATCTGCGGAGGCGCCTTCGAGGGTATCGAGAGGCACATTGCCCAGAGGAAGAACACCCAGATCATAGGTTTTGGCGCAGAGGAAAAGCAGCGCATAGCAAAGGATAACCTCCTGCAGTACGTTGACGCTATGGATCTCAGGGCCTATGGCCTCATCCCCGAGATTGTGGGCCGATTACCCCTGGTCACTTTCCTTGACCAACTGGACAGGGATTCCCTGAAGCGTATCCTCACGGAGCCAAAGAACGCCCTCCTCAGGCAGTATCAGAAACTGTTTGAGATTGACGGGATGAAATTGGAGATAGATCCGGATGTGCTGGATCTCATTGTGGACACTTCCATCAAGAACAAACTCGGCGCCCGCGGTCTCCGCAGCATCTGCGAAAGGATTATGGGAGATGCCATGTTTGAGGCACCCTCCTCCCGCAAGAAGGTCTTCCACCTCACCGTAGATTACGCCAAGGCCCGCCTGGAACAGTAATTAACCTCCACCGGCAGCCGTTGACTTTTTGTCACAAAATGGACTTTCTGGCACTTATGGTGACAAAAAGTCCATCTTTTTTGCTGTGGTCCCGGCTTTGCTATTTCTTTAATCGGCCCTCAGAAAGAGCCCCGGAAATAGGGATACTCCCAAAACCGGAACGATTAAAGTTTTTGAGTTATGTTACCGATGATTAGACGCAATAGTGACAGCTGGCTGCCGGACATTTTCAATGACTTTTTCGACAACAGTTGGATGGAAAGGCCCACTTACACGGCCCCTGCCATCAATGTAATTGAGAACGAAAAGGAGTATGAGGTTGAACTGGCCGCTCCTGGTTTAGACAAGGAAGACTTCAGGGTCCACGTCGATGAAGACAACAACCTCCACATCGAGATGGAAAAGAAGTCGGAGAACAAGGAGGGCAAGAAGCACGGCCGATATCTCCGCCGCGAGTTCTCCTACGAGAAATTCCAGCAGACGCTGCTGCTGCCGGACGATGTAGATGCTGAAAAGATTGAGGCCAAGGTGGAGAAAGGCGTCCTGAACGTCCATCTCCCCAAGAAGGAGAATATCCAGAAGGCCGAAGCCGTCAAGCAGATTACAATCCAATAATCGCCTCTGGCACGTAAATCGCTTACTATCAGCCAAATACGCATAGTCGGGTGCACTTCACGGTGCACCCGATTTTGTATAATGTGCTATGAACCAGGAACTTATACGCCAGGAGGCAAAAAGGTTGGAAAAGTGTTTGGAAAAGAGTAAGTTTGCACTTATTATGGCATCCGATTCACTCAAAGGACATCTGTCCATTGCGGCGGCATACACCATATTCGGGCTGAATGTGGTGCTGTGCAAGGATATCGCAAACTCTGAAGCGGTGTCTCCGTTTGTGCTTTTCACGCTGAGAGCCATCGGAGCATCGGCCGCATTCTGGATCATGTCCCTGTTTATGCCAAGGGAGAAGATTGAGAAGGGTGATATGTGGAAGATTGCCCTGGCGTCGTTCCTGGGGCTATTTGCCACCCAGACCACATTCCTTGTTGGAATCACAATGGCAACGGCCATAGATTCCGCAATCCTGGGTACTTTGGGACCCATTTTCACAATGCTTTTCGCCTTCTTTTTTGTGGGAGAGCCAATCACCGGGAAGAAGGCCGGGGGCGTTGCCATAAGCCTTGCCGGAGTACTGTTCCTTATTTTCAATTCAGTCCACGGAGGAGGGGCATCGGCCACAACCCCTCTGGGCCTTGTGATGCTGCTCCTTAACAGCCTCACTTTCTCTATGTACCTTGGAATATTCAGGCCTGTTATCTCCAAATACAGCGTTGTGACATTTATGAAGTGGGCGTTCCTGTTTTCGCTTCTTTACTCGCTTCCTTTATCGGCCAAAGGGCTTGTTGCCACAGACTACGCCGCAATTCCCTCCCAGGTGCGCTGGGAGATTGGTTATCTCATAGCCTTTGCAACGGTGATTGCGTATTACCTCATTCCCTACGGCCAGAAGTTCATACGCCCCACGCTGGTGAGTATGTACAATTACCTTTCACCCGTCATTGCCACCATTGTGAGCATCTGGACCGGGCTGGACGTCATTACCTGGCAGAAGGTAGTTGCCGCTGCCGCTATTGTGAGCGGTGTGATCCTCGTGAGCAAGAGCCGTGCTGCCAAAGTGACCCCGAAATAACGGTCAGAAACTGTGAGCGTCCATAGTCATTATCATGCCTACCACTCCAAAGTAGTCCTTCACACCTTCTGCGACTCCGTTTGAGCGGAGGAAAAGGTTGAAGAACAACCTTTGGGTGCTTTCTATCCACTTGACTTTCTTGCCCTTCCAGTATTCGCGGGAGGCTGTATAATCAGTCTTGGCTTTATCACAGATTGAGTCCGTGAACTGGTTGTATTCTTCTTCTGTGAGGAGATAGCGTGCATTGGATAGGACATAAGACAGGATTGAGAGGTAACCGCTGTACCGGACAGAAGCGTTCCCGGACCTACGGCAGCACTCGAAGCCCCAGTAACTTGCTTCCGCCTCACTGGTTATCCCGGCAAGATGCCCCATCTCATGAGCGGCAACATAAGGGTACTCGTGCTCCAGCAGAGAGCGGTTTACCTGGGATTCGCAGAAGAAGGGGCCCATATACCCATGTACTACAACGGCCGAAAAAAGAGGATTGAGGATAGGCTTCTTGATGTGCTGCCACTTATGCAAGGCAGCGTATCCGTAGGAAGTGACATAATCGGAATAGAAGGCCCGGATCTCGAACTCCTGGATTTCGGGATCAAATCCATCGGCTTCATTGGCCGCCCTGTTGAGCTGCGCGGTATAATCCGTGAGGAACCTTGTGAACGCCTCTTTCTCAAACTTTACCTTCCGGATACCGTTTCGCTCATACAGGCCCGTCCTGTAGTAATTGTTTCCCCAGCCCATATAGAACCAGACGTAGAGCCACATAACCACAACGGCCGTCCTGCCTAGCCAGCGGAGGAATCCCTCCTTGTGCTTGATGGCTTTAACCAGAATATCCACAAAGGTAACCACAAAAGCCAGCACCACTATCTCTTCCAGGGAAAAAGGAAGCCTTGCTCCAAGCCAGGAAAGAACGGTGCAGATACCAGGATAGAGGTGCTGGGCATAAAAGTCCGCCACTTCCCGGGAGAACCGGCAAAGAAGGCAGAATGCAAGAAGGACAAGCCCTATGATGGTCTTCTTCTTCATTTTGTTACATAAAAACCTATTTACCTGATCCAAATATAACCATTTAATTCAGAATCAGGGCAGTTGGTAACACAAAAATGGCGTTATTTGTGTTACGCGCTGCCCTCCGGGACATCCACGGACACAAAAACGGCCGTTTTTGTGTCACGGGCTGCCCGGCACGCTTAGATCCAATCCGGTGCTAGCTAACTGCCTGTGTATGAATTGTTTACGCAATCATTTGGGATTACCGGTTTTCCTAAATACCCGTGTAATTGGCTATGAATCAACCACTTGGGTTCCACTGCGTCGGCATTACGGATGGTGTGACTGCACAACACGGCGTTAAACGCAGAACCCGAAGGAGTCGAAGAAGCGGGTGTAACTCTCATTGTGGAGGTCTGTGCCCTGGGTGTCATAAAGCCCCTCGGAGAGTAAAGCCTGGCCCCGGACGCTTACGGCTTCTCCATAAAGGCCTTCAAGGGAGCCGATATTCCTTTGAAAAAGCGCCCCGGCTTCCTTGAAACTGCGGTAGCGGTCCATATCCAGATAGAGGTACCGCTCAGGGTGGGCCAGGACCGGCTGGTAGCCCATATCCAGCAGGCGTTTGATCTCATCTTCAGGGACAATGTCCCCAATGCGGCTGGCCTTGTGGATGGGGAGTTCTATGAGAATGTGATTGCCCTCCCAGGGGAGGAGCCAGCCCTTTTCCAGGGTTTCCGGCCAGGTTTCCGGGATAAGCCGATACTCCATAGACGGAGTGAGTTCAAGCGGCACATCCTGCCTCACAAGTTCCTCCTGGAGGGCATCGCAGGTGCGGATGACATCCTCCGGAACATTAGGGTACTTTCCAACCCGGTGAGATGTACACACAGCCTTCCTGAATCCCCACTTCACCTGATAACGGGCAAGGAGGACGGATTCCGCCATACACTTTGAGCCGTCGTCAAGAAGAGGCAGTATATGGCAATGGCAGTCTGTGCGCGTATCTATCATTGAATGCGTCAGGCCAGTTTGTAGATCTCAGAGATGTGAGTGAAACCCCGCTTTTCAAAGAAGCGGTGGGCGGCGTGGTTGTCCTTGCCGGATTCAAGGTAGATGCCGCTTACCCCGCGCCCGCGAAGCCAGCCGATGGCAGTCTGGAGCAGAGCGTCTCCTGCACCGTGGCCGCGATAGTCCTCTTTCACAAGGACGTCGCAAACCATCCCGAAGGGCGCGTCTCCATCCTCCTCTATATCGGCCACTACAAAACCAACTATATTTCCCTCTTCAGAGACCGCCTTCCATACCTTTGCTAACGCATCATTCTCAATGTGTTCCAGAATGTAGGGCATCCATTTCTCACGGCCGTCGGGGGCGGTTTGCGCTACCAGAACGCCGTCACGGATGACACCTTCACCGACGCCCATCTGCATCTCTCCGTGGGAGATGTATTCAGGGTGTGCGGCCAGGTGGCCGAAGAAAAGGTCGGCAAGCGCCGGAGCGTCTTGCACAGTGGCAAATTCAATCTTCATAGTTTATAAGTGATTTAATGCGTTCCCAGATGCTCCTGGCAGAATTGGTCAGGACCAGAAGCAGGGCAAAGATAGTGACGCAGGCTATTACTGCCAGCACTATGGCGGACAGACGGTTGCTCTCGAAACCGATGTAGGTGAGGAAGGGCATTTCGTCCTCCTGGAAGAAAAGTTCGAAGGTGGAGGCCACGGAAATGATGGCAAGGATTATGTTCAGGAGGAATTCGCTGCGCATAGACTTGAAGTCTGACAGGTTATGGAGGCTGTTGTCCACATTTTCCATCAGGCCTTCCAGGCGCTCATAGTCTTCCTCCAGGCCCAGGCGGGCGGTTGTTCGGTCGAACATAACCTTATGGGAAGGATACTTTGAGTATTTCACCACGTCCAGTTGGGTGACCATCCTTGTAAGGCGCATTGACAGGGCCGCATTCTCTCCGATGAGGTCCTGCGAGGACTTTTTCTCCGCGTTGAGGGTGGAGAGGACCACCGTGTCAGTAGCAAGGCCGATTACATACTTCTTTGCCAGGATCATCTGCAGGATAAGGAGGTATTCAGGCCAGGAAACGTGGTAGTGGGCGCGCTCCTTGAGGTGTTCCACCCAGTTTACGCCTTCCTCACCGGCTCCGCGCCTGCCATATGTGCCGATAACTACGCAGAGGCTGCTGCCGGCCAGCACAAGGTCGTCCGTATCTATCGCTATGTTTTCCCCGCATACTTCGTCGTAGGCCGCAGGGTCACGGTAAGGCCATTCCTCCGGATACAGGGACAGAAGGCCGATGAGTTCATCCTTGTGCTCTTCCCGGATATGGTCTATGATCTGAGCCTCCGTGAGGCGTTCCGGGCGGTCCGTTGCAAAGAGGTCCGTGCCGTCCGGTTCAATGTGCTGGATGTTTTCCCACACGTCCACCATAGCGTAATGAAGGTCATTGTCTACGGTGAAAGGCATCTTGCTCCAGCGGCGGGTGTTTCTGCGGCGCTCTTCAAAAGGAGTGTCCTCCTTGAACTGTGAGCAGTGCCGATAGATGAAATTCTTGTACCGCAGCGCAACGCCGTCAAAACTGCGCCCCGTGCCAAGGTTTGGAATGGACTCAGGTGTATCCAGAGGATTGCCATCGGCATCCAGCCATATTGCGTCTACGGCAAAGTGGGTCTGGTAGTCTATGCTGGTTTTGTCTCCGCCCTCTTCCTGGGACCAGAATTCCGCGCTGAGCCAGTTGCTGAGGAAAGCGATGATGTGGTCCGTTGTGACCGGACGCGAAAGAGTGCACGCGTGGCCGTCGAAGAG
>R27__coassemble_664_pt1 | contig 19972 bp, 16 predicted proteins | sample R27__metabat2_high_PE_018 | metagenome-assembled genome bin R27
GGTGAGCCGCCACAACGTCGCAGGTCTGCGTTTTTGTCCGGACCTGCGACACTTTTTGGCTCCTGTGGCTGATTTGCGTCGCAGGTGGAGCCATTTTTGCAGACCGGCGACACTTCGGCCCGGGACCTGCGACACTCTCTGTGTGCTACGTCAAGTTTTTTTAGTATATTTGTACGATATGATTACACAGGAACAGATAAGGGACCTGCAGGAGCGGGTGAAAAAACTGGAGGGCTGCCTGGAGATAGCGGCAAAGCGCAGGGAAGTGGCCGCCAAAACGGAAGAAACCTTGGCAGCGGACTTTTGGAACGACCCTAAGGCGGCAGAGGCTTTTCTCAAGAAGCTCGCAGGCATAAAGTCCTGGGTCACAGGCTTTGACAAGGCCCGTGAGCAGGCCGATGATCTTGACGTCCTGTACGATTTTGCCAAGGACAGCATTTCCGGAGCCGATGAAGAAGCCATGGAGACGCCGGAAACCAAGGAACTGGCCAGCGCCTTCGCCGCAGCCCAGGAAGCCGTAGAGGCCCTGGAACTAAAGAATATGCTTGGGGGCGAAGGAGACAACCTTGGCGCCGTCCTTACCATCAATTCCGGCGCCGGCGGCACCGAGGCCAATGACTGGAGCGCAATGCTTATGAGAATGTACCTCCGCTGGGGAGAGCGCAACGGCTACAAGATGACGGTCACCTCCCTTCTGGAAGGGGAAGAAGCCGGCATCAAGAGTTGCACAATTGAGGTGGAAGGGGATTACGCGTACGGCTATCTGAAGGCCGAAAACGGCGTCCACCGCCTGGTTCGCATCTCTCCCTTCAACGCCCAGGGAAAGCGCCAGACCACATTCTCAAGCGTCTTTGTGTATCCGTTGGTAGATGACAGCATCAACATAGAAATCAACCCCTCAGACCTTGAGTGGGACACCTTCCGCAGCGGCGGCCACGGCGGCCAGAATGTGAACAAGGTGGAAACCGGCGTGCGTGTAAGACACATCCCCTCCGGCATAATGGTGGAAAATACTGAAACCCGCAGCCAGCAGGACAACCGCCAGAGAGCCCTCCTCATCCTCAAATCCCGCCTCTATGACATAGAACTCAAGAAGCGTCAGGAAAAGCAGGCGGAACTTGAAGGCCAGAAAAAGCGCATAGAATGGGGCTCCCAGATAAGGAACTACGTCCTGCATCCCTACAAGCTTGTGAAGGACCTTCGCACTGGATATAGCACGGCCGATACCCAGGGCGTCCTTGACGGAGACCTGAACGAGTTCATGAAGACTTTCCTGATGGGGAAGGGCACGGCGGTAACGGACCCGGACGACATTGACTAAAACCAACTATATGAAAGACACAGCACTTGTGATTGTAGACATGCTCTACGATTTCATAGACGGATCGCTGGCCTGCCAGGGGGCCGATGAAGCCGTGGCAAAAACCCTGGAATTCATCCAGAAGCACCCGGACGTCCCGCGTATCTTCGTAAGGGACCATCATCCCGCCAACCACTGCTCATTTGCCGCCCAGGGCGGTCCATGGCCGCCGCATTGCGTGCAGGGCACCCACGGCGCTGAGATTCATAAGGATCTGGCACCTTATGCCGATGACGAAGGCCTTATCTTTTACAAGGGTGAAAACCAGGCCCAGGAGCAGTACAGCGGCTACGAGGGCCTCAATGAAGCCGGCCAAACGATGGGAGAGGTGCTGCGCCTTATGGAAATTGAAAAGGTCCTTGTATGCGGCATTGCTACGGAGTTCTGCGTGAGAAATACCGCAGAGGACATCCTCAAGGACGGTTTCAAGGTAACGGTTCTCAAAGACTGCCTGGCCTGGGTGGATGCCCAGGGCCATGTGAAGGCCATTGAGGAGATGAAACATGAAGGAATCAGAGTGTCATAGCCATATGAACGTAATTAACAACGCCTATGTGTCGGACAAGTACCAGTATACTATGGGAAAGTCCTATCTGGAATGCGGAAAGCAAGGCCAGATTGCAGTTTTCAACCTCTTCTACCGCAAGGCCCCGGAGAATAACAACTGGGCCGTAGTGAGCGGCACTGAGGAAGTGATTGAGATGGTTCTCCATCTTGGCACTGAACCGGAGGAGTTCTATGAGAAGTTCCTTCCCGGGGAAGAGTACAGGGAGTTCCGTAAGTACCTCAGCACCATGAAGTTCACCGGAGACGTGTACACTATGAGGGAGGGTGAGATCGCATTCCCCAACCAGCCCATCGTCACCGTTGTGGGCCCTATGATTGAGGCCCAGGTGCTGGAAACCCCTATGCTGTGCATCCTCAATCACCAGATGGCCGTTGCCACAAAGGCTTCACGCGTTTGCCGCTCCACGGATAAACCCGTAAGTGAGTTCGGTTCACGCCGCGCCCACGGTCCCTGGGCGGCAGTTTACGGCGGCAAGGCCGCCCAGATTGCCGGATGCGCAAGTTCCTCCAACATCCTGACCGGAGCCTTTAACGGTGTGCCTTCCACAGGCACCATGGCCCACAGCTTCATCACTTCCTACGGCAGCACCGTGGAAGGGGAGCACAAGGCTTTCTGCGACTATATCCGCACCCACAGGGGAGAGAACCTGATTCTCCTTATAGATACCTACGACACCCTCCGCTGCGGCGTAAAGAACGCCATTCGCTCCTTCAAGGAAAACGGCATTGACGATTCCTACGCCCCCGGCTACGGCATCCGCCTTGATAGCGGTGACCTTGCGTATCTCTCCCAGGAGGTAAGGCGCATCCTGGACCAGCACGGCCTCACAAAATGCAAGATATTTGCAACCAACGGCCTGGACGAATACCTCATCACGGACCTTGAGCGCCAGGGCGCCCGCATAGACAGTTACGGCGTAGGTGATGCCATTGCAACGTCAAAGGCCGCCCCGTGCTTCGGCAACGTTTACAAACTGGTGCAGGTGGACGACGAACCCGTCATCAAGCGCTCGGAAGACAAAATCAAGCTCATCAACCCCGGCTTCCAGATCACCTGGCGCATATCGGCCCAGGACAAGGAGAAGGGCAACTCCCTTGACGGATATGTCTTCAAGGCCGATGTAACCTGCCTCCGCGGAGATGCCATGGACCTTGCAATCCAGCAAGGTAAGACCATCACTATCCGTGACGAATACGATTCCTTCAAGACCAAGACCTTCGAGGAAGGCTCCTACGACGCCCGCCCGCTCCAACTACAGTCCATAAAGGCAGGGGAGCGCATAGCGCCTTACTACAGCCTTCTCCAGAAGAGGCAGTTCTACAAGGACAACCTCCATCACTTCTCTCCCGCAGAGCGCCGTCTCATCAATCCACACTACTACAAGGTGGATATCTCCGACGCCCTTTACGACTGCAAGATGTCAATCATCGGCAAACTGGTGAAGGAGATAGAGCTGTTTGAAATATAGTCAAAAAAGAGTATATTTGCCTATTAAACAAAGCGCCTTATGAGAATACCGGAATCAGAACTCATCATCAACGGAGACGGCTCCGTTTTCCACATTCACCTCAAGCCTGAAGAACTGGCCGATAACGTGATTATGGTGGGAGACCCCTCCCGCGTGGATATGATAGGGGAGTACCTCACGGACATAGAGTTCCGTCACGCCTCCCGTGAGTTTGTCTCAATCACCGGCAAACGCAACGGAAAGCGCATCACGGCGCTCTCCCATGGTATCGGCCCGGACAACATAGACATTGTTATGACGGAACTTGACGCCCTTGCAAACGTGGATTTTGAAACCCGTGAGGTGAAGCCCGTCCACAGGGCCCTGAACATTCTCCGTATAGGCACTTCCGGCGCCCTTCACCCGGACATTCCGCTTGGGAGTTATGTCCTTGCCCACATCAGCGTTGGCTTTGACGGCGTGATGAACTGGTACGGCAACCGTGAGAAGGTTACCATCCCCGCAGTTGAGGAGGCTTTCAAAAAGCATATGAACTGGCTGGACGTCCTCCCTTCACCTTATTTCGTGAAGGCTTCCCCCAAGATCATTGACCTTATGAAGGACGTGACCATAAAGGGCGTGACCATATCGGCCCCCGGCTTCTACGGCCCTCAGGGCAGGGTGGTGCGCGTTCCGCTGGCTATGCCCAATATGCTTGAGGACATTGAGAGTTTCCGCTTCTCGGAGGCCGGTGAGGACTATAAGATCACTAACTTCGAGATGGAGAGTTCTCCGCTTGCCGGCCTTGCCGCGCATCTTGGTCATAACGCCAGCACCGTGTGCTGCATCATAGCCAACCGCTATCTCCAGAGTTCCAACCCGGATTACAAGCCGGCCATCCGTAAACTCGTGGAACTGTGCGTAGACCGTATGTCTACCTTGTAGTTTTTTTTAAAAAAAGTAAAAAAATGTGGGCTTGTGCCGTAGTTTGGCGCAAGCCCACACTATTTTTGCATCAGAATTTTAAAAGACAAAGGCTATGCGTAACACAGACTACTCCACAGACGTTCTTTCAAACGTGATCTCTCCGGATACAAATTTCCAGGCCCTGAAGGACCTGATGAAGGACCTTGGCCTGGAAATGGAAGACGCTGTCGCGCTATAAGCGCTAGGCGGGAACTACCGTGGTAGACTCCTTGTCCTCAGAGAGGATGAGTTTGAGGGCTTTGAGTTCTTCAGTGCCGGATTTGCGGGATGAAAGCGCGCGGTCGGCAATGATAAACTCTGACACGGGATCTTCCACGTAGCGCATAACGGCCCTTCTGAGGGGACGGGCGCCATAGGCGGGGTCATATCCTGCATCGGCAATGAATCTCTTGGCGGTAGGGGTTATGGTGAGTTTGTAACCGGCTTCCTGCACCCTGGCCTTGAGCCCCTTGAGTTCAATGTCAATTATCTTCTCAATGGCTTCCTTGTCAAGGGAGTTGAAGTACACCTGGGCGTCTACGCGGTTTATGAATTCCGGAGGGAATGCCTTCTTCACGGCCTTTTCCACCACGGATTTGCGGTCGGCCACCACATTCTTTCCGGCGGTTGCAAAACCAATTCCGCTGCCGTATTCCTCCATTTCACGGCTTCCCACGTTGGAGGTCATAATGACAATGGTATTCTTGAAATCCACCATCCGGCCGTTGCTGTCCGTGAGGCGGCCTTCGTCCATAACCTGAAGGAGCAGGTTGAAGATATCGGGGTGGGCCTTTTCTATCTCGTCCAGCAGCACCACGCAGTAGGGCTTGCGGCGTACGCGCTCAGAGAGTTGTCCGCCCTCTTCATAGCCCACGTATCCCGGAGGCGCGCCAATAAGGCGGGAGACGCTGAATTTCTCCATATACTCGCTCATATCAATCCTCACCATATTCTCCTCGCTGTCAAAGAGGTATTCGGCAAGGGTCCTGGCAAGTTGGGTCTTACCTACGCCAGTGGGGCCGAAGAACAGGAACGTGCCAATGGGCCTGTGAGGGTCCTTGAGGCCGGCGCGGCCCCTCTGGATTGCCTTCACAACGGTTTCTACGGCTTCGTCCTGGCCGATTATCCTTTCCTTCAGGCGGTCACGCATCTTCACAAGGCGGTTGCCTTCTGATTCGGCCACTTTGTTGACGGGGATTCCCGTCATCTTGGAAACCACGGTTGCAATGTCTTCAACCTCCACAACGCCTGATGCGCCCTTTTTCTTTGAAAGGGAGAGGCGTACCATGGAGCCTGCCTCATCCATTGCGTCGATGGCCTTGTCCGGGAGGGATTTATCCGTGATATAGCGGTTTGTAAGGCGTACGGCGGCCTCCACCGCTTCATCGGCATAAGTTATCCCGTGGAATTCCTCGTACTTTGGCTTGAGGTTTCGGAGGATGGCAATTGACTGCTCCACGTCCGTGGGCTCCACCACAATCTTCTGGAAACGCCTGTCAAGGGCGCCGTCCTTCTCCACGATCTTCGTGAACTCGTCAAGGGTGGTGGCGCCGATGCACTGGAATTCTCCGCGGGCAAGGGCGGGCTTGAGCATATTTGCGGCATCAAGGCTTCCGGAAGCGCCGCCTGCGCCCACTATTGTGTGGAACTCGTCGATGAAGAGGATTATGTCAGGGTTCTCCGATGCCTCCTTGATGATGGTCTTGAGGCGTTTTTCAAAGTCTCCGCGGTATTTTGTGCCGGCAACCACGGACGCTATGTCAAGGGACAGTATGCGCTTTTTTGCCAGCGCGGCCGATATGTTCCCGGATGCTATCTTCTGGGCAATTCCCTCCACTATGGCCGATTTCCCCACGCCGGGCTCTCCGATGAGCATGGGGTTATTCTTCTTACGGCGGCCGAGGATCTGGATTACGCGGGAAATCTCCACGTCACGGCCCACCACGGGGTCAAGTTTGCCCTCGATGGCGGCGCGGGTGAGGTCATAGGCGAATTCCTCTATGTCCAGTTTCTTGTTCTCGTCCTGTTCTTCCTCGGGGCCCTGGGAAGGCTGTGTGTTGCCGTCTGCGTTACCCTGCTGGTCCAGGGGTTTCAGGAGGCCTTCGTCCTCCATAACCGCCAGAAGCCTCCCGTAATCTATGCCACGGGCGCGGAGATATGCCTGCCCGTAACTCTCCGTGGTGCGGCACAGGGCCAGCAGGAGATGGTGGGTTTCGGCCTTGGGACTCTTGAGCCTAGTGGCTTCCATCACCGTTATGCTCAGGACGTTCTGGGCCTGGCGGGAGAAGTTGATATGGTCTATCTGGTCGTATGGGATGGTCTCATTGGTGAAGATTCGCTGGTCTATGAAGGCCTTAAGTTCTGCGGGCTCCACGCCAAGGTTCTGGAGGATGCGGAAAGCCGCGTTCTCTTCCTGGCGGATGAGCCCAAGGAACAGATGGTCAGGGCCGATTCCGTAACTTCCGGTTCGCATCGCTTCCTCGCGTGCGTATTTGATGACGAGGTTCAGTTCGTCGGAAACTTGTAGTTGCATATTAAAATTGAAAAAATGCTTACCTTTGCAGGCATTAATTTTGCAAAGATAGCAAGTTATGAGAAAAATACTAGCATTTGTACTGCTCCTTTGCGGTATTTCCGCAGGAGCACAGAATTTCAGCGGAACATTCGACCAGGTAAAAACCCTCAAGGTCTCAGGTAAAACCATAAAGAGCGCAGGAGAAATCACTTTCACTGCTCCCGACCAACTCGCGATGCTCTACACAAAGCCGGACGGAGACTTCTTCATCATAGACGGAGACTTTATCCGTATGGATATGAAGGGCGTGCAGGCCGATGTAGACGCCAAGACCAACAAAACCATAGCCCTCCAGCGAAACGCCCTTATCTACAGTTGCCTTGGCCAGTATGAGAAGATTGCAAAGGAGATGGACGCGGACTGCACTGTATCGGCCGGTAAAAACGGCGGCAAGCACGTGGAACTGAAAGTGAAGAAAGCCTCTCCCAAAGGCTATTCCGGAGTTATCCTGGAGTACAACAAGGCAGGCCTCATCCAAAGCCTTACGCTTGAAGAATTCGGAGGCATTTCTACGGAGTACATCCTCCACGTTAAATAATAATTTCAAAGGCCCGGATTTCCGGGCTTTTTTGTAGGTTTTTCCAACATTTTTCCTTATATTTGTATGTTTATAATAAAGATATAAGTTATAAGGAAAAATATGGATAACAACCAGGATAAAAATCCGTTGGAGGAGGTAGAAGGAACCGGCTACATTGAGCAGGTAGAGATAGACCACGAGATGCGCACCGCGTACATTGACTACTCTATGTCCGTGATTGTGTCCCGTGCCCTCCCGGATGCAAGGGACGGACTCAAACCCGTCCAGCGGCGCGTTCTCTTCGGTATGGACAATATGGGCCTGAGTTACAGCGGCCAAACCAAGAAGAGCGCCCGTATAGTAGGTGAGGTGATGGGTAAGTTCCACCCTCACGGAGACTCCAGCGTATATGACGCAATGGTGCGCCTGGGCCAGGACTGGAACCAGCGCTACCCCCTTGTGAAGGGCCAGGGCAACTTCGGCTCCGTGGACGGAGACTCTCCGGCCGCAATGCGTTACACTGAAGCCAAACTCCAGAAAATGGCGGAGGACGTCCTTGGAGATATGGACAAGGACACGGTGGACATGACCCTGAACTTCGACGACACCCTTCAGGAACCCACAGTCCTTCCCACCAAGGCACCGCTGCTGCTCCTTAACGGAGCCTCCGGAATTGCCGTGGGTATGGCCACAAATATGGCTCCCCACAACCTTTCAGAGTGCTGCGACGCTATCTGCGCATACATTGACAATCCGGAGATTACAACGGATGAACTGATGCAGTACATCAAGGGTCCGGATTTCCCCACCGGCGGCATAGTAATGGGTAAGTCCGGCATCAAGGAAGCCTATGAAACCGGCCGCGGGCGCGTGGTCATCCGTTCAAAGACTGAGATAGAGGTTGACGAGCACGGCCGTGAGACCATCGTCGTCACGGAAATCCCCTATATGGTAAACAAGCGTGAGATGATTGAGAAGATAGCCCAACTGGCCGATGAAAAGAAGGTTGAGGGCATCTCCTACATCAACGACGAAAGTTCCCGCGGAGAAACCCGCGTGGTGATTCGCCTCAAGCAGGGCACCAACTCCGGCGTGGTCCTCAATATGCTGTTTAAGTACAGCCCCCTCCAGAGCAGTTTCTCCTTCAATAACGTGGCCCTTGTGAAGGGACGTCCCCGTACCCTCAGCCTTAAGGAAATCATCGGCCAGTTTGTGGAATTCCGCCATGAGGTTGTGGTGCGCCGCACAAAGTTCGAACTTGACAAGGCCCAGAAGCGCGCCCACATCCTGGAAGGCCTCCTGAAGGCCATGGACATCATAGATGAGATTGTCCACATCATCCGCTATGAGACCAAGAGCATCGACGAAGCCAAGCAGATGCTTATGGACCGCTATCAGTTCTCCGAAGCCCAGGCCGGAGCCATCGTGGAAATGCGTCTTCGTCAACTGGTTGGCTTGGAGCGTGAGAAACTCCAGAACGAGTACGATGACCTTATGAAGTTCATCGAGCACTGCCAGGCCATCCTGGGTTCCGTGGAACTCCAGTTCGGCGTTATCAAGGAAGAGACCCAGGACCTCAAGGCCCGCTACGGAGATCCCCGCCGTACGGAAATCACCATGGCGGAGGATGAATTCAATCCGGAGGACTTCTATGCCGATGAAGACCAGGTTATCACAATCTCCCACCTTGGTTACATCAAGCGCACCCCTCTCACTGAATTCCGCACCCAGAACCGCGGAGGCGTGGGAATGAAGGGAAGCGCCACCCGTGACGAAGACTTCATAGAGCACATTTATATTGCAAACACCCACAGCACCATGCTCCTCTTCACCCAGAAGGGAAGGTGCTACTGGCTCAAGGTATATGAGATTCCGGAAGGCACGCGCACATCAAAGGGCCGCGCCATCCAGAACATCCTTATGATAGAACCGGACGACGCAGTCCGCGCATACCTCAACGTGAAGACTCTCAAGGACGAGGAATTCATCAACAACAACTACATCATGATGGTTACCCGTCAGGGTGTTGTGAAGAAGACTTCCCTTGAGGCTTATTCCCGTCCCCGCACCAACGGCGTCAATGCCATCAACATCCGCGAAGACGACGAATTACTTGAGGCAATCCTCACCAACGGCCGCTGCAACATCATGATCGCGGCAAACGGCGGAAGGTGCGTAAGGTTCGATGAAACGGAGGCAAGGCCCCTCGGCCGCACGTCCACCGGCGTCCGTGGCATCAATCTTGATGAAGGAGACTTTGTGGTTGGCGTGGTAAGTCAGGATCCTGAGGCCGATGACGCCGCAAAACATCAGGTCCTGGCTGTGTCCGAGAACGGATTCGGCAAGCGTTCGGATCCTATGGACTACCGCCAGACCGCCCGTGGAGCAAAGGGTGTGAGGACCCTCAACATCACGGAAAAGACCGGCAAACTTGTAGCAATCAAGAATGTCACGGATGAAGATGACCTTATGATTATCTGCCGCAGCGGTCTTACAATCAGAATGCCTGTCAGCACAATACGTGTTGCCGGACGTGCCACTCAGGGCGTGAAGCTCATCAATATCAAGGAAGGAGACGCCATTGCCGCCATTTCCGTAGTCGCCCACAGCGAGGAAGAGGAATCCCAGGCAGCGGAAGGCACCCCCGAAGAAGTGTAAAAATGTTTAACTCAAGATAATTATGAAAAAGCTTTTATTCGCACTCGCACTGGCCTGCTCAATGCAGGTTGCGTTCGCACAGAAGTCAGACGCTGATATGCAGAAGGCCGTGGATAAGGCCGTCGCTGCCAGCCAGGATGCAAAGAAAGCCGCAAAGGCCGCCACTTGGGTAAACCTTGGCAAGGCTTATCTCACTGCCTACACCAACCCCACATCGGCCGTGGCTCCCGGCGTTGACAGGGCCACCTGGGACCTTATGTCCAAGGAAAAACCCACCGCTGAGGAAGTGGTTACCGTAAACGGCGCCCAGTACAACAAACTTACCTACTCCCATATGGACGTTTACTTCAACGCCGGCGGTCAACTTGAATTTACTGTGGTGACCAAGCCTTCAGTTGAGGGAGACCTTCTTATGGAGGCCGCAAAGGCTTATGTAAAGTCCTTCGAACTCGGCGCAAAGGAAAAGGATGTCAACGACAAACTCACGGAGATCGTGAATCACTACAATGCCGCCGCCTACAGCGCCTACACCCTTGGTGATATGGCAAAGGCCAGCAAACTCTTCAAGGGCGCAGCAGACGTAGCCTATATGGCTCCCTGCACCGCTCCAGGAGACGATTCCGCCTTCAACGCCGCACTCACTGCAGTGCAGGTGGAGGATTATGACACCGCCCTCAAGTACTATCAGATCTGCCTTGATCACAACTACGGTGACAACGGAGACGTACACGCCCGCATCGCAGACGTCTACGGCGCCCTGAAACTCCCCGCAAAGCAGAAGGAGATCCTTGAGGAAGGCTTCGCAAAGTATCCTGAGAACCAGGCTATCATCATCGGCCTTATCAATTACGCAGAGGCCAACAACGAGGACCCCAACTACGTCCTTTCCCTGCTTGACAAGGCAAAGGAGAATGACCCCAACAACGCCTCCATCTATGGCGTAGAGGGCAATATCCTTTCAGAGATGAAGCGCTACGACGAAGCAGAGAAGGCTTTCCGCACCGCCATCGAGAAAGATCCCACCTATCACTACGGCCTGTATGCCTGGGGCAAGATGTGGTACGAGCGTGCCGTTGAGTTCCAGGTTGCCGCCGACGAACTCCCTCTCACCGCTCCCCAGCGTGAGTACGATGCAATCATTAAGAACAGGGACGAGGCAGTCGCAAAGTGCATCGAGCCCCTTGAGAAGTGCTTCAACGAGAGTCCCGAAATGGATTACAAGGTGGCCTGCGCAGAGTATCTCCGCCGCGCCTACTATCAGCTCTCCAACAGTTCCAACGACTACAAGGCAAAGAGCGACTTCTACAAGGAGTTTGCAGAGAGCAACAGCAGTAAATAATAATCTCTGATTCAGAGAATTATTCTTCAGATGAGCCTTCGGCCTTTTGGTCGAAGGCTTTTACTATCTTTGTCACAAGGGGGTGACGGACTATGTCCTCATTTGTGAAGCGGATGGTGGCTATGCCCTTGATGCCTTCAAGAAGGCGGATCCCGGCAAGGAGGCCGCTGTCTTCACGGCGGGGGAGGTCTATCTGGGTGGCGTCTCCGGTGACGATGAATTTGGCGCTTGTTCCCATACGGGTAAGGAACATCTTGAGTTGCCCCAGATTGGTGTTCTGGGCCTCGTCCAGGATGACGCAGGCTTTGTCCAGGGTGCGGCCTCTCATATATGCCAGAGGGGCTATCTGGATGGTGCCGTCTTCCATAAATTCGTGGAGGCGGCGGGAAGGGATCATATCCGAAAGGGCGTCATACAGGGGCTGGAGATATGGATCCAGTTTGTCCTTGAGGTCTCCTGGGAGGAATCCAAGGCGCTCTCCGGCCTCCACTGCGGGGCGGGTGAGGATGATTCGCTTGATCTCACGGTTCTTGAGGGCACGCACGGCCAGCGCGATGGCCATATAGGTTTTACCGGTGCCGGCAGGGCCCACGGCAAAGATAAGGTCATTCTCAAAATAGGCCGATATTAGGTCCTGCTGGGTTTTACCCCGGGCGCGGATGGGCTTTCCGTCCGTTCCGTGGACAATTATGGCATCAGACGTGGGCCTGTAATGCTGCTCATCACGTCCGGCGCCGCTGAAGATGTCCTCCACGTCATATACCGTGAGGTTCATCTTGTGGTGGCGTTTTTCCACCAGTTCCGCAAAGCGGATGTTGAATTCCGCTATGTCCGATTCACGGCCTTCAAGAATAAGTTCCGTGCCCCTTGCCGTCACCTTGAGGTGGGGAAAGTAGGAGCAGAATTCCGTAAGTATCTTGTTCTGGGCCCCGAATATTTCAAGGGGGTCCATTGCTTCCAGATGGATGGTTTTCTTCATACAGACACAAATATAGTTTATATTTTTGGAAAAATGATTAATTTTGCAGAATTAGGAGATTCTGTAGCCCCGTAGGGGCTCTAAAAACTCTTGTTATGAGAAAGTATATCATACTGCTGGCTCTTTGCGCCGCCACTTTCCAGGGCTGTGACTTTGTGCGTACGCTTGCCGGACGCCCCACGGCCGCCAAGGTAGAAGAAATCCGTCAGGAGCAGATGAGGCTGGAGGAAGCCCGTCACCAGGCCCGTATCGATTCAATGAAAAGGGTACAGGCGGCTATGGCAGACTCCCTTGCCGCACTTGAAGCCCATCTTATTGATTCACTCTCCCAGGCAAGGGGAACAATTGTGAATCCCGCCAAACTTGGCGGGCTTTACACCACAAAACTGGAAGCGAAGTACTCAATCGTAGTGGGCGCCTTCAGGAACAGGGCATACGCGGAGCGTAAACTCGCGGCCTGCAACGATGCCGGTTACACCGCTTCCATCATCAGTTTCAGAAACGGACTCCAGGCGGTGGCTGTATGTCCCTCCGAAAGTCTTGATGAGACTGTGAAAACCCTGAAGCAGTTGCGCGGCAAGGGAATTTGCCCGGAAGACGGCTGGATTTTGGTTAACGAATGATAAAACAACGTATTCTTGCCTTAGCGCTTATCCTGGTATCGGCCACGGCCTTTGCCCAGTACCGCGTGTCAGTGGAGGACCTCAATGATTCAGAAACTGTGAGGGCCTTCAAGGAGCACGTGGGGATGCTGTCGTCGGCCGCTCTGGAAGGCCGTAAAGCCGGAACCGAAGGCGAGGAGGAGGCCGCAAGATACGTGGAGGAAAAACTCCGCGAATATGATATAGACATCCTTACGGCAGGGAATGACTTCAAGGTGGCTGCCGGAGCAGATACCCTGAGTTCCCGCAATGTCCTTGGATTCCTCCAGGGCTGGGACAAATCCCTCAATGACCGTTACATAGTTGTGGGCGCCCGCCTTGACAACCTTGGCAGCGACTTTGTTACCATAGACGGAGAGAAGGTGAGAAGGATATACTATGGTGCAAACGGAAACGCATCCGGCCTTGCAGTAATGCTGGAACTTGCCCGCAAACTCTCATACTCACGCTCCCTTGTGAGAAGGAGCGTCCTCTTCGTTGGATTCGGGGCATCGGCCAATACCTTTGCCGGGGCCTGGTACTTCCTCAACCGCTCTTTCAAGGATGCAGGCAATATAGACGCGATGATTAACCTGGATATGCTGGGAACGGGCGCTGAGAACCTTCTCCTTTTTACATCAGGTAACGCGGACCTCAATTCCATCGCCGACGGCCTCCAGGGGGAACTTCTCCCCGCAAGGGCAGCCCTGGCGCCCCAGGCTCCGTACCCCGGAGACTATGTAGCCTTCTATGACAGGGAGATTCCCAGCGCGCTTTTCACAACCGGAAGGTATCCGGAGCACGGAACCAGCTGCGACACCTTTGACATAATAGACTTTGAAGGGATGGAAAAGGAACTGGAGTATATCTACAGTTACGTTTCCACTCTCTGCAACGGTCCCAGGCCGCTTTTCAGGAACGATTCCGTGACTTCTTCCGCGCCTTCCAGGCCGGGCGTCGTCGCTTACGCCGACGCAGACGTAAAGCCTATGTTCCTGAATTCCCCGGATCCCCGCACCTTTATGGAAAAGTGGGTGTATCAATACTTGAAATATCCTTCCTACGCAGTTGAGAACGGCATTCACGGCCGCGTACTGGTAGATTTCATAATAGACGAAACAGGCAAGGTGACGGACGTAAGGGTTTCCCGAGGCGTCCATACCTCCCTGGACGACGAGGCAGTAAGGGTTGTGAGCGCGTCTCCAAAGTGGAGGCCGGGCCGTCACCAGGGCAAGAAGGTGAGGGTGGCCCTCACCGTGGCGGTGGATTTCAAACTGCAGAAGGACAAGGGCAAATTTGGAATAAACGGAAAAACTATCAAATAGGAGATGGACTATAATTTTCAGGAAATCGAGAAGAAATGGCAGGAGCGTTGGGCTCTTGAGAAGACTTACAAGGCGGAAGTATCGGCCGATAAACCCAAGTATTACGTGCTGGATATGTTCCCGTACCCCAGCGGCGCGGGCCTTCACGTGGGGCACCCTCTAGGCTATATTGCCAGCGATATCTTTGCACGCTACAAGAGGCTCTGCGGCTTCAACGTCCTTCACCCTATGGGTTATGATGCATTCGGCCTTCCCGCCGAGCAATACGCCATCCAGACCGGCCAGCACCCGGAAAAGACCACCCACGACAACGTGGCGCGTTACAGGCAGCAGTTGGACAGGATAGGCTTCTCCTTTGACTGGGACCGTGAATTCAGGACTTCAGACCCGGATTATTACAAGTGGACGCAGTGGGCATTCCTCAAGATGTTCGGCTCCTGGTACGACAACTCCGTCCAGAAGGCCCGCCCCATAGAGGACCTTGTGGCCGCATTTGAAAAGGGCGGTTCCGCAGCGGTTGACGCCGCCTGCTCCGAAGGCCCCGCTTTCAGCGCAGATGAGTGGAAGGCTTTCTCGGAGAAAGAGAAGTCAGATGCACTTATGCGTTACCGCATTGCATATCAGGGGGAGAGCACGGTCAACTGGTGCCCGGCCCTTGGGACCGTTCTTGCCAACGACGAAGTTAAGGACGGATTCTCAGAGCGTGGAGGCCATCCCGTCTTCCAGAAGAAGATGACCCAGTGGCAACTTCGCGTGAGCGCATATGCCGCACGCCTCCTGGACGGCCTTGAGAGGCTTGACTGGACTGAGTCCCTCAAGGAGATGCAGCGCAACTGGATTGGCCGCAGCGAGGGCGCGGAGATGGTGTTCAAGGTGTCCTGCGACGGCGTGGAGCACAATGTCACCATCTTCACCACCAGGGCCGATACCGTGTTTGGCGTGACCTTTATGGTGCTTGCCCCGGAAAGCGAGTGGGTGGAAAAACTCACATCGGCCTCCGAGAAAGCCAACGTTGAGGCATATCTTGAGCAGGTTAAGAAGAAGACGGAACGTGAACGTATGGCCGCAAAGGCCGTTACGGGCGTATTCTCCGGCTCATACGGCATCAATCCTCTCACCGGGGACAAGGTTCCGGTGTGGATATCGGAATACGTGCTTGCAGGCTATGGCACCGGCGCCATTATGGCGGTTCCCGCCCACGACAGCCGGGACTACGCCTTCGCAAAGAAGTTCGGCCTTCCCATCATCCCTCTTATTGAGGGGGCCGATGTCTCCGAGCAGAGCCTTGACGCCAAGGAGGGAATTATGTGCAACAGCGGTTTCCTGAACGGGCTTACCGTGAAGGAGGCCATCCCCGCCGCCATAGATTATGTTGAGAAACACGGAATCGGCCACAGGAAGGTGAATTTCCGCATCCGTGACGCCATATTCTCCCGTCAGCGCTACTGGGGAGAGCCTTTCCCCATCTACTACAAGGACGGAATTCCCACTCCGGTTCCGTTTGAGGACCTTCCTCTCACGCTTCCGGAGATTGACCAGTATAAGCCCACTGAGGACGGCCAGCCGCCCCTTGCGCGCGCAAAGGACTGGACTTACAAGGGTTATCCGCTTGAGACCAGCACTATGCCGGGCTTTGCGGGATCCAGCGCATACTATCTCCGCTATATGGATCCCCGCAACGCGGAAGAACTGGTGAGCCACAGGGCAAACGACTACTGGAGGAGCGTGGACCTGTATGTGGGCGGCACGGAGCACGCCACCGGCCACCTTATCTACAGCCGTTTCTGGAACAAGTTCCTCTTTGACCTGGGTTATGTCTGTGAGGACGAACCTTTCCGTAAACTCATCAACCAGGGTATGATCCAGGGCAGGTCCAACTTCGTGTATATGATTCCCGGCACCAATAAGTTCGTGTCGGCCGGCCTTAAGGACAAGTACCAGACCATCCCTGTGCACGTGGACGTTAACATCGTGTACAACGACCGCCTGGATATAGATGCTTTCCGCGCGTGGAGGCCGGATTACAGGGACGCTGAGTTTGAACTGGAGAACGGGGAGTACATCTGCGGCTGGGCAATTGAAAAGATGTCCAAGAGTATGTACAACGTGGTTAATCCTGACAAGATCTGCGATACATACGGGGCCGATACCCTCCGCCTCTACGAGATGTTCCTTGGTCCCATCGAGCAGGCAAAGCCCTGGGATACCAAGGGAATTGACGGCGTGAACCGCTTCCTCAAGAAGTTCTGGAGGCTGTTCTGGGACAGGGAGAAATGGCTGGTGACTGATGACGCTCCTACCAAGGATGAACTCAAGGCTCTTCATAAACTCATCGGCAAGGCCCGTGAGGACATTGAGAATTTCTCATACAATACCACTATATCGGCCTTTATGATAGCCCTTAATGAACTTGGAAACTGCTCCAAGAGGGCCATCCTGGAGCCGCTCACCGTTGTACTGAGCCCGTTTGCGCCGCATATCGCGGAGGAACTATGGCATCAACTGGGAAATGACACTTCCGTGGTGTACGCCTCGTTCCCGGAGTATGACGAATCCCTTGCCGCAGACTCTTCAGTGAAGTATCCCATCTCCTTCAACGGCAAGACCAGGTTCTTCATCGACGCCCCGGCATCGGCCTCTCCCGCAGAGGTGGAGGCTCTTGTAAGGGGCCACGAGTCCACTCCCAAATACGTTGGAGATTTGGCCATCGCAAAGGTGATCGTGGTGCCCGGACGCATTGTAAACGTTGTTCTTAAGAAATAGCGTGATGGACAGGAAGAAAAAGATACTTATCGGTATATTCGACTACATAGTCATTACAATAGGCGTGGTGCTCTTTGTGATGGCCTGGCAGAGTTTCCTTCTTCCCAACAATATGATTGACGGCGGTCTCACCGGCGCATCGGCCCTGCTGTCTATGGTCACGGGCATATCCGTGGATATCTGGTACTTTGGGATAAACGTGCTCCTGCTTATCCTTGCCTGGATTATCCTGGGGCAGAGTTTCGGCATAAGGACCATTTACGCCATACTCCTTTCCACGGCGCTTTTCCGCCTGCTGGGAGACGAGAGTATGATGTTCCTCTGGTCAGTGGAAGGACAGCCGCTGTATGTGGGAGACGGCATCCTGGTGCCAATCATCGGCGGTCTCCTTGAAGCCATCGGCCTTGCCCTTATCATCCTGAGGGGCGGCTCAACCGGCGGCACGGACATCCTGGCGCTAATCGTGAACAAGTTCTGGCCCATCACCATCGGCCGTTTTTATCTTTTTGCCGATTTCGTGGTCATCACTCTCCTTATCTTTGTTCCCGGCCACTGCTTTACGGATGTGGTCTACGGCTACATCACCATGGGCGTGTGCGCATATGTGCTGGATCTCATAATGCTGGGCAAGGAGTCCACCGTTCAGGTCATCATCTTCTCCAATGAATATGAAAAGATAGGAAACTACATCAATCAGGATATGGAGAGGGGAGTGACGGCCCTGAAGGCCATAGGCTGGTACACGCAGGAAGACCGCCGGGTGCTTATGGTTATGCTCCGCCGTACGGAACTTCCTATTTTGGTAAAAGCCGTCAAGGAGATTGATTCCAAGGCGTTTGTCACCGTCGTTCCCGCCAGCAACGTTTACGGAGAGGGCTTTGACCAGATGAAAACAGGTATCGTAAAGAAGAAGAAAAAATAGCGTTATGCCCATTCTCAAAAAATCCGTCTTCACCCAGGTAAAGGAGTGGCTCATGGTCACTCTGGGAATCCTTATCTACACCACTGCGTGGTCACTGTTCCTTATTCCAAACAACCTCATCGGCGGGGGCGTTTCCGGTATAAGTTCAATGATCCAGTACGCCACGCACGGCGCCATCCAGATGGGTTACACCTATTTCATCCTCAATGCCGTGCTCATAATAGCGGCTATGCTGGTGCTGGGAATGGGATTCGGCGCCAAGACCATCTATGCCATCATCCTGGCTTCCATTGCCCTGAGGTTCCTGCCGGGCTTTATCCCTGCCACCATCATCAAGACTCTGGCTATCGATAACGGCAAACTCCTCAGCGTGCTTATGGGCGGTCTCCTGGCGGGTATCGGCATAGGAATGAGCATATCAAACGGCGGTTCAACCGGTGGCACGGACATCATCGCCCTCATCTGGACCAAGTACCACAACGTGTCGCCCGGAAAGGTTATCCTCTTCCTGGACTTCATTATCATCGGCTCATCCCTTCTGGTCCCTTCTTATGTGACCCAACTTGATCCCGTGACTGGATTTGCCGTGCTTGACGCGCAGGGGAACCCCGTGATGTTCAAGATGCCGTTTGCTGAGAAGATTACAACGGTTCTTTACGGTCTCATCCTTGTGACCGTGAACAGTTACGTGCTGGATATGTACATTTCAGGTTCCCAGCAGAGCGTTCAACTGTTCATCCTGTCCAAGAAATATGACCAGATTGCCGACGCAATCACCCAGGATCTCCACAGGGGGGTGACGGTCCTTGACGGCAAGGGCTGGTACACAAAGCAGGACACAAAGGTGCTTATGGTCCTCACAAGGAAGACTGACCTCAACCTCCTGCTGAGGTATATCAGGCAGATAGACTCTCACGCATTCCTTTCCGTCAGTTCCGTCAACGGCGTGTATGGAAAGGGATTCGATACAATAAAGAAGTAGACGCTCATTGACATAGAAAAGGGGTTTCCTCCCGGCGGCCGGCCTGTCCAGAGTGAACGCCAATGAACTATCTTGTAATTGTTCTGGCTTCATTTTCTGTACTGGTCATAGCCGTGACCATATACCTGATTGTAAGGCTGTACAGAAAGGAGGCCGAGATACGGGCCCTGGATATAATCAGGCCCGACGCGGACAACATGTTCCCGTCAAACACTGACCAGGACTTTACGGTGACCGATCAATTCCTCTATGACAGGTGCTGCAGGTTTATGGTGGAAAGAAGGCCTTTCCTGGTGATTGACTACCAACTCCAGGACCTGGCCAATTCCCTGTACACCAACAGGTCTTATCTGAGTAAAACCATCAACCGGTTTTCCGGTAAAAATTTCAGGTCGTACGTCAACTATTACCGTGTGATGTACGCGATGGAACTGTTCAGGGCCAATATGAGCCTCAGGATCATTGACCTTGCCGAACTATCCGGATTCAGAAGCGAGTCATCGTTTCTGAACAGTTTCAGAAGCGTGATGGGCGAAGCGCCAAGCATCTGGTGCGCCAGGATACGCAAGAAATACCGGGATAAACTGAAATGAAAACCGGCCGCCGGGCCGCCTACCCCTCTTCAATCCCTTTCCAGGATTCCGGAACGGGAGCCGTTACATCCACCTGCGTCTTTTTGACGGGGTGGATGAACTGTATATGGCGGGCCAGAAGGCTTATACCGCCGTCGGGGTTGGAGCGCTTTGCCCCGTACTTGAGGTCTCCTTTGATGGGGCAGCCCATATGGGAGAGTTGGCAGCGGATCTGGTGGTGACGCCCCGTGTAGAGTTCTATTTCCAGAAGGTAGTAGCGGTCTGTCTTTTGGATGAGAGTGTACTTGAGGCGTGCCTCCTTGCCGTTTTTGCTGACGTAGGACTTGTTCTGGGA
>R27__coassemble_675_pt1 | contig 19747 bp, 18 predicted proteins | sample R27__metabat2_high_PE_018 | metagenome-assembled genome bin R27
GCAGGTACGCCCTCGGCACGCCCCTCTTCCCTAAAGCCGAAGTCTCCCTCCCCGGTGGCAAAACGCTCACCATCACAGCCAAAGGCCCCGGTCCGGTTTACGGTGACATACGATTGAATGGAAAAAGACTTGATGGACGATTTGTAGATATATCCTCCATCAAGGAAGGAGGCAAGTTTTCATTCATGCCGTGAAAGCAATTTTGAGTGAAAATCCGAAATGTTCCACTAATGTTCCACTAAACCCCTACAAAAATCCCCGCAAGTCCGTGATTTAACGCAACTTACGGGGATTTTCTGTAGCCCCACGAGGAATCGAACCTCGATTTAAAGTTTAGGAAACTTCCGTTCTATCCGTTGAACTATGAGGCCATCACTTAAAAAAGAACGCTTATTCTGCGCTCTTTTCAATGATCTGACGACCACGATAGTAGCCGCACTCAGGACATACACGGTGATACATCACTGTGGCTCCGCAGTTGGGGCAAACGCTCAGAGTGGGAACGGGAGCGAAGTCGTGGGTACGACGCTTATCTCTTCTCTGCTTTGAGATTTTGTGTTTAGGATGTGCCATTGTTTATAATTTTAATTGTTTATTTTTCTTTAAAAAGTCCTTTCAGAGCCGCAAACGGGCTGTTCTGTGTGCCAGCCTCCTCGTCCACCTGCTCACTCCGGCCCAGGAACCGGACGGTGTCCGGGTTGCACTGCCCTTCAGGATGCACCCTTTGCAGGGGCATTGCCAGGCAGATGTAATCATACACCTCCTGACTGAGATCCCATTCGATTTCCACCGTTCCCGGTTTGAAAACCTCCTGGGGATTCTCTTCCACCGGAATCTCCAGTGGCTCCAGGCAGCGGTCACACTGGACTGTAACGCTTCCTTTAAGGGTGACGTCCGCCTCTACTTTCTGCGAACCCTCCTTTGTCACTCTCACTTCCACGTCAACGTTTGCGTCCAGGATTTCCTGATTGCCAAACATTTGAAAGAACTCTGTACCTGCCGTAAAGCGGAATTTCCGCTCCCCGGCAGCCCAACCGTTCAAGGGTATTATGATTTTACACATTACCTCAAAAACTGATTAAGGGGTGCAAAGATAGCAATAATTTTCCAAATATCAATCTTCTGAGACGGAATTTCTTTTCCTGTCCAGAGGATCCAGTTGAATCTTGCGCATTCTCATATGGTTTGGAGTGATCTCCACAAGTTCATCTTCCTGGATATATTCCAGGGCTTCCTCCAATGAGAACTTGATTGCGGGAGGAAGGACCACCTTCTCATCACTGCCGGATGCACGCACGTTTGTGAGTTTCTTTGTTTTGCAGATGTTGATATTGAGGTCCCTCTCACGGGTGTGCTCCCCTACTACCTGACCGCCGTAGATTTCCTCGCCGGGCTCCACGAAGAACCGGCCCCTGTCAAGGAGTTTGTTCATAGAGTAGGCAATGGCTTCTCCGGTTTCAAGGGAAACCAGGGAACCGTTTGAACGCATCTCGATGTCTCCCTTGTAAGGCTGGTAATCCTTGAAGCGGTGGGCAACCACGGCCTCACCCTGGGTGGCGGTGAGGAGGTTGCTTCTGAGGCCCATAAGGCCGCGGGTAGGAATCTCGAACTCAAGGAGAGTACGGTCTCCGCGGGGCTCCATCCTGATAAGCGCGCCCTTACGGCGTGTGGAAAGTTCGATGGCCGCGCCAACAAACTGCTCCGGAACCTCGATTGAAAGTTCCTCAATGGGTTCGCACCTCTGGCCGTTTATGGTCTTGTCCAGGACTTTGGGCTGACCAACCTGGAGTTCAAAGCCTTCACGACGCATAGTCTCAATGAGCACTGAAAGATGCAGGACGCCGCGGCCGTAGACCACAAAACTATCGGCATTGATGCCGGGCTTCACCCTAAGGGCAAGGTTCTTCTCAAGTTCTTTTTCCAGACGGTCCTTCAGGTGGCGGGAAGTGACGTACTTTCCGTCCTTGCCGAAGAAGGGGCTGTTGTTGATCATAAACAGCATACTCATCGTGGGCTCGTCCACGGCGATGGGAGGAAGTGCCTCCGGATTCTCGATATCGGCAATGGTGTCTCCGATTTCGAAGCCTTCGATGCCCACCACGGCGCAGATGTCTCCGCACTGGACCTCGTCCACATTGGCCTTCCCAAGGCCTTCAAACACCATAAGTTGCTTGATCTTTGACTTCTCCACAATGTCGTAGCGCTTGCAGAGGCTAACGGGCATTCCGGTCTTGAGAGTACCGCGCGTGATGCGTCCAACTGCAATACGGCCGACGTAGGGGCTGTACTCCAGGGAAGAGACAAGCATCTGGGGCGTGCCTTCGTTAACCGCCGGAGCGGGGATTTCCTCCAGGATGGTGTCAAGGAGGGCGGTTATGTCACCGGTGGGCTTTTTCCAGTCCGGGGACATCCAGCCCTGTTTGGCCGATCCGTATATGGTCTTGAAATCAAGCTGGTCCTCGTTGGCGCCAAGGTTGAACATAAGTTCGAAAACCTCTTCCTGGACTTCGTCCGGGCGGCAGTTGGGCTTGTCCACCTTGTTGATGACCACGATGGGCTTCTTTCCCATATCAATGGCCTTGTTGAGGACGAAGCGGGTCTGGGGCATGCAGCCTTCGAAGGCGTCCACAAGCAGCAGTACGCCGTCGGCCATATTCAGGACGCGCTCCACTTCCCCGCCGAAGTCGCTGTGGCCGGGAGTGTCGATGATGTTGATTTTCACGCCCTTGTAGGTGACGGATACGTTCTTTGCAAGGATGGTGATGCCGCGCTCCCTTTCAAGGTCATTGTTGTCCAGGATAAGGTTGCCAAGATCCTCCGGACGGCGTACAAGATTGGCCTGATAGATCATTCTGTCAACGAGGGTGGTCTTGCCGTGGTCTACGTGAGCGATGATGGCTATGTTTCTGATGTCCTGCATATTAAAAGTGCTTCTTCTAAAAATCCTGCAAAGGTACTAAATATTTTGCCTTTTCGCAAAGACGAAGTTCGTGCACATTTGGAGTGAAACGGATAATTTTTTTCATCGGCCCCAGAAGGGCTTTAAAGGCCGATTTTTCCTCCGTCCCCGCCCCTTTTCGGGCATTTTGCCGCGTTTATCCGTTTCAGCGGCCCAAAAAATCGGCCTCAGAAGGGCCCTCAATGCCGATTTTTCAATTAAACGTTTCCCGTTTTGTGACACGGATAACTTTACTCACCTTTGCCAAAAATTGATGCCTATGAAAAAGTTTGCAATGATGCTGCTTATCCCAGCCCTGGCGCTTCTCTCCTGCCAGAGGAGCGGTCTTCCGGAAGAGAGTTCCGTGACGGCCGATGGAGAGATTTACCACGATATGATCCAACTTGGCGAGAAACTGGACGACCCCTACACCGTGGCCAATATGCAGGCCGCCCTCACCAAGGCGTATCCCACCAAAGCCGGACGCGTAAGTTTATCGGCCACAGACCTTTACGTAAGGTTCCTGCCAAAGGACGATGCGCAGATGGACACCCTGAAGGCCCGCGGACTCTACCTTATGGACCACCCTATGGACTACCGCATCCTCCGCGAGGGAGACTACTATCAGGACCCGGAGATAGGGGACGGCGCCATCACCTGGCAGTACTCCGTAGTGCCGGCGGGCTTCAAGTTCCCCGAAGGGCTCAGGTACGAGGTCCTGGACGAGTGCTATCTGGCCGACAACGACGTAACCAAGGCCGATGACATCAACTGGCTTGAAGTGGAGAAAGAGGCGTTCAGGCTCACCGGGAACGAGGACCTCTGGTGCCCTCCCACAAAGGCTGCCGCCGTCCCCTCCGGGCGCATCACCATTACGGATCCTGAGTTCAGCGGAGGTAAGCCCATAGGCGTTTCCGGGGTGCAGGTGGTGGCAAATATCTTTGTGAAAATAGCAACCTGCTTCACCTCCAGGGACGGCTACTACACTATGCCAAAGAGTTTCTCCGGAAAGCCCCGCTACAGACTGGTCTTCAAGAACGAAAAAGGCTTCTCAATAGGTTTCAATTTCATAATTGTACCTGCCTCGGTGAGCACTTTGGGACTTGGAGGTCCCGAAGGGATTGACGTGGAAGTGAACACCTCATCGGACGAAGCCCTTTTCCGCCGCTGCGCGGTTAATAACGCCGCCTTCGACTATTACTCCCGCTGCACGGAGACGGACCTTGAGATAGCCCCGCCTCCCGGAGACCTCCGCATCTGGATTTTCCCCGGCCTTAGCGCATCCAGCGCCTGTATGCTGCACCACGGCGCCTTCCTTGACAACGACCTCCTCAGAAGATACCTTGGAGTATGGCTTGGACTTATCCAGATATTCCTTCCGGACATAACGATAGGCACTTCCGGGCAGGAGAATTACAAGGCCATATTCAGTGCCACAAGCCACGAACTTGCCCATTCCAGCCACTTCGCAAAGGTGGGGACAGCGTTCTGGTCGCCCTACATCCAGTACATAATCCAGTCATTCGTAACCGGCGGAGGACAGTTTTACGGAACCGGCAGCACGGAAGGCTCCGGTTACTGCGAGGTTGGCGAGATGTGGGGCTACTTTATGCAGGCGTCGCTGATGAAGGACCGCTACAAGGGGGCTATGGCCACCTATGGAGACAGTTTCTGGTTCAAGCCTGATATCCTCACCTACCTTTACGAGCGTGGAATGGAAAGAGGAGAGATTTACCGTGCGCTCAACGCCAATGCCGTGGATATAGGGAGCCTGAAGGAAGAACTGATAAAGATAGCGCCGGGGCTTGAGGATGAGATTGTGGAGACATTCCAGCGTTATGGCAGGTAGAAGGGTCATTCCGGCGCTTCTTGTCTCTTTCCTGGTTACATCCTGCGCCGCCGTGAAAGAAGACCGCCGGAACTGTCCCTGCTCCCTTGCCCTCAATTTATCCGGCCCGGGGCCTATCGAATACCGCGTGGAGAGTGTGGAAGGAGGCGTTTTGCACGTGGGTTCAGTTCAAGGCGACACCGTAATCTACCGCGATGTCCCCAGGTCCCGGGTAAGGATAATGGCCGTTTCGGGAGCCCCGCTGACGGACGGAGTCCATATCCCCTACGGTTCCGAGAGCCCGCCCTTGTACCTTTACCACGGGGTAATATCGGCCCAAAGCGAAGCCCTGAAGGTGAACGCTGCCCTCCATAAGAATTTCTGCCGTTTGACCCTTGTCCTTGACGGCCCGCCCGGAGACGGAGAGCCCATTGGAATATCAGTGAGGGGCGCCGTGGAAGGAATAAGCCTGGACGGGAGGCCTGCACCCGGAGATTTCAGATGCAGGGCGGTTTCCGGGGTATGCTCTCTTCCACGGCAGGCTCCAAGTGACCGCCTCCTTCTTGACATAGTGATGGAAGACCGGGTGGTGAGAACCTTCGCCCTTGGCACCTACATCCGCGAGGCCGGCTATGACTGGACGGATACCGACCTTGAGGACATCACCATCCACATCTGCCTTTCCGTGACGCACATCCGCTTCCGGATCGGGGACTGGTCAATGGAGCAGTGCATGAGTGTTGAAATTTAGAATGTAAATGTTTGGAGTTCCAAAAATTCTTCCTATCTTTGCAGTCCCGAAAAACAGGACGCGCGGATGGCGGAATTGGTAGACGCGCTACTCTCAGGAGGTAGTGTCCGAAAGGACGTGTCAGTTCGACTCTGATTTCGCGCACAGAAAAGGTGACCGTAAGGCCACCTTTTTTGATTTATTTCCCTGCCTCAAGCACCCAGCCGCCGCCGGGGGCAAGATGGATGGTGATGTGCTGCGGCACGGAAACCTCCTTGCGGGTGAAGTCACGACCGGCGCGGTGGGCGTTGGGGCCATCGGCAAAAATGACCGCACTGCCATCACCTATGAAAGAAAGGTCCAGGGTGAGGTTCCTCTCCTTAAGGCCGTTGAGCGCTCCCACATACCACTTGGAGCCCTTCCGGCGGGCCATTACCACGTACTCCCCTATCTTGCCGTCAAGGCAGACGGTTTCATCCCATACCGTGGGGATGCCGGCGATGAAATCCGTGCATTCCGGTTCACGGAGATAATTGCTGGGAGAATCGCAGAGCATAGTGAGAGGGGCGTCAAAGATCACATACTCTGCAAGTTGGTGGCAGCGCGTGCCCTGTGACACAGGCTCCGAGTTCACGGGCCGATAATTCCCGAGGGAGGCATTCCTCATAGCGCCCTGGGTGTAGTCTGCGGGGCCTGCCACAAGGCGGACGAAGGGAATGGTTACATCATAGGTGACCTGGTCCACCTCCGGGGAAGCCCATTTCATATTCTCAAGGCCGTAGACACCCTCGTAGTTCACTATGTTGGGATAGGTGCGGTTAAGGTCGGTGGGCTTGTAGGCTCCGTGGAAATCCACGGTCATATTGTACTTTGCGGCCGTAACGGCAGCACGCTCGTAGAACCTGACCACATCCTGGTCGTCCCTGTCCATAAAGTCTATCTTCCAGCCCTTGATGCCAAATTTGGAGTAATGCGCGCAGACGCCCTCCATATCCTTGTCAAAGGCCTTGTATCCTGCCCAGAGGATAAGTCCCACGCCCTTGGAACGGGCGTAAGCGGACAGCATGGGGATGTCAATTTCCGGAACCACCTGCATAAGATCGGCCTGTCCGTTCACGGCCCAGCCCTCGTCCAGTATCACGTACTCAATGCCTTTAGCCGATGCAAAGTCAATGTAGTACCTGTATGTTTCATTATTGATACCTGTTACAAAATCTACACCGTAAAGGTTCCAGTCATTCCACCAGTCCCAGGCCACCTTGCCGGGCTTTACCCAACTCCAGTCATGGGGCTCAGCGGGCTTTGCAAGGCGGTAAACCATATCGCTCTGGGCCAGTTCCCTGTCCTCCGATGCAACAATCACAACCCTCCAGGGAAGGGTGGATGTTTCACGGGCAATGTAGGGCTCACGGGCGGTAACGATGCTCTGGAGCATATTGTGCCCGCCCTGCTCCTCTTCCTTTGGAACCGGAGCGAACACGCCCTTCAAAGTGCAGGAGGCATTCCCGTTATAGAGATACATTCCGGGGTAATTGAGAAGATCGGCCTCTGTTATGCAGAGTTTCACTTCACCCGCCGCAACGGTGATGGGAAGGAAAGCAAGCCTTGCGGGATCCCAGCCGCTCACGGGAGACACCGTGTACTGGGACTCGAAGGAAGACATAAACTGGCTTTCAAGTGTCTCCAGGTGCTGGCTCACGTACGGGATATATGCATCCCAGTCCTTTGCAAAGGAGAATGAGGCCGATTCCGCCTTCACTGTAACGGCCTTTTCCGGCACAAAACGGTATGCAAAGCCGTCGTTGTACAGGCGGAACACCACGCTGAAACCCTTTGCGGGAAGCGTAATCTCATTGTAGCGGTCCTCAACCTTTGCGCGCTTGAAAAGACGTGCGTCAATCTCTTCAGAAACGGTACGCTTTTTTACTGCGCGGAAACGGGTGCCGGCGCCCCATGCGGTGCCGTCCTGAAGTGTAAGGCCAATCTCTGAGGGCGCAATAAGCACTTCCCCGTCCCTTTCAAGGGACCAGGTGAGCCGGGCTCCGGTCTCAATCGTTGCGGTCAGGCGGCCGTCAGGGGAAGTGAAAGTAATGGGCTTGGCACCTGCTGCGGAAAGCACAGATGCAAAAGCCAGGACAATGCAAAGAAAACGTTTCATTTGGTATAGGGTTATCAGTATGGTTCTCAGTTTTTTCATAGTTTGTAAATTTAGCAATAATGCCGATAATTCGCAAGTGGCCCACAGGATTGAAAACCAAGATATTTTATGTAAATTTGTATACTACATTCAATGACAACCAATGAAAAGATTACTGGCCCTCACCCTCTTTGCCGCCGCAGCGCTGCAGGCATTTTCCCAGAACAATCCAAAGGCCGCCACGGAGGCCGTGGTAAAGTATGACAATGCCCGTTTCACCGTGCTCACGGACCACCTCATCCGTATGGAATGGTCCGGGGACGGCGTCTTTGAAGACAGGGCAACACTTGCCATAGTGAACCGTAACCTGCCCGTGCCCCCTTTCACCTCAACCCTCAAAAACGGCGTCCTTACCATAAAGACAAAGGGCCTTACCCTTACATACAAAGGCGGCCGTTTCAGTGAAGACAACCTCAAGGTGGTTTTCGGGAAACGCAACTGGACTCCCGGAATGGAGCCAAAAGGCAACCTTAAAGGTACCACACGCACCCTTGACGGCTGCCTGGGCTTTGAACAGCCCTCGTTTGGCGTAAAGGAACTTGAAGACGGCATCCTCTCAAGGGACGGCTGGGCCATAGTTGACGAGTCTTCCCGCCATCTGTTCGTACCCACGGATTCCCACTGGGAGAACTGGGTTGCGGAGCGCCCGGAAGGAGACCGCCTGGACTGGTACCTTTTTGCCTATGGCCACAACTACACTCAGGCTCTCTCAGATTTCACAAAGGTTGCCGGCAAGATTCCCCTTCCTCCAAAATACACCCTTGGCTACTGGTGGAGCCGATACTGGGCATTCACTGACCAGGAAATCCTGGACCTTGGGCGTGAAATGCGTGAGAGGGACATCCCCATGGACGTTATGATAGTGGATATGGACTGGCACTATACGTACCACCAGATGGAGCGCCGCCTTGGCCCGGACGCCTTCGGGGAGCCCCGCGGCTGGACAGGATACAGTTGGAACAGGGACCTTTTCCCGGATCCGGAAGGCTTCCTTGCAGAACTCCATTCAATGGGTTACAAGACGGCCCTCAACCTTCATCCCGCTTCCGGCATAAGGGAGTACGAGGACTGCTATGACGCCTTTGTGAAGGACTACCTGTCAAGGACTGATGACTACGACGGCCCTGAGGATTACATCTACGGCAAGGAGCCTTATCACTATGCGGGCGTATCAAAGCCCGCCGGCCGGGAAGGCTACAGCGCCAGCGTCCCCTACAGGATGGACCAGGAGGCCTGGGCCGATTCCTACTTTGGCACGGTAATCCGCCCTCTGGAGCATCAGGGCGTGGATTTCTGGTGGCTTGACTGGCAGCAGTGGAGGGAATCCCGCTATGTGAAGGGCCTGAGCAACACATTCTGGATCAACTACGCATTCTTCACGGACAAGGCGCAGAATTCCACGGAGCGCCCCTTCATCTACCACCGCTGGGGCGGCATCGGAAGCCACCGCTATCAACTTGGCTTCTCCGGAGACACCCACGACGAATGGAGCGTCCTTGAGTATCTTCCCTATTTCACGGCAACCGCATCAAACGTCGGCTACGGATACTGGGGCCACGACATAGGAGGCCATATGCAGAAAAGAGACCATCAGCGCCTCACGGACCCCGAGATGTATACCCGCTGGCTCCAGTTCGGCGTATTCACCCCCATCTTCAAGACTCACTCCACCCAGAGCGCAAACCTTGAAAGGAAAATCTGGGCCTACCCCGGCCACTTTGAGTATATGCTGGAGGCCATCCGCCTTCGCTATACCCTCAGCCCTTACATATATACTTTCGCGCGCGAGGCTTATGACACGGGAGTCAGCATCTGCCGCCCGCTCTACTACGCATATCCTGAGGCCGATGAAGCCTATTCTTTCAATCAGGAATACCTCTTCGGGGACAGGATCCTTGCAACGGCAATATGCGAGCCCGCGGGAGCAGACGGGAAATCGGCCCGGAAAGTATGGTTCCCCAAAGGCTCAGACTGGTACGATATGGCCCTTCACACCGTCCACAGGGGCGGCAGCGTAAAGACTCTACGCTACGCCATAGATGAGAACCCCTGGTATGTGAAGGCCGGAAGCATCATTCCACTTGCATCCACCAGGATTAAGTCCCTTCAGGAGGCATCAAACGTCCTTGGAATCCTCATTGTTCCCGGAAACGGGCAGTCCGCCTTCACCCTCTATGAGGATGACGGTATTTCCAGGGACTATGACGTCGCCTGCGCCCGCACTCTCATCTCAAAAACCGGGAGCGGGTCCAAAATCAAGGTCACCATCGGCCCCAGGAATGGCTCCTATGAAGGAATGCCGGAAAGCCGTGAGATCTACCTTGCCCTTGAAGGCATTTCAAAACTCCCCAAATCCGTAAAATGCAACGGCGTAAGCGCAGGAGAATGCCGCGTGGAAGGCTCCCGCCTTGTCATTACCCTTCCCGCCGTATCTGCATCGGCCCGGACAACAGTTGAAGTATCGCTATAGACTATGAAAAAAACTCTTGCCGTATTAGCCGGCCTCCTGAAACTTGGCTACCTCCTGAAGGCTAACCTTGCATCCTTCTCACCTGACGGGAGAGCCACCTGCGCATACCTCTATCCCCGCCGGATTGACGGGAAACCGGGGAAATATGCCGACGCATACGCAAACGACCAGGACTGGGCCCTGGTCGCTTACCTTGATTTTATCGGCTCATAGCCGCTATCACGGACAGATTCACTTCCCGTAGGGCGGCCTCGTCCATCTTCACAGTCTCACGGTCATAGGTCATAAGGCCGTTCACCTCCCCTTCAACGTCAGTCGTCTGGGTGTAGACGCCCGCGGCGCAGCCCTGGCGGATAAGGTCCTTCAGCATCCGGGCATACTCCGTGTACTGGTTCAGGACATCGGCCGAACTCTCATAGCGGATATAGCCCCAGTTGCCGTCCTCGTTCCAGAGGTGGCCCTTCACGGGGAAACCGATGCCGCCGTATTCTCCCATAGCGTTCACCTGGTCCTCCTCCATAAAGGCGAACTCAGGGTTGGGATAATGGTGGTAGTCGTAGATGTCTCCGCAGCCCTTCACGTAGTTGCCGCCGGAAGCCTGGTTCACAAGCCTTGTGGGGTCTAGTTCCCTTGTGAAGGCAACCACCTTTTCATTGTCAAACTGGGCCCAGGCCTCGTTGAAAGGCACCCAGACCACAATTGAGGGGTGGTTTTTGAACTGGCCGATAATTTCTCCCCATTCATGGTAATAGGTTTCTCGGATATCCTCAGGGGCGTCCCAGAAGGTTCCGTCATAGCCTATGTAATCCCATTTTACTCCGCTGTTGTCCGCTATGCTTGGCATATCCTGCCATACCAGCATTCCAAGGACGTCGCACCAGTAATACCATCTTTCGGGCTCCACCTTCACGTGCTTACGTATCATATTGAACCCAAAGGCCTTGGTCTTTTCTATGTCAAAGCGGAGGGCCTCATCCGTGGGAGCAGTGTAGAGGCCATCCGGCCACCAGCCCTGGTCCAGGGGACCGAACTGGAAGAGGGGCTTTCCGTTAAGGGCCATCCTTAGATGACCGTCATTGTCCCTGCACTTGGAGATTTCCCTGAGGGCGGCGTAACCTTTCACTGAATCCAGAGTCTTTCCGCCTTCCTTGAGGGAGATTGAAAGGTCATAGAGGCGGGGACTGTCCGGAGTCCAGAGTTCTGGATTTGGAATAGCAAGGACTGCGGGTTCTCCGGGCTTTGCCGTTACCGATACGCCTTCAGAGCACACCTCAACCTCATCTCCGCCGCTGGCATTTACCGTTACGGTGACGGTTCCGTCAACTATGTCACTGACGTAGGTATATCCAGTGATATCGGCCTTGGGAACATTCTCCACCCAGACCGTTTGCCAGATGCCGCTGAGGGCGGTGTACCATATGCCCTTGGGGTCCAGGACCTGTTTTCCGTGGGGATGGCGGCCGTCGTCGCTACCGTCAAGGACGCGAAGGCGGAGGGTCTGCTTCCCGGAAGGCTTCAGGTAAGGGGTTACGTCAAGGGTAAAGGCCGTATAGCCGCCTGAGTGGCTGCCGGCAAACTGACCGTTCACCCAAACCTCGGCCTCATTGTCCACGGCGCCGAAGTGAAGGAGGGTCTTCTCTCCTTTTTTCCAACTGAAGGAGGTCTCGTACCAGAGGGCGTCCTCCGGGGTAACCTTCCTTCCTACGCCTGAAAGGGCCGATTCCGGAGCAAACGGCACCAGGATCTTGCCCTGGAACTGCTCCGGGGCGGGTTCACCGGCGGGCACTATGGCATAATCCCACAGCCCGTTGAGGTTTTTCCACTTCCCTTCCCTAACCATTGCGGGACGGGGGTATTCCGGAAGCGGGGCGGAAGGGTTTACATCCTGTGCCCAGCGGGTCATGATATGGCCTTCCACGGGCTTCCAGGAGGGCTTTGTGGAACAGGACACGGCGACTATGAGAGCCGCCGCCATAAGAAGTATTCTTTTCATCTTAGAAATACGTTACTGTGGTACCGGAAACTGCGCTGAGGAGTTTGTTTGCAAGGGAGGACACGCCAAAGCGGTACAGGTCCTTGTTCATCCATGAGTCTCCAAGGACGGTTTTGCCGATGGTCCAGTAGCACACTGCGTCAAGGGCCGATGCAATGCCGCCGGCTGCCTTGAAGCCAACCTTCACGCCTGTAGCCTCATAGTATTTCTTGATGCACTCGCACATCACCCAGGCGGCGACGGGAGTGGCGTTCACCTTTACCTTGCCGGTAGAGGTCTTGATGAAATCCGCGCCGTTTTCCATTGCAAGGAAGGAGGCGTCGGCAATGAGTTCCGGAGTGGCCAGAAGGCCGGTCTCAAGGATCACCTTCAGGACTACGGGGCGGCCCAGTTCCTTTGCAACGCGGTCTATGCACTCGCGGGAAGCCTTGATCTCAGCGCCTGCGGTCTCATAGTCCCCTGCCAGGAAACTGTTGAGGGCAAGGACTATGTCAATTTCATCGGCGCCGCCGCGCACTGCAAGTTCAATTTCCTGGAGTTTCACCTCAATCCAACTCTGGGATGTGGGGAAGCATCCGGCGACGGTGGTTACGTGGAGGGCGGGGTCCTTGCGGGTTTCGGCCACTACGTGACCAAGGTTGGGATACACGCACACTGATGCGGGGAGCGGCCAGCCGGGGAATGCGGCGGGGATGCCGTTCACCTTCTCAACCATCTTCCTTACGGAAGCGGGGGTGTCGTCAGAGGAAAGGGTGGTCTGGTCCATAATGCCGAAGCAGGCCTTGTAGAGATCATCGGAGGCAATGTTCTCAAGGTTCTGGGCAATGAGGGCAAGTTGGCGGTCGATGGCCTCTTTGTCCGGCGTATAGCCGTATTTTGCGGAAAGTGACATAGTTTTATGCTTTAATTAGTAGTTTATATCCTTCATCTATAAGCGGCTGCACAAGGGAGAGCATCTCCTCATAGGAGTATTTCCCAAGGCCTTTCATAGGTGTTTCGCGGTCTATGGTGTACACCTGGATCTCACGGGGCCTGATGCGCCTCACTATCTCCATCCATCCCTGAACCCAGTCTCCTGTAGACCAGCCGGGGCCTTTCAGGAACATTGTCTGGAGGATGAAATTCCCTTCAAAGCGGGCCATCCATTCCACAATTCTGGAAACGTGATAATCCCCCACCGGACGGTTGACAAGTGCCACCTGGGCGTCTGTTGGAGCATCCAGTTTGAGGATGGGATTGTCCACCTTCCTCAGGGCCTCGAAGATTCCTGGCTCACCGCAGCGGGTGGCGTTGGTAAGGACAGAAACCTTTGCGGCGGGATAGTATCTGTCACGGAGCCTGAGGGTAATGTCTATTATGGCGGCGAATTCCGGATTGAGAGTAGGCTCACCGTCTCCGGAAAAAGTGATGGAGTCTATGGGAGTTCCGGCCTCAAGGCAGGCGGAAAGTTTTGCCTGAAGGGCTTCCTCAACGTCCAGGGCCGATGGAATTGTACGGTCATTAAGCCCGTCCTTATTCCAGCCGCACTCGCAGTAGATGCAGTCAAAGTTACATACCTTTCCCTCCCGGGGAAGAAGGTTTATCCCAAGGGAACTCCCCAGCCTGCGGCTGAAGATGGGGCCGAAAACAGTGTCTTCCCTTAGCATAGGCGGCGGGAGATTAGATGCCCGGTCGGGGCCGGGCATGACGTAAGTCTTACCACTCCGGGCTTTTTGCCGGGCTCAAGGGTGCCAATACGGTCCTGAAGGCCAAGGAAACGGGCGCCGTTAAGGCAGGCCCAGGTAAGAAGTTCCTGCATGGGGACGTCAAAGGCACGCCTCAGGCACTCAATCTCATCTATCATTGACAACTGGTCATTGGAAGACAGGGAATCAGTGCCTATGCATATGGGAATACCGCTCTCCCTCATCACGGGGATGGGAGGAAGGACGCAGTGGATGAACAGGTTTGAAAGAGGGCACACGGCAATGTAGGGGTGCAGGAGCACCTCACGGGCGCGGGCGGCGCCTTCCGGGGTAAGGCAGCACTCGTGGACAAGTAGGACGTTCCCGGGAACGGGAGCCGGCACGGCGGCCGTCACCCTCTCAAGGAAGTACTCCAGGGAACTTGTACCCGTGACGGGAGGCGTAGGGATGCCGTTTCTCACGCGGTTGTCCCACATGGGGCCGCGGCCGTAACGCATCATTTCCTCCTCCTCTTCAGACTCTTCTGAGTGGAAGGAAAGGAAGCCGCTCTTAAGCCCTGCGGCCGATGAAGCCGTCACAAGTTCCGGGCTCATAGTGTAGCAGGAATGGGGCGTAGGGGCAGCGTCAAGGCCGTATGAAGCGGCCTTTTCCTGAAGGGAGGTGACGTGCTCCATAACGGAATCACACTCCTCCGGAACCGCCCCGAACACCTCCAGGAAACTGCGGGTGTACATAGGGTGCGAGGCCTTTACCTCAAAGGAATCGGCGCAGTTGGAAATATCGGCCATAGCCTGAACTCCGGAGGCCCACATAGAGTCCATAGCCTCTTTGAGGGCCGATATCTTCTCCTCCATTGAGGAAGTGTCCCTCAGTTCATTTATCTGGTCTATAAAGCCCGCCATACCCGTTCCCTTTCTGAACAGGCCCTTCATATAGGAGAGTTCAACGTGGCAGTGGGCGTTTACAAAGCCGGGGCAGATGATGCCTTCATCAACGGGGCCGTCGGCATGGCCTACCGCCAGGATGGTGCCGTCCGGGGCAACATCTACATAGCCGTTTTCTATGGGCTCACCGGCAAGGGTGTAAACTGTTTGGGCCGTATATCTCATAGGGAATCCTTTTGAACCGAAAGGGTATCGGCCACTGCCGTGGTATCGGCCTTGACCTCAACCGTATCCCTTAAGAAGATGAGCGAATCCCTGGGGATAAGTTTCAGGGAATCAATTTCCTTGTGCATATAGGCGGAATCCCCTTCAAAACGGATTTTGAGGGTATCCACGGGCCTTACGCGGGGCTTGGGGAACTTGGTGGTGTCTATCTTCTTGCCGTAGATGGAAAGCATCTTCTGACGCCACTGCTCCAGCGCAACCTCGTTTCTTACAACCTTGAGTTCCTTCTCTATGCGCTCTGCCACGTTACCCATTATCTTCTCCATTTTCTCCGGCTCTGCCAGGTATTCGTGGAGACTGTAGAGGTAGTCGTCGGTGTCATAGCCCCTGGATTCAAGGATGCCTTCGTAGACAAGGGATGTATCGGCCATCTGCTTCAGGGTGCGGTCCTGCTTTATCATCTGGTCCTGGATGAACATCTCGTAGAAGATCTCCTCCATATCACGCCTGGATATCTTCTTTGGGCCGCAGGCCTGGAGGGCCAGCAGCGCAGTAAGGAGAACAAGTATGATATGACGGAAGCGGGGCATCTCTTACCTCAGGACTGCTCCGAAATCTGTCTTAAGGGCGTCCAGAACCCTTTCCATGGTCTTTTCCACCTCAATGTCCGTGAGCGTGCGCTCGGGGTCCTGAAGCACGAAGTTAAGGGCGTACTGCTTGCGGCCGGCGGGAATCTTTTCCCCGCGGTATACGTCAAAGAGGGTGACGCTCTTGATGAGTTTCTTGCCTGCGCGTATGGCCGATTTCCTTACGCCCTCGTAGGGAACAGCCTCATCCAGAAGGATTGCAAGGTCTCTTCTCACCTCGGGGAACTTGGGCAGTTCCTTGAAGGAGAACTTGTCTCTCTTTACAAGGGTGAAGAAGACTTCCCAGTTTATCTCTGCGGCAAACACGGGCTGCTTGATGCCGAAGCGCTTTGCTAGCACGGGGTTAATTGTGCCAACGGTTGCAAGGAGCACGGGCTCACGGCCGGGGAGGCTGTAGGTGATGCCTTCGGCGAAGATATCTGCCGGCGCAGAGCCGGAGATGAGGGTGGAGACATCCACGCGGTAACGGGCCATAAGGGCCTCCACGTAGCCTTTGAGTTCAAAGAAATTGGACTTTTGCGCGGGATTTCTCCAGACTTTGTCCGGGGTGCCGGTGAGGAAGAGGGAGAAGCAGCGGTGCTCCTCGTAGCCCTCGAGGGTGGTGCCGTCCTTTTCCGGAAGCCTCTGGTATACGGAACCGTACTCGAAGAACTTCAGGGCCGATGCCTGGCGGTTGAGGTTATATGCCACAACCTCAAGGCCGCTGAGGAGCAGCGTCTGGCGCATCACGTTGAGATCACTGCTCAGAGGGTTCACAATGTGGACGCAGCGCTCTGCGGGGTAGGTCTCAAGTTTGGTGTAGTAATCCTCCTTGGTGAGGGAGTTATTCATAGTTTCCGTGAAACCGTTGGCAGCAAGGAAGTTGGAGATGTTGTTGCGGATGGCCTCAGGGTCCGGCTGGGCGCTGGGCTGGACGCTCATCGTCAGAGTCTGGGGAAGTTCTATGTTGTTGTAGCCGTAGATGCGGAGGATTTCCTCTACTACGTCGCACTCACGGGTAACGTCCACCATATAAGTGGGGGCGGCAACAAGGGCGCCGGTGGCCGTTTTTTCCACAAACTGATAGTTAAGGCCCTGAAGGATCTTCTGGATGGTGCCGTGACCTATCTTCTTCCCTATGAAATGCTCAATGCGGTTGTAATCCAACTCTATCATTGCGCGGCCGATGGGCCTGGGATAGAACTCACGGACCTTTCCAACAACCTTTCCGCCGGCAATCTCCGTGATGAGGAGGGCGGCGCGTTTTGCGGCGTAAAGGGCGGCCTCGGGGTCTGCGCCACGCTCAAAGCGGAAACTTGCGTCTGTGGAAAGAGTCTGGCTCTTGGCGGTTTTGCGGATGCTCACTGGATCGAAGTATGCGCCCTCTATGAATACGTCCACGGTGGTGTCGGATACGCCTGAATCTTCACCGCCGAATACGCCTGCAATGCACATGGGGCCGTTGACGTTTGCAATCACAACGTCTGATGCGTGAAGTTTACGCTCAACCCCGTCAAGGGTCCTGATGGGCTCTCCTTCCTCTGCGCGGCGCACAATCACCTTCCCGCCGTCAATCTTTGAGGCGTCGAAGGTATGGAGGGGCTGGCCGGTCTCAAAGAGAACGAAGTTGGAGATATCCACCACGTTGTTGATGGGCTTGAGGCCGATGGAAAGGAGCCTGTCCTGCAGCCACTGCGGGCTGGGGGCCACTTTCACGCCCTTCACGGTGATGCCGGTGTAGCGGGGGGCGCCATCGGCCGTGAGTACCTCTACGGGGATGGACTCGCCTTCCCCCTCCTTGAAGGCTTCCACCGAAGGAAGGGTAAGTTGAGCCTCAATTCCCTTACTGAAAAGATATGCGTAAAGGTCCCTTGCAACGCCTATATGGGAGGCGGCGTCTATGCGGTTTGCGGTGATTTCATACTCAATCACGGACTCATCCTTGAGGCCCAGGTATTCCTTTGCGGGAACGCCTACAGGGGCGTTTTCGGGGAGTACCATGATTCCGTCGTGGCTGGTGCCTATACCAAGTTCATCCTCCGCGCAGATCATTCCGAAACTCTCCACGCCGCGGATCTTGGACTTCTTGATCTTGAAGTCTCCGGGGAGGACGGTGCCAAGGCGGGCAAAGAGAACCTTCTGGCCTGCTGCCACGTTGGGAGCGCCGCACACTACGGTAAGTGGCTCCGGGGAGCCGTCGTTGACGGTGGTGATGTGAAGGTGATCGGAGTCAGGGTGAGGGTCACAGGTAAGAACCTCCGCCACCACAACGCCCTTGAGGCCGCCTTCAACCACTTCCTTGGTTTCAACGCTGTCCACCTCTATGCCTATTGATGTCATAGCCTCAGCCACCTGCTCCGGGGTGAGGTCACACTTAAGATACTCTTTGAGCCAATCGTAACTTAATTTCATTGTATATCTTCCAGTTTAAACAAATCTTCTAATAGTCTACAAAGTTACATTTTTCCTCACGGAAAAACAACTGCCGGAATCCATAGAAAATGAGTATCTTTGCAAACTCAAAATGATTTGATATGGGTATTTTCGCAAACGGCGTCAAAAAAACCAACCTTGGCTTCTTCCAGAAGTTGGGAAGGGCTTTCACCGCAAAGTCCACCATAAACGACGATGTCCTTGATGCCCTGGAGGAAGCCCTCCTTGGCTCCGATATGGGCGTAGAGACAACCCTCAAACTCCTTGACAATATCCAGGACCGCGTAGAGAAGGATAAATACGTGGACATGCAGGAGCTCACCGCCCTTATCCGGGATGAAATCGCAAACCTTATGGGAGATGATGCTCCCGTGCAGCCCTTTGATTTCACCAAAAAGCCGTATGTGGTCCTTGTCGTGGGCGTGAACGGCGTTGGCAAGACAACAACCATCGGCAAACTTGCCTCAATGCTCAGGAAGCAGGGCAAGAAGGTTGTGATAGGTGCGGCCGATACCTTCCGTGCCGCAGCCGTGGACCAGCTCTGCGTATGGGCAGAGAGGGCCGGGGCAGATATAGTGAAGCAGGCAATGGGCGCAGACCCCGCCTCCGTGGCCTTCGACACAGTCAAGAGCGCTGTTGCCAAAGATGCCGATGTAGTGCTCATAGATACCGCCGGCCGCCTTCACAACAGGGTGGACCTTATGAACGAACTCACCAAAATACGCAACGTCATCCGCCGCGTAGTACCTGACGCTCCTCACGAGGTTCTTCTGGTACTTGACGGCTCTACCGGCCAGAATGCCTTTATCCAGGCCAGGGAATTCTCCAAGGCCACGGACGTCACTGCAATGGCCATCACAAAACTGGACGGCAGCGCCAAGGGCGGCGTGGTTGTGGGCATAGCCGACACCTACAAGTTCCCAATCAAGTTTGTGGGAATAGGTGAAGGCATAGAGGACCTCAAGGTCTTTGATAAGAAAGAATTCGTAGAAGACCTGTTTAAACTGGAAGATATACAGTAGACAAACGTCGCAGGTACTGCCATTTTTGCAGACCTGCGACATTTTGTAATTCCACCTGCGACAGGTGGATGTGAAACGGAGTTACTTCTTTGCGAAGAAGTCCTTCTCCTTGCCTTCCTCAACCAGCTGCTCTACGAAAACGTAGGCACCGGTCTTGGGGCTCTTTTCCATGCGGATAACCTTCACCATGTGCTTTGCACCGGCCTTAGCGTCGAAGGTTGCAACTGCTTTTTTTGCCATAGTTTAGATCTCCTATTGATTACTTGATTTCACGGTGAAGAGTAACTTTCTTGAGGTAGGGGTTGTACTTCATACGCTCAAGACGGTCAGGGGTGTTCTTCTTGTTCTTGGTGGTGATGTAACGGGACATACCGGGAACACCGCTGGCTTTCTGCTCTGTGCACTCCAGGATGACCTGCACCCTGTTTCCTTTCTGTTTCTTTGCCATAATTTTACAGGATTAAAGGGTTAAACAAGGCTTACGTATCCTTTCTCCTGGGCGGCCTTCAGAGTTGCGTCGAGACCGTTTTTCTCGATGATACGCATACCCTTGGTGGTCACTTTAAGAGTGATGAAACGCTGCTCGGCCTCTGACCAGAACTTCTTGGTCTTGAGGTTGAGGGAGAAGTCGCGCTTGGTGCGCAGCTTGGAATGGGCAACGTTGTTGCCGATCATTCTCTTCCTACCGGTTATCTGACAAACCTTTGACATAATAT
>R27__coassemble_715_pt1 | contig 18754 bp, 13 predicted proteins | sample R27__metabat2_high_PE_018 | metagenome-assembled genome bin R27
GGCATACATAGTGATAAGGCGCTCCATCCTTAAGGGCAAGCGCGACGAAATCATTGAAAAGGCGGAAGTGGAGGCTGAGAAAATCAAGAACGAGAGAATCCTCCAGGCCAAGGAGAAGTACCTCTCCCTCAAGAGCGACCACGAAAAAATGGTCAACGAATCCAACGCCCGCATCCACGAAGCCGAAAACCGCGTAAGGCAGAAGGAGAACACCCTCAACCAGAAGATGGGTGAGGCCGATAGAAAAAACCGAGACCTTGATGCCCAGAAGGCTGCCCTGAAGGCCAGGGAGGATGAATACGACCGCCTCCGCGACCAGGCCATCCGCCAGATAGAGGAAGTTGCGGGTATGACCGCCCAGGAGGCCAAGACCCAACTTATGGAGCAGATGAAGGCGGAGGCCCGCACCGAAGCCCAGGCCTACATCAACGACTGCATAGACGAAGCCCGCCTCAATGCCGCAAAGGAAGCCAAGCGTATAGTGATCAACACCATCCAGCGCACCGCTACTGAAACCGCCATTGAGAATGCCGTAACCACGTTCCCCATTGAGAACGACGAAATAAAGGGACGCATCATCGGCCGTGAGGGACGTAATATCCGTGCCCTGGAGGCCGCTACTGGCGTGGAGATCGTGGTGGACGACACCCCGGACGCCATCCTTCTCAGCGCCTTTGACCCTGTGCGCAGGGAAGTTGCCCGCCTTGCCCTCCATCAACTTGTGGTAGACGGCCGCATCCACCCCGCCCGTATCGAGGAAGTGGTTACAAAGGTATCCAAGCAACTTGAGGAAGAGATCCTGGAAACCGGAAAGCGCACATGCATAGACCTTGGAATCCACGGCCTCTCCATGGAACTCGTCCGTCTTATCGGCCGAATGAAATACCGTTCATCCTATGGCCAGAACCTTCTCCAGCACTCCCGCGAGGTAGCAAACATCTGCGCCATCCTGGCAAGTGAACTGGGCCTCAATCCCAAGATTGCAAAGAGGGCGGGTCTCCTGCACGACATAGGAAAGGTTTCGGAGGAAGATCCGGATCTTCCTCACGCCCTCCTTGGTATGAAACTGGCGGAGCAATACAAGGAAAAGCCCGAAATCTGCAATGCAATCGGCGCCCACCACGAGGAAACGGAGATGACTTCCCTCTACGCTCCCCTGGTGCTGGTTGGAGACGCCATCTCAGGCGCACGTCCCGGTGCCCGCCGTGAGGTGATTGAGAGCTACATCAAGAGGCTCCGCGGAATGGAGAACCTTGCAGGCTCCTATCCCGGCGTAACCAAGGCCTATGCCATCCAGGCAGGCCGAGAGCTCCGCGTGATTGTTGGCGCGGAGCAGGTCTCCGACCACGACGCAGAGGTCCTCTCCGGAGAAATCGCAAAGAAGATCCAGGACGAAATGACCTATCCCGGCCAGGTGAAGATCACGGTCATCCGTGAAACCCGTTCGGTTGCATACGCAAAGTAGTCCGGTTATGAAAAAGCTTCCCATACTGCTTCTCTGCATAGCTGCATGCCTGTCATGCTCCCATAAACTCAAGGACGGAGAGTACACTCTCACCGTTCTCTCCACCAACGACGTCCACGGCACCTGGTTCGACTCCACTTATGTGGGAGGAGGCATCAGGAAGTCCGTCTTTGCCCTCAACCACTACATAGACAGCGTCCGTAAGGCCGATGGCCCGGAAAACGTGCTTCTGGTAGACGCCGGAGACTGCCTCCAGGGAGACAACGCCACGTACTACTTCAATTTTGTGGACACAACGTCCACCCACCTGTTCTCCAGGATCATGGAGTACATGAAGTACGACGCCGTGGCGGTTGGCAACCATGACATTGAAACCGGGCACCAGGTATATGACAAGGTTACACGGGAACTGAAGGCCGCCGGGGCCGATTTCCTGGCGGGAAACGCCGTGAAGAACGACGGCTCCGGCACTTACTTCCCCCTGTACAAGATGGTGGAGAAGGCAGGCCTCAGAATAGCAGTACTGGGATATACCAACGCCAATATCAAGGCATGGCTTGCAGAGGAGATCTGGAGCGGGATGCACTTTGTTTCCATTGCCGATATCATCCAGCGTGATGTGGATTATGTCATCAAGAAGGAAAAGCCTGACGTAGTTGTAGCGTCCATGCACTCCGCCTGCGGAAAGGGTGACGGCTCCGTCCTTGAAGCGGAAGCCCTGGATGCCTTCAACAAGGTAAAGGGAGTAGACTGGCTCATCTGCGGCCATGACCACCTTCCGTATGTGGAGACCCGCGACACCTGCGCCCTCCTCAATTCCGGCAGCCACAGCAGGTATCTGGCACATGGCAAGATACATTTAAAGGTTGAGCACGGGAAGATTGTCTCCAAGACTTTTGAAACAGACCTCATCCCCGTAGACGCCGCCAAGGCAGACCATGTGATGCGTGAGCACTTCCGTCCTGAATTTGAGGCAGTGAAGGCATTCACCGTCAAGAAGGTTGGAACTCTGGTCACAGACCTCCGCACAAGGGATTCCTACGCAGGACAGAGCGATTACATGAACGTGCTCCATTTCATCACCATGAACCGTCCGGACGTGGAGATATCCATAGCCGCTCCCCTCACCTTCAACGGAATAATAAGGAAAGGAGACCTTCTTTTCAACGACCTCTTTACCATTTATCCGTTTGAGAACCAGCTGTATGTGGTAAAGATGACGGGAGATGAGGTGCGCCGCTTCCTGGAGGCTTCCTATGACCGTTGGATTGTGACTCCCGGAGAGCATGTCCTCAGGATGGTTCCCGGAGACAACTACCGCACCGGGCAGCGCAAGTGGTCCTTTGAAAACGCCTTCTTCAACTTTGATTCCGCGGGCGGCCTCATCTACACCGTAGACGTAACAAAGCCCATGGGAAGCCGCGTGAACATCAGTTCCATGGCAAACGGAGAGCCCTTTGAGCCGGAGCGCACCTACAATGTTGGCATGACCTCCTACCGTGCCAGCGGCGGCGGAGACCTTCTCAAGGCCATCGGCATAGACACGGACAACATGGATGAAAGGATTGTAAACCGCTATCCTGAAATCCGCACCCTCATCTACGAATGCATCCTGGAGCACAAGGTAATGGACCCGCAGTCCTGCCTTGGTATCATCGGCACCTGGAAGTTCGTCCCCGCCAGCGCAGAGAAAAAAATAGCAGCCGACATGCAGCTGCTGTTCGGGAAATAAAAAATGAAAGGCCTATCTGAGGCCTCTCATTTTTTGCATTAAAGTGCCGGTGACGGCGCCCTTCATCAGTTTGCGGGTGCCCTCGAACTGCTTGAGGAGCTTGTTCACCTCCGGGAGGGATGTGCCTGAGCCGTCGGCAATCCTCTTTCGGCGGGAACCGTTTATTGCCTCGGGGTGCTCCCTCTCATAGGGGGTCATTGAAAGGATGATGGCTTCAGTTGCCTTGAAGGCGTCATCGGGGATATCCACATCCTTCATAGCCTTGTCCATACCGGGAATCATTCCCGCAAGGTCCTTGATGTTGCCCATTTTCTTCACCTGCTGGATCTGCTGGTAGAAATCCCACAGGGTGAACTGGTCCTTTGCAAGTTTCTTCTTGAGGGCGCGGGCCTCTTTTTCATCGTACTGCTCCTGGGCCTTCTCAACAAGGGAAACAACGTCTCCCATACCAAGGATTCTGTCGGCCACGCGTTCAGGATGGAAAACGTCAAGAGCCTCAAGTTTTTCTCCGGAAGAGACAAACTTGATGGGCTTACCCACCACGGCCTTGATGGAGAGGGCAGCACCGCCTCGGGTGTCGCCGTCCATCTTGGTGAGGACAACGCCGTCAAAGTCAAGGCGGTCGTTGAAAGCCCTGGCGGTTTCCACGGCGTCCTGACCGGTCATTGCATCCACCACAAAGAGGGTTTCAGTAGGGTTCAGGGCCTTATGCAGGGCCGATATCTCGTTCATCAGTTCCTCGTCCACGGCAAGGCGGCCGGCGGTATCCACAATAACCACCGGGAAGCCTTCGGCCCTGGCCTTCTTCACTGCCTCCTGGGCAATTCTGATGGGATCTTTCTCCCCTTCTATGGTGAAAACCGGGACCTCAATGCTGTCTCCAAGTACCTTTAACTGCTCAATTGCGGCGGGGCGGAAGGTGTCGCAGGCGGCAAGAAGGACCTTCATCCCGTTCTTTGACTTGAGGTGGAGGGCCAGTTTGGCGCTGAAGGTGGTTTTACCGGAACCGTTGAGACCGGCAACAAGGACAATACCGGGATTCCCCTTCACGGAAATTTCCTGGGCCGATGAACCCATAAACTCCGCTAGTTCGTCCCTCATTATCTTCACCATCATCTGCTGAGGCTTCACGGCGGTGAGAACGCCAGTGCCGATGGCCTTGTCCTTGACGCGGTTGCAGAAATCCTTCGCAACCTTGTAACTTACGTCGGCGTCCAGAAGGGCCTTGCGGATGTCCTTGACGGTTTCCGCTATGTTTATTTCGGTAATTTTTCCTTCTCCCTTGAGGATCTTGAACGACCTCTCAAGTCTTTCCTGCAAATTCTCAAACATACGTTCAGTTTTAGTCTACAAATATAGCAATTTCTGCGCTGAAAAGAAAAAGAAACGTTTCACGCGTTTTTGAGGGTGTTGTTTCACGTGAATCACAAAAAACATTTCCAAAAATTTTTACGTTTGAGGGGGTTCAGTTCCGGGAAAGGGCCATACCTTTGGCAAAACGCTTGAGATATGGAAAAACTATTGAAATGGATGGCTATGGTCCCGCTGGCGGCGGGGCTTGCCGCGTGCGACGATTTCGGGAAATTCCCGTCGGCCGACACCCACGGGGAACTCCAGTGGGAGATTGACAGGGAGTCCGTGGCAAAGGCCGGGGCGCAGGTCCCGGACGTCAACGACTTTCTCCTTACCATCACAGACAGCAAGGGCGTCACGCTCTACGAAGGCCCCTATGGGGACTCCCCCGCCAAACTTACCGTTCCGGCAGGGAGTTACACAATCTCCATAGTTTCCGGGGAATTCACATCCCCCGCCTTCGCGCATCCCGTGTACGGAGACGAGGAAGTGGTTGTCATAAAGGCCGGTGAAAGCGCTTCGGTAATGCTCAACTGCACGCTCCTCAACTGCGGGATAAGGCTGAGGATTGCGCCGAACTTCCTTACCAGTTTCCCGGACGGGGTGCTGTACGTGAAGCAGGAATCGGCAAAACTCATGTACTCATATATGGAGGACAGGATTGCGTATTTCAAGCCCGGGGAGGTTGCCGTTGTGCTCTACAACGAGGGTAAGGAGGAAACTCTCTTCACCCGCACCCTGGAGGCGCGGCAGGTCCTGACCGTAAGTATATCGGCCCCGGGTGAGGCCGATGGCGGGGCGTCGTCCATAAGGGTGTCGCTGGACACCAGCAAGACCTGGCTCACGGACAACTGGGTGATAGGCGGGGACAATTCCGGCGGAGGCCAGGGCGGCGGGTCCGTTCCCGATGCCTTCTCAGTTGCCGAAGCCCGCGGAAAAATCGGCCAGAAAGACATATGGGTGTACGGCTACATAGTTGGAGGGGACCTCACCACATCTGCCAGCGGAAATGCAAAGACCACGGGCATCACAAAGGCCACGCACTTTGCCATGGCCGACCGCTCCACTATCACTGACAAAACCGCCTGCATCGCCGTGGAACTGCCTGCGGGGAAGGTGCGGGACGCCCTTAACCTGGTTTCCCACCCGGACCTTGTGGGGACGAGGGTCTACGTGAAGGGAGAGATTGTGGAGAAGTACTTCGGGACGGTCGGCCTCAAGGGAACCAGCGACTACATTATGAAATGACTAGAATTCCCTGTAGAAGAGGCGGACGAAGTTGGACAATATGATTTCCCGGAGGGTCCTTGAAGACAGCCAGGACTCCAGGGTCCACTCCTTTGCGCCCGTGAGACGCTCCCGGAAGGCATCCCTGAATCCAAGCGCGGTGCAGCGGTCGAAGATGAAAGTGTTTACCTCGTTGTTGATGGTGAAACTCCTCACGTCCAGGTTGGTGGCGCCTACAACGGAAAGATAGTCATCGGCCACCATAGTCTTGGAATGGTTGAACTGGCCGTCGGCCTCTATTATCTTGACGCCGGCCTCCAGGCACTCAGTGTAATAACCGCGGTTGAAGGGGCCCAGGATGGGGGTGTCCACGTTCTTTGAGAGCATCACCCTGACGTCCACTCCCCTCAGGGCTGCGGATTTGAGGGCAAGCAGGAAGGATGCCGGAGGCACAAAGTACGGAGTCTGGAAGTAGACGTACTCACGGGCGTTTCCAAGCACCCACTCGTAGGCCATCTGGGTGGTGGGCCAGGGAAAATCGGCCTCATCAGTTATTATCTGTACGGCCTTGCCGCCTTCCAGGGGCCTGACCGGCCGGAAATAGTCTCCAAGAGGCTTTTCCACCTTGCCCTTGCAACTTATCCAGGTGTCAAGGAAAGAGGCCTGGAGGCGGGCTACGGCGGGGCCTTCTATCCGGAGGTGGGTGTCGTGCCAGAGATTGAAGTAATTGTCGGAGACATTCATCCCGCCTGTATAGCCTATGCGGCCGTCAATCACCACTATCTTTCTGTGCTGCTGGCAGTTCAGTCTCATAATGAAAAGGGGCAGGCCCTGGCTTATGGATGTGTAGCGAACAACCTCTATTCCGGCCTCTTCCATCGGCCTGAAGAATTTGCGGGGGATGCGCCTTGCCACAAAACTGTTGAGGAGGAACCTCACCTCCACGCCCTGGCGGGCTTTCTCTATGAGAAGGTCCCTCACTTCCCTTCCGGATGCGTCATTTCCAAAGCGGAAGTACTCCAGATGGACTGAATGGCGGGCCGAAGCGATATCCTGCAGAAGGAGTTCCTTCTTGCGGGCGCCTGAAGAAATCACCTCCAGTTTGTTGCCTTCATACAGCCTGTTGCCGCTCCCGCAGGCAAGGTTCTGGCGTGCCAGCGGGCGGAAAGGAGCATCTATTATTTCAGGAATGCCCTCCGGAAAAAGGAGGGGGGCCACCTCCTTCGGTATCTCCTCCAGCATCCTTCTCCTGGCTTCACCGTGGATGAATCTGCGGGCCTTTGCGGTGCGGTAATCCTTGCCGAAAACAAGGTAGAGGATAAAGCCGGCGATGGGCAGGAACATCATAAGGAGCACCCAGGCCATAGCGGTTTCCTGGACTCTCTTGTCCCTTAAGACAAAATAGCATAGCGCCAGGCGCAGAAGCACCGGCCAGAGTATTACTATTATGTGCTGGATACTGCTCATCGTGTAAGACAAAGATAACAAAAATATTCGTATATTTGCAGTCCATACACCGTACCTGACTGATGAACTATCTCAAGAAACTGGAAGCCCAGATTCACCAGAATCCCGAAAAGCCCGCTCTCTGTGACTACGAGGGCGCAATTTACACGTACTCAGAGGTGGCGGAACTCATAGAACGCTACCATATCTTTTTCCAGACGGCCGGCATAAAGCCCGGAGACAAGATAGCCATCTGCGCCAGGAACTCGGCCCGCTGGGGAATACTCTTCTTTGCGGTCAACACCTATGAGGCCGTCGTAGTCCCCATCCTGGCCGATTTCACAGCCAGCGGCGCCACAAAACTCATCTGCCACTCGGACAGCGTGCTCCTTATCGCAGACCCTGAAATCTGGAGCCAGATGTCGCCGGAGGATATGCCTCTGCTGAGGGGCGTTATCAATTCCAGGGAGGAAGGCCTCCTGTGGCACAAGGACCACGACATCTCTCAGGCCTGGGCCGACAGAGACTCCCTCTTTGAGCAGTGCTACCCGGACGGCTTCAATCCGCAGGATGTAATCTATCCCGGCAATGAAAAGGCCCTTGCCTTTATCAATTACACTTCCGGCACATCGGGTGACCCCAAGGGTGTAATGCTCAGTTACGGCGCAATGTCCGACATAGTGGAGCAGTGCCAGCAAAAACTCTCCAACACCCCCGACAAACTGGTTTCAATGCTGCCACTGGCCCATATGTACGGCCTGGCAATGGAGTTTGTATATCCCTGCTGCACCGGCTTCACAATATGTTTCCTCGGGAAACTCCCCTCGCCTTCGCTTCTTATGAAGGCCTGCAGCGAAATCCAGCCCAGCCTTATGATTACGGTTCCGCTGGTAATGGAGAAACTCTACCAGACCCAGATCCTTCCCCAGATGGCCGGCCTTGCGGCGCGTGTCCCCTACCTAAGGATTCCTTTCTACAAGGGCCTTGGCAAAAAACTCCTCCAGTCCCTTGGCGGAAGGCTTGAAACCATACTCATCGGCGGCGCTCCGCTCACCTGGGAGGTTGAGAGCGGGTTCCGTAAAATCGGCCTTCCATATGCCGTGGGCTATGGAATGACGGAGGCCTGTCCGCTGCTTTCCCTGGAAACCCCGGATCATTTTGAGCCCGGTTCCTGCGGCAAGCCCACCCACAGCCTCAGGATCGAGTCCTCAGACCCTGAACGCATCCCCGGAGAAATCCAGGCGCAGGGTCCCAACCTCACTATGGGCTATTACAAGAATCCGGAAGCGGATTCCAAGGCCTGGACCCCGGACGGCTGGTTCCGAACCGGAGACCTTGGCATTATGGACGAGGACGGAAACGTGTTCATAAAAGGCCGCATCAAGGCCATCATCCTATCCTCCTCCGGTCAGAACATCTACCCCGAGGAAGTGGAGCAGGTGCTCTCCAAGCACCCTATGGTGCAGGAATCCCTGGTCATAGAACGCGGCGGCAAGGTAGTTGCCCTGGTTTATCCCAAACCCGGTGTGGTACCATCGGAAGAACACATCAGGGACTACACCAACCGCTCCCTTCCCGTATTCAGCCAGATTTTCCGCGTGGAACTGGTGGATCTCCCCTTCCAGCGCACTGCCAAAGGCACAATCAAGCGCCACTTGTATCAGTAGGCCCTACGCGCGTACGGAATAAAAGTTTTGCCAGCCCGAAAAAGGCTGGCAAAACTTTTTTCCGTCCGCTCCACAAGGCCCACGCGCATACCTGCCAATATGTCAGAAAGGCCGATATTGGCGTACATTTTGACGATGTCAGTGCCGGAATACAATAAAAACAACATATAACTATGGCAAACAAAGGACAGATTGGAGTAACCACGGAAAACATATTTCCGGTTATCAAGCAGTTTCTCTACAGTGACCACGAGATTTTCCTGAGGGAACTTGTGGCAAACGCCGTTGACGCAACCCAGAAGATGAAGGCTCTGGCCGCTTCAGGAGACTGCAAGGAGGAACTTGGAGACCTCAAGGTTCACATAGAACTGGATGAGAAGGCCAAAACCCTTAAAATTATCGATAACGGTATCGGTATGACGGAGGAAGAGGTTGACAGATACATCAACCAGATTGCCTTCTCCAGCGCCGGAGAATTCCTTGAGAAGTACAAGGACCAGATCCAGAATATAATCGGCCATTTTGGCCTCGGATTCTACAGCGCATTTATGGTTTCCAAGAAAGTGACCATCGAGACGCTGTCCTGGAAGGAAGGCGCAAAGGCCGTAAAATGGACCTGCGACGGTTCTCCGGAATACACTATGGAGGATTGCGAAAAGGCCGACAGAGGTACCGTCATTACCCTTTATCTTGACGACGATTCTGCGGAATACGCAGAGAAATCACGCATTGAGTCCCTTCTCCAGAAGTACTGCAAGTTTATGCCCGTTCCCATCGTCTTTGGAAAGGAGCAGGAGTGGAAGGACGGTAAGTACGTGGACACGGACAAGGATAAGGTCATCAACTCCGTGGAGCCCCTCTGGACAAAGGCACCTTCAGAACTCAAGGACGAGGACTACCTTGGATTCTACCGCACCCTCTTCCCTATGAACGAGGAGCCGCTTTTCTGGATCCACCTCAACGTAGACTATCCCTTCAACCTCACCGGCATCCTCTACTTCCCTAAACTGAAGGACCGTGTGGCGGTGGAGCGCAACAAGATTTCCCTTTACTGCAACCAGATGTTCGTGACAGACCACGTGGACAACATAGTCCCTGACTTCATGACCCTCCTTCACGGTGTCATTGACTCTCCGGACATCCCGCTTAACGTAAGCCGCTCCTACCTCCAGAGCGACGCAGCAGTGTAGAAGATATCCACCTACATCACAAAGCAGGTGGCAGACCGCCTGGAAGGCATCTTCAAGGACGAGAGGGAGCAGCTTGAAGCTAAATGGGACAACCTCAAACTCTTCATTGAGTACGGTATGCTCTCCGATGAAAAGTTCTTTGAAAGGGCCCAGAAGTTCGCTCTCCTGAAGAACGTGGACGGCAAGTACTACAGTTTTGATGAGTACAGGGAAGCCGTCAAGGACGCACAGACAGACAAGGACAAGAAACTGGAGTACCTCTATGCCACAAATGCAGATGACCAGTACTCATACATCCAGTCCGCAAAGGACAAGGGCTACGACGTCCTACTTATGGACTGCGAACTTGACGCCCATTACGTGAATCTCCTTGAGCAGAAACTCCAGGACATCCGCTTTGCCCGCGTAGACTCCGACGCCGTGGAGAACCTCATCCCCAAGGAGGACAAGGTAAAACTGGAGATGAAGGAAGACGAGCGCTATGACCTTGAGAATATGTTCAAGGCCGTCCTCCCGGAGGGCAACGACTACTTCGTGCAGGGAGACAACCTTGGCGCGGAATCGGCCCCCGTCCTCATCACCCAGAACGAATTCATGCGCCGTTACCGTGAGATGAGCGCCCTTGGCGGCGGAATGAACTTCTACGGAGAAATGCCTCAGAGTTACAACATCACGGTGAATATGGAGAATCCTCTGGTGGCAAAGATCTGGGCTTCCAAGAAGGCCGATGTAAAGCCTCAGGGAGAACTTCCCGCCGAAGCCCCCGAAAGCGCCTCTGAGGAAGAGAAGACAAAGGCCCGCGAAGCCCGCGAGGCAGTTCGCAAGGCCCACAGGGCCGATGTAGAGGCCTTTGCCAAGGAAAACGAACTCCTGCACCAGATTGCAGACCTTGCCCTCCTCTCCAACGGAATGCTGAAAGGCAAAGCCCTCAGCGATTTCATCGCCAGAAGCTTCAGCCTGCTGAAATAGCGCGTGGGCCTTGTGGAGCGGACGGAAAAAAGTTTTGCCAGCCTTTCTTCAGGCTGGCAAAACTTTTATTCCGTACGCGCGTAGGGCCTATTTATAGAGGAACCTTCTGATACTCATCTTAGGAGTTTTCTCGAAGGGCTTGTCCATAAGTTCAACCTTTGCAATCTGGCTGTAGCCGGGAAGTTGGCGGTTGGCGCCAAGGCGGATGTTCTCAGGGATCTCTGCCTTTGCTTCACTGTCAAGGAGGGCCTTTGCAATGGACTGCTCATCCAGAAACACCAGGGCTACCAGTTTGCCGCCGCGCTCCACCACCACTGATTCCATCACGTAGGGCTGGTTGTTCACCACTGCCTCAAGTTCCTCGGGGTAGATGTTCTGGCCGGAAGGACCCAGGATCATGTTCTTTGAACGGCCACGGATGAAGATGTTGCCTTCCGCGTCAATGATACCAAGGTCTCCGGTGCGTAGCCAGCCGTCCTCTGTGAATGCGTTGGCGGTTGCCTCTTCATTCTTATAGTAGCCGATTGTGATGTTCTCACCGCGGGCCTGGATTTCTCCCACAACGTGCTGAGGGTCATCGGAGTCTATGCGGACTTCGGCCACATCAACTGCCTTACCGCAGGAACCGGCCACATACTTGGTCCAGTGCTCATAGGCAAGCAGCGGGCAGGCCTCCGTCATGCCGTAACCCACAAGGTAAGGGAATTTTATCTTCTTGAACAGGCGCTCAACCTCAGGATTGAGGGCTGCACCGCCCATGATGAATTCCTGGACATTGCCGCCGAATGCCTGCACAAGGCCGTCCTTCACCTTCTTGTAAATCACATTGTTAAGGACAGGAACTTTTGTGAGGAACTTGATGAGGGGCTTGTCAAGGGTGGGCTTCACCTTGCTCTTATAGATCTTCTCCATCACAAGCGGAACGGTGATGAGGAGGTAAGGCTTTACATCGGCAAAAGCCTTGAGGAGGGTTGCAGGGGTGGGAGCCTTGCCCATCCAGTAGATGGAGGTGCCGTTGCAGAGAGGATACAGGAACTCAATCACCAGGCCGTACATATGGGCCATAGGGAGCATTGAGACCATCTTGTCACCCGCAGGGACGTTACGCTGGGAGTAATCCACGTTTGCGCTGAAGTTGCGATAGGTAAGCATTACGCCCTTAGGGTCTCCGGTGCTACCGGAAGTGTAGTTGATGGTGGATAGGTCGTCCCAGTTGTCCGTGGGGAACACAAAGTCTTCAGGGCCGAATCCCTTGGGGTATTTCTCTGCGAAGAGTTTGTCAAGGTTGTCCACCGTTTCCTGGATCTTAGGGTCACGGCAGAAGAGGATCTTCCAGTTATCTACGTCAAAGACCACCTTGAGGGCGGGCATCTTTTCCGGATCCATCTTTGCCCAGCGGGCAGCGTTAGTAAAGAGGGCGATGCTGTCGCTGTGATTGACAAGGCCCATCACGCTTTCCGGGGTGAAATCGGCCAGAATGGGGACGATTACTGTTTCATATGTGTTGACGGCGAGGTAGGCGAAACCCCACTTGGCGCCGTTGTTGGCGCAGAGGGCAATCTTGTCTCCCTTCTTGAAGTCGGCTTTTTCAAAGACTATGTGGAAACGGGCAATATCCGTTGCCATCTGGGCGTAAGTAAATGAATCTCCGCCGATTGTGTTCAGCGCAGGTTTGTCCCAGAACTTACGGGTAGCGTCCTGAAGGCGCTGAAGATAATGAGGATAATTTGACATATCTTAGGTTTTAGGTATTTTCAATACTATCTACAAAGATAACAATTATTTTGGTAAGCAAAAAATCCGTATCTTTGCAGACTGAAAGTAACTTTAGATGAGAAGAAAACCTATCATAGCCCTTATCTACGACTTCGACGGCACGCTCTCGCCCGGCAATATGCAGGAGTTCGGGTTCATCCAGGCAGTTGGCCAGACACCCGCTGAATTCTGGGCAAAAAGCGACAACATAGCCAAGGGGCAGGACGCCTCCAACATCCTGGCCTATATGAAGTTAATGCACGACGAAGCCCGCAAGAACCACATCCGGCTCACCCGCGAAGGCTTCAAAAAGTACGGGGCCGATATAAAACTCTACGAGGGAGTCCGTGACTGGTTCCAGAACGTAAACGCCTACGGAAAGGCCCACGGCGTTATCATCGAGCACTATATCAACTCCTCCGGCCTCACTGAAATAATCGAGGGCTGCCCCATCGCCAAGGAATTCAAGCACATCTTTGCCGGCAGTTTCATCTACGACGACAAAGGCGTGGCCGAATGGCCCGGCATAGCCGTGGACTACACCGGCAAGACGCAGTACCTGTATAAGATACAGAAGGGTATCTTCTCTGCCCGTGACTCAAAACTTGTCAACGAGAGTTGGGCCGATGCCGACAAACGCATCTCCATGGACCATATGATCTACTTCGGAGACGGAGAGACGGACATCCCTTCGATGAAACTCGTAAGCCTTTCGGGAGGCAACGCAATTGCCGTCTTTGACCCTTCGCGTCCCGGCAAGAAAGACGCCGCCCGTAAACTCCTGAGGCAGGGCCGCGTGAACTTCATCACCCCGGCATCCTACACCAAGGACTCCCGCACCTTCCGCCTTGTTTGCGCCATCATTGACAAGATCAAGGCCGAGACCGAACTCCATCAATTCTCCAGATACAAATAATGAGAAAATTAAAAGTTGGTATGGTGCAGCAGCACTGCACCGCAGACATCCCCGGGAACATCGCCCGCCTTCAGGAAGGGATCCGCGCCTGCGCGGCAAAGGGCGCAGAACTTGTGGTTCTTCAGGAACTTCACAACAGCCTGTACTTCTGCCAGGAGGAAAATGCAAAGCTCTGCGACCTCGCAGAGCCCGTTCCGGGCCCTTCCACGGAGAGTTTCGGCGCGCTTGCCCGCGAACTTGGAATTGTCCTGGTGCTGTCCCTTTTCGAGCGCCGCACCCCCGGCATCTACCACAATACAGCAGTTGTCCTGGAGAAAGACGGCAGCATAGCCGGCACCTACCGCAAGATGCACATCCCCGACGATCCCCTCTTCTACGAGAAATTCTACTTCACCCCCGGGGACCTCGGCTTCCAGCCCATAAAAACATCCGTGGGCACTCTTGGAGTGCTTGTTTGCTGGGACCAGTGGTACCCTGAGGCAGCGCGTGCAATGGCACTTAACGGAGCGGAGATGCTCATCTACCCTACCGCAATTGGCGGCGTTCCCACAGACCCTGAGTGGGAGCAGGCCCAGCAGCGCCAGGCCTGGCAACTGGTCCAGAGAGGCCACTCCGTTGCCAACGGCCTGCCGGTTATCACTGTGAACCGCACCGGCGTTGAGCCGGATCCCACCGGCCACTCAACCGGCATAGACTTCTGGGGCCACTCCTTCGCTACGGGTGCCCAGGGAGAACTCCTAACAGAGTTTGAAAAGAGCGAAGAAGGCGTTCGCGTGGTTGAACTGGATATGGAACAGAGTGAATACGTCCGCCGCGGCTGGCCCTTCCTCCGTGACCGCCGCATAGATGCCTACGACATCCTCCTTAAACGTTTTGGGAAATAGTCCCTCCTGGCACATAATCGGCTCACTATTAACGTTTTATAAAAATCTGATTGTGCGTTTTGCACAATCAGATTTTTATAAAGTACTGTATTTCAAGCGTTTAGGCGCCAGACTAAAAACCGGCCGGATAATTCATCGTGACACAGTGGAGGCCACCGTGGCCGGAGAGAAGGGGGCGGCAGTCAATGACTTCTACTTTGCGGTCAGGGAAGGCTTCCTGGAGGCGTGAAGCTGCCACATCATCCAACGGGGACCCTGCACCTGGCATAAGAACAGCTCCGTTTATGATAAGGAAATTGGCGTATGAGGCCGGAAGTCTGTAATCGTCCAGATAAAGAGGCTCAGGGAGAGGAAGAGGTATCAACTTATAAGGATTCCCCTCAAGGGTACGGAAACCCTTAAGCTGCTCTTCCATGGCCTTGAGAGGGGCATAATTCTCATCCTCAGGATTATCGCATGCAGTGTAGGCAATAGTATTGTAACTGCAAAAACGGGCAAGGATATCTACATGTGAGTCTGTGTCATCCCCCGCTATGCCGCCATGCTCTATCCAGAGGATACGACTAAGGCCAAACGCCGATTTAAGCCGCTCCTCAATCTCCTCCTTGGAGAGATACTCGTTCCTGTTAAGGGACAGGAGACATTCAGATGTAGTGAGAAGCGTTCCCGCACCATCAGTGTCTATGCTACCGCCTTCAAGGACATACGGCCGCATATCAAGGTAGGAGGCATTGAAAGCGCCTGCATCAAAAACGCGACGGGTAATCTGATTGTCAAAGTCCGAGGCGAACTTGAGGCCCCACCCGTTGAACACAAAATCAAGGACATACTTCTTCCCGTCATCTCCAAAAACGGAAATGCCGCCGTGGTCACGCGCCCACGTGTCATTGATAGGCGCCTCTACAAAGCGGATTCCGGAAACATCCTCAAGTCCGCAGCGCTTCAGGTCCTCCACCGTCTCGCTGCGGTCACGGCAAACCATAAGGACAGGCTCATACCTGAGTATGGCCGATACTATGCGGGTATAGCATTCCTGAACCTTTTCAACCTCATACCAGAGTGAATCCCTGTGCGGCCAAGTAAGTTGCACAAAACCTTGCGGTTCCCATTCGGCAGGTAATCTCATTGCAAATTCATTTATCGGATGCAAAGATAGCAAAAAAAGACATCCCCCGAAAGGAGGATGCCTTTAGATAAGGTAAGATTCAGGATCTTACTGGAGTTCAACGGTAACTACGCGGTTCTTAGCAGCGCCGTCGAAGAGCTGTACGGTTGCACCGTGAGCAGCGCTCTCGATGTTCTCTTCCTTGGCACCGGCCTTCAGGAGAAGGTCAACCACGGTCTTAACACGCTGCTCGGAGAGCTGCTGGTTGCGCTTTGCAGAACCGGTCTGCTTGTCTGCATAACCATTGACTGCGAGCTTGCTGTTCTCATCAACAACGGTGTTGGCGAAGTACTCGAAGTGTGCTTTCTCACGCTCTGAGAGTTTTGCGCTGCCGCAATCGAAGTAGAGGGTGATAGGGCTGCCGGGCTTCACGTCAACAGCGGTGAACTTACCGTTCTCATAGAGGTAGGTCTGGCCGTCGGTGAGCTGACGCAGAGGAGCAACTTCTTCCTCGAGGGCAGCGATCTTGTCCTTAAGTTCTGCATTCTCCTTCTCCAGGGCTGCCACCTTGTCTGCAAGGGCGTTGTACTGCTCTGTGGTGAAAGGAACAGGGATAACGACGGGAGTGATTGAGCTGTGACGGTTGAAACCGGTCTTTCCGAGTTTGATGGCTACGCCGATGGTAGCGGAAAGAGGGAACTCGAAGTGGCCGATATTCTTGGTAACCTCAACACCATACCAGGAAGCCTTTGCTACCATAGCGCGGAGGTCAAGGAGGAGGTCTACGCGGTTGCTGAGGTAGAAGCGGTTGAGGATACCACCACCGTAGATCCATTCAGCATCTGCAACAGGAGTGATTGCAAGACCGCCGGATACGTAAGGAGCAACATTCCAAACGCGGGTCTCTTTGTAACCCCAGAAGGTGTCAGTGAGGCTCCAGAGGAGGTCACCGGTGATGAAGTGCTGCTTAGGACTGAGGGGAGCGCCGTCTTTGCCAAGAACGTTGTTGGCAAGACCAAGCCAGTTGATACGGCCGCCGATGAAGGGGGTCCACCACTTACCGAGGGATACGTCTACTGCCAGACCGCCGATGCCCTGTGCGAAGGGAATACCGGAAGTGTTCTGGAGGTTCAGACCTGCGTTCCAACCAGCGCCAAGGCCAATCCAAGTGTTGTCAAAAGCCTTGTTGGTCTCATAAGCACCACGAACGACTTTACCGTTTTCGTCACGGTTTGCATTCTCCTGAGCGAAAGCGTTCACGGAGAAGAGGAGGCTTGCTGCTGCAAGAGCTCCAAGAATCATTTTGATACCTTTCATAATTTTGTATTAACGTTAATAAATTTTGCCGTTTTAAAACTAACCTATAAAGGATTATCAGTGCAAATTTAAGCATTTTTCCGCATAGAACAAATTTTTCCGGCTTTATTTTAAATTTTTTGCGAAATACCTATCTTTGTAAAAACTCCATCGGAATGAATTTCAAACTCAATTCGCCCTATTCCCCTTCCGGCGACCAGCCTGAAGCAATAGACCAGTTATGCAGCGCCCTCAGCCAGGGCGTTCAGGACGTAACGCTGCTTGGCGTAACCGGTTCCGGCAAGACTTTCACTATGGCAAACGTGATCCAGAGGCTCCAGAGGCCGGCCCTGATCCTGAGCCACAACAAAACCCTGGCCGCCCAGTTATATGGCGAATTCAAGGCCTTTTTCCCGGATAACGCCGTGGAATACTTTGTCTCATACTATGATTACTATCAGCCTGAGGCCTATATCCCCACCACGGACACCTATATTGAAAAGGACCTCAGCATCAACGACAAGATTGACGAACTCCGCGTAAGCGCGGCATCGGCCCTTATGAGCGGAAGAAGGGACGTAATTGTGATAAGTTCCGTCTCCTGCCTCTACGGAATAGGCAATCCGGACGACTTCCACGACCAGACAGTCACGGTCCGTAAAGGTGAACGCATGTCCATGACCCGCCTCCTTTACAAGATAGTGGACGCCCTCTACTACCGCACTGAGACGGATTTCAAGCGCGGAAGTTTCCGCGTGCGCGGGGATACGGTGGATATTTTCCTGGGAGGGGCCGATTACGCCGCCCGCATAGAGTTCTTCGGCGACGAGATTGACCGTATAGCCCTCATAGACCCCGTCACTGGGGCAATCTTCGAGGAAATGGAAAAGATTGACCTCTACCCCGCAAAGAACTTCGTCACCTCAAAGGAAAAGGGAGCCAAGGCAGTAAGCCAGATCCAGGACGACCTTGTGAAACAGGTGGAGTACTTTGAGTCAATAGGCAAGTTCCTTGAAGCCAAACGCCTGAAACAGAGGGTGGAATACGACATAGAGATGATAAAGGAGATGGGGTACTGCCCCGGCGTGGAGAACTATTCCCGCTATTTTGACGGCAGAAAGCCCGGCCAGCGCCCCTTCACCCTCATAGACTATTTTCCCAAGGATTTCCTGGTGTTCATTGACGAATCCCACGTCACCCTCCCGCAGATCCGCGCAATGTACGGCGGAGACCACTCCCGCAAGGAAACCCTGGTGGAATACGGCTTCCGTCTCCCCGCCGCCAGCGACAACCGCCCCCTCACCTTCGACGAATTCGAGTCCATAACCGGCCAGACGGTATACGTTAGCGCCACTCCCGCCGATTACGAACTTCAGAAGAGCGAAGGCCTTGTGGTGGAGCAGATAGTGCGCCCCACCGGCCTCCTGGACCCTCCCATAGAGGTCCGTCCCACCAAGAACCAGGTGGACGACCTCATGGAAGAGATCCGCATAAGGGCCGAAAGGGACGAGCGCGTCCTTGTGACCACCCTCACCAAAAGGATGGCCGAGGAACTGGACAGTTACTTCACCAAAAACGGCGTCCGCTGCCGGTACATCCACTCCGACGTAGACACCGCTGAGCGCGTGGAAATAATAGAGGATTTCAAGAACGGCCTCTTCGACGTCCTTATCGGCGTAAACCTCCTGAGGGAAGGCCTGGACATCCCCACGGTATCCCTAGTACCCATTCTTGATGCCGATAAAGAGG
>R27__coassemble_718_pt1 | contig 18694 bp, 15 predicted proteins | sample R27__metabat2_high_PE_018 | metagenome-assembled genome bin R27
GTGATCGACTTCGCAACCCGTACCGGCTGCGACTCCCTCGCCATCTCCATCGGCCCCAGCCACGGCGCGTACAAGTTCCCCCCCGAGCAGTGCACCCGTGACCCCAAGACCGGAAAGCTTGTACCTCCGCCCCTTGCATTTGACGTTCTTCACCAGATCGAGAAAAAGCTCCCCGGCTTCCCCATCGTTCTCCACGGCTCCAGCTCCGTTCCCCAGGAGTATGTAGACATGATCAACGAACTTGGCGGAAAACTCCCGGATGCAGTCGGTATTCCTGAGGAGCAACTCCGCGAGGCCTCCAAGAGCGCAGTTTGCAAGATCAACATCGACTCCGACAGCCGTCTTGCCATGACCGCCGCAATCCGCAAGGTCTTCCACGACAAACCCGGCGAGTTTGACCCCCGCAAATACCTGGGTCCCGCCCGCGACGAAATGAAGAAGCTCTATATCCACAAGATTGTGAACGTTCTCGGTTCCAACGGCAAAGCTTAAGCGTGGAAGTAACTGATTAAAATTCAGTCATTTAACTAAAAGAGGGTGCTGGAATTCCAGCACCCTCTTTTGCGTATAGCGCTCAGTGTCAATCACTTGGCTCCACGCCCGGCGTGGCGGGAATACCACACCCAGAACAGGACGCCGGAAATCACAAACGTTCCAATGCCAATCCAGGGCGCAAGGCCTGCCGGAAGGCGGAAACCTATCTTGTCTACAAGAATGAAGGTGACGCAGACGGCAGTCATGAACATTGAGGGAAGGAGAGTGATAAGGTAATCGAGACTCCCCTTCTTGCGGGTAGCAAGGTAAACGGTTGCAGTCCAGAGCATGAAGGCAGCAAGGGTCTGGTTGCTCCATCCAAAGTAACGCCAGATTACGTTGAAGCCGTTAGCATCGGCAATATTGTACCAAAGCAGCAGGGCCGAAGCGCCAAACATTGGAATGCCAATCCAAAGGCGCTTCCAGATGTTTTTCTGCTCGAGATGGAGGAAATCGGCCATAATGAGGCGGGCGCTGCGGAAGGCGGTGTCTCCGGATGTGATGGGCGCGGCCACTACGCCTATTATTGCAAGGATGCCGCCGAAGAGCCCCAGCCAGCCCTCGGAGACCTTTGTCACAACAGTAGGAGCGGCAGCGGCGGTGGTGGAACCAACCTCTGCGGCGCCGCCGTCAAAGAAGAACCAGGAGGACACTGCCGCCCAGATGAGGGCAACCAGGCCTTCCGTTATCATTGAGCCGTAGAATACGGGACGGCCAAGTTTCTCGTTCTTTATGCAGCGGGCCATAAGCGGGCTCTGAGTAGCGTGGAAACCGGAAATTGCGCCACAGGCAATGGTGATGAACAGGCAGGGGAAGATGGGCTGGTCCTTGAGGCCGGCCTTTTCACTCCATCCTCCAAGGCCGTCCCAGATTTCCGGGAGCGAGGGCCATTTCATAAAAAGGCACACCATAAGCGCCGCGGCCATAAAAAGAAGCGCTGCCGCAAAGAAGGGATATATTTTGCCGATTAGTTTGTCTATGGGAAGGAGCGTTGCCACTACATAATATAGGAAGATGGCGCCAACCCAAAGCATGATGGAGCCGCGGGAGCCGTCTCCGGCAATGTCTCCGAGGATGAGGGCGGGGCTGTAGACGAATACCGTTCCCACAAGGAGAAGAAGGATCATACTGAAAACCAGCATCACGGTCTTGGTGCGCTTTCCAAGGTAATCTCCAACCAGTTCCGGGAAACTGGCGCCTCCGTGGCGGACTGAGAGCATTCCGCACATGTAGTCGTGGACAGCGCCGGCAAATATGCAGCCAAGGACTATCCACAGATAACTTGCAGGGCCGAACTTTGCTCCCATTATGGCTCCGAAGATGGGGCCGGTTCCGGCTATGTTGAGGAACTGGATCATATACACCTTCCAGGTGGGAAGGGCAATGTAATCAACGCCGTCAGCCTTGGTTATAGCCGGGGTTTTGCGGAAAGGGTCCGGGCCGAAGATCCGGTCTACCAATGCTCCATAGAGAATATAGCCAAGCACAAGGGCCAGGATACTGAGAAGAAAGGATAGCATATTGCTGGTTTTAGGTTACCCAAAGTTACTACTTTTATTGAAAAAATGCTTAATTTTGATGGATAATAATAATTGCCCGTATGAAAAGAGTTGTTATTCTGGGACTTATCCTGGCACTGACATCGGCCTGCTGCGGCAGGAGTGAATTCAAGTCATCTTTCGTAAACATCACGGACGCCGTTCCGGATGCCATCCTTGAAATCCGATACTTCGGCACATATAACTTTGTAGGGGAGCGCATTGACGGCTATCTCCAGCCCACCGCCCTTCTCACTAAGGAGGCGGCCGATTCCCTGAGGGCGGTCTCAGACGACGTCAAAGCCCTTGGCTACAGGCTGAAGATTTACGATGCATATCGGCCTCAACGTGCCGTGGACCATTTTGTGCATTGGGCGGCAAATGTCCCGGATACCCTTATGAAGGCATATTTCTACCCCGACCTTGACAAGAGCGTCCTTTTTGAGCAGGAATACATAATGGAAAAAAGCGGCCACACACGCGGTTCCACCGTGGATCTCACCCTCTTTGACATGGAAACGGAAAAGGAACTGGATATGGGCGGCACCTTCGACTGGTTCGGCCCCGAAAGCCACCCGGATTTCTGCGGAGACCCGGACTCGGGCCTTTATAATCCCGCTCCTTCTCCTGCTGGCAGGCTCATCACGGAGGAGCAGTTCCGTAACCGCTTAATCCTAAGGCACGCAATGCTGAGCCACGGCTTCAAGCCGCTTGACAGCGAGTGGTGGCACTTCACCCTGAGGCAGGAGCCTTTCCCGGAAACCTACTTTGACGTTCCGGTGAAACAACTCCAGCGTTGCAAATAAACGCGGAAAAGCGTATCTTTGCGTCTCTTATTTGAAAACTATGGGAAGAATCATACTTACCGGCGACCGTCCTACCGGCAAACTCCATCTTGGACATTACGTTGGATCACTCCGTAACAGGGTGCTCCTTCAGAACGAAGGCAACTATGACCGCATGTTTGTGTTCATCGCAGACGTGCAGGCCCTCACAGACAATGCCGATAACCCTGAGAAGGTTCGTCAGAACATCATAGAGGTGGCACTGGATTACCTTTCCTGCGGCCTGGATCCTTCCAAGGTTACCCTCTTTATCCAGAGCCAGATCCCTGAACTTCACGAGATGACCCAGTTCTTCTCCAACCTTGTCACCGTGCAGCGCCTTCAGCGCAACCCTACCGTAAAGACGGAAATGGCTCTCCGCGGCTTCGACGGCGGTGCAACAGATGATAATAAGCGCGGCCTCCCCGTGGGATTTTTCACCTATCCCATCTCCCAGGCGGCCGATATCTGCTTCTGCAAGGCAACTACCGTTCCCGTGGGTGAAGACCAGGAGCCCATGATAGAGCAGTGTCGTGAGATTGTACGCAGTTTTAACGGCACTTACAAGTGCGATGTTCTTGTGGAACCTGAGATTCTCCTGCCTTCAAACCTTGCTTGCCGCCGCCTCCCCGGAACGGACGGCAAGGCCAAGATGTCAAAGTCCCTTGGCAACTGCATCTATCTTTCCGACGATGCCAAGACAATGGAGCAGAAGGTGAAGGGAATGTTCACTGACCCTGGCCACCTGAGGGTGGAAGACCCCGGCAAGGTTGAAGGCAACACGGTTTTCACCTATCTGGATGCGTTCTGTGAGGAAGGAGACTTTGAGAAGTTCTGGCCTGAGTACAATAACCTTGATGAACTCAAGGACCACTACCGCCGCGGCGGCCTGGGAGATATGAAGTGCAAGAAGTTCCTCATAAATGTCCTCAATGACCGTCTGGAACCCATCCGCGCCCGTCGTCACGCCTATGAGCAGGATATCCCAGCCGTGTATGAGATCCTCCGCAAGGGTTCAGAAGCAGCCCGTGAGGTTGCCGCCGCCACGCTCCATGAGATGAAGGACGCAATGCAGATCAATTACTTTGACGACGCAGCCCTCATAGCAGAGCAGGCGGCAAAGTACCGTGGAGACAAGTAACTGATACTTAGCGTGTTACGCAAAAGAGGGTGCGGATTTTTCCGCACCCTCTTTTGGTTAAATCACTGATTTTCAATCAATTATCCCCACGCGGCTTATTGCTCGTCGGGACCCTGATCCTGAGGACCGGGCTGAGGACCGCCCTGGAACGGGCCCTGAGGGCCGCCCTGGGGACCGCCGGCCTGCTGGCCGGCCTGGTACATCTTCTCGAATGCCTTGTTGAGGGCCTCGGAGTACTTGTCGATATCGGCCATATTCTGAGCCTTCACGGCTTCCTTAAGGGCATTGCAGTTGGTTTCTACCTCGCTCTTGATATCGGCAGGAACTTTGTCGCCGTTCTCCTTCAGGAATTTTTCTGCCTGGAAGGTGAGGGCGTCGGCGCTGTTGATCTTGTCGATGCGCTCCTTCTCTGCCTTGTCTGCGGCCTCGTTGGCCTTTGCTTCGTCCCTCATACGCTGGATTTCGGCGTCTGAAAGGCCGCTGGAGGCTTCGATGCGGATGTGCTGCTCCTTGCCGGTAGCCTTATCCACTGCGGATACGTTCAGAATACCGTTGGCATCGATGTCGAAGGTAACTTCAATCTGGGGCACGCCGCGGGGTGCGGGAGCGATGCCGTCAAGATGGAATATGCCAATCTGCTTGTTGTCCTTTGCCATTGGACGCTCACCCTGGAGGACGCGGATCTCTACGCCGGGCTGGTTATCTGCAGCCGTGGAGAAGATCTGGCTCTTCTTGGCGGGGATGGTGGTGTTACTCTCGATGAGTTTTGTCATTACACCGCCGAGGGTTTCGATACCAAGGCTAAGAGGTGTGACATCCAGAAGGAGGACATCCTTCACGTCACCGGCCAGGACACCGCCCTGGATGGATGCGCCGATAGCAACAACCTCATCCGGGTTAACGCTCTTGTTGGGCTCCTTGCCGAAGAAGTTCTTCACAAGCTCCTGTACGTAAGGGATACGTGTGGAACCGCCGACCAGGAGGACCTCGTCAATGTCTGAAGGGTTCAAGTGCGCATCGCTGAGGGCCTGACGGCAAGGGGCGATGGAGCGCTGGAAGAGAGCGTCTGAAAGCTGCTCGAACTTAGCCCTTGTGAGGGTCTTTGCAAGGTGCTTGGGAACGCCGTCCACAGGCATGATGTAAGGGAGGTTGATCTCCGTTGAAGTCTGGCTTGAAAGTTCAATCTTTGCCTTCTCTGCAGCCTCCTTAAGACGCTGGAGTGCCATAGGATCCTTCTTGAGATCAAGACCGCCGTTCTCTGCGGCGAACTCCTGGGCCAGCCAGTCGATTATAACCTGGTCGAAGTCGTCACCGCCGAGGTGGGTGTCACCATTGGTGGAAAGAACCTCGAATACGCCGTCTCCGAGTTGGAGGATGGAGATATCGAAGGTACCGCCGCCAAGGTCATACACTGCAACCTTCATGTCCTTGTCCTTCTTGTCAAGGCCGTATGCAAGGGCTGCCGCGGTGGGTTCGTTGATGATACGCTTTACGTCCAGACCCGCGATGCGGCCGGCCTCCTTTGTTGCCTGACGCTGGGAATCCGAGAAGTATGCGGGAACGGTGATGACTGCCTCGGTGACCTCCTGACGGAGATACTCCTCTGCGGTCTTTTTCATCTTCTGGAGAATCATTGCCGATATCTCCTGGGGAGTGTAGAGTTTGCCGTTAATGTCTACGCGGGGAGTGTTGTTTTCTCCGCGGGTAACATTATAAGGTACGCGTGCAACCTCCGTGGCCACCTGGTCATAGGTTTCACCCATAAAACGCTTGATGGAGAACACGGTGTTCTTGGGGTTGGTGATAGCCTGACGCTTTGCAGGGGAGCCTATCTTGCGCTCTCCGCCGTCAGTGAAAGCCACCACTGAAGGAGTGGTGCGCTGTCCTTCATTGTTGATTATGACGGTGGGCTGATTGCCTTCCATCACTGCGACACAGGAATTGGTAGTTCCAAGGTCGATGCCGATAATTTTACCCATAATATTATTGTTTTATTTGTTTACCAAAAAGGCGCCGCCCTTTCCGGACGACGCCTCACAAAATATCCAATTCTGTGCCAGCAGATTTTTTCTGCCAAATTGTCAGAAACGCCAGCCTAACGTTAGGACCGGCTCTATGCCTGTGGCCGATACAAGCACCTCAGGGACCTCAGCGTTCATATCCACAATCTTGTCATAGACATTGGCGCCGGAGGTATAATAGCGGTAAGGAGTGAAGTAACTCTGGGGCATAAAGCGAAGGCGCACGGCGAAATCGGCAAAGAAATGACCAACCGAGTAACCGGCACCGAAGCTGACAAGTTGGGTGGCCTGGGCTGCGCGCTCCTGGGCAGTAAGGGGCTGAAGATTGAGGACTGGATCTGCAGGATCCGAATAATCCCAAACCAGCCAGTTCCTCTGCGAACCTGAGAGGTAATTGTAACCTACGCGGATTGCAAGAGACTCAGCGGGCTTGAACTCCATACCTACACGGACGTTGTGGCCAAGGCCCAGGGCGTCCTTAATATCGGCATTCTGGTCTCCCCAGGTGCCTGTGGAATAACCGAAATCTCCGCGGCCACGATACGCGGCTCCTCTGTAATCGGCCATCTCATAATCTACACTGAGCACCGCAAAACTGCCAAATGTGTATGCGATACCGGCATTCCAGCGGAAAGGCATACGGAGCGCATAGATCCACTCATCCTCCGGGCTCTTGGAAGGGCTGAAATAGATGCCCTTGAGGTTGGTCTCACCATACCAGGTGCACCTTCCGGTCATATTGACAAGGGTGGGAGTCTGGATGGCCGCGCCAATCCTGAAGCCTGCAAAGGGACGCCAGAGGAAACCGGCCTTGAAATAAACCCCGGTTCCGGACACGCCGTAATTGCGCTTTGCAAGTATGGAATTGAGGGTTGCAAGCGTTGCGCCGCCGTCATACTCTATCTGAGGGAAAGTGGAAGGGTCGTCGGGCATTTCCTCCCAATACTCCGATTCCATATATGACAGGGTGGTGAAACCCATATTTGCGCCGATGTAGAATTTGTCGTTGAAATTGGCGCTCATATTGATGACTATGTCGTGCTTGTAGCCCTTTGTCTGATAACCGTACTTCTGGTAAAGTTGGCCCGCCGCCTCAGGCTTACCGCCCACCATAAGGTCAGTGACGCCAAGGTAATCCGTGCCGCCGATATGGTCGAAGATATGGCTTCGTGCACCCATCATAGCGCTCCAGTCCGGCTCAAGGCCGTACCCGGTGTTGTACCAGTCTCCGCCTATGGCCTCAGGGGTATAACCCTGCGCAAGGGATGCCAGAGAGCCGGAATAGGAATACTTGCCGTAGTAGGAGCCTGAAGCGTTTGCCCTGTAGGTGTAGTCGTTGGTGGCATTAGACACGAATCCGAACGACACGCGCTTGAGGCCGTGCCTGCGGCCGGTATCCATATTGATGACGAATCCGGTGTTTGGCATCTTCATACGGGTATAACCCGTGGACACGCGGTCTCCAAGGCCGATGGGATCCAGGCCGTCATAGCCGAATCCCTGCGCCTGTGTGGAGGTGATTGAAAGGGACGGGGTTATGACAAACTGGGTATATCCCGCAACGGCGCTTCCGGCAGGATTTATGCCGATGGAGCCGAGGTCTCCGCCCACCGCAGTGAAGGCGTTACCCATAGCGATGGTCCTGGCGGTGCCGCCATAGATGTTCTCGGAGAACTTCTGGGCCTGATCCCAGGACTGTGCGGCGGCGGAAATGGATGCCGCCGCCAATAATACTGCTATAATAACTGTCTTTTTCATATGCTACCTGTGTGAAGATGAACGTCCGCCGCCGGAAGAGGAGGAACGGCCACCGCCGGAGTAACCGCCGGATGAGGAGCGTCCGCCGCCGGAATATCCACCGGAAGAACGGCTGCCGCCGGAGTAACTGCCGGAAGAGCGGCTGCTGGAGGAAGACGAGGATGAGCGGTACCCGCCGGAATATCCTCTTGAGGAAGAAGAACTCCTGGTGGAGGAAGAACTGCTCCTATATGAAGGAGAACTTCCCCTTGAGGTGGACGAGCCGCTGCTCCTGTAAGTTGAGGAACTGCTTCTTGAGGATGAACTGCCCCTTGAAACGGAGCCGCTGCGGGAAGAAGAACTGCTGCTTCTTACGCTTGTGGAGCCGTTCCTGGTGGTTGCTGAGCCGCTGCTTCTGGACACGGCAGACGTACTCCTAGACACGGAGGTTGCACGCCTTGTCGAAGGGCTGTAATTCCTTGCGACGGAAGAAGCGGAACGCGAGGAAACGGAACGGGTTCCGGATGCGCGGGAAGAAGAACTAGCCACACCTGTTGAACGTGCCGATGTCCCGATGCTGCGGGAAGATCCGCCGATACTCCTTGAGGAGCCGGAGAATCCGCCGGTGGCGTTACTCATCCTTGCAGGACGGTCCGACACCCAGTGGTGATGGCCGCCGTAACCGTGCCAGCCGTAATAGCCGTAGTGGTGATAAGGCCTGTAATACCAGGGGTCGTAATACCAGGAAGTGTAGTACCACGGGCTGTACCAGGAATGGTAGTACCAGGGATCATAGTGGTACCAGGGATCCCAGTAACTGTAGAAATAGTGCCAGCGGTAGGGATAGTACCAGGTGTCCCAGTATGCCCAGGGGCGCCAGCCATAGTAATTGTACCCCCAGGAAGGGTAATAGTACCAGGGGGTGTAGGGGTAGGTATAGTTCCACGCCCACGACGGCGTATCAGTAACGGTGATAACCGAATTGGACGTAGAAAGACGTACCGACTGCCCGGACGGTACCACAAGGGTGTCCCCGTTGCTGATGATATAGGCGGGGGAATCCTTTGTATCGGCCAGAAGGTTGTCTACGGCATCATCTGAAACGGCCACCTCAGTGACGGCGGGCTTTGTGTAATAAAGACCGTCATCGAAGGACTGAGTGCTGACCTGTCCAACTGAGCCGCAGGAGAGGGCGGCGAAGCCGGCGGCAATGTATGAGAGGAATCTCTTTTTCATATTAGGCCTCCTTTATCCAATAAAATTAGTATCTTTGTGCCGATAAAACGGCTTTTCAGGAAAAGATTATGCAATTATTATACCTGCATAACGCATTCCAGGAGACAATAATAGCAACAAAACAGCAAAAAAGCAATAAAAATTATGGCAAAAGAGGTAACAAAACGGGAAGAGAACTACTCCCAGTGGTATAATGACCTGGTGGTGAAGGCAGATCTGGCGGAGCAGAGCGCCGTGCGCGGATGTATGGTCATCAAGCCCTACGGCTACGCCATCTGGGAAAAGATGCAGGGTATCCTGGACGGAATGTTCAAGGAAACCGGCGTAAAGAACGCCTACTTCCCCCTGTTCATCCCCAAGAGTTTCTTCAGCCGTGAGGCCGAACACGTGGCAGGATTCGCCAAGGAGTGCGCAGTGGTAACCCACCACCGCCTTATGAATGACCCTAACGGCAACGGAATTGTGGTGGACCCTGAGGCCAAGCTTGAGGAAGAACTGATAGTCCGCCCTACCTCGGAAACCATCATCTGGAACACCTACAAGAACTGGGTCCACAGTTGGAGGGACCTTCCCATCCTGTGCAACCAGTGGTGCAACGTGGTCCGCTGGGAAATGCGCACCCGCCTGTTCCTCCGTACTGCGGAATTCCTGTGGCAGGAAGGCCACACGGCACACGCCACCGCAGAGGAAGCCGAAGCCCGCAAGGAGCAGATGGTGAACGTATACGCAAAGTTCGCCCGTGAGTTCATGGCCCTTCCCGTGGTGGTTGGCCACAAGAGCCCCGGAGAGCGTTTTGCAGGCGCCCTTGACACTATGACCATAGAGGCCCTGATGCAGGACGGAAAGGCCCTCCAGGCCGGTACGTCCCACTTCCTTGGCCAGAACTTCGCCAAGAGTTTCGACGTCCAGTTCACCAACAAGGAAGGCAAGCAGGATTATGTCTGGGCCACTTCCTGGGGCGTGAGCACCCGCCTTATGGGCGCCCTCATAATGGCCCACGGAGACGACAACGGCCTTGTCCTCCCTCCCGCCCTGGCTCCTATCCAGGTGGTGATGGTTCCCATCTACAAGACCGACGACGAACACAATGCGGTCCTGGACAAGATGTATGAACTGAAGAAGGCGCTTGAGGCCAAGGGCCACAGCGTGGAGATAGACGACCGCGACACCCTCCGTCCGGGCTTCAAGTTTGCCGAATGGGAACTCAAGGGCGTTCCCGTACGCCTTGCAATGGGTCCCCGCGACATAGCCAACGGCACCGTGGAGGTTGCCCGCCGTGACACCCTTGAAAAGATTTCAGAGCCCCTGGAGGGCCTTGAGGACAGGATTATCGGCCTTCTGGACGATATCCAGCAGAACATCTACAACAAGGCTCTCAAGTTCCGTGACGCATCTATCCGCAAGGTTGACACCTGGGAAGAGTTCAAGGAAGAAATTGAGAAGGGCGGCTTCCTCCTCTGCCACTGGGACGGCACCGCGGAAACCGAGGCCCGCATCCAGGAAGAGACCAAGGCAACCATCCGCTGCATCCCCGTGGACAGCGCCGTATGTATGGAGGAAGGCAAGTGCATCTACACCGGCAAGCCTTCACATCAGAGAGTATTATTTGCAAGATCCTACTAATATGAAAAAAGTATTCGCACTCATAAGCATGGCCCTTGTGGCCACCTGGACAGTATTTGCTCAGGACACCCAGGATGCTGTGGCGGAGGCCGCAGCAGCGCTCAGCGCCGCAGAGGACGTCCCCGAGGTTGTGGAAAAGCCCAAATACTGGAACACCACCCTCCTTACCAACATCAACTTCGGCCAAAGTTGGCTGCATCAGTGGGCCGCAGGCGGTTACAACACCGTCTCCCTCACCGGCAACGTTGACGCACAGACCAATTACGCCAAGGACAAGATGATCTGGAACAACCGTCTCCAGTTGGATTACGGCGGAATGTACAGCGCCGACAAACCCATCTTCCAGAAGACCAAGGACCGCATCTACTTTGAGTCCAAGTGGGGCTATGAGACACCTATCCGTCACCTCAGTTATTCCGCATTCCTGGATTTCAAGACCCAGTTCGGCGACAACTACGACTACAAAACCCCTACGGACCTCCAGTTTGCAAACCACCCCGGAGATGAGCCCGCCGCCTGGCGTGAGGCCGCAAAGAACAACCTAAAGTCCGGTCTGTTCTCCCCCGCCTACATCAATGTGGGTCTTGGTGTGCTGTGGACACCCGCTCCCTGGTTCTCCCTCAACGTGGCGCCTCTTGCCGGCGGTGTTGTGATAGTGAGCAATCCCCTCCTCCGCAACACTTACGGTATGGATGCCTTGAGGTACGACACTGACGGAACCACCGTGCTTGAATACAAGGCTTTCCGTCCTGAACTCGGCGCCCAGATCAAGGCCGATGCCTCCTGGGTGATCAACGACGCCTTCTCCTACACAACTCAGGTTGCAGCCTTCTACAACTACCTGAAGCCCACCGTGGAGCCCCGTATCACCTGGGACAACAAGGTGTTCTGGAAACTGGCCAAGTTCTTTGCGCTCACCCTTTCCACCAACCTCATCTACGATCCCCTGGTGAAACTCACCGACAAGGACGGCAATCTCCTTAACGCAGGCACCAAGAACGAGGGCAAGGGCGTCCAGTTCAAGGAATTCCTGGAATTCGGCTTCACCTACACAATCGCGCACAAGCACTAGCCATATGCTCCTTGTTGCAGTCAGCGGAGGCATTGATTCAATGTGCCTTGCAGAAAAGGTTCGCCAAAGCGGCGAACCTTTTGCCATTGCGCACTGCAACTTTTCTCTCAGGGGGGCCGATTCCGACGCCGACGAAGACTTCGTCCGCTCCTGGGCCGCCCGCTATGGCATCCCCTGCCACGTAAAGCGCTTTGAAACATCGGCCTATGCCGCCCAGGAAGGCAGTTCAATTGAGATGGCAGCACGGCGCCTCCGCTACCACTGGTTCGGGGATCTGTGCAGGGAAAACGGCTACACGGGCGTTGCCGTGGCGCACAATGCCAATGACAACGCAGAAACCCTCATCCTCAATCTGCTCCGCGGAACCGGCGTCCGAGGCATCCTTGGTATGAAGGCCAGCGGCTTTATCCCGGATCCGGATTTTTCCGATGTTCCCCTCCTTAGGCCTCTCCTTGGTATGACCCGGGAGGAGATTGAGGCCTTTGCCGCAGAAAACGGCCTCCAGTGGCGTGAGGATGCCACAAATGCTCTCAACGACTACAAACGCAACAAGATCCGGAACCTCGTTTTCCCCGTCTTCCGTGAAATCAACCCCCGCTTTGTGGAGGTCCTGAACCGTGATATGGATAGGATTGAGGCAGAACTTAACTATTTAGGCAAAGAACAGGGGGTGGACCAGGTCCAGGGCAAATATGGACCAGGTACAATTTCAGGTGGTGGACCAGGTCCAGGCAGTGTGGCCCAGAATAGCCTCAGTGGCACAGTGGGTGGACCAGGTCCAAGGGATAAAAATGCACCGCGTCCAAAAAGTGGGTGGACCAGGTCCAAAGAGGGGCTGGACCAAGTCCAAGAGGATGTGGACCAGGTCCAAGAGTGGGACTTTGTCGTTTCCGAAGAGCCCTGGGACGGGACGATGGCGGTGAAGCAGCCGGAAGGGATGCTGATTCTGGATGCCGACAAAGCCGGAGAATACATTGAGGGCACCTGGGAGCAGGGAGACTGGATCAAGCCCCTTGGGGCGCCGGGGCGGAAGAAGATGCAGGACTGGTTCACGGACCACCATATCCCTGCCGATGAAAAGCCGTTTGTGCCGCTTCTGAAATCGGCCAAAGACCCTCAGCACGTGCTGGCAGTAATCCCCTACTGCATTGATAACGGCGTGAAAGTCACGTCAAGGACAAAGAAAATCTACCGCGTCCGGACCCTCGTTGAAGAGTAGATCCAGGATTGAAAGGCCGGGGGTGAAGCCGCCCATACGGTCACGGAAAACCTGGTAGTAGGGCCTTTGAAGTCCAAGGTCCTGCATAACCGTATCCGGGCGCTTGGGGTGGATGGAGAAGCGATAGTCATCGGCCGCGGTATCAGGCGCCGTAAAAGCGGCGGTGGGCTCAAGGGCGCAGGGCAGGTGAAGCCTGTCAAGGCACCACTGGATGAGCCCGAGGTTAAGGTCCCAGAGGCGCTCCGGGCGTGAATCCAGTATCTCAAAAAGGCCGTCGCGGTAATACTCATAGAAAGCGGCGTTCTCATATGCCGTGTCAAGGGCACGCCCGGTGCGGACAACCCACGGGGTGGAGTAATCCACCAGGACCTCACGGATGGACATATCGGCCTTATGGACAACGGGAACCTGCAGCATCTGGACGCCGTCTCCGGCAAGGATGTAGCAGCGGTTGCGGTAACTCTGCTTCTGATAACGCTCGCAGGCCTCCAGCGAGGCCTGCATATCACGTACCGCCAGGGCAAACCACTGGACCGGCGGAAAGTATGCCGTGGAAAGGAGCACGGATTAGCGGCGGGGCTTGGGGATGATGCCGCGGGAAGACTCCCTCACGAACTTAAGGATGGTGTCACGCTCCGGAGTCTCAGGGAAATTGGCCTCAATGTACTCCAGGGCCTGGCTCACGTTCATTCCCTTGAAATAGATTGTGTCGTAGATGTCCTTTATCTCGTTCACCTTCTCCTCAGTGAAGCCGCGGCGGAGAAGTCCCACGCGGTTGACGCCTTCAAAACTGATGGGGTCACGGCCTGCCAGAACATACGGAGGAACGTCCTTGGAGAGTTTTGAGAAAGCCCCCACGAAGGCGTGCGTGCCTACGCGGCAGAACTGATGGGAGCCGGACTTGCCGCCCATAATGCCCCAGTCATGGATATCGGTTTCACCTGCAAGGCCAACATAACTTACTATGATGCAGTGATTGCCCACGGTGCAGTCGTGCGCGATGTGCGCGTATGACATAATTAGGGTATCATTGCCGATTTTTGTGGTACCCTTGCCGCTTGCCTTGGTGCCGCGGTTGATGGTGGCGCACTCACGGATATTCACGCGGTCACCGATCTCCACCCAGGATTCTTCACCCTCGAACTTGAGGTCCTGGGGAATGGCGCCCACCACCGCTCCGGGGAAAACAGTGCAGTTCTCTCCGATGCGCACGTGATTGTAGATGGTGGCATTATTGAGCACCTTGGTTCCGGCGCCGATGGTTACGTTTGCATCGATAAAAGCGAAAGGTCCTACCTCAACGCCGTCTCCAAGTACGGCGTCAGGGTGAACGCAGGCCATAGGATGAATCTTTATCATAGTTGTTTACTTAATCTTTGAACGGAGCAGTTTTGCCATTCTGGTATTGAGAGCGTGGCCGGGTTTGAAAGCCGATACGTGTGCATTGAGGTAACCTCCAACAAGCCTTAAGTCTCCAATGAGGTCTAGGAGTTTGTGGCGGCCGCATTCGTCCGGGAAATTGAGTTTGAGGTTATTCAGATAACCGTCATCCGTGACGTGAAGATCCGGAAGGCTGAATAATTGAGATACCCACTTGAGCTGCTCCTCAGTAGCCTCCTGCTCCACAATAACTATTGCATTGTCAAGGTCTCCGCCCTTTATGAGGTTGTTGCGGTACAGGTACTCAATCTCGTGGAAGAAGCAGAAGGTGCGGCTGGGGCCGATTTCCGTGGCGTAGTCAACGCCCATGTCCCAGTGGACGTTCTGGACGCCGATGATGCGGGATCCGAAGTCTACCGTCACGTCAATGGACGGGGCAGATGCAGGCTCTACCCTTATCCAGGAACCGGAATTCTCATCCTGAATCTCTACCACGTCACTGAGTTCCAGATACTTGCGCGGAACGCCCTGGTTCTGGAGGCCATCGGCCTGGATTGCCTCCACGAAATAGCGCGCGCTGCCGTCCATAATGGGAACCTCAATGTTGTCCAGTTCAACTATGGCGTTATCCACACCAAGGCCGGTGAGGCAGGACATTATGTGCTCAATTGTAACGGCTACGGTTTCCTTGTAGGAGATTGTGGTGCTGCGCGCAGTATTTGAGACATTTTCCGCGACGGCGATGATGACGGGCCTGTACTTGAGATCAGTCCTTCGGAACTTGATGCCGGTTTCCGGAGGCGCGGGCATAAGTTTCATATGGGCATAAGTTCCCGTATGAAGGCCCTTACCTTCAAAATAGTAAGATTTCTTTAGTGTATGCTGACTATTTTGCATCAATTCCTTATCCTTGACAAAAGTGTGCAAAGATAAGAAATTGATGCGTAAAATCCAAAAAGGGACTATTCCTCGGCCTGGCGCTTGAAGATGGCGTAGGCTTTCATATACTGCTTCACGGGGATAACCGGCGATCCAACAAGGACTTCTCCCTCCTTACGGATGTTGCCGATAACGCCTCCCTGGGCGCATATGGTGGTGTGGTCGGCGATCTTGAGATGGCCGGCAACGCCAACCTGGCCCGCCAGGATGCAGTATTTGCCTATCTGGGTGGAGCCTGCTATTCCGCACTGGGCGGCCATAGCGGTGTGGTCCCCTATTATAACGTTGTGGGCAATCTGGCAGAGGTTGTCTATCTTGACGCCGTTCCCTATGATGGTGGATTCCATCTGGGCACGGTCTACGGTGGTATTGGCGCCAATCTCTACGTCGTTGCCTATAACAACGTTCCCAAGATGCTCTATCTTTTCCCAACTGCCGTCAGGCTGCGGGGCGTTGCCAAAGCCATCGGCCCCTATCACTACTCCGCTGTGGAGGATGACGTTGTTGCCGATAACCATTCCGGGATAGATGCGGACGCCCGGATAGAAGATGCAGCCGGAGCCGATTGTGCAGTTTTCCCCGATGTAGACGTGCTCGTGGATGACGGTGTTGTCCCCCACAACCGTGTGGCGGCCCACATAGGAGTAATCACCGACGTACACCTTCCTGCCGAATTTTGTGGACAGGAACCAGCGGGCCCTGAGGCTGCGGTGGCGCTTTGCCTTCTTCTTTTTATCGGCCACATACTTGAGGAGTTCAGCAATTGCGCTGTAGGCGTCCTCCACCCTCACCATTGTGGGCGTGACGGCCTCCTTTGGCTGGAAGTCCTTTCCCACGATGAGGATGGATGCCTTGCTGCTGTACACGAAGGGCTCGTATTTTGGGTTGGCGAAAAAACTCAGGGTACCGGGCTTGCCGTGTTCTATCTTGGCAAACTTTGTAGCCTTGGCGGCTTCATCGCCTTCCACGGTACCCTTGAGCAGTTGCGCCAGGAATTTTGCAGTTAATTCCATACTAAATAAGGGGCTCTGCGGTCATTGCGGCGGGCTTGGGGATGCCCATCAGTTTGAGGATGGTGGGAGCCACGTTGCAAAGGGCGCCGTCCTTCACTTTCTTAACCTCCGGCCCGGCATTGATTACCACAAACTGTACGGTGTTGAGAGAGTGGGCGGTGTTGGGGGTGCCGTCTGCGTTCACTGCAAAATCCGCGTTGCCGTGGTCTGCGGTGAGGAGCACCACATAGTCCTTTGCAATTGCTTCCTTCACTACCTCTCCCACCAGTTTGTCTATGCAGGTGACCGCACGGGTGATGGAATTGTAGATGCCGGTATGGCCCACCATATCTCCGTTTGCGAAGTTGAGGATTATCATATCCTGCTTCCCGGAGCGGATTTGGGCGATGAGTTTCTCTGCAACTTCAGGGGCGCTCATCTGGGGAAGGAGGTCATATGTGGGAACCTTGGGGCTGTTCACAAGGATACGGTCCTCGTTCTCAAAGACGGTTTCACGGCCGCCGTTGAAGAAGAACGTCACGTGGGCGTATTTCTCTGTCTCTGCAATCCTTAGCTGGTGCTTTCCGGCCTTTGAGACGGTTTCACCAAGGGTATCCTGCACAAGTTCCTTGTCAAAGAGGATGTGGACTCCGGTGAATGAAGCGTCATAGGGAGTGAGGCAGCAGTAGTAGAGGGGAATTGTGTGCATTCCCTCTTCAGGCATATCCTTCTGGGTGAGGACGGAAGTGAGTTCACGGGCACGGTCGTTACGGAAGTTATAGAAGATAATGGCATCTCCTTCCTCTATGGTTGCAACGGGCTTACCGTTTTCAGTGACTACGATGGGCTTTATGAATTCATCGGTGACATCGGCGTCATAACTGGCCTGGATACCGGCCTGGGCGCTTTCAAATGCGGCGCCCTTGCCCTCTACAAGGAGGTCATAGGCTTCCTTCACGCGACCCCAGCGCTTGTCACGGTCCATGGCATAGAACCTTCCGCAGACGGAGGCCACCTTGCCGGTGGTTTCCTTCATCTTTTCCTCAAGTTCCGCCACAAAGCCAAGGCCGCTGCGGGGGTCTGTGTCACGGCCGTCCATGAAGGCGTGAACGTACACCTTGTCAAGGCCTTCTTCCTTTGCTACGCGGAGGAATTCGTACACGTGGTCAAGGGAACTGTGAACGCCGCCGTGGGAGGTAAGGCCCATCAGGTGGAGTTTCTTTCCGCTCTTTTTAACATAATCGTATGCCGCCCTGATCTCCTTGTTCTCAAGGAGTTTGTGTTCACGGCAGGCAATGTTGATTTTAACAAGATCCTGGTAAACTACGCGGCCGGCGCCAAGGTTCATGTGACCAACCTCACTGTTACCCATCTGGCCGTCAGGGAGACCCACGTATTCACCGCAGGCCTGAAGATGGCCGAAAGGATATTTTTCACGGAGGGCGTCAATGTTGGGCGTGCCCTGAGTCCAGATTGCGTTTGAGTAGTCGTGACGGCCTTCACCCCAGCCGTCCAGGATCATAAGAAGTACTTTTCTGTTCATTTTCAGGTTAATTATTCTACTACAGGTGCAGGTGCAGGTGCGGGAACGGGGGTGGGTTCTGCGGGAACAACGGGCCTCGGTGCCTCGGGGACCTCGATTTCCTCGTGGGACTCGATCACCTCCTGGGCCTGCTCGGCCTTCTGCTCAGCGGCCTCGGCCTTGACGGCAGCCTCCTCGGCGGCCTTCTGGGCCTTGATCAGGTCTTGCTGCTTATTTGCTATATTCTGCTGCTCCTTGAGGTCTTTCTTACCCTGGCTGACCTCTTTCTTAGCAGCCTTCACATCCTTCTTGGCGGCGGCGATGTCCTTCTTTGCGGCGCTGATTTCCTTCTTCAGGGAGTCCATAGTCTTCTTGTTCTGGTTTACCTTGGACTCGGACTCCTTGTATTCCTTCTTGGCCACATTGAGGTCCGAGGTGAGTTCTTTGAGTTCGTTCTCAAGTTCCTTCACGGCCTGTTTATCGGCAGAATCGAACTTGCCGTCATCCACCTTGCGGGCCTTCTTCTCAAGTTTGAGGGCGGCCTTCTTGGCCTTGATCACATCATCCTTTGCCTTGAGGGACTGCTTCAGGACGGAAAGGGACTTCTTGCCCTGATTGTACTGGTCCTTGGCTTTGTCGTACTGCTGCTCCAGTTTGCCGATATGGGTCTGGCTGGCCGATATCTGTTTGTCGGCGGCACGCTGGGTCTCGGAGAGTTCCTTCTCCTTCTGCTGGAGGTTCTGCTCTGCTGCCTGGACGGCTTCCTTGTTGGTCTGGGCGTTGGCGCTGAAAGAAACGGTTACAGCGGCGATAACTGCGATGATGCTGAGAATGTGTTTCATATCGTTATTATTTAATCAGTTTGTCGAGTAAGCGGAGGGGAGTTTCACCCCTCCCTTCTCTCGGAACCGTGCTT
>R27__coassemble_741_pt1 | contig 18128 bp, 17 predicted proteins | sample R27__metabat2_high_PE_018 | metagenome-assembled genome bin R27
TCCTCCCGATGGCCATCACCAGGGAAAACAGGCGCAGGGACATCCCCATGAACATAGTCACCGTGGCGGTCCTCATCCTCCTGGGACTGGAGCGCACCATCTTCGGAATAGGCTCCGACGGCCTTTCGCGCCTTGACGGAGGCATTCTGCTGGCCCTTTTCATAGGGTATATGTGGTATAGTTTCAAGCATTCCTCCCCTGACTCCGATTCTTCTCCTGAGACAAAACAACTTAAAATCTGGCTGGCGATACTTTATATCGCCGGAGGTCTATCTGCCCTTGTCTTCGGCGGCCGCATGTTCGTGAATTCCGCCGTTTCAATTGCGCATACCCTTGGAGTAAGCGACAAATTCATAGCCATTACCATCCTCGCCGGAGGCACCTCTATGCCTGAACTTGCCACCTGCGTTGCAGCGGCGGTGAAGAAAAAGGGCCAGCTTGCCCTTGGAAACATAATCGGCAGCAATATCTTCAACGTGCTCCTTATCCTTGGAGGATCGGCCCTTATCAATCCCTTGAGTTTTGCCGATATCTCCTTCATAGACCTTGGAATCCTCCTTGCAAGCGCCCTGGCGCTTCTGACAAGCTGCTACATAGGAAAAAAGAACAGCCTTGACCGTCTGGACGGAGCGCTGTTCCTTATTCTTTGGGCCGGCTATATGGCCTGGCTTATTGTGAATCTATAAGATTCTCCTTTGAAAGGACGGGATTGCTGTAGATGTGAAGGAGGATATCCCTTAGCTCATCCCTGTCAAGTTCCGGCTCCACCTTTCCAAGCAGGGCTTCAATGTAGCCTTTGAAAGCCTGGAGTTCTTCCGGAGAATATTCTGATGCGTACTTTGAGCCTTCAGTCACAATGTCGTAGGCCATGTAATTGGTTTTCCAAAGCTTGTATCCGTCAAAGATCCTCACGTCCAAAGCAAGACGGATGCTCTGGTAGCGGTCGTTTTTGTCGCAGAGAGAAGCTTCCTCGATTTCCTCATCCGTAAGGGGCTTTCCAAAGTGGATATGGACGTTTCCCTTCTTTTGCATGATGCCCTGGATAATGCTTTCAAGGTCCTCGGTCTCCGTTTTCACGTACTTCTGGGTGCGTGAGATAAGGATTTCTCTTGCCTTCAGGATATCGCAGGGCTCATACTCGTAGGAAATACTTATGGGGATGATGTTGAGTTCCTTGAAATTCCGGGTGAAATCCTTGGTGCCGGACATGTCGAACATCTTCAGCAGGCCCTGCTCCGTGGTATCCAGGCCATCCTTAGTGCGGCCCTGACGCTGTGCAATCCAGACGGAACTGGTGCCGGAAGTGATGACCTCACGGATGTATTTGGAGAGGAGTTGCGAGGACAGGTACAGTTCACGGGCCGATATTCCCCTGATGACCTTGATCATACGGTTGGAACGGATGAGGAGTTCCACGCTCTTTTGCTTGAGGAGGTTGTCCCCTACGCAGATCTGGGTGTCCGGCAGGCCGTTTTTGAGAAGGATGAGTTGGAGGAAGGCGGGATCCAGGATTATGTCCCTGTGATTGGACATTGCAAGGTACTTGCCTTCAATGGACGTAAGGTTTTCAAGGCCGTCATAGGTGAACTCCGTCACGGAATGGTCAATCACCCACTGGATGGCCTTTGTCATCACTATGGACTGGAATTCGTCCACGGTGTGGATGTTACGGAGTATCTCCCCTAGAAGGGTGTCTGGCTGGTCCGGGAATATCCTCTTGGAAATCCATTTGGTATTTGGATGATTGGACAGGCGCGTAAGCGCAGCCGATGCTTCTTCGTCGTTGAAAGGAGCAATGTCCATATATTCAGTAAGGTCCATACTCAATTCTTCTGATTCTCCTACAAAAATAAGCCAAATTTTTGGATTTACCTATGACCTTTCAAGCAAAGAGGAGTCTCCGTAACTCAGAAAACGGAAACCATTCTCCAGCGCATAATCGTAAATGGCTCTCCAGTTGCCGTTTACAAAGGCCGATACCAGAAGGATGAGGGTACTCTCCGGCTGGTGGAAATTTGTAACCAGAAGGTCTACGATGCGGAAGGTGAAGCCGGGGACTATGATGATGCGGGTTCCGGCGCTGATCTCACTCCTGCCGGTTTTGTCCAGCCAGTCGATGATTGCCTGAAGCGCCTCACGGGTACTGTAGGAGTATTCCCTTTCATACGGAGCCCACTGGGCAACGTCACGGGGCTCTCCCTCCTCAATTATGCTTACGCCTACATAATAAAGGGATTCCAGAGTCCTTACGGAAGTGGTTCCTACGGCAATAAGGGGCGCTTTCCTGTCCCTGAGTTTCACAAGAAGATCCCTTGTCACAACAAAAGGTTCACGGTGCATAGGGTGCTCCGACACCAGGGAACTCTTTACGGGAAGGAAGGTTCCTGCGCCTACGTGAAGGCACACTTTCTCCATATCTATGCCCCTTGCCTTAATTCCTTCAAGGACCCTGTCCGTGAAGTGAAGGCCTGCCGTAGGAGCCGCGACGGAGCCCCTGATACGGGCGTAGAGGGTTTGATAGCGCTGAGTGTCAATGGCCTCGGATTCCCTGTTCAGATACGGCGGAATGGGAACAGTGCCGGCAACTTCAAGCACCCTTGAGAACGGACTGCCGTCCTTCCAGGTAAATCTCACCTGCCCCGTCTGGCCGTCCCTTCCCATAAGTTCTGCCTTCAGGTCCATCCCTTCAATCTGAGAGTCTTCATCGGGATTATAAAGCCTCAGGATATCCTCTTTCCACTTTTTTGCATTGCCTATGACACATTTCCAGGTGGTCTCGGCAGTGGCGGCAAAGGCAAGGTTATATTCAACGGGGGAAACGGGTTCAAGGCAGAATATCTCTATATGGGCTCCGCTTTCCCGCCTGAAATGCAGGCGGGCCGGTACAACTTTGGTCTCATTGAATACCATCATTGCTCCTTCGGGGAGAAGGTCAGGCAAATTACGGAAAACGGTATGGGAAACATTGCCGTCCTTATAATGGAGGAGTTTTGAGGCGTCACGCTCCGGAAGAGGGTATTTCGCTATCCTGGAGTCCTCCAGGCCATAATTGTAGTCTTCTATATGAATTTCAGGTATCATCAGAATTCGTTTTTCGGGGCAAAGTTACACTATTAATCACAAATTGTGAAATCTCCCGCAAAACAGTTTTTTCCTTTCCTGGAATTACACAAATGTGAAATGCGGTAAACAAGCGAGATGTCGACATTTGTAAATAACGCGTCACTTGTTTAACATTCCGAAAAGGGCGCTGATACTTTTTTGCAAAAGTGTTCCACGCTTTTGTTGATACGCTAACTATTTCACGGAATATCAGCGTTTTATGTTACTTTATATATAATGTAACTTTAACAAAATGGGGATACAAAAACAAGGTGGCGGCCAAAATGCTGTTTATAGGGTTATTTATAAGATACTATATCTAGCATAATCAGCCATTTATATATGATTATCTAAATAATATTTTAGGTAAATATTTCAATAATGTCACCTGCCCTTCCCTGCCTGTTCCTCAGTAACGGCATTTGGATGTTTCACATATTGTGTGTATATTTGTAACAACAAAATTCAGGAATATGAATCGGCGTCTTTTACAGTTTTTGCAGGCGGAAAATCTCACGCAAACTCAGTTCGCGGACACACTGTCCGTTGCGCGCGGCAGCGTTTCCCATATTTTGTCCGGCCGCAACAAGCCGGGCTACGATTTTCTGGAGAGCCTGATGCTTCACTACCCCGCGCTGAACCTTGAATGGCTTCTCACCGGAAGGGGCAAAATGTACAAGGAAGCATCATCTGAAGATGCTGAGGGCAGCATTATGATGGATCTTTTCCCGCAAAAGACATCGGATTCGGGCCGTAAAGTGACTAGAATCCTGGTTTTTTACTCCGACAATACCTTTGAGGAGTTCCATCCTGAAGAATAATTTATTATTTTTGCATCCGTATAGAGATTATCGCAAGGATGCTGTTTTTCAAGAAAAAACTGGACAAAGTTCCAAAAATTGAATTCTCAGGCGTTACACTTGGGAATCCCCTTGGCGCTTATGAAGACATAAACGGCTCTGTTTCATACAGAATGCCGCATCCTGCGCCCGGTTTTCTCACCCTTACTCCCCCTAAGGACGGAATACTTGAATGGATTTCCGGACTGCAGTCATTAAGGAAGGAAACTGTCCTTGCCGTTAATCTCAAGAGAGATACCCAGCGTTCCTTTGCCCTGCTGTATGACTTTGTGGATTTCCTCATCGTGGATACAGGCTGGGAAGAAGGCACCCAGGAAGTTTCCGATATTACCGTGCTTCTTGACGAACTCCTGAGCCTGAGGCTCTGCTATGAGCGCTATACGCGCGTCCTTGTCCGCATCACAGACGGCCTTACAATGGATGAAATCGGCCCACTTCTTGACTACTGCCGGCTTTCGGGCATTGACGGAGTCATAATCCACGGGGTAAAGCGTTTTGAATACGCCCAAAGCGCCACTCAAGGGCGGCTTCCGCTTATTTTCAATACGGATTCTCCCCAGGAAGCCCTTGATTTCTGCAGCCGCGGAATCCCCGTAGAAACCTCTCTGGGGCACATCCAGCGCATCAGAATCCTAAAATCACTGTACAAATAATATGCTTACCGCAAGTATATGCACAATTGGCGATGAGATTCTCATCGGCCAGGTTACCGATACCAATTCCGGCAATATTGCCAGGGCCCTGGAAGAGGCCGGCATCCACGTCAGGAGTATGGTCTCCGTGGGTGATGCCCCCGAGGCCATTGAAGATGCCCTGAGACGGGAAATCGGCCTCAGCGACATAGTCATTACAACGGGAGGCCTTGGCCCCACCAAGGACGACATAACCAAGGCGGTGCTGGCGCGTTTTTCCGGCAGTAACGGCTACAGGGAGGATCCCGGGCAGTTGGAGATGGTTCATAAGATCCTCAGAGGAAGGGGCCTGGACGTGCTTCCCATCAACCTTGCGCAGGCTCAGGTGCCGGAGAAAGCCGAGGTTATAGTAAACAAGTTGGGCACTGCCCCCATAATGGTGTTCAGAAGCCTTCTGGACAAGGCAACGCTCTATGCGCTTCCCGGAGTACCCCACGAGGCCGTGGGCGCAATTCCGGCCATTTTAGAGGACATTCTGGCCCATTTCAAGCCCGGCCGCATCATTCACCGCAACATTATGGTGTACGGGATGGCGGAATCGGCCCTTTCGGAAAAGATTGCCCCCTGGGAAGACGCCCTTCCCAGCAATATGCACCTTGCATATCTTCCCAACACCCTTACGGGAATAAGGCTGCGCCTGTCCTCTTACGGCTCAGATGAAAAGAGCCTTGAAGCGCAGTTGGAAACTCTCAAGGGCCTTCTTGGGTCCCTTGTCTACGCATCGGAAGACACCACCCTTGAGGCCGCCGTTGGAAAACTTCTGAAGACGCGCGGTGAAACTGTGTCGGCGGCAGAGTCCTGCACGGGCGGAGAAATAGCCCATCTCTTCACTTCGGTCTCCGGCTCATCGGCCTATTTCCTTGGCTCCGTCACATCCTATGCCGTATCCGTGAAAGAGAACGTGCTTGGCGTTCCGGAGAGCGTCATCACGGAGAACGGAGTGGTCAGTTCCGAGGTTGCGGCGGCTATGGCGGAGGGCGTGAGGCGCCTTACCGGAAGCACATATTCCGTTGCCACAACCGGCCTTGCCGATAAAGACGGAGACGGGAAAAATCCGGGCGGGACAGTTTGGATTGGAGTGAGCGGACCACGCAGTACACGCACCGTAAAGTACTGTTACAAAAATGACCGCGCGCGTAATATCGAACGCTTCGCGGCCTCTGCACTCAACTTCCTGAGGCTTTACATAGAAAATCAGTTATAACGCTGATTTACAATAAAAGTAACAAAGATGTTAGATTTACTAACATCTTTGTTACTTTTAAGCCTAATGTTCTAATTCAGAGCAGTTTATGACTCTCTGGAACACATCCATCAGATTCCTGCCTGAAACCTTGTCAATGGCGTCCTCGGAGTACCCGCGGCGGCGCATTTCCTCTGCCACGGCGCCTATCCTGGAGACATCTTCAAGGCCCTCCGGGCCAACGCATATTCCATCAAAATCGGAGCCCAGTCCAACGTGGTCTATGCCCGCAAGTTTCACCGCATAATCTATATGGTCCACAACTTCCTTCACACCCGGACGCCAGATCTCAGTCTTCAGGCGGTCCTGGATTTTGTGCCAGGCTTCAGTACGTTCGGGGTCCGAGGGGCAGAGCCTCCAGTACTGGTCCGTCTTCTCCGCTTCATCCAGAAGCGCTGCTTCCGCGGGGTCTGCGCCAAAGCGGTCACTCAGGAAAGCCGGATAGAAGTTTATCCCCACATATCCGTCCTTCTCCCCCAGGGCCTTCAGCATATCGTCCGTGAGGTTGCGCCTGTGGCCGCACAGGCTGCGGCAGCAGGAATGGGTGGCAATGATGGGAGCCTTTGAAGCCTCCATGCAGTCCCAGAAGGTTTTATCCGAGGCGTGGGAAAGGTCTATCATTATACCCAACTTGTTCATTTCCGCTATGACTTCCCGGCCGAAGGGGCTGAGGCCGTTCCACTTCTTTCCCTCTGAGGCGGCATCGGCAATGGCGTTGTCCCCGTTATGGGTAAGGGTGACATAACTCACGCCAAGGCGGTAGAAAGTCCTGAGGAGAGACAGGTTCTCCTGTATGGGAGATCCGTTCTCCATACCTATAAATATGGAAATAAGGCCTTCCTTGCGGTTTTTGGCGGCCTCCTCCGGGCTGAAGGTGATTGCCGCAATGTCTGAATTGCGCTCTACGGCGTCATATGTTGCCGACAGCATCTCCAGGGCATAGCGCGTTGCCGCGTCTGGCGCCATCTGCGGAGGCGTATAAAGCGCAAAGAAAACGCCGTCCACCGCTCCCCTCTGGAGTTTAGGGAAGTCTACGTGGCCGTATTTGTTGTCAATATCCACATTCCTCAGCCTCAGAAGCTGGGAAGGGGTATCCATATGGGAATCGTAAATCATTATCTTGAACTTGAGCCGTAAGGAGCCAGGGTTGAACGAACGACTTTGCCGATTTTGAACACGGGATCTCCGGTATAGTAAAGCGTGCTGCCGCCCACAAGATTGGCGTCCAGGTTATCTGAGACGGTGATATTGGCCTTCACGGAACCGTTAAGGTCCACTGTAGCAGCCTTGGTGTCAAACGCCGCGGCCTCGATACTTGAACTCTTCTCTCCGCGAACGGAAAGAGCCTCTCCCTTACCGGAAAGATTGACGCTGGCCGATCCTGACGCATTGACCACGGCCTTCTCTCCCTCGAATGTAACCACGGTCTTTGAACTGCCCGATCCCGAGATTGTCGCGTCCACCCCCTTGGAGGTAATGGCAATCTCAGATGAACCGGCGGCGGCGGAGATTATGTCGTGGGCGTTTACCGTGGCCCTCAGGTTGGCATTGCCCTCGGTCTTTAGTTCGGCCTTGTTCACGGCATCTATGCTGATGGCAGCCTGAGCCTGCTTTTTCATATTGACGTTGACGGAGCCCGCCTTGATGCTGAGGTTCTTGAGCTGGGCTTTGTCCTGGATATCGATATCCGTAGTGAGTTTACACTCAAGGACGTCTCCGCAGTTAAGGACCGCATTGCCCCCAAGGAAGACGGAAGAGAGTTCAGGCATAGTGATACTGGCCCTGAAAACGGGCTTGGGGGCGTTCCTGCCCTTATACAACTGCCTTACGTCCTTGGGGACGGCCTTGCTGTCATATGTAATGTGAAGCACTTTGCCGCGCACATAAACCTGCACGTAGGGAGACAGCATCTTGTCTACGGTAACCTTGGCAACGCAGGGGCCGCTGGAGAGGGTCACCTCAAAGTCACCGGCCACCTCAATGCCTGAGAAGTCCCCCACGGGGATGGTCTTCTCTTCCAGTTGAGAAGTGAACTGGGCACGTGCAGCGGGGGCCGCCAAAAGTAAAGTGATACTTGCAATCGCAAGAACCAACATTTTGTTAATCAGCGCTTTCATATTACAATACTTTTACTGGTTTTCTATCTGTTCCATCAAGGAAGTCCACTCAAGGGTCTCCTCATCCACAGTCCTCTTGTGATCCAGATAATCCCTTGTGAGGTCCAAAATATCGTCATTATTTCCCGGATTAGCAAGGATTTTCTCTATTTCCGCCATCTTGGCCTCGTGGGCCGATATCTGCTTTTCCAGGTGATCTATCCTGTTACGGATCTTCCTCTCTTCCTTCGAGACCGCCTTCATCTTCCGGAATTCTTTCTCCCCCTCTGATGCCCGGGCCGGGGCTTTCTCCTGCACGGGAGCCTTTCTTTCAAGTTCCTGAAGGCTCTCAAGTTTGCGCCTTCGGAGGAAATCGGCCACAGTACCGAGGTGCTCCGTAACCTTCCCGTCCCGGAACTCGTAGAGTTTGTCCACCAGGCCGTCAAGGAAGTCTCGGTCGTGGGATACAACAATAAGTGTACCGTCAAAGGATTTGAGCGCCTGCTTGAGAATATCCTTCGACCTGATATCCATATGGTTTGTGGGCTCGTCCAGCGCCAGGACGTTGTACGGGGAAAGCATGAGTTTGGCCATTCCGAGCCTTGCCCGCTCACCGCCACTCAGTACGGAAACCCTCTTGTCAATGTCCTCTCCCTTGAAGAGAAATGCCCCCAGGATATCCCTGAGGCGGGTTCTGATATCTCCAACAGCTTTCCTGGCCAGGGTTCCGAAGACTGTTTCAGAAGCGGCCAGGATGTCCTCCTGGTTCTGGGCGTAATAGCCTATGCTCACGTTGTGACCGGTCTTTGCCTCTCCTTCCAGGGGATAGAGTTCCTTCATTATAACCCTCATAAGGGTGGTCTTGCCCTCGCCGTTACGGCCGATTAGCGCAACCTTCTCTCCCCTTTTGATTTCTATATCGGCTTTGGAGAAAACCACCTTCTGAGGATATCCCACGGTGATGCCCGTTGCCTTGAACACCACGTCTCCTGAACGCTGGGCGGGCGGGAAACGGAGGTTGATGGACGCGTTCTCGGTCTCGTCTATCTCTATCCTGTCCAACTTCTCCAGCGCCTTTATGCGGGACTGAACCTGGTTGCTCTTTGTGGGCTTGTAGCGGAAGCGGTTTATGAAATCCTCCGTCTTCTCTATCATCCGCTGCTGGTTCTCATACGCGGCGGTCTGCTGGGCAATCCTCTCCTGACGCAGGGTAACGTACTGGCTGTAGGGCACCTTATAGTCGTGGATATGCCCAAGGAGTATCTCCACGGTGCGGGTGGTGACATTGTCCAGGAACTTCCTGTCGTGGGAAACCATCATAAGGGACCCGCGGAAGGCCTTCAGATAGTCCTCGAACCACTCAATGGATTCAATGTCAAGGTGATTGGTGGGTTCATCCAGAAGGAGGACATCCGGCTTTGAGAGAAGGATCTTCGCAAGTTCTATGCGCATATTCCAGCCCTGGCTGAAGGTTTCCGTGTTGCGGGAAAGTTCCTCCTCCTTGAATCCAAGGCCGTAGAGCACCTTCTTAGCCTGCACCAGCGGGGATTCGCCGGTTTCCAGGGCAAGGCGGTCGTTAAGTTCGTTAAGCCGCGTTATGAGGGCTTCGTATGAGGCCGATTCATAATCGGTCCTCTCCCCCAATTCGGCCGTAAGCCTTTCCAGTTCCTCCTCCATTGCCCTGAGGTGGTCGAACACCGTCATAACCTCCTCCACCACGGTGCGTCCCCGGTGATGCTCCATTATCTGGGGCAGATAGCCGATATTGAGCCCTGAGGGCATCTCGATGCTGCCTGAAGTGGGTGACTGCTCCCCGGTTATGAGTTTCATAAGCGTGCTCTTCCCCGCCCCGTTCTTGCCCACAAGCCCTATCTTGTCCTGCTCGCTTATGTGGAAACTGATGCAGTCAAGAAGGTTGAAACTCCCGAAGGATACAGTGACATTGTTAACGGAAATCATTTCTTGCAGAGAAGGACGGACAGTTCAAAGAGGCCGTAAAGGGGTATGGCCAGGACAAACATGGAGAAAGGGTCGCTGGGCGTGATGATAGCCGCAAGGATAAGCACAACCACAAAGGCGTATTTCCGCCAACTCTTAAGTTGGGAACGGGAAATGACGCCCATGGAAGACAGTGCCAGGATTACGGACGGAAACTCGAAGAGAATCCCTATGAGAAACACCATGGAGGTGAAAAGGGACATATAGGAACTCAGGGAGATGGTATTCACTATTGCATCGCTCACGGAAAAGTTCACAAAGAACATAAGGCACACCGGAAGCACCACAAAGTAGCCCACGGCAACTCCAAGGTAGAAAAGGGCCGATGAAAGGGAGAATGCTCCCCTCACCGCCTTTTTCTCGTTCTCGTAGAGAGCCGGAGCCACAAACTTCCAGATTTCCCATATCACATAGGGGAATGCCACCACAAGGCCGCAGAGGACGGAAACCTTCAGATAAACGAAGAACTGTGCGGATAGTTCGATGTTTACAAGGTCCATCGAAAAGTCTATGCCCGGAAGCCTGTAGAGGGGGAAATCGGCCTGAGTAGGCCAGAGGACGGCGCTGAAAAGCGCCTTTGGGAAGCAGAGGAACGCTACCGAAGCCAGCAGAACACCCAGCACCGAGCGCCAGATAGTGCCTCTCAGTGCCTCAAGGTGGTCCCAGAAGGACATCTCATTGCCCCCGGGAGCCACGCTATTCCTTGGTCTCGTGGGTGTCCTTGGAAGAATCTTCTATCTCCTTCTCCACCTCATTCACCCCTTCCTTGAAACTCTTAACGCCTTTTCCAAGGCCTTTCATAAGTTCGGGAATCTTCTTTCCGCCAAAGAGGAGCAGGATTACCACCACTATGGCGATAATCTCCCAATGACCTATAACAAGAGGAAGCATATACTAACTGTTTAATTGAGTGAATTTTTCAAAAAGGTCGCAGATCACCTCAGGGCAGCGCACCGGGGTGAAGGTTTTCCTGTCCAGGAAGCCGAGGACCACCTCTCCTTCCGCGCAAAGCACCCCGTCCTGGTTCACCACCTCCTGGTGGATACGCATCTTGGCCATAGGGACTTTATTTACCTCGGCCGATGCAGTGAGGACGTCTCCCATCCTTGCAGGATGCCTGAAATGGCATTCCACGGATACTATGGGCACCAGAACGCCTAACTCGGCCTCGCACTTTTCAATGGGAAAGCCCAGCCTGACCATCATCTCGTCACGCGCCAGTTCAAAATAGCGTATATAGTTGGAGTGATGGACAACGGCCATCTGGTCTGTCTCATAGTACCTTACGGGGAATGTTGTCTTGAAAACGGCCATACCTTCTAGTTGTTTTTGAGGGCCTCTATCTTTGCCTTCAGGCTTTCAATCTTTGAAAGGGAATCGGCCTCCTTCTTTCTCTCAACCTCAACCACGGCGGCGGGGGCGTTATTCACAAAACGCTCGTTGGAGAGTTTTGCCCTGACGCCTGCAAGGAATTTCTCCTGGTGTTCCAGTTCCCTCTGGGCCTTGTCCAGTTCCTCTTCCACGTTGATAAGGCCTTCCATCTCAACCTGCATCTCTATTGTACGCACCATAAAGCCTACGCCATGGGAGCCGAATGCATCCACAATGGAGACCTCAGCGTTTGAAAGTTTCTCCACTACGGGAATCACCGCCTGAGGGAATCCTGCGCCCTTGATATGGAGTTTCAGAACCTCCTTGGGGGCGATGTTACGCTGGCTGCGTACGCCACGGACGCCATTCACGGCCTCCTGGGCCAGTGCAAAGTTCTCAAGGACCTTAGGGTCAAAGGAAGCCGCCTTGGGAGTTGGAGCATACATAATGGTCTCCCCTTCCTTACGCTCTGCGATGTCCTGCCAGAGTTCCTCCGTGATGAAGGGCATGACGGGATGGATGAGTTTAAGGAGGGCCTCAAAGAATTCCAGCGTAGCCTTCTTGGTTGCGGGGTCTATGGGCTGGCCGTATGCGGGCTTGATGGCCTCGAGATACCAGGAGCAGTAGTCGTCCCAGAAGAGTTTGTAGATAGTCATCAGGGCATCAGAGATGCGGAATTTTGAGTAATGGTCCTCTACGGCGGCAACTGTGTCGGAGAGTTTTGCCGCAAACCATTCAACCGCAAGGCGGGCCGATGCTCCCTGCGCTGCGGAGGCGTCCACCTCCCAGCCCTTCACAAGACGGTAACTGTTCCATATCTTGTTGCAGAAAGCGGCGCCCTGCTGGATCTGGGCTTCGTCGTAGAAGATGTCGTTGCCGGCGCTGGAGCAAAGGAGCATACCTATTCTCACAGCATCGGCCCCGTATTTCTCAATGAGGTCAAGAGGGTTGGGGCTGTTGCCAAGTGTCTTTGACATCTTGCGGCCGATCTTATCCCTCACGATGCCGGTGAAATACACGTTGGAGAAGGGCTCCCTGCCCATAAACTCCTCTCCGGCCATAATCATACGGGCCACCCAGAAGAAGATGATGTCCGGGCCGGTCACGAGGTCGTTGGTGGGATAATAGTAGGAAAGGTCCCTGTTGGGCTTGTGGTCCGGGTGGCCGGGCTTTTCAGGGTCAAAGACGGAGATGGGCCAGAGCCAGGAACTGAACCAGGTGTCAAGAACGTCCTCGTCCTGCTTGAGATCCTGCATAGTCAGGGCCGGATTGATGGCCTGGGCGGCCTTCAGGGCTGCTTCAGGGGTGGCCTCAACCACGTATGAGCCGTCAGGAAGATAGTATGCAGGGATGCGCTGGCCCCACCACAGCTGACGGGAGATGCACCAGTCACGGGCGTTCTCCATCCAGTGGCGGTAGGTGTTCACGTATTTCTCAGGGATGAACTTGGTGCGGCCGCTCTCAACGGTTTCAAGGGCGGTCTTTGCAAGATCCTCCATCTTCAGGAACCACTGGGCGCTGAGTTTGGGCTCTATGACGGCGTCAGTGCGCTCTGAATAGCCCACGGGACTGGTATAGTCCTCCACCTTCACAAGGTTTCCGGCCTCTTCCAGCATCTTCACTATCTTCTTACGGGCCACAAAACGGTCTTCGCCCACAAGAATCTGCGCCTTTTCGTTGAGGCGGCCGTGGTCGTCTATGATTTCCAGCACGGGGAGGTTATGCCTCAGGCCGATTTCGTAATCGTGGACGTCGTGGGCCGGGGTCACCTTCAGGCAGCCGGTTCCAAAGTCCATCTCCACGTAGTCGTCCTCGATGACTGGAATCTCACGGTTGATGAGCGGGATGAGGACCTTCTTTCCCTTGAGCCAGAAATGACGCTCGTCCTTGGGGTTGACGCCAATTGCGGCATCGGCCATAATTGTCTCAGGACGCGTTGTGGCTATGACAAGGAACTTGTCCGTAGGGTTTCCGTTGCCGTCGGAGATGTAGTACCTCAGGTGGTAGAAATGGCTCTTGGTGTCCTTGTGGATAACTTCGTCGTCTGAGACGGCGGTAAGGGCCTCGGGGTCCCAGTTCACCATTCTTACGCCCTTGTAGATCCAGCCCTTCCTGTAGAAATACACGAAGGTATTGATAACTGCATCGCTGAGGGCGGGCTCCATAGTGAAACGGGTGCGGTCCCAGTCGCAGGAGCAGCCCAGTTTACGGAGTTGCTGGAGGATTATTCCTCCGTGCTCCTCCTTCCACTCCCAGGCGTGCCTGAGGAACTCCTCACGGCCGATATCCTCCTTATTAATACCCATTGCCTTCAGTTTTGCCACCACCTTTGATTCGGTGGCAATTGAGGCGTGGTCCGTTCCGGGCACCCAGCAGGCGTTCTTGCCGTCCATACGGGCTTTGCGGATAAGGACGTCGTTGAGGGTATTGTTGAGCACGTGGCCCATATGGAGGATTCCCGTCACGTTGGGCGGCGGAATCACTATGGTATAAGGCTGTTTTTCATTAGGTTCGCTGTGGAAGAACTTATGGTCCAGCCAATAGGCATACCACTTGTCCTCCACCTGTGCTGCGCTGTACTTTGCGGCAAGTTCTTTCATTTCATGAAAGTATAAAAATGTTATACGTTATTCCTATTATCCTACAAAAATAACGTTTTTTTTCGGGGATTACAAGTGGAAGAGTTATCTATCTTTGACACATCATCATACTCTCTGCAGCCGCCTCTTAAAACAACCCAAAACGCAAAGAAGGATTATTCCTTATTATTTTATATTTTTGTAACCTCAATGTCTGTCAAGAGGTTACATATCCTTTCACTCCTGCTGCTGACAGCTCTGCTGTCGGCCTTCTCCTTGCGGGCGCAGGAGACTCTGAAGGCCTCGAGGATAGAAGCCAAAGGAGCGCGGCGGTATGTCCCCTCCCTTGGTCTTCCACGAAGGGCCGATGGCGGCATTGACAGGCTCATCCGCTATGACGTCCCGCTATGGACTGGAAGGGATGATGTAAAAGCCACACCCAACTGGAATATGTGTGAGCTTAGACCGGGCAGTATGATTCCGTCTGGTATCCCAGGAGAGGTTGCTGAAATCTGTCTGCAGTGGCTCTCGGATAGTCCCAAGGGTAGACTCTCCATCGTTTTCGGGCCCTTATGGAGGGGTACTTATGTAGCGCTTTGCAGGAAATCAACCAAGAGTCTTGGCTGGAAATCCATCAGCTTCCTCATCCCGGAAGGAGGAGTTGTCAAGGGCGTAAGCATCTACAGGTACTAGATGAGTGTCAACCGGCTGGAGCATATGACGGGATACGATTTCTTCCCGGGTCTTCCTTCGCACCTTCAGGAGATCATCGAGGAGATGACATCATCGGAGCTGCTCTCCCCTGTCCAGGAGTTCGACATCCCGGAGGCAGATGGCGTTGAACAGGAAAGGGACTGGGATATGGAGGAAGATTACAGGGAGATGGGCTGAGAACCATCATTCCGGGAAGGAGTCATAGCGGTCCATCCACTCGCGGGCACTCACGGTATCACCCATCTTGTAGTAGATCGAGGAGATCTCGTACATGATAGGCTTCGGGTGGATACTCGCATTCCCGAGGTTCATGAGGCTTATATTGAGGGCCTGCTCGTAGAGCTCCAGGGCAAGGGGGTACATCCCCATCTTCTCATAGCAGAAGGCCGCCGACTCGAGGTCCTCACCAGCTTCTGAGCTGAAGTCCCCCTCCACTGCCTTCACTATATCGGCCGATGACAGGAAATGTCCAGCGGCCTCGGCGAACCGGTCTATCAGCAGAAGATAAGAGGCCGCTTTCCTCAGGGCCCTCCCCGTCTTCTCATGAGCGGGGCCATAAACTTTCCGGCAGAGCGCCACATCCTCCAGGGAGTACTGCTCGGCCTTCTCCCTGTAAAGGTCCCCGAACTGGTAGTATTCCGTCAGGATACCGGCATAGCGCCTCACGTAGCCCTCGTAATGGAGGAGGTCCACCCTGTCCTCCCTGGCTACCCTCAGGGCCTCCTCGTAGAGAAGGCAGGCCTGCTCCAGGGCATCCTCCAATGCGGCATCGCCGGGACGCTCCAGGAGCTCATCGGCCCCTTTCAGGAGGACGCCGATATGCGAGAGGGTCTTCTCGTATTCCTCGCGGGCCTCGGTGTAGAAGACAAGGAAGACCGGTTTGGAAGAACTCCTCGCGGGGATACCCTTCCTTTCCATGAAGGCGTAGAGGGTGTCCTTCTCCTCCCGCGTGAACCCGGGGATTCCCTCGATGGTCTCACGGGTTAGCTGCGCGAGGTCCGCGAGGACCATCACCTGGTTCATGAAGAGGCGTTCCCTGATGAAGACCGGGAGGTCGAACCCGTCCCTCGGCTCCAGGAGAGATGGCTCCGCCTTGACCCTGGCGTGGAGCGCCGTTTCGCAGAGGAAGTCCATCCAGGTCAGCGTGGGATCGGCCTCCTGGGCGGCACGGTACATCTCCCGGAGCTGCGCGTCCGTGTTCACGGAACGCAGTTGAATGATCTGGTCTCCCAACCAGGGATTGACAACGGGTTCGGTGTGCATGATGCACAAAGTTATTCTTTTTTCCGGATGTATGCAAAGGCTGGATAATTCACGATAATTTCCTTGATCGATGCATTGAACCACGCGATTAGCTGCGGTGCCCCGGGGCAGCCGTTCACCAGGTACCTGGCGGCTTTTCTGCCAGGATCAACAAGCTTGAGCTCCACATAGCCGGGCAGCTTCACCCTCTCAGCCGAGATCTTGAGCTCCACGTTCATCTGAGTCTCCCCTCCCGCGAGTGCATCCAGGACGCGGTTCGAGGCGCCGCAGACAGTCACCTTGAGATTGTCTCCTCCCATCCTGTCGGCAAAGTGCTTCTGGAAGCGGGTGTAGTAAGGGGTGATGTCATCAAGCATCCAGAGACGTCCGTAGTTCTTTGAAAAGGTAAGGGTGTAGTCGGTGGTTTTTACAGTTCTGTTCATAGTGTTTTTGATTTGTGACGGATATAGAGAGGGCTTCCGCAGAAGAATCTATCACCACGTCAATTTTTTTTGTGGGGAGTGATAGGTTTTCCATGTTTTACCTTCTATATTTGCATAGACCATGATCACTATGTACCACGATTCATCCTTATCCCTTTACGCAAGGGAAGCCCTGATGCAGACGCTGACCAACCGGGAACTCGGTAAGATCAGACGCGGAGACGACCTCAACCTCTGCGTCATCGCCATGAAAATCCTCCGGATAAGAAGGCGCCGTAACCACGGAAGCAATATTCCCATCCCTTTCGAAGGGGGCTGGAAGGCCGCCCTTGACGTTGTACGAGAGTACCTCCGGAAGGAAGATACGGAGATCGAGTACGCAACCATCTACTCCGTCCCCGGCGTCTACGGGATGCTCATCTACCTCGGTCTGGAGGGGAAGGCCGAGGACATCATCGCACTGGATGCCTTCGACAGGCGCTACCTCCACGTCCCCAGGGAGGAATGGGCCGGGACCGTCATCCGGGCCATAGACGATGAGCTGAAGTAGCGATAAAAAGGCTGAGCCAGTCCAAAAGGACAAGGCCCGGCCGGACGCCGATACTTTCACACTTACCGGTTAGTTCTCTCGTATGATCCTCCCCTGCAGGTCCATCACGACGCCCTCGGGCATCCACGTTGCGTAAACCGCTTTCAACAGTGTCCTCGAGATGACGTCGAAGTCCTGGTAACAGGCCGGGGTGAGGATCTTCCCCGTACGCTTGTCCATAAGCCCCTCGTAGTTGTCCACAGTATAGACCACCACCTCCGGGATGATTTCATACTCATCGGCCTCATCCTCGTTGTAGCGGGTCATGTATTTGAGCTCGTAGGTGCCGTCGATGATGAAAGGCTCGATGACCTTCCCGTCAAGGGAGAGCTTCTGCTTGATGTGGTCCCTGGTGGCGTAGACGGCCCCGTAGTCCTCCGCCATCTTCAGCTTGTCGAAGGATCCTTCGATAGCCGGAGTGAAGTCCGCCTTCCAGATCTGGTACATCCCGGACTGTAAGGTGATATAGACCCCGGCGCACTCGAAATGGGCGATGTGTTCATACTCCTGAGCGAGGGCCCAGGTCCCGTCCTTGCGGAGGAGACCGACGGTTTCGGTACTGTCGTTGTACATCTTGCAGAGTCCGTCCTTGAAGACATAATCAGCCCCCTCGGAGTAATGGTATCTTCCCGGGACGGCTTCCAATCCGTCATTATTGATGAACCGCACCTGGTCGTCCTCGCCCACCACGGCGGCCACTCCGTCGGAGAAGTACCACGCGTGGCGAAAACGCCCGCTCATCGTGATCTCCCCGGTGCGGGTGTTATAGAATCCCCGCAGGCCGTCACGTGAGCAGTAGACGGAGATGCTGTCGTCCTCAGGCTCGCCGCAGAACCATTTCTCACGGGAGGACAGCCACTTCCCCGTCTTCTGGTTCCTTAGCCTCTGGGTGTTGTCAGCGTACTTCTGGGCATAGATGCCGCTTTTTACGTTGATGACCTGTCTGCCCCTTGGTCCGTAACGGACGTCCAGTTCTTTGGAGCAGATGATATAAAGGACATAGGCCGCCACGCAACCGATGGCTACGAGAGAGATTTTGAAGGCGGTGTCCAGTATGGTCTTCCAATTTGAGTATAACCTTTTTCCGGACATCTTGAGGCATCTAATAATAGAGTCTACACATTTACTCATAGATTTGCTTTTCTTTTGGGTTATTATTCTGATATAATAGACGAGAATTCGCCTCATTTCTATCACTC